>Ga0256830_1002406_pt1 | contig 12343 bp, 11 predicted proteins | sample 128326metaG_FD_190537 | JGI IMG/M metagenome (GOLD analysis project Ga0256830, IMG submission 190537) | Hydrothermal vent microbial communities from Lau Basin, Pacific Ocean - 128-326 | ecosystem: Environmental > Aquatic > Marine > Hydrothermal vents | place: Pacific Ocean: Lau Basin | collected...
CGAAGAGCTCCCCAAGACGGCGACGGGCAAGATCCAGCGGTTCCGGCTCCGCGCTTGACCCGTCAGCGGACCCCCAGGTAGGCGAGGAGGCTCCGCCTGCAGCGGTCCCGGTAGACGGGGTGGAGGAGACGCCAGTCGCTCTCCTGGAGCCACAGCAGGAAGGTGCCGTCGATGATGGCCCGGACCGAATGGGCCGCCTCGTCCAAGTCGGCGACGTCGAACACTCCCTCCTCGACGCCTTGGCGGACGACGTCGTGGTAGAGGGCGTTGACGATCGTGCGGAAGGTGTCGTTCACCTGGCCGAAGGTGTCCCGCCGCGCCACCTGGCCGAGGAGGTCGAGGTAGGTGAGGTAGAAGCGGCGGTTGGCTTCGGCGTCGTAGAAGATCGCCTCCAACATGGCGGAGATCCGATCCTCCGGAGATGCGGCCTGGGCGAGGGACCGACGAATCCGTTCTGCGGTGCGGGTGAGAGCCCACTCCATGGTCGCCAGGACGAAACGCTCCTTCGACCCGAAGTGGTAGAGGATCAGCCCCTTGCTGACCTCCGCCCGGTCGGCGATCTCCTGCAGCGACGCGCCGTCGATCCCCTGTTCGGAGAACACCTGATATCCGGTCCGAACCAGATGCTCCTGCTTCTCGGTGAGGTCTCCGGCCTCCCCCGGCCGGAGCCCACCTTCACGAATCGGTTGAGCGGCCATGCAGCTCCCTCCTGGCGGATGCCCCGCCGCCGGCGAAGTCCAACGCAGTCTCCCGGCAGATCAGGCTAGTGGACTGACCGGTCAGCCCATCACCAATCCGCCGCTCACTCCGAGGGTCTGGCCGGTGATGAAGCTCGCCCGGTCGGAGGCGAGGAACAGGATCGCCTCCGCCACCTCGTCGGGGCGTCCGAACCGTCGGATCGGTGTCGCCTTGACGATCGCCTCCATCAGCCTGCCGTGACCTTCGGCGATCATCCCCTGCAACAGCGGCGTGTCGATGAGCCCGGGAGCGACGACGTTCACCCGGATGCCGTGACGGGCGACCTCGCGGGCCAACGCCTTGGTGAAGGCGATCACTCCGCCCTTGGTCCCCGAATACACCGCCTCACCGGACGATCCGTTCCTCCCCGCCTCGGATGCGGTGTTCACGATGGCGCCTCCGCCCTGGGCGATCATGTGGGGTATCACGGCGTGGCAGGTCGCCAGGATGCCCCGGTAGTTGATCCCGATGACCCGATCCCAGAAGTCGGGATCGGTGTCGACGAAGGGCATCACCCGATCCCACCCGGCGACGTTGGCCAGCACGTCCACCCGGCCGTGGGCGGCCACCACGTCGTCGACGGCCGCCTTCACACCTGCCGCATCGGTGACGTCCATCGGGACGACGAACGCCCGTTCGTGGGTGTCGGCGACCGTTCGTGCTCCGTCCTCGTCGATGTCGCAGATCCCCACCACCGCCCCGGCGTCGGCGAACGCCGCCACGGTGGCGGCTCCGATCCCCGAAGCACCGCCGGTGACGAGCACGACCTTGTCTTCGAACGTCATGAGAGGCTCCTATCTTCGCAAGATCCCGTCGGGGTCGAAGCTTCGCAGGACGGCCAGCTCCTCGTCGGTCGGGGGAGGCGTCGTCGTCGGCTCCGGCCCCGGTGCCAGTTCGAACCCCGTGGCGGCGTACACGTCCTGGGGGGCGACGCCGGGATGGACGCTCCGCAGACGCATCCTCCCGGAGTCGTCGAAGTCGAGGGTGGCGAGGGGCGTCACGACCAGGCTGGGGCCTTCCTTCCGGTAGGGACGTTCCTCGTCGGATCCTGTCGGATGCCCGGGACCGCTCACGAAGTCCACCCGCTCCACGAAGGTCCGGGGAGTGTGGCTCTGGGTGTAGAGGATCGAACGCTTCGTGTTCGGGAGGAACGGGAGCCCGACCGTGCCGGGGCCTCGCAGCTTCGGCCGCTCCCACTCCCCCACACAGATGAGATTGCAGTTGCCGTGGGCGTCGATCTGGAGCCCCCCGGCGCAGAAGACGTCGAAGGCGTCGCCTCGACCTTCGAGCAGGACGACGTCGGGGAGCGGGAGCGTCGTCGCAGCCGGTGCCAGGTCACCTCCGCAGGAACCCAGGGGCAGACGGTCGGGCTCGGGGCTGACGGTTCCGCTCCCCCCGACGATGAACTCCAGATTCGGGGCGTGGGTGGCCCGGGCGAGACGACACGCCGCCATGGGCAGCGCCGGAACGGCGCCCATCACCACCACCTCGCCGTCCCGGAATTCCCGGGACATGACGACCGCCATCAGCTCGGTGACGCTCCATTCGCTCATCGTCCGCCTCCGGCATCTTCGCCGACCATCTCGGCGAGGTGACGTCCGAACGTCTCGGGATCCCGAGCTGCCCGCAGGTAGGAGCCCAGGGCTTCGTCGTCGGCCTCGTACCGGCCCGGGAAACCCGTGGGGTGGCATCCTCCCGGCGCCACGACGACCGCGTCGATCAGGAACGACGGAAGGGTGGACCCGGGGGCACGGTCGGCGAGGGCTCCGGCCGGGACCACCTCTTCGACCTGGACCACGAGCCGCCGGGCGGCGAGCGCCATGATCCGATCGGTGTACGGGAACCGGTCGAACGCGACGTTGGCGGCCTCGTCGGCGACGGCGCAGGCGATGAACACGGTGTCCGGACGGAGACTGCGCACGGCCCACCGTTCCTGGCCGGTGAACGGGTCGGTGACCCGCCGAAACATCTCCGGGTCGACCGCGGGGATGTCGGTCAGGTCGAGTCCGGGCGGGACCGGCACGAAGGGGACCCCGCCGCTCCCCGCCCACAGGGCATGGGTGAGGGAACCTTCGTCGATCTCCAGGACCCGTAACCGCCCTCCCTCCACCTCGCGGCGGAATCCGGGGGCGAGACCCAGGTATTCGAACCCGACGTACGGGCTGACGATCTCCCGGACCAGGCCGGCGGCGATCAGCAGGTCGGCCTGGATCGACGCCGACGGGCTCGTGATGAGCCTGCCGACGGGGATCCGGCGGCGCACCACCTCCCGGACGAGCGCCATCGGTGCGGCCGAGAGCTGCATCCCCCCGACGCCGAGACCGGAATCGGGCTCGAGGAACCGTTCGACCGCCTCCGCGGGATCGAGGAACGGCATCCTCAGACCGGGACGGCTCGGGACGCCTTGACCTTGCGGAGCCGCTGGTGGGCCAACAGCCCCGCCCCGTACGCACCGGCGAAGGTGCCCAGATCGTCCTCGGGGACGATGAACTCGAACCCGAGGATCTCCTCGAGGTGCCGTCTCACCAGCGGCACCCTCGTCAACCCGCCGGTGAGGACACAGGGGGACTGCGGCTTGACCCGTTTCAGCACCTGGGCGGCGCGCCCGGCCAGGGCGATGACGGCCCCGGCCGTCACGTCCTCTTCCCGTTCGCTCGCGGCGAGGTGGTTGATGATCTCGGATTCGGCGAACACGGCGCACACCGACGACACGCTCACCGGATCCGCCGCTCGGTCCGACAGCCGGGTGATGGCGTCGACGTCGTATCCGAGGTATCGGACGGTCTTCTCCAAGAACGCCCCCGATCCGGCGGCACATTTGTCGTTCAGGCGGAACCCCTGCACCCGCCCGGCCTCGTCGAGGCGAATCGCCTTGACGAGCTGACCGCCGATGTCGAGGACGCTCCTCACCTCCGGGTACCAGCTGTGCACGGCGAAGGCGTGGCAGGTCAGCTCGGTGATCGCCAGGTCCCGGAGGTCGACGGCGTACCGGCCGAACCCGGTGGTGGCGATGTAGTCCACGTCGTCCCGGCCCAGGCCGGCGTCGACCAGCACCGCCTCCAGAGCCCGGTCGGCGGCTTTGGCGAAGTGGAACCCGGTGCGGCTCTCACTCCTGCCGAGGATGGTGCCGTCGGCGTCCACCAGCACCGCCTTCGTGTAGGTCGAGCCGAGGTCGAGTCCTGCAGTGATGTCGCTCATACCGTCTGCCTTTCTGGGATCGCGCCGGTGAGAACCTGGTCGAGGGCGAACAGGGCCGCACCCAACGCCCCGCAGTGGTGGGTCTCCGAGCTGACGTTCACCGGCATCCCGACGAGCTCGGAGATGAGCTCGACCATGGCCTCGTTGTTGGAGACGCCGCCGGTGAACGTCACCTCCGGCTCGATGCCGACCCGCCGCAGCAGCGACACGCTGCGGGAGGCGATCGCCCGATGGACGCCGGCGACGACGTCTTCGACCCTGCGGCCCTTCGCCAGCCATCCGAGGATCTCCGATTCGGCGAAGACGGTGCACGTGGTGGTCATCTTCACCGGATTCTTCCCCGACAGCGCCAACGCCCCGAGTTCGGGGAGGGGAACCTCCAACGCCTCCGACGCCGCGCCCAGGAACCGACCCGTCCCCGCCGCGCACTTGTCGTTCATGTTGAAGTCGATGACCTCGCCGTCGGCACCCACCTTGATCGCCTTCGTGTCCTGGCCGCCGATGTCGAGGACGGTCCGCGTGCCGGGGAACAAGAAGACGGCGCCCCGGGCGTGACAGGAGATCTCGGTGACCTGGGCGTCACCGAACTCGACCCGGTACCGCCCGTATCCGGTCCCGACGACGAACCCCACCTGGGACTCCGACGCGCCCGCACCTTCGAGGGCCTGCTCGAAGGCGGCCTGCCCCGCTTCGTTCAACCGTGCTCCCGTCGGGACCAGACCCTTGCCGAGGACCTGTCGGTCCTCGTTCATGATCACGGCCTTGGTCTGGGTCGAGCCGACGTCTACTCCTGCAACGAGCATCCCTTCACCTCCTGGCACCGGCAGCCCGGCGACTCTCGAGCGACTCGAAGAACGCGTCGATCCGGTTCTTGAGCTGGGCCGCCGACCACAGCCGGGGATCGACGAGGTCCGACTGGATGAACAGGCCGGGGATGTCGCGTCGGCGCAGCAGCCATTCCCGTTCGTCGGGCAGCCCGGTGGAGACGGTCCGACAGGACTTCACCCCGTGGAACACGATCCCGTCGATGCTCCACTCCCGCACGACCTCGGTGAGCCAGTCCTGGCCCCAGAACATCCCGCCCATCGCCTCCTGGGTAGTGAGCACCATCTGCTCCGCCATCGACTCGATGGGGCGGTCGAGGTCGTAGTGGACGCCCCGGTCGAGGGCACCGCCGGCGAACGACATGTAGTCGCTGTGGGGGAACACCCCCTGCCAGTCCTCGAACAACCCGGCGAAGTCCCTGAAGTTCGAGTAGCAGGCGGTGCCGACGAGGAGCAGCCGGAACCGCTCGTCGGGGACCGCCCCCACCCCCCGTTCGGCCCGCTCGGTGAATTCGGCCTTGGCGATCTCCAGGAACCGCGTTCCTTTGGGGCTCCCCCGGTAGGCGTTGACGATGCCCATGAGGTTGATGCCTTCGGTGAGGGCGTTGAAGGGCGCCGGCCGATGCTGGTTGAGTTCCAGCACCTCCCGGAAGAGTCGGGAGAGCTCGTTGACGCTGGCCAGGTTCTCCCGGAACCGGTCGATGTCGAACCGTTTCCCGGTGACCTCCTCGGTGAGGGCGATGAGTTCACGGACCTGGGCCTCGACGTAGCGGACGTCGTCCCGGAACGTCCCCGAGCCCCGTTTCGTCTCGAATCCGCTCCCCCGCCAGCCGGGGATGTCGAACACGAACACCGGACAGCTGTACATCCGCTCCCAGATCTCCGCCCATTTGATGTAGGTGTTGCAGAGGTTGGTGGCGACGACGAGCGACGGTTCGGGAAGATGGCCCATCGGGTGGTCTCCGCCCTGCAGGTGGACGCCGATGTCCGCTTTGACGTATCCGCAGATGTCCGGCGAGTACCCGGCGTCTTCGGCGGTGGTGATGTATTCGAGGGACCGTCCACGCACCGCCGTCTGCAGGGAGGTCATCTCCGGGAAGGCGATCGGCATGTCGAAGGTCCGCAGGATCTCCGCCATCGAGCCCATCACGAAGACGTTGGCGACGGGGCGACCCTCTTCGCCGGCGGCGTTGAGCTCGTCCCACCATTCCCTGATGAGCTTGCGGTTCTCGTCCCGCGTCGTCCCGGCCAGCGGCAGCGGAGGCCGGATCACGATGCGGCGTTCGTGCTTGGTGGGGGTCGTCATCGTCGCTCCTCCGATCAGGCGAACTCGAACAGCAGCGACTCGGCGAAGGTCTCGACCTCCATCCGGGTCTGCTCGAACGTGGTGGTCTTCTCTTCGAACTCCATGACGAGGTGGGGGATCCCTGCCTCGTAGAGGGCCTGGCTGTATCCGACCTGTTCCTCGAGCCCCGGTTCGCACATCTTGGCGGCGGCGACGATCACCGCCTCCGCCCCGGCCTCGCGGACCTTGCGAAGCAGCATCTCCTCTTTCGGTTTGCGGGGGTCGTGTTGGACGGGGCTGTAGTCGGAGCGGTGGAGGTAGGCGTCGGCGAGGGCTTCGATCGGGTCTTCGGCGTCGACGGGGACGTCGTCGGTGAGCCAGCGGAGCCCCACCATGAAGTCGTCGTCGACGATGTAGCAGGCGTCCTGGATCACGGCGATCAGGTCGAGGGGCGGCTGCTCACAGAATCCCCCGGAGAAGACGACCCGCACCTTGTCCTGGGGTTTGGCGTCCCGGTGCTCGACTGCGGCGAGGGCCCGACGCACCAGCTCGTTGTGTCGTTCCCGGGGCATGGCGCCGGCTGCACGGGTGAGCAGGTAGGCCTCCACCGCCGAGAGCAGCCACGGCGTCTCCCGTTTGATCCGGTACAGCTCACGGATCAGCCGCCGGTTCTCGTTGAACAGCTCGATGGAGGCCCGCAGGGCCTCGTCGGTGACCCGGGTGGAGGCGACTTCTTCGATCTCCCGGAGGATCCGCCGGTACTCGCCGGTGAGGTACGGCACCGCTGCCGGCGACGCGGCGTTGTGCGGCAGGTACATGATCTGGGAGTCGATGTCTTCGAAGTTGCGTGCCCAGACTGCACAGGAGTGGCGGGCGACGTCACAGATCGGCGGGAACACGAACATGTTCAGGATGTCCAGGGTTCCCGACATCACCAGCTCGAGGGCGCTGCGGGCGATCGAGCACACGAAGGCGGCGAGGTGGGCGTCGGCCTTTCGGATCTGCAGGGCGGTGTCGAACCCGGCGATCTTCAGGGGCAGCATCCCGGCGGCGTGGGCGAGCTCCTCGGGGAAGTAGACCTGGAAGTGGCCGAGGACCTTGCCGTCGGGATGTTCTTCCAGCCAGCGACGGGCCGCCGGGTAGGAGGGGTCCTCCACCAGGGCCCGGGCTTCTTCGACGATGCTCTCGACGGTCTCCACGCAGATCACCCCGGTTTGGTCGCTTCACCACACCGACCTCGGCGACGTCCATGGCGCTGACTGTCCGGTCGGTCAGTACCTAGTGTGCCGAAGGACGGCCCCGCCGACAAGGGGCAGCCCGCATCATCGCCATGACGCGATCGCATCATTTACCCTGGCTGCCTTCCCACTGCTCCCCGCCGTTCACCAAACTCCTGCGCCATGACGACCTACTACGACGAAGCCCTCGAGACCGCTCCCCCCGAGCGGATCCGGGCGCTCCAAGCGCGCCGCCTCGCCGAACTGGTGGACACGATCTGGGGACGCAACCGCTTCTACACCGCCAAGCTCCGAGCCGTCGGCTTCTCCCCCGGCGACCTCCACGGCCTCGACGACCTCACCCACCTCCCCTTCACGACCAAGGCCGAGCTGATGCAAGCCCAAGCCGAAGGGGGATTCCTCTCCACCAACTGCACCTTCGACGAGACCGCCTACGTACGCATCCACCAGACATCGGGAACCACCGGGGAGCCGCTCCGCGTCTTCGACACCGCCGAGAGCTGGGACTGGTGGGGACGGTGCTGGGCCTTCGTCCTCGCCGGGGCAGGCATCGGACCCTCGGATCGACTCTTCCTCCCCTTCTCGTTCGGCCCCTTCATCGGATTCTGGGCGGCGGTCGGAGGAGCCGAACGGGTGGGAGCATTGATGATCTCCGGCGGGGGCCAAGGGTCGGTCGAGCGCCTCGGACTCATCGAACGTTTCGGGGCCACTGCCATGTGCTGCACCCCCACCTACGCCCTACGGCTGGCGGAGGTCGCCCGGGACCAAGGCGTCGAACCCGCCTCCCTTCCCATCCGGATCACCGTCCACGCCGGAGAACCGGGTGCCAGTGTCCCCGCCACCAAGGCACGGATCGAACAAGCCTGGGGAGCCAAGGCCTACGACCACGCCGGCGCGTCCGAGGTCGGCGCCCACAGCTTCGAATGCGCACCCCAGCCGGGCAGCATCCATGTGATCGAGAGCGAATTCATCGTCGAGGTCGTCGAGCCGGGCGGCGACCGGCCGGTGCGACCGGGAGAACGAGGAGAGCTGGTGCTCACCAACCTCGGTCGGCCCGGGTTCCCGGTGATTCGCTACCGCACCGGCGACCTCGTCCAGATCGACCCCGACCCCTGTCCCTGCGGACGCACCTTCACCCGCCTGGCGGGCGGAGTGATCGGGCGGGCCGACGACATGGTGGTGGTCCGTGGCGTGAACGTCTACCCGTCGGCGCTGGAGGAGCTGGTACGCCGACACCCGGCCATCGACGAATACCGGGTGACGGTCACCCGTCGCCGGGAGATGGCGGCCCTGCGCATCGAGATCGAATGCGCCGACGGCGTCGACGACCAGTCCGTCGCCGACGGCCTGGTCGCCACCTTCACCCACCACCTCGCCCTCACCCCCGAGGTGGTGGCGGTCCCCCGGGGCACGCTTCCCCGATTCGAGTTGAAGGCTCGCCGCTTCTTCGTCGAGGACTGAGACGACCACCGGACGACCTTTGGACCGCGGTGGTGACCTCCACATCGGCGGGGCGGCGTCCGGTATTGCAGTCGTGCATCCGGGACATGCAGCGTCCGCTTCGACACGAGGCATCTCCGGGTCGAGACGGGCCCGCATCGGTTGGGAGCAGACCGTCTTCCACGCCGAAAGGCGCGGGCCATGATCACCCGGAATCTTCACCGAGGTCGCGGAGGAGCCTCCCCACGTAGACGGGCACCATCCGCTTGCGGTAACGCGAGGTGAGGTCGGTGTTCGACATCGGTCGGACCGCCTTGCCGGCGGCCTCCGCCACCTGCTCGACCAGCCCCTCCGACCATGGCTCCGACACGGCGAGCTCCTCGGCGGCGGTGACCCGCAACGGTGCGGAGGCGACGGCACCGAGCACGATCCGGGCGTCGGTGCATCGACCGTCCACGAACCGGAGGGCGGCGGCGACACCGAGGATGGGGAAGTCGATCGAGCCCCTCCTTCGTAGCTTGCGGTACCCGGCCCGCAACCCGGTGAGGGGCGGTATCACCACCTCGGTGATCACCTCCGCTGGCCGTTTGGCGAGATGATCCATCCCGTCGTCCCGGTACAGCTCGGCCGCCGGGACCTCCCGCACCCCGTCGGGACCGACCAGCCGGACCGTCGCCTCCACCGCCACCATCACCGGTGCCAGGTCCGACGACGACACCGCCCAGCACCACTTCTTCGCCGGCGCCACCCAGCAGACCTCGCCCCCCGCCTTGAGGCAGGGTTCGGCGGCCTGGCGCCACGTCTCGGGGATGTTGAGCCAGTGACAGCGGGTGTCGACGCACAGGTTCCCGCCGACCGTGCCCCGATTGCGGAGCTGGGGTGAGGCGACCAGACCGGCCGCCTCCCGGACCACCGCCGGCACCCGGTCGTCGGCCGCCACCTCCGCCAGGGTGGTGAGCGCCCCGATGCGCACCGAGCCGTCGTCGGCGACGTCGATCCCGGCCACACCGGGGACGCGACGTAGCGACACGATCCTCGCCGCGCCCGGATACTGGCGGCGTTTCAGATTGGGAACGAGGTCGGTTCCCCCCGCCATGAGGACGCTGCCCTCGTCGGCGAGGAGGGCCACCACCTCGTCGAGGTCGGACGGCGCCGCGTAGTCGAGGGGCGGAAGACGGAGCATCAGCGGCCCGGAGGGTCGACGGGGAGCGGTGGGCGGAACTCGTAGTCGGGCAGGGAGGTGGGACCGTAACGGCCGGGGCCACCCCGGGTGCGGTCCCGGAGGGCCGCGATCACCTTGTCGGGACGCACCGGAACCTCGTCGATCCGCACTCCGACGGCGTCGTAGACGGCGTTCACCACCGCCGGGATGACGGGCAACAGGGGACCCTGACCGACCTCCTTCGCCCCGAAGGGGCCTTCGGGATCCACCGACTCGACGATGATCGACTCGACGTCGCACATCTCCAACACGGTGGGGATCTTGTAGTCGAGCAGCGACGGACCGTCGTGAAGCGCCCCTCGGAAGGCCTGTTCCTCCATGAGGACCTCGCCGAGGGCCATGTGGACGCTGCCTTCGATCTGGCCCTGCACCAGCAACGGATTGATGGAGCGCCCGATGTCGTGGGCCAGCCACACCTTCTCCACCGACACCACCCCGGTGTCGGCGTCGACGGCGACCTCCGCCACACACGCGGAATACGAATAGGCGGGCGAAGGCCCCACACCGGCGCCTCGGTAGTCGCCTTTGATGTCCTTCGGCGGCTTGTAGGAACCGGTGGCCACCAGCAGCCCCCACCGAGCCTCGGCGATCTGCACGGCCTCCCGCCAGGTCATCTGCCGGTCCCCCGCCACCACCACTCCCCGGCCGAGCTCGACGCGGTCGGGATCGACCTCCCACTCGTCGGCGACGGCGGTGAGGATCAGATCGCCGAGCCGGAGGGCGGCTTCGAGGGCGGCGTTGCCCGCCATGAAGGTCACCCGGGAGGAGTACGAGCCCAGATCGATGGGCGTCAGGTCGGTGTCGGCGGTCACCACCGTCAACTCCGTTGGGTCGAGGCCGAGGGCCTCACCCACCACCGTCGCCAGCATCGTGGTGGACCCCTGACCGCAGTCCGCCGCCATCGAGTACACGGTGACGCCGCCACCTCGGTCGACCTTCAGCATCACCTCCGACTGGGGCATGTCGTTGAAGTAGATGGGGAGACCCGCCCCGGACAGGTAGGCACCGACGGCCAGGCCCAGACCCCGTCCCGGCGGCATCTCCCCGTAGCGGTCCCGGAACCCCGAGGCGTCGACGACCCGGTCGAGGCATTCGGCCAGACCGCAGCTCGTCACCCGCAGATGGTTGACGGTGAGGCTGTGGGGTTCGATCAGGTTGCGTCGCCGGATGGTGACCGGATCGAGGGCGAGATCCTCCGCTGCCTTGTCGAGGTGGACTTCGAGACCGAACCGTCCCTGGGGCGTGCCATGGCCCCGTTTCGGACCGCAGGCGGGTTTGTTGGTGAAGAACCGCACACCTTGGAACCGGTAGGCGGGAATGTCGTAGGTGACGGGCAGCAGCTGACCCGTGTACAGCAGCGACGCCGCCCCGTAGCTGCCGTACGCGCCGCCGTCGACGAAGGTCTTGAGCCACATGGCCGTGATCCGCCCGTCCTCGGTGAAGCCGGTCTTGATCCACATGAGCACGGGGTGACGCCCACGGTGGGCGTAGAAGACCTCTTCGCGGGTCAACACGATCTTGGTGGGCCGACCGGTGACGAGGGCGAATTTGGCGGCGACCAGCTCGTGGGAGAAGACGTCGGTCTTCCCCCCGAACCCTCCCCCCGTCGGGCAGGCGGTCACCCGGATCGCCCCCTCCGGCATCTCCAGCACCTTGGCGAGGATGCGGTGGAGGTAGTGGGGCACCTGGGTCGACGAGTACACGTGGAGTCGGCCTTCGTCGGTGAGGAGACCGACGGCGCCGTGGGTCTCGAGCGCCGCGTGGTTGTTCCCCTGGTAGAAGAGGACGTCCTCCCGAACGTGGTAGGCGGCGTCGAACCCGGCGTCGACGTCCCCGAACTCGAGGGACACCTCCCGGTGCCGGTTCACACGGGGTCCTTCCCCGTGGATCGGCTCGTCTGCCGTCGCCGCGGCCTCCTCCATCGTCGTCACCGCTGGCAGCGGCTCGTAGACCACCTCGATGGCGTCGACGGCCCGCTGGGCGGTGTCGGGATCGTCGGCGGCCACCGCCGCGACCGGTTCCCCCACGTGCCGGACCTTGTCGATCGCCAGCGCGTGTTCGTCTTGGCTCACCGGGAGCAGACCGAAGGCCACGGGGAGGTCTCCACCGGTGAGGACGGCCCGCACTCCGGGCATCGCCTCGGCGGCACGGGTGTCCACCGACACGACCCGGGCGTGGGCCTGGGTGGAGCGGAGGATCTTGCCCCACAGCATCCCCGGGAATGCCAGGTCGTCGACGTAGCGGAGGGATCCGGTCGCCTGGGCGAGTCCGTCGATGCGGGGGGCGGCCGTGCCCACCACCCCGTGATGGGGGTCGAGCCTCATGGGGCCTCCTCGGCCGCGGCGGCGATCGCCCGGATGATGGGGAGGTATCCGGTGCATCGGCACATGTTCCCGGC
>Ga0256830_1002407_pt1 | contig 12343 bp, 8 predicted proteins | sample 128326metaG_FD_190537 | JGI IMG/M metagenome (GOLD analysis project Ga0256830, IMG submission 190537) | Hydrothermal vent microbial communities from Lau Basin, Pacific Ocean - 128-326 | ecosystem: Environmental > Aquatic > Marine > Hydrothermal vents | place: Pacific Ocean: Lau Basin | collected...
ACAGCTACCACTTACCTGCTGTACATTTAATGTTGCAAGTGGTTCAATGCCCTCACCATCTATATCATCTGGTACAACGTTGCCACTAAATATGTAAACCTGATTTTTTCCTGTGCGTCGAATCAAGCTGCTATCGACAAAGCCAGAAACCGTACCCGGGGTTGACATCTGCACAGGCGGTTCCAAAACAGGAGATTCTGTCTTTACCGGCGTATCCTGAGAGTCTGTGCCAACAGGATTATTTTCATCAGACGTACTGATTGTATCTTCTGCCACACTACTCGTTTCATCACCTGCACCACCACCGCATGCAATCGTGAATAAACTCAAGCCAATAATAAAAAAATTCTTTACATGTATACGCATACAGTTATGCCAGATATTTTTTTAGTCTAATGGCTGATCTTTTCCTTTTACTATTCTTCACTGCTATAGCGAATATCAGTAAAAACAGGTACTGCCAAGCTACAGAACCCGCACCACCCTCTCCTGAGTCGACAGTTTCATTGCTGCTTGCACCTGATGAATCAGACGGTGAAGTATCACTATTCAACCCTGTATTATCTGTGTTGCCTGTGTTGCCTGTATTGCCTGTATTGCCTGTATTGCCTGTATTGCCTGTATTGCCTGTATTGCCTGTATTGCCTGTATTGCCTGTGTTGCCTGTGTTGCCTGTGTTGCCTGTATTGCCTGTGTTGCCCTGAATACTGACATAGGCGGTCGCCATATTATTTCCAGTACTTCCAGTACACTTCAAATAAAATGTAGTATTGGTGTTGATTGGACCAATTTCTTCACTACCTGTTGTAGATTTACTTCCTGACCAGCCACCTGATGCTGTACATGAATCAGCATTCAGTGTATTCCAGCTAAGCACTGTTTTGTCACCTATTGCGACAACACCTGGCTCAGCACTAATTGAAATAGAGGGCCCCGTTTGTTTTACGGCTGTATCCCGTGGAACAACAGCCCACTGGGGTGCCGATGAATAATCAGGTTTTAACGGAGAGCCTGGAATTGGGTAATTTGGATCAGTATTTTTACCTACAAACAGATTCCATGCTATATCAGCATTTTTGATCCCCGAATCTCTCGCAATTGCCATGGCGGGCTGTGCATTCGCATAGTAGCTATCAACACTGTATGCCTTTCCTGACATCATGCCCGGTGTCCAGGCTCCGTTATATGAGCCGGTATCTGTTGAGGCTGCTTTTTTCCAGTCAGCCATCTCCTGACTACCACAGGCTTTATCTCGGAAATAGCCAACACCTGATTTATATCGACTACCATAGTTAACTTCATAAAATTTATCCCATGAAGTAAAAAACTTATCAGGATTATTGGTACCGACTTCGACACGGTAGTTTATCGCCTCGATGTAGCACATTTTTGTCATGCGCCCTACCGGGTACTGCGCTTTCCATGCACGTAGTGGTTTTGCCTCGTTGAAGCCCATTTCAACCAGGTGCCCCACTGCCCAGGTCACAAAATCATCCATCCAGGGACGTGTATTATTCATGGAATTGGAATAACCTGTATGTTTGAATACACCGAAGATATTCCAGCGTTCATCTACATTTTCACCATTTGTGTAGATTCGATCATAATTGTTAATATTATTTATGAGTTTTTCACGAAAATATGCTTTCATTGTGTCTTGATCAGGCGTTATATATGCGGCTTCGCCCATCGTTCGTAAACACCAGCCCTCTCCACGTAACTGACTTGAAATAATTAACCCTTCACTATAGTTACGTTTGTAGTCAGGGTATGTTTCCCTGAGCATGCAATAGTTAGCCCAGAACTGGAGTTCTTCCATAAAATAGTAATCGCCTGATACCAGATAGGGTATATAAGCCAAATCAGGGTGATGAGCTGTATCGACAGTTAATGCCGCACCTGGATCGGAATTTGATGGATTCTTTCCTGACATAGTCCCAGTCAGTGCAGGAAAATCTCCTCCCGTCCATCTTGTTCCCGCTTTGGGATGATCATCAATCGATACTGGTTTACCGGTATTCTTGTCACGATAATGGAGCGGGTAACTCCCTGATGCCTGGCCATTTAGCATTGTCGCTTTTTTTGCTCGTAAATCCTGAGATATCAGATACGCAGCTGTCCAGCGTGGCAAGGGACCAATACCATCATGTGCGCCTGGAGCCGGCATATAGGCACTGACTGAACCATTTTCCATCGGTTTCCAGCTCGTCAGCATTTTGCCAAGATAATTTTCGGAAATAGTAATACTCCGATCATAATTTGTTACCGCTCCCGTATCTAATAAGTAGTTTCGATCATGTTTTACATCAAGCTCCGATTTCTTTCCCCACCAGAAATACTCATTCCACCTGGCATGGTGATAATGTTCCATGCTTCGCGTTACATCAGCCATTCCAGGCATCTTCATTGTAATGGTATAGTTATAATTTTGTGGGTTAGCTTGATAAGTCCAGGCATTTTCAATAATTACATTGACACGTACTCTATTAACGGCCTCTGCACCATAAGCACGCACATGAAAATACGCCATGAGATGAGGGTGCTCATTGTTATTCGCATCCCTGACAGGGCCACTTATCAGCCACTCCGAGGTCAATTCACCTGACAACCATTGTTTTACCTGCCCAGAGTTAAGTAGTTCTCTAACCGAAGATTTATATGCTATACCAGCAATATTTAATGATACAGAAAAATCAAAGCTGCTTGCTTTCAGATCATTAAGTGTAATCGGGTTGGTGATTGCTGGAGTTGTTGCGGTCCTTGACAATATGATTGTCTCGGTCGCACCTGCACTTATAGATGGAATGCGCGCAGTCAGAACTGCATGTCGCAGACTATTATCCGCATGTTTTGCTTTCTTATCCACCTGCAAAGGAACACTTGTCCCATCAATCAGCCTTGCTGATAAACTCTCGCCTGATTTTATATCCGTGGGTGCAAACACATGTCCAAATGTAACTGGCACTTCCGTTTGTTTGTTTGATGATGTACTGACAACCTGTACTTGCGTTATATCAGTTGAAGAGAATGCTGTTAGCGATATAAGACTAAAAGCAGCTGTTATAAATAATCTAAGTGCGAAATTAATCATTCGTTTTATCCTTCCTGACTCAAATCAAGCTTCTTTTTGTTTGCAACACTGATGAAGTAAAAAACAAACATAAGTATCAGGAAGTGCAAGGTAAATGCCCCTGCCCCACCTTCAGCTCCGTCAGAGCCAGGATTGCTTGCAGTTGGGCTTGATGATGAATCACCCTCATCCAGAGTTGGAGTGCTCGCCGATGGGCTAGAGCTAGTCACAGGTGAGTTTGGATTATTTGTTGGTGATGAACTACTTGCAGACGAATTGGCATCAGCATTTTCAACAATAACAGTATACATGCTATTGCCTAGTTCATTTCCATCTATAGTCACACTACCTGCCGAAAATGATTTTTTATAGATGTTAAATTTTTCATGTGTTGCCTCAATCACATCACCTGTTGCAGTCCAACTTTTTAACCATGAAGGAATTGGTACGTTGCGCCGATCATATCCCACATACACTGTAGTATCTTTAGCAACTGAGAAGCTTACAAAAGAAGCCCCACTCGTATTTTTATCGTTATTTGCTGTTTGCAGGTAATCCATCCCTTGATACTTGCTTGTAACATTGACAAAAGTATAATCACGATCAATGTAGACTGTCTTGCCATCATCTAACGTCCCCCACACATAGTTAGAGGGTACTGCACCAGATGCTGACCCACCTGCATATGTAAAAGTATATTTTTTTGAACCATCAATTAAATTAGCCGCTTCTGAGGTATCTGTAATATTATTTACCTGTAATGTGTAAGTAACATCTTTTGTCATAGCGCTAGTTGATAAGACAACTCTTTTCCCGTCGCGCTGTAATGTTGCAGAATTCACGGAAAGAACTGGCGAAAAACTATAATTGGCAGCTGTATTTGCAGGTGTTGTTGAAACAATTTCATTAAATTCAATAGTAATTGAGCTCGCATCCCCACCAGTACTTATCTTTGAAACCTCAGGTGGCAGCACATCCCCATCCACCGAAATAGATACTGCACTGGAGGATGTTCCTGTACTACCTTTGCACGTCAAGGTAAAAATCGTATCATTATTTATTGGGCCAACAGTTTCTGTACCTGTGACCCCTTTGTTTCCTGACCACCCGCCTGATGCGGTGCAGTCATTTGCGTTAGTTACGTTCCATGTCAAGGTAATTGATGATCCTGCTTTTACTGTTTTTGATCCGGTAGTATCAAAGCTAACATTGGGCCAGGTTCCAGCACCATTTTTAGTTAACTTGTAAAAATAAACATTTCCTGTAGTTTCGTTGACAACAATAAAAACATTTTTCGATGGAATGTACCGAAAACGTCCATAAGTACCCCACTTTGGAACCTGTGTAGGTATTACTGTATTTGTTGCGGCTGGCTTAATTCGTGTCCACGTCCAGTTGGTTGGGTCAAGTACAAAAACATCAGCCCCACCACTCCAGCCAACATAACGTTGGCTTGCTGGATCAAAGACAAAACCGGGAGCCGTAGCACTTTCTATCGACTTATCACCCGATGTCGTAAATTTTACCGGAGCTGCTGAAGCATTTGATAAGTCCCATCTTAATGGCGTAGTTCCATTACCGATGGTAACCAGTGTACGGCGCACAGGATCAATTGCGGCTGTAACATAGAGTCGAACATATCCACCTGGACGCTTTGTCCACTTGTCATTAACAGGATCATACTCATCTAAACCAAAATATGTATTTAGTGCACCATGCCTGAATAGATGCCCTGTAACAGGATCATAGACAGCAAATGATGATATGTTGCCGCCACTTATTGCAGGTGCGCGTGATTTGTTCCAGGTCAAGGTGTCAAAATTAAAGTCATAAAACTTTTTATCTGGTGACATCCCATTAGGATATGTGGCTGCACTACCAACCGATACAAATCGATCAATGTTTGGCATATATTCTATGTAGTTATATGTATGCCTTGAACGAGGAAGCCCATCAAGGTATACACCCGATGCTTCATCTCCTCCGAGCCAGTCACTGGGATCTGTGATTCGACTCCATTTCAGTGTATTAACATCGAACACATAAATCTCATTACCCGCATAATCACCATGTCCGCCACCCCAGACGATCAAACGATCACGCTTAGTGTCATATGCACCCCCACTCCATGCCTTCATGATATTTGATAAATAACCAGCTGGTGATGTGGAAGGAGCAAACTGAGCTAATGATGAATTTGGGACTTCGTACCAATGTCCAGGCTGAAGATCATCAACAGGTGTAGCTATAGCTGTCTGGCTACTGGAAAATAATTGCAGCACCATGCACATTACAGAACACAATATTGTTGCTGCTCTTTTACTTATACTCATAGAATTTCCTTACAAATTAGTAGTGGAAGCCACATCTCGTCTTCGTAGCTCAGTGTCAATATCGACATACACAGACAAACCTAAATTAGCTGCATGTTATTTTGTGACACCTATCTCATACTCTCATAATTACCTAATTTCATGGTGAATTTAACGCACAGAGATGAATCTGTCATGGGCTTATATGTCAAGATATGATCAGCATCACACCCACTCGGCGAATAGTGTGAACCCCATTGGCCCAGCCGCTAAATGCTTGTATTTATAGTCAGATCTTTTGCAGGTTTTCGAAATAAACCCAATAAATTCAACGTGTTAGCGAATCTCTGGGCATTTTCACGCTAAGCATTTGATTTCTATAGGGTATTGAAGGTGGAAATATGTAGCAGCCAGCTTTGGGCGGTGCTCCCTGGCAATTAAAATCCAGCTGATTTACATAAAAAAAGTGTGTCGGTAGTTTTATCGATTATCCCGTTTATTGTAATTTTTTAAGTAAATGGCCAATGCCTTTAGCTTATCCTTAAAAGTTTTCGACTTTTTATATAATGGATATTTGTAGATTGCTTTCACATCATCCATTGTCAACTCACCATCGAGGAAATTATTCAATTCTTTGATTGTGTACTCAGGTCTAAGCAGTAAGTCTTCAAACTCGAATTCAAGATATTGCTGCTGGTGCTCTTCTAAAAATTTTCGAAGTGATGATGTAATGCCATGATTATAATCTTTGGTAAATTTCATGCTTTGAATGTGACGACGGATATTTGATGATATCCATGCCTGCTCATCATCTCTAGTTAAAATAATATATGCTGTTTCATCAAATGATAATAATTTTTCCCAAATACGTATCGTCCAGGTTAGTCGAGGATCTTTCCATATCCATGGCCTGTTATTCTGACATCGTTCAACAAAATCTTTATAAATTTTCAAATCAATCGAATCAGCTTTTTTAGCCAAATCATCAATAACATCCTGGCTAAATTCATGTTCATGATCGCCGGTATAGCCAAGGTCTTTTAACATTTTTTTATTTAATTCAACCAGCTCTATATTTTCATGTGTATCATAATCACACTTTTGAAATGTCTGATCACCATAATTGTAGCCAATTCTGCCTAATAGACCTGTAAATACAGAACTTCCAGTCCAACCATGGGTTAATATAATTACATTTTTTTTCATAATGACCTTTGGATTTTAATCTCAATACTGGCGTACTAATTATGACTAGCCTAACAACCGATAACACTTTCATTCAATAAAACAGGCAACTCTAAATAACTTATAGTCATAAAATATCAATGACATAAATATTAATAACACTACAGTTAGTGCTCATCACAAAATGTGTCTGTGATCCATTCGCCAGTGTAATTTAATAATTGTTCTCTCCATTCTAGCCTGGAAAAAGTATGATCAGAATCAGCAATATCCTCAAGAATCATTTTTTTGTCATTAATCATATTCTTCCATATACTGGATGCTGAAATATAATCCTTAAATTCTTGAGCGATGTAATCCTTACCACTGGTTAATGTAAATATTTTTCCTGCATATATATGACAGCTTTTCTCTAACCTTTCCGGCAATGCTAACTTCGCCAATTCATCATTACCAGATACCTTGCTGTCTTTTGTTTTAACCTTTGCTGAGCGTACTAATGTAAAAAATGAGACAATAGAATCACTTACTGAAAATTTTCCAGATTTTAATTTTAACCAAAATTCTTTCTCAAACAATCTGTTCCAGTAATAGTGCTTAAGAAATGTCTTTGCTTCACCCTCTTCTGTTCTTATCCATGGGTTAACCATAAATAGACCTTTGACACGTAAATCTGAGTATGCATAAAATGCAATTGCAGTAGCTGATTCGCACTCGCCCCAAAGTATAATATTTTCAATCTCAGGCACTTTCGCACACAGGGAATCTATTGCACTACGTATATCTGCATGCATATCTATAAAACCACGAAACTCTCCACCACTATCTCCAGTACCCCTGTGGTCAAATCTTAATGAAGTTATTTTTCTATCCGCTAACATCCTTGCAAGGGTAACAAACTGTCTGTGAGCTCCAACCCTGAATTGTGGACCACCAGCGACAACTATGACCACCCCTGTTTTAGTTGCATTATCGGGCTTATTAATAACGCCAACTAATGGTGCTCCTTCGCATGGAATAATAATAGGCTGTTCACTCATTAGTCCACACCCATTATATAATCAACTGTTGCACTGACTAATTCAGGTACCAATGTCCTCTCATGTACCTGCCAATAAGAAGGGCCAATTATAATACGATGATCAATATTTGCACCTTCTCGTTTCCATTTGTCAATCATATTAAGCTCTGGTCTTGGAGTTTTTCGATCAGTACTGCTTAATGTCGTAAACCAGCCTATGGGAACAGCATTAAAGTCAATGAAATCATCAAAACATGATGATTTCATTCCTTTATATAGTGCTGGAGAAATGTCATACCCTGCCACATCCAGGCTTTCTCCTCTTTCAATAGCTGCATCAAACTCATCAATCGTTCCGGGTTCTTCATTTCTTCCAATTGATGCGGCTATTTTTATTCTTAAAAACTGTCTTAATGCAACTTGTCCATTAATAACAGGTTGCCAGAATATTAACCGGTTAAGTTTCTTTATTGATGAGACAACCTGCATTGTTTGCAATGCCCCAAGTCTTATACTTACAAGTGAAATCTTGTTATAACCAAGACTTTCAGCATAAGAAACTGCTGTTAACAGATCTCTGCATCCCTGCTCCCAATCAGCGTCAATGAAATCACCTTCACTATCCCCTGTTCCATATGAGTCCACCAGAAGATATCCAAAATTATTTTTTCCTAATAATTGAGCCAACATCGTACACATGTACCGACATCTATTCATTTCCTCAGCGAAGGATTGAACCACTATAAAACATTCAGATTTTTTTTCTAAATCATGTGGGCGATAGTGAATAGAGAAAAGCAGCCCCTTCTCACCTTCGATATATGCTGGTTCTATAGTATATTTGGAATTCATCAACCCAACTTTGACTCAACTAAGCTTATTAGACTTCCAATCGTTTCAAAAACATCAGCACTAATCTCGTCATCCTCAAACACGCAGCCATATTCTTCTTCGATTGCTGTAATAATCCCAACCACCGACATTGAATCAAATTCTGGTATGGCGCCAATCAACTGTGTCGATGCATTAAAGTCATTAGCTCTATCTCCTAAAACGAGCACATCTCGCACTATCCCAATTATTTCTTCTGTAAGTTCCACATCAATACTCCAAATTCATATCTTTATAAAAGACATATTATTTTATAAATCTAATGCTACTAATTCACTATATATGTTTTTAATATTTTCAGCTGACAGTTCATCACTACGATAAAATTTTTGACTTCCCTGTTCAACACATAGTCTATACGCCAGTTTACGTATTAAGAATCGAGATTCAATTTTACTACTTGCCATTTTATATTTTAATAATAAGTGTGTTCGCAACACTGGCCAACAATCACTGAATAACACAACATCACTTATATATAAAATTTCTGCGCATGGTAATTTTTTATATCGCTGTGATTTGAATATAACAAAACCATATCGTTCACCTACCCCAAAAGAAAATATCTTTAACCATGGAAATTTTGCATGATCCAAATATTCTTTCTTTTCTTTCTCCGGCAAGTTTTCACTTATCAACGCAGGATTTTCTATTATTTTTACCTTGTTAATATTTATCGATGGTACATTTAGAAAAAATGATACCGCATTATCAAGGGGCTTAAATTTAAGATAGCTAAATATTTCAATACCACTTTTATTAGGTGAAAACATCGTAAAATGGAAGTCTTTTTGACTGATTACAGAAAGCACAAGATCCACGCTCCGTGTTCTAAAATCAGGCAAAACACACCAGCTATGTGGATTACAAAATTTAACTAACTTACCATTTATATGTTGTTCTGAATAAAGAGCGCATAGTACACCAACAACATCGTTTTCATATTTCAACATAAACCCATGATTTGGAGCAGAAGATAGCCATGATGCACTAATTCCTTTTCGCCATACCTCAGGTGAAAATTCATCGTTCATATGCTGATTTAAGAATATTGCCACACCATCTAAATCACTATCAGTAACTGGACATATGCTTGCCTTTTTCTTTTCTGTATTTTTATCCATATTTTAGCTAATTTAAAATTTCACTCTTCCCATTATTGCTTCGTGCATTACCTTTGAACTATGAAGAGGCTCTTCATTAGCCACTCCACTTGTCTGATCTGTAAGCATCCTGGGTAACCTTGGTAGCATGGCTTTCCATTTTGGATATTTATATACAAATTGATTAAGCATTGCTTCTGTCGCGGCCTTTGCCGAGATATATTCGGTAAAACCTTTTTGCGGTTGATCCAGATAAATAGTAGAGGGTACAAAAACTGTTAATTCATTTTTTCGATAGCGTGGTTCAGACGAAAATATTTCTAATAAATCTGCGAGTCCCGATAAATAAAAGTCACAAAATCGACTGAATAACTTCTCACTCCAAAATGGATTATTTGATTTTTCAATCAAAGGGGAAGCAAAATAGTAAATATGGGTTACATCTTCCCCATCAAAACACTCGACTACATCATGGTTTGGCGATAAAACGTTGTATTGTACCATGCTACATTTACCGCCAGCCAGATTAATATTTTCACAAACTCGTTGTGCATCCTCTTTGCCACTATTGTATGTGATAACAGGATAACCATCTCCAGCCGCTATTAATTTCGCGGTCGTTTCTCCAACGCCTCTAGTTCCCCCTATAATTAATGCGCGTTGAGAACTAAATTGCCCTTTACTTACAATCGGTTTGATCAAATTATAAGATGGTTGTTGTACAGGTTTTGGCCTAAATAGCGCTTCAATCTCACCTTTGACTATTTCATTAAATACAGAAATTCCTATCAATGAAAAACGATCATCATTTCTATTGACTTTATAGTGAATTTTATTTGGAAAGTCAGTCCATGTATCACTGAATGTCAGCGTAAAGCCAGCAAAGACAGAGTGTAAACCGGGACAATTCATACCTACTATCCTGGTTAAAGCTAATAATATAGCTACTTGACAGTCAGGAATGAATTCTTTTAGTTTTGGAAATAAACTTTCCATCAAGTTATGATTCCATAACAAATCAATATCATTATCAATTGTTAGTGAATCCTTATAATCAAGCTCCAGGGGTTTATCATCTATTGTATTTATAGCCAGTTCATATTTATGACTGTTATAAATTGTTTGTTCAATATTAATTAATTCTATATCTAATGCCTGGACTCTCTTTTTAGATACATAAAGCTCAATACGCATATTTCCAGTTGATAAATTGTTACATACAATTTCAACTGTTTCATTATGTCTGATTGGTCGATTAAATTGGACGTCTATATTTTTTATACTTACATGGCTATCAAGTCTGGATAGAACGATGTCAAGTGCCTTTAGTGTGCCACATACACCATGTATCACTGTAGAACCGAATTGATAACGCCGAGCTACAACAGGATCTACATGTAGCGGATTAAAATCTCCAGATGCTTGTGCAAAGTTATTGCTAAATTCCTGGCTAACACTAAATTTTCCAATTGATGGAGTCATTTTCTATATTCCCTGACAAGTAAAATCCATCATGACAATACCGTTATGGGTGGCGTTTTCTCCTGGTATTTACTGACACTCATTCCCCATACCTCATTATCGTTTGAGCTTCCCTCAGAAATAAATCCAAGCTTCATGTAGTGTTCTTTAACCAGGCTGTTTTTTTCTGTCTTCTGATAAAAACCTATCACTTTTTCTATTCCCCTGTCCCTGGCCATTTCCATTATTTTATTGCAGACCGACTCTTCCACTCTTCTTTTTATAACACGACAGCTCATCAACCATGTATCGATTTCCCAGCAATTATCTACTTCCTTGCAAATCACCACACTTATCATTCCATTGTCACCAAATCGGTCTGTCAATCTTGCTTGTAAAGTAATAATATTACTTGAATGTTCAAATGCCTTTACTTCTGCTTCTGTATATCTTTTTGTTGTAAGATTAAATTGATTGGTTTTATTTATTAGCTGAACAACTCTTTTTCGAGAAACCTCATCAAACGAAGAAAAAATTATTTTCATTTCCAATGATTCAAGATATGCATCGAGTCCATCGGCATTTTTCATCGCCTTTTCACGTTCCATATTTTGTGAATACTGCATACTCCTCTGCGCATCATCACTTGTGAAATTTATAATTTCGAAATATCCTGACGATGATAGTATCCTGGCATATTGTGAGGCATCCCTGGGTAATTCAGGTACAGCAACTTCTGGAAGAAATGTTCTTACAATTTCACGCTCAGCAGGGTTATCATCTAAAAACACGATTGAATCCAAACCAATATTTAATGATGAAGCAATGGCTTGAATATTAGATGCCTTATCCTCCCAGTTAGCTACAAATATCGTAAAATCCGATTTCTTTAGCAACATATCAGGATGTTCATCGAATGCCTGCGTCGCTATTTTTTCATCATTTTTTGAACAAACAGCCAGAATAATACCAAAACTCTTTAATTCCAATAAAAATTGTTGAATAGCAAGGTATGATTCACCAATAGGGTTCCCCTGACCAACCTGTATGCCATCAATACCATCATCACCGATAACACCTCCCCATAATGTGTTATCAAGATCTGTTACCAGACATTTTTTATTTTTTCCTCTTAGTGCTGCAATTTGTCTGGAAACATGGTCTGAATAGATTGGTATATATTGATTTGCCATTTGTATTCTAGACATATACCACTGCCGTTCATCAAACCAGTTTGACTCGCCAACAAGACTGGCAATGGTATTAACATCTAACAAAACATCTGCACTATCATTAATAT
>Ga0256830_1002408_pt1 | contig 12340 bp, 11 predicted proteins | sample 128326metaG_FD_190537 | JGI IMG/M metagenome (GOLD analysis project Ga0256830, IMG submission 190537) | Hydrothermal vent microbial communities from Lau Basin, Pacific Ocean - 128-326 | ecosystem: Environmental > Aquatic > Marine > Hydrothermal vents | place: Pacific Ocean: Lau Basin | collected...
GATCCGTGTCGCCGATCTGCTGTCGAAGCGCCGCAACCGCTCCATCACCCGCCCGCGCCAGCTTGCGATGTCGCTGTGCAAGGAGCTGACCAATCACAGCCTGCCGGAGATTGGGGATGCGTTCGGCGGACGCGATCACACCACGGTGTTACACGCCTGCCGAAAAGTGGTTGAATTATGCGAAGCCGACCGGCGCATGGCAGAGGATCATGCAAATCTGTTGAGAACGCTGAGTACATAAACATGGGGACGAGCTGTGGATAATCTGTTGATGATTATCACCATGATCACAAAAGGCTATTTATACACATACTGTCCACAGCTTTTACAGGATTGTCAGAACACCTGCCAACAGCTTATGATATGAATTAACTTGTTGTAATAAATAAAAAAATTCCTGTTATCCACTGATTTTTGCGTGACATATAACAGTCATAATCAAGTTTATTTAATATATTTTATTAATAACCAGGGATCACCATGAAACTCATAATTTCTCGAGAAACCCTTCTCAAACCACTTCAGATTGCCAGCAGTGTGGTGGAACGACGCCAGACACTACCGGTACTATCCAATGTTCTGCTGAAAGCGAACAATCAGCATCTCACCCTCATCGGTACGGATCTCGAAGTGGAAATCGTGACACAGATCCCCCTGGAGGAGAGTGTGGAAGGCGAAATCACCCTTCCCGCACGCAAATTTCTCGACATTTGTCGCGCCTTGCCGGACAACGCAAACCTGAATATCGAAACGGACGGGGAAAAGGCCATGATCCGCTCCGGACGCAGCCGTTTTTCTTTGGCCACCCTGCCTGCGTCAGAGTTTCCGAACATCGAACCGATGACTTCACCCTACGAGTTTTCCATCAGCCAGAAGGTGCTGAAATCCCTGATCGATCAAACCCAGTTTTCCATGGCTCAGCAGGACGTGCGTTACTACCTCAACGGTCTGATGCTGGAACTTTCCCCCAACGAGCTCTGTGCGGTTGCTACAGACGGTCATCGCCTGGCGCTTTGTAAAGCGGAGGCAGACCTGCAAATCGATGAAACACGGCAATTTATCGTCCCGCGCAAGGGGGTGACGGAACTGGTGAGACTCCTCGAGGAGAGTGACACCCCGGCCAGGATCCAGGTCGGCGAAAACCATATCAGGGTGGATTTGCCGGACATCAGCTTTACCTCCAAGCTGATCGATGGCAAGTTCCCGGACTACAACCAAGTCATTCCTGCCAATCCCACCAAAATCGTCAGCTGCGATCGCGAGGCGCTTTATCAGGCGTTTGCGCGTGCCTCGGTGTTGTCCAATGAAAAATACCGCGGCATGCGACTGGAACTGAGTCCGAACCAACTCAAAGCCACCGTACACAATCCGGAACAGGAGGAGGCGGAAGAGGAACTGGAAGTTCAATATTCGGGTGAAGAATTCGAAATCGGTTTCAATGTTTCCTATTTCATCGATGCACTGGCGGCAATCAAGGCGGATCAGGTTCAGGTCAATTTCACAGATGCCAACCAGAGCTGCTTGATCCACGGGCTTGGAGATGATTCCTGTAAATATGTCATCATGCCGATGCGGCTTTGAATCTGACACATGTACCTGACCCAGCTCGCTATCCGCCGGGTCCGGAACCTGCAAGAGGTGACCATCCAGCCGGTCGCCGGCCTGAATCTCATTTATGGTGCCAACGCCAGCGGTAAAACCAGCCTGCTGGAGGCCATTCACCTGCTTTCCCATGCGCGCTCGTTCCGCAGCGCAGACATTCGTACCGTGATCCAGCATAATTCAGAAACCTTGCAGGTGACCGGACAGGTGGAGGCGCAGCCTGTTGGGCAAAAAGCCAGTCTGGGGATAGAAAAGGGAAAGAATCTCACCAGGGTCAGGATCAATCAACAAACGGTGCACCAGACGTCCAAACTCGCCGCCTTTTTGCCGGTTCAAACCATCACCCCTGAAGTCCACCAGATCCTTGAACAGGGACCTTCACAGAGACGAAAATTTCTCGACTGGGGACTGTTTCACGTGGAACACACGTTTCATCCACTCTGGCAACAGTACAACCGGATATTGAAACAGCGAAATGCGGCGATCCGTGCGGATGATGGCCGTGCAGCGATACAACTGTGGGATGAACACCTTGCGAAATCTGGTGTCAAACTCACCCGGTACCGCCAGGATTATGTTTCCGCCTTGCTTCCCTATACCCGGGACTATGTCCAAAAGCTCTTGCAGCTTGAAATCGAGCTGATCTATTCCCCCGGATGGAATCAGGACAAGACTTTGAAAGAAGCGCTGAAGGAGGGGATACAGTCGGATATGAAACAGGGATTCAGCCGTCTTGGCCCGCACCGGGCAGAATTGCGAATCCTTTCAAACGGCATCCCGGCGAAAGATCAATTTTCCCGTGGTCAGCAAAAGCTTCTGGTGTGTGCACTCCGGCTGGCGCAAATTGCCCATCTGCAGGAGAGTGCGGGGCAGGCAAGTGTCGTACTGGTGGATGATCTGGCGGCGGAACTGGATAAAGAGCGGAGAGCGCGCCTGTTGTCGCTTCTGAAAGAGACCGGCGCGCAAATTTTCGTAACGGTTACTGAACCTGAAATGATCGAGCACAAGATCTGGCCCGTGTCGAAATTGTTTCACGTGAAACACGGGAAAGTGTGCGAAGTGATATAATTCCGGACTGTCATACGGAGCTCCCAAATGAGTGATCAAAACAGCTATACCTCTTCCAATATCAAGGTTCTGAAGGGCCTCGATGCCGTGCGAAAACGTCCCGGGATGTATATCGGGGACACGGATGACGGCACCGGTTTGCACCACATGGTGTTCGAAGTGGTGGACAATTCCATCGACGAGGCCCTGGCCGGTTATTGCAAAAATATTGATGTCACCATCCATACGGACGGCTCGGTTACGGTCAAGGATGATGGTCGGGGTATCCCCACCGACTACCATGAAGAGGAGGGGCGCTCTGCTGCCGAGGTGATCCTCACTGTTTTGCACGCCGGCGGCAAGTTCGATGACAACTCCTACAAGGTATCGGGCGGGCTGCATGGTGTGGGTGTTTCCGTGGTGAACGCCCTTTCTGAGCAGTTAAAGCTGACGATTCGCCGGGATGGCAAGAAATTCCAGCAGGAATACCGCATGGGTGAACCCCAGGGTGATTTGACCGTTGTGGGGGAAACGGAGAATACCGGCACTGAAATCCGCTTCAAGCCCAGCAGGGAGATTTTTACCGATACCGAATTTCATTTTGATATCCTCGCCAAACGCCTGCGGGAGCTTTCCTTCCTCAATTCCGGTGTCCGCATCACCCTGGTGGATGAACGGGAAGACAAACAGGATTGTTTTGAATATCAAGGGGGGATCAAGGCCTTCGTCGAACATTTGAACCGAAATAAAACCCCGCTGAATGAGAATGTGTTTTACGTCAAGACCGAAAAGGACGGGATAGGGGTGGAGCTGGCGCTGCAATGGAATGATTCCTACCAGGAGAATATATTCTGTTTTACCAACAATATTCCGCAACGGGATGGCGGAACCCACCTGGCCGGATTTCGTGCGGCGTTGACCCGCACCATCAACAGTTATATCGAAAAGCAGGGATTCGCCAAAAAGTCGAAGGTAAATCCCACCGGGGATGATGCCCGCGAAGGACTCACCGCAGTTTTGTCGGTCAAGGTGCCGGATCCCAAATTCTCTTCGCAGACCAAGGACAAACTGGTTTCCTCCGAGGTGAAAGGGGTGGTGGAATCGGTCATGGGGGAAAAACTCCATGATTATCTGCTTGAAAACCCTTCTGATAGTAAGGCTATTGTTTCAAAGATCGTCGATGCTGCGCGCGCGCGAGAGGCGGCACGCAAGGCCCGCGAGATGACCCGCCGCAAGGGCGCGCTGGATATCGCCGGTTTACCGGGCAAGCTGGCCGATTGCCAGGAGAAAGATCCGGCATTGTCCGAACTGTTCCTGGTGGAAGGGGATTCCGCCGGCGGTTCCGCCAAACAGGGGCGGGATCGGAAATACCAGGCTATCCTGCCCTTGAAAGGTAAAATCCTGAACGTGGAGAAAGCCCGTTTCGACAAAATGCTTTCTTCCGCCGAAGTCGGAACATTGATCACGGCGCTCGGCTGCGGCATCGGCCGGGACGAGTTCAATATCGACAAGCTGCGCTACCACCGCATTATCATCATGACCGATGCCGATGTGGACGGCTCCCACATACGCACCTTGCTATTAACCTTTTTCTACCGGCAGATGCCGGAGCTGATTGAGCAGGGCTATGTCTATATTGCGCAACCCCCCTTGTACAAGGTGAAGAAAGGCAAGCAGGAACGTTATGTCAAAGACGATGCCGAGTTGAATAATTACCTGCTGCAGGTGGCGCTGGACAACACCGCATTGCATGTCAATGCCGAGGCCCCGGCAATGAGTGGTGCGGCGCTGGAAGCTCTGGCAAAACAGTACATGCTGGTGATGGATAGCATCAAACGCCTCTCCCGCCGCTATCCCGCTGTTATGCTGGAAAAAATGATCAGCATGCCGCCGCTGGAAAACAGTGTTCTGCGGGATGTGGAGCAGGCGCGGCAGTGGTTCGAACAGCTCTGTCAACGGATAGCGGAAGATGGCGGCAAGGAGGAAATCAGCATCAAGGTAAAAGAGGTGGGTGGTGAAAGTGATTACTGGAGTGCGCATATCACCTGCATGCATCACGGTATCAGTCATGAAAAAGTCATGAGCCATGAATTCTTCGAGTCGGGTGAATACGATGCGATAAAAACCCTGGGGCAACAGCTGGAAGGGTTGCTGGGTGAGGGCGCGTATATCAAGCGAGGTGACCGGCAGCAGGCCATCAGCAGTTTCAAGGAAATGATGGAGTGGCTGATGGAAGAGGCCAAGCGTGGCCAGCATATCCAGCGCTACAAAGGTCTGGGTGAAATGAATCCGGAACAACTTTGGGAAACCACCCTCGATTCCGAAAACCGGCGGTTGTTGCAGGTGCAAATCGAGGATGCCATTGCCGCCGATGAAATCTTCACCACCCTGATGGGAGATCAGGTGGAACCGAGGCGGGACTTCATCGAAGAAAACGCCCTCAATGCCGCCAACCTGGATGTTTGACAAAAACGGGACGCATGTCCCGTTTTTTTTGTCCCCGCCGACATTGCTGCTTGAAACCGGCGGGGACGGGTTTACCTCTAAGCGTGGGGAAACTGTCGCCCGATGAAGGATGCGCCCGCGCAGCGACACGCCGCCTTTCGAAAATGAAGAGCCGCTTTATCCAATAGAGGACAAAATGAAATCCAGCCGATACCTCGTTGTGGCTTTTATGTGTTTCTACAGCCTTGCGGGTCATGCCGGGGAAAATATTCTGGTGCCGATGGTCGGGATGGTTGACTGGAGCAGCACGCAGGGCCATCGCGTGCGGGGCAGCGATATCAGTTTTTCCAGTGGCAGTGAGGGGAGCGCGGGATTCAAATATCTTTATTTGTTTGATTTTGGTCTGGCGGTTGGCGGCAACCTCTTTACCTATACCAAAGAGGTGAGGGAGAAAAATCTTGCCGAGGATTCGGTATTTATCCACAACCATGTACTTCTCAGTTATTTTTTTAATCAAAAGGGAGACTTGAAACCCTATGTGGGAGTGGGCACCGGTTATGTCTTCAACCGTTTCAGGAACGGCACGCTGGATCTGGAGAGCTCGCTGGGGAATTCCAGCGAATTGAATCTTGGTTTCCTGTGGTCTTTCAGCCGGCGCGTGGGGTTACAGCTGGAATACAAATATGTGAACTTCAATTTGAAAAAAGAGATTGATAATTACGGCACAAAAATCAAAAGTAATGCACATACGTTGTTTTTAGGTGTGTCTGTTCATATTTAGCGGATTTTTTATGCCAGCAAACAAGGCGTTACAGGTAATCCCGGGTGTAGGCAAGAGTCTTGCCCGGGATTTGTCGGATTTGGGCTACCAGAGCGTGCATGATCTGCGGGGCCAAAATCCGGAAAAAATGTATCGTGCACTTTGCCAGCTGCGGGGCGAGCACATCGACCGCTGTGTCTTGTATGTGTTTCGCTGTGCGGTCTATTTTGCCAGCCACACAGATCATGATCCGGAGCGGTTGAAATGGTGGAACTGGAAGGACCGCAAATAAAAAATAAATTCAGCTGTTTTTGTTTTGATTAAACTGTGGACTTAACAGTCGTTTCAGAGATTCGATGTAGGTTTCGAATGCCTGCCGGCCGTTATCGGTAAGACGTTAGAAGCGTGTGGCTGATTTTATTCCTTGGCCGCTTCCCCGCTGATGCGTTCCATGGTGGATTCAATCCAGTTTCGTGCCTCCTCCAGGATCTCTTCCGGTTTGCGGTTCTTGCTGGGGATGGGTGGGCCGATGACAACCTGGATCACGCCCGGCTTTTTCAGAAACTGGCCCTTTGGCCAGAATTCACCGGCATTGTGGGCAACGGGGGTGACCGGGTAACCGCTTTCGGCGGCAAGGATGGCGCCACCAAGTTTGTAACGGACTTTTTTACCCGGCGGGACGCGGGTGCCTTCCGGAAAAATCACCACCCAGATCCCTTTTTGCAAACGGTCAATGCCCTGCCGCACGATTTGCCTGATGGCCTGCTGTCCGGCGTTGCGATCGATGGCGATCGGCTTGATGATGGCGAGTCCCCAACCAAAAAATGGGATCCAGAGTAACTCCCGTTTGATGACGAAAGTCTGGGCGGGGAATATTTGCTGCAAGGCCAGGGTTTCCCAGGTGGACTGATGCTTGCAAAAGATGATGCCGTTGGTTTCGGGTATGTTTTCCGTGCCCTCGATGCGGTAATCCAGGCCGCAAAGCACCTTGAGCATCCAGACGTGTAACACCCCGTAACTGTGAATAATGGTGTAACGGTATTTTTGCGGCAGCGCCAGCATAAACAGGGAGAGGATAGCGATCACGATAGTGGCGATGATCATGAAGAGACTGAATAAAAACGAACGCAGATATTGCAGCATGCCTCAGTTTTCCTTTACTAATGAAGCCACGACGGCAGCCAGATCGTCATAGAGCGGTACGCCTTCCAGCCCCTCCCCTTTTTCCAGGGTGCGCCGCCCTTTGCCGGTTTTGACCAGGATGGGCCGTGCACCCATGGTTCTGGCCGATTGCAGGTCACGCAAGGAATCACCGACCACGGGGACACCGGTGAGATCGACAGCAAAGTGTTGCTGGATCTGTTGTAACAGCCCCGGCATGGGTTTGCGGCAATCACAGTTGTCATCCGGCCCGTGCGGGCAATAGGCGATGTAATCTATGGCGCCGCCCTTTTCCGCCAACAGCCGTGCCAGCTTGTCGTGCATTGCCGCAAGTGTCGCCTCGTCGTAAAAACCGCGCGCGATACCGGACTGATTGGTGGCAACGGCCACGGTGTAGCCTGCCTGTTTCAGGCGGGCAATGGCTTCAAGGCTGCCTGGCAGGGGGATGAATTCCTCCACGGATTTGATATAGGCATCCGAATCCTCGTTGATCACGCCGTCACGATCGAGAATGATCAGTTTCATCTGTTTTCAGCCAGGGAACGCACAGAGGTTAATCACGGCCTTGAAGAATACGGGTGGGTAAGCGAAACATATTGATAAAGCATCAGTCCCTGAATTCCGACACGCGGATACGGCCGTTGACCATTTTGGATTCGCGCTGCATGATTTTTTCCATTTTCGCCCAGAAAGCCTCGTTAAGATCGAAATCCGCCGCAATGGCAGTGCCAATCAGGAGGATAAACAGATCCGCCACCTCTTCCGCCAGTGCCGCCTTGTCCTTGCCTTTGGTGACGCAGGCGGAGATTTCGCCAAGCTCTTCGGCCATCAGGGCGATGCGGTAGGTCAGCTCCTCCCCGCCGGTGTTTTTGAAATCATGCTTGTCATGGAAAGCCTGGACCACGGCGAGCATTTCCTTGTAGGAGTCTTTGTTCATGGTTTTAGTATCGCTCGTAACAAATCACTTCTGCAGCCGCGAGATATCCGCCACCTGCAGGAACAACCCATGCAGTTGGTTCAGCAAGGCGATGCGATTGTCCCGCAGGGTTTTGTTTTCATCCATCACCATCACCTCGTCAAAGAAGTTGTCCACCGGTTCCCGCAGTTCGGCCAGTTTTTGCAACGCCGCTTCGTAATCGCCTTTCTCCAGCAAAGGGGAGACGCTTTTGCTCAAGGCAGTGAGGCTGGCGTAAAGGTTCTTTTCACCCGCCTCCTGAAACAATGCCGCATCGACATTACCGGGCAGTTTGCCTTTCACTTTTTTGAGGATATTGCCGATACGTTTGTTGGCGGCAGCCAGACTTTCCGCCTGCGGCAGTTTACGGAAGGTGCTCACTGCGTGGATGCGTTTGTCGATATCCACCGGGCGGGGCAGGTGAAGCGCGGTAACCGCGTCCAGCACATCGGCAGGGATGCCCTGTTCATGATAGTAGGCGCGCAGGCGGTCGAGAATGAAGGCCATTACCGGCGCTACCGCCTTGGAGGCACAGAGTTCGCGTTTGTAATGGCCGGCGGCTTGTTGCAACAACTGATGCAGATCCAGATCAATCTGCTTTTCTATCAGGATGCGCAACACACCCAAAGCGGCCCGGCGCAGTGCATAGGGATCCTTGTCGCCGCTGGGGATCTGACCGATGGCAAAAATGCCCACCAGACTGTCGAGGCGATCCGCCAGGGCAACGGCTTGGCCGATCACCTCCTGTGGCAGGGTATCTCCGGCAAAACGGGGACGGTAGTGATCATCGATGGCCTGGGCCACCAGCGGATCCTCGCCATCGTGCAACGCATAGTAGCGGCCCATAATGCCCTGCAGGCTGGGAAATTCCCCCACCATCTGGGTCATCAGGTCGCACTTGCTCAGTTCGGCGGCGCGCATCGCCAGCAGTTTGTCCCCGCCCAATTGTTCGGCAATGTTCCCGGCAAGTTTCGCCATGCGCTGGGTCTTGTCATACAGGCTGCCCAGTTTCTGCTGGAAAACCACGGATTGCAGTTCACCGATGTGGTGCGCAAGACTCTGCTTGCGATCCTGGTTCCAGAAGAATTCCGCATCGGCAAAACGGGGGCGGATGACACGCTCATTTCCTTCGCGCACTCTTTCGGGATCCCGGCTTTCGATATTGCTGATGGTGATAAAGTGCGGCAGCAATTTCCCCTGCTGGTCGACAAGATGGAAGTATTTCTGATTGGTTGACATGGTCGAGATCAGCGCCTCGGCAGGAACCTGCAGATAACGTTCTTCAAAGTTACCCGCCACCGCCACCGGCCATTCCACCATGGCGGTGACCTCGTCCAGCAGGGACTCATCGATCACCGCCTCGCCCTCGAGTTGCAGCGCGGCTTTTTCGGTCTGTGCCTTGATGGTCTGGCGGCGCCGGGCAAAATCGGCAATGACCCTGCCGCTGCTTTCCAGCAGTACCTCGTAATCGGCAGGCACCGGGATGCTGATGTTTTCGGGGTGATGGAAACGGTGGCCGCGGCTGTTTCTGCCGGTTTTGATGCCGAGAATCTCCGCATCGATCACCTCCTCACCGAACAGCAGCACGACCCAATGCACCGGACGGACGAACTGGGCCTCGCCGGACCCCCAGCGCATGCGCTTGGGGATCGGCAGATGGTCGAGCGCGGCGGTGATGACAGCGGCAATCAAACCATCGGCCGGCTGGCCTTTCTGCTGATGGCGGAATACCAGCCAGCTGCCCTTGGGGGTTTCCAGTTTTTCCAGATCCTCCACCGCCACACCGCAGGAGCGGGCAAAACCCTCGGCCGCCTTCGTGGGGCAACCCTCCTCATCGAAGGCCGCCTGCACGGCCGGACCGCGTTTTTCGATGGCCTTGTCCGGTGTCTGCTCGGCCAGGCCCTTGATCAAGAGCGCAAGCCGGCGGGGGGTTGCAAACGGGTGAATCGAAGCAAAGGAGAGTTCGGCTTTTTTCAGGCCCTCACTCACACCCTCTTCGAAGGCCTGCATGAGCCGTTTGAGTGCCTTGGGTGGCAGCTCTTCGGTACCGATTTCAATCAGGAGGTCGCGGCTCATGCGGCGGCCCCCTTGTTGCTCAGCATGGGGAATCCCAGCGCCTCGCGGGAAGCATAGTAGGCCTCCGCCACGGCACGGGCGAGATCGCGCACCCTGAGGATATAACGCTGCCGTTCGGTGACGGAGATGGCGTGCCGGGCGTCCAGCAGATTGAAGGTATGTGAAGCCTTCAGCACCTGCTCATACGCGGGCAACGGCAGGCCAAGCTCGATCAGTTTGCGGCTCTCGGACTCGCAGTGATCGAACAGCTTGAAGAGGAAATCGACATCCGCATGTTCAAAGTTATAGGCGGATTGTTCCACTTCGTTCTGGTGGTAGACATCGCCATAGGTGACTTTGCCGAACGGACCGTCGGACCAGACAAGATCATAAATGCTCTCCACCCCCTGCAGGTACATGGCAATCCGCTCGAGGCCGTAGGTGATTTCCCCGGTGACCGGGCGGCAATCCAGCCCGCCAACCTGCTGGAAATAGGTGAACTGGGTGACCTCCATGCCGTTCAGCCATACCTCCCATCCCAGTCCCCAGGCGCCGAGGGAGGGCGATTCCCAGTTGTCCTCGACAAAGCGGATATCGTGCACCAGCGGATCGATGCCGAGCATTTTCAGCGAACCGAGATAGAGCTCCTGGATATCGAGAGGTGAGGGTTTGATCACCACCTGAAACTGATAATAGTGTTGCAGGCGGTTGGGATTGTCGCCATAGCGGCCGTCGGTCGGACGGCGGGAGGGCTGCACATAGGCGGACGCCCAGGGTTCCGGGCCGATGGCGCGGATATAGGTGGCGGTATGAAAGGTGCCTGCCCCCATTTCCATATCATAGGGTTGCAGCAGCACACATCCCTGATCGGCCCAATACTGCTGCAACGCAAGGATCAGGCCCTGGAAAGTCATGACATCGGTTTTGTGGTGTTTGTGGCTCAAAGTCGTGCCTTGTTGGTCGCGGGCTGAAAAAATAGCCGCCATTATACCGGTGAGACAACGTTGCTGTAACCGTTATGAGAACACGTTTTCTTGAAAAGACAAGGTTGTGGCCGGGCTTGAATCGGCGTTACTCTGGGGTTGTACCGGCATTCCTGACAGGCATCCCGGGCAGAAGTCGGGGAGAAAAACTCAAGTCTGTCAGGGGCGGGACGATGGAAGAAGTAACAGTTGTAAAAAGCAGGTGTGGTATATGAGTGAGATCCTGGACCAGCCGGGGAATGTCGCCCAATGGCAAACCCTGGTATTTGAGGCAGAACAGCTCTGCGGTGTGGAGCTGGATGAAGAGCTGGAAAGTTATCTGGTGTTTACCCTGATGCGCTACCTGCGCCGCCCGGAAATGGCGCAGCGCATTCTCGCCATCGATTTTCTCGAGGCCTGTCAGCAAAACGATCCGCAGCGCAGCGAATCACTGCGCAATGTGGGCGATCAGTGTTTGCTGTTTTCCGGACTGTTTCCCCGGCGGGCGGAACGCCGTCGGGTCAAGGTCAGCTATTACGTCGATCTGGGGCGCAGCGCCTACCGCAACCTCGCCGACAGCCTGCACAGCATGACAAAACTGTTCGCCCAGCTGGCCGAGGAGTTTGTCGCCGCAATGGACACCCTGCAGGCCATCCGGGTGATGGCCGATCGAACCAACGGCCTGACCCCCCTGCAGAGCTATGAGTTGTGGAGTGACACCCAAAGCCGCATGGCATACCGGGAAGTGACGCAGAAGAGCGCCGGCTCCCCGGTGATCGCGCAACATCACAAGCCGCATTAGGTGACAAGCTGCGGGAGGCGGTGCGGCTCTGCAGCCGGTTCGCAGTATCTGCCGCCCGTCCCCGGGTGATGTCCCTTATTCAAAAACGTAAACCGCGCCGGCATCTAAAGCGGAATTATCCGCCTGATCACCATTGACTCCGGTGGCGTTACTGTCTTCGTTATCGGCGCCGACAGCGAGGGTGTCCTCGGAGAGTGATACGCTATAGCCAAACGCATCGAGTGTTTCCATATTGGATGGTTTTATATAATAAAGCTGACTCCAGGTGGTGCCGTTGCGGGTGAAGACATATGCTGCACCGGCGCTGGCAGCGGTATTGTCCGCTTCGTTGCCGTTGATCCCGGTCGCATTACTGTCCTCACCAATGGCGCCGACGGCCAGCGTGTCCTTTGCCAAAGACACACTGCTACCAAACAGATCATTCGCTTCCGTATTGGAGGCCTTGATATAGGCCTGTTGGGTCCAGGTGGTGCCGCTGCGGGTGAAGACGTAAACCGCGCCGGCGCTGGCAGCGGAATCGTTCCCTTCGTTGCCGTTGATCCCGGTCGCAT
>Ga0256830_1002410_pt1 | contig 12328 bp, 9 predicted proteins | sample 128326metaG_FD_190537 | JGI IMG/M metagenome (GOLD analysis project Ga0256830, IMG submission 190537) | Hydrothermal vent microbial communities from Lau Basin, Pacific Ocean - 128-326 | ecosystem: Environmental > Aquatic > Marine > Hydrothermal vents | place: Pacific Ocean: Lau Basin | collected...
CCATCAACTAGGTAAATATAGTCAATTTTGTTATTAAGTAAGAATCCTCGGGACCAGATTGAATCCTGACTAGCAAAAAATTGCTCTATTTCCTCCCTTCTCTCTCGCCAAGGAAAACCGGTAATCTCCAAATTCATCTCGTCTTCGAGAAAAGAGATTTTTCCCGAAAAAGCAGAAACATAAGCGGTTGATTCATAAAGATGGAGGGAAAGGGGTGTTTTTCGACCCAGCTTTCTATATTGATTATAAGGAAAAGTGAGTACTATCTTGCCTGGTTGAGAACTAAGAAATCTTAATCCCTCAATTTCCTCGTTGACAATTATTGCTGGCGGAGGAAAGCCGAAATAATCTCTCAAAGTGCCATAATTAGCCGGTAAAAGCGGAATTGTTACCAACAAAATCTTGGCCCAACACCGCCTTTTAGTTAAATCAGCCAAAAAACGGGCTAAAAACCAATTGGAAAATAAAAGAGCATAATAAAGAAACTGAATTGTATTCCAGGCAGTTCCTTTTTGAATAAAAAATAAAGGAATAGTGGTGCCCCAAAAAACAAAGCTAAAAAATAATTGTTCCATTTCTTGCCCCTCTTTTCTTTTTAGCCCCACCAGTAAACCTAACAGCCGAGTGTTAAAATTACCAATCACAAATAGAGTTAAGCCAATTACCACTAAGAGGAAAAATTTAGGGTTAAAGTACCAATTGGCTTGTGTCAACCACCAAATTTTGGCTAACCAGGGCAAATAAAGTCGATCATAACTCTCAAACAAACCTCTCACAAACCAAAGCGGCTGAAAAACAAAGGGCCAATTACCCCCTCTTTGCCAGAAAAACCAAATTGCTCCTGAAACTAAACCGGTAATCATCAAGAGCCTGAACAAATCTTTTACTCGCTTGTTTTTGGCTTTCAATAGATTAAAGCTAATCAAAGTTGCTAAACTAACAACAAATAATGCCGCAGCATAAGCTTTAATATTTAATAATGAACCAAATATTAGTCCTAGAACTAATATTCTCTTCAAATCCAAATAGTTTTCCCATCGCTTCCAAAGATAAAGCCCAAAGAATAAGACAACGACAGAAAGGGCGAAAGGTGGGTTGAGCAAGAAAGAAATCGACTGCATCGCCCAAAAAAGCGACTCTCCTCCCAAGGAGCCATCACGAATCAAGGTTACCAACCATCCTAAAGAATTGGCAAAATAATTCAAAAGGACAAACCAAAAACCAGTCCAAAACCGACCATCAATTAAAATCGCCAACTTAAAACTTAAAATGCCCAAAAACAAAGAAAGAGCCAGGGGGAAAAGACGAAAATGAAGGTCCAAAATTGAAATAGTCGAAATCTTGTGAGCCAGCCAGACCAAAAAGTCGTAACCCCAATGGTAGTTTTTTAGCCTCTCTCCCGCAAATGTTGGCGCTAGCGGCGGCACTCCATGCTCAAATTGATTAATTAAGCCTAAATGCCAAACTCCATCGTGGCCATTAGGTCCCCAAAAACAAATTCCACCTAAGCACGAGCTCCCACTTCTAAAAACAGTGATCAGCTGGAAAGCAACGCCCAAAAAAATCAAAATGGCTAGAAGCGCCTTTTTCACGACTTTTTTACCAGGTCAAAAATTCCATTAACAAACCAAATTAAGTCTTTTTTTTGGAACAAAACTAACATCAATCCATAAATTAGAACTCCTAGACTGATAAAAATGGCTAAACCGCTAATTGTCTCGGGAAGATAACGATCGATAATTAACAAACCCGTCACCATAACCAAAGTCAACATTAATGGCGAAAAAATTGCCTTGGTTAAAGAAAAATCAAACTCTCTTTTAGCTAACCACCAAGCAATAAATGAACTAGCAGAAACCAAGAAAAGACCTATTGCCGCTCCATTCGCCCCTCTGAGTCGAGCTAATGGTGGCACTAAAAGCCAAGTTAAAATAGTCCAGAAAGCCATCAAATTAAAACTGATCTTTACTTTGCCAACCGAGTTAAAAGCATTAACCAATGGCGTTGTTGCCGCTCCAAAAGCAAAATTAGCCAAAAACCACCAGAAAGGAACAATGGCTATGGTCCATTTATGGTATTGAGGAAAAATATTGACAATTTTAGGCATTACTAACCCCATTCCAGCCAAAACAGGAAAAATGAATAAATTAATAAAAAAACAGCTTTTTTCTAAGGCCCGTCCCAATCGTTGTCTATTATCTTGAAGGCGAGAGTAGGCGGGGAAAGTCACTCTAATAACTGAGTCCATTAAAAACCGCAAGGGAATTTGGGCCCAGCGCTGAGCCCAACCAAGAATTCCGACTCCATCACTACCCAAAAGCCCCCAAAGAAAAATATTAACCAAGCGATCTTTGGCTACTGCTAATAAGGAATTGGTCTGAAAGGGCAAACCAAACTTAATCAGGCCCTTAATGGCCTCAAAATGAAAACTAAAACCGACCGGCCAAGGGGAGAAAAAATAGATTAAAATTACCCCCACTAGAGCTCGGGCAAAAACAGCCAAAACCCAACTATTAACGCCCAACCCTCCCCACGCCAATAAAACGGCTAAGCCAGTAAAGGTAACTTGCTCTACCAAATCAACAATAGCTAACTTCTCGAACTGCAATCTTCTTTCTAGCATCACTGAAGGAATGGTCTTTAATGAAGCCGCAAAAAACCCAAACAGAAGAGCATAAAGGAGCCAGCGTCCTTGATCGTCAAAGCCAAATCGCTCTTGAAGCCAAGGAGTAAAAATTACTACCAAACTAATCAACAAAACCACTAGTAACTGCTGAGCCGTAAAAGTGGCCCTAATCTCCTCTTTTTTGGGTTCAGCCTTTTTCTGAATCAAGGCGGCGGCCAAACCAATGTCAGAAAAATAACCCAAAAAACCCACTATTTCTGACACCGCCCAAAAAACTCCCAATTCCCAGCGCTTCAAAAAAATTGAGAGAAAGACAAACCCCAAAAAGGAAATTGGCTGCATCAATAAATTGCGCAAAACTAATGCGCCTACACCCCTAAAAGCCTTATTTTTTATTTCGCCACCAACCACCTTTGCCATCCTTTTTTAGTTGCAACCAATAATAAAGCCCACCAGGAAATTAACGAAACAAGATTAGCCCAAGCCCGGATAGGGGTATTAGTTAATCGAAAATAAACTTGATGATCGCCGACATCCAGTTTAACCCTCATTAAGCCCAAATCTTTCTCGACTTTAATCGGGGCTAGTTTTCTATCTACCCAAGCCCGCCAACCAGGAAAGTGGAAAATATTCACCTGCAATTCGCCGGGTTCAATTACTTTTCCCTGCCAATCAAACCAATTAGTTCCTTTTTGTGCCTTGACTTGCTCAACTTTACCGGTTAAAAATTGCCAGTCGCCCCCTGGAGGCGCAGTAGGAGCTCTTGGGACCGACTTAGGCAAATAATCATAAATTCCCGCGGTTTGCTGAACCTCCCAAGCTTGACCGCTAAACTTTTCCTTATCAGGTAGAGGCCCCATTGATTCGGGTCGAAAATAATTCCAATTCCAAACAATTACACCCAAAATTAAAACTAAAATTAACCAGCGTTTTTTAAGCAGGGGCCAAATTGCTCCCCCTAATAACGAGAAACAAAAAACCACTCCTGCCAACAGGCGCCAAGGAAATTGAGCTAATTGGAGGGGTTTGACTAGCTGCCAAATAAAAACTGAGCGTTGATGAGTTAAAAAAGCATAGAGAAGACCAAAGAAAAATAAGCCAATTATTAGATAGTGATCGGTAATCGGTGACCCGCCTGCCGACCGGGCAGGCCGGTGGTCGGTGATTAACTTAAGAACCACCAAGAAAAAGATTACTAAAGCCAATACCCAATGGAGATGACCGACGGGAAAGGGCATACCGTCATTTGGTCCCCAAATTGAAGGCCCCCAACCCCAAAACCGAGAAATAAAAAGCTGATGCAAAGAAACAAAATGAGCCCGCCAGTCGAAATAACCCGAAAACATGGTCTCAATGTGAGTGTACTTTTTTTCAAAAAACATTGGCAGGGTGAAAAAGGCAGCCAAACCCAGTGCCCAGAGACCAGAAAGAATAAACTGGAGCAATAATTTTGGCTTCTGCCAGGGCAGTTTGCTCCTCTTAATCATCCAGAAAAGAATCCAGAGAAGCATTAGCGGGGTAAAAATCATTACCATAATATTATGACTTAGAAGAAGAAGAGCGTAGGAAAGAGCCAACCAAACAAGATAATTAAATCTCTCAGATTCAACCAGCTTCTTGGCCGCCCAGAAAATCAACGGAAACCAAACAAAAGCCCAAGCCTCATTCATTGCTCCCCGAACAAAAACATCAACTGAGTGATATGGAGCCCAGACATAAAAAACAGCGCTGAGCAATCCACCCCAAATTCCCCATAACTCAGTAGCCAAAAGGAACATAGTTATTCCCGAGAGAAAAAATTGAAGGGCAAAAGTGAGTTTTGCGGTAGTAGTAAAAGCTAACCCTAACCAACGAAAAATTTGACCAAGATAATAAGGTAATGGAGGATAGAAATTGAAAAGCGGATAACCATAACCATAACCCATATCTGGCACCCAACGGCAGGGAATTTGCCTATCTTGCCAGCATTTTTCCATTTGAAGCTGGCGCATCATTTGGAGATCATCATGCATCGGAAAATAGCCTGGCTTAAAAAGCCAGCGACTTGCTAATACAGCGGAAATCAAAACAAGAAAAAAAGCAACCTTTTTCATAAAATCCCTAAATCCTAAACTCTAAATCCTAAATCCTAAACAATATCAAAATACAAAATTCAAATATCAAAACAATAAAATTATTTTGTTTTGAATTTTGAATTTAGAAAATTTGAATTTGTTTAGATATTAGATATTAGAAATTAGAAATTTCAAAAAATAGCAGCCTATCTCCTCCCGGTTTCTCATAAGCCCTAATTAATTTTAGCCCTTTTTGATTCCCCATCTCCAATCGGCTCTGATTAACCACCAAATACACTCTATCACCCGCTTTCTTGGCATTAACTAATGACTCAGGAATAGCTTTAATCGGATAACCTACTCCGATCACCGTAATCTTAGACTCTTTCTCAAGATAGATTTGGAGACCCTCAGGTAAAGTGCCAAAAAAGCCCTCAGTACCAACAACAATATTTTTGTCTTTCGGCAGCTGCTTTAGATAATCAGCGATTGACTTAATCCCCCAACCAGCAGTCCAATCCTCCAAGTAACCTTTTCGTTCATCTTGGGGAAAATTGGCTTGAGCCGGATTACGCCAAAGCTGCCAGTCAAAGTAGAAGGCAGGTGAAAGAATCAAAATTAAAGTTAAAAGAGTTAGCGCGCGACGCATTAGCGGGTCACGAGCTATTTTTTTAATTTTTTCCAAAATAAGCCGTAACCCGAAACTCGCGAACAAAATAAATACAGGAACGGAAAATAAAATATATCGGGCCGTAAAAACCTTGGCGATTGCTGCCTGAGTCAAAAGAGGAATTCCCCACCAAAGCAAGATCCCCAAATTTCGCCAGGCAAATTTCAGCGAAGCGAACCTCTTAATTTCTACTAAAATACCCATTAGACCCAAAAACAAAATCGGTGGAGTTAAATAATGCCAATAATAACGCCCAACACTCTTAATATTTTCTAAAAATGGATGAAGAGGATATTGTTTTAATTCACTCAAGGAATAAATATAATCTTTGTTCCTAATTTTAATCATGTGAAAATTTGGCCCCAAGCGGAGAATATTATAAATTGCAAAAGCAATTGCTAAAGAAACAAAAATCAAACTAATTAATTTAATTAAACTTTTAACTTTTAACTTAACTTTTGACTTTTCACTGTTAACCATTAACTGAAGCGCAGCGACTACGGGTGCCAAAATCACAAAAAACATCCCTGGACTCTTAGTTAGCAGACTCCCCCCCAAGATCATTCCCAAAATCATCGCCACATCTAGCCGCAAAGTCATTCCTAGCAAAACAGCAAAATTTAGGGCCCAAACTCCAAAAGCAGCAAGTAGGGAATCAACTAAAGCCATTCGATCAAAAAAAACAGAAAAGGGCAAAAAAATATAAATCAACCCCACCCACCACCTCCATCTCTTTGTATTAATATATTGATAAATTAATACAGCAAACAAGACGGCTAAACCGGCTAATACTGAAGCAAAACGACCAGCAAACAGGGGGTCAGAAAATAATTTAAGCATCGGCATTACCAACCACATAAACAAAGGTTGTTTGCCATCCTGAAGGGGTAAAAATCTTAGACTGGGTTCATTTCTCATAATCTGGGCCCAGCGGATATAGATCGCCTCATCACAGAAAACGGGCACCTTGGTCAGACGATATAAGCGAGTAAAGAAAAAAAGCGAGGCTAAAATTAGCAAAAACAACAATTCAAGAGTTGAAAATTGAAAATTGAAAATTGAAAATTTAGTCCTCATATTTCCCCAACAGGTCATTGATTTTGACTCTTAAAATTTCTTTGGCCATCTCTCTTGATTCTTTAATGAAGTTTTTCTGTTTTCCTTGAGAAATGTCTCGGTCTTGCCAGTTAACTTCAACCTCTTTAATCTTATAACCCAGCTTTTGAGCAATAAAAAGAAGTTCGACATCAAAGGCAGAGACTCGCCAGCCCTTCACTTCTTTATCCAACTCTTGGAAGAATTGTAATTTGGGAAAAATTTTTAAGGCCGCTTCTCTTCTCAAAGCCTTAAAACCACATTGGGTGTCGATAATATTTCTTAAGAGAAGTAGCCTTCTTCCAGTTAAAAACGAGAGAGCCATAACTTTTCTCAACCAAGGAGCATCTTTCCTGGTCTTACCTCGAGAACCAATGACAATATCAAACCCTTTCTCAAACCAAGGAAGAAGTTTTTCCACTTCTTTAATTGGTGTTGATTGATCCATGTCAGTAAAAAGAATTACCTCTCCCTTAGCTGCCTCTATCCCTTTCCAAACTGCCCAGGGTTTTCCTCCATGTTTGTTTTTTAACACTCTAAAACCAGGGTGCCTTTGAGCAAATTTAGTGGCTATTTCAAGACTCTTGTCGGAAGAACCGTCATCAGAAATGATCACCTCCCAGGGATATTCCTGCTCTTTCAAGTAAGACCAAACCTCTTTGAGGACTCCTTGATTAAGGTTCTCTTCTTCGTTATAACAAGGAATTACTACTGAGAGTCTAATATTCTTTGATTTTTCCCTTGAATTTTTCTTCTTCATTTTTTACTCGTTTTTTCTAATCCTTCTTTCAACTCCAATTCCTCCAAACCTTGCCTCTGCTTCGATTTTACCAATTCCTGCTTGTCTTTCCAACCAGACCTGTAAACGCTCTGGATGGGGCGGATCAACCTCCCAAATCGTGTAAAGCCGTGCCACCATCTCTTGAGTTGGCTGACAATTTAATCTACCACCATACCAAGACCAAAGATAGTCCCAGGCATAAGGAATCACTGGTGGAACATAAATATCAACATTAAAAGATTCACCTTGAGTATCATTACAAATCCATTCAATTGCCTGTTTTTGATTTCCCAAAGAAATATGTTCTGGACCATCAACGCCAGCAGAAAGATAGTTCCTTATTAAGACGCCGTTTTGCCAGAGAAAGTAACTACTAAAAGCTAACATGGCTATCATTGGTAGTTGGGCCAAAACAGAAGCAAAGAGTAAGATAAAAACAGGGAAGAAGCCAGTCAAGTAATAATCATAGAGATGGCCGTAATTACCAACAAAAAAGAAAAGAAAAACTAATGGGGTTAACCAAAAGATAAAAACTAAACTTAAAAACTTATTTTTACCGATTAAAAGACGGTAAAAAAGATAAAAAAGCCAGAGAAAACCAACCAACCCAGGCAATTTCAAATTAGGATCTAAGTGAGCAAAGAAGGCCCGATAATACCAGACTAATCGTTGGTCAATAATTTTTCCCGTCGGTATCGCCCAGCTCTGACCAGTCTCAGTGTTAACCTTGCCAGTAAAGAAACCCAATAAATTGCGGGTCATCAGGAAGTTGTTCTTTATTTCAAAAGCCAATTGGGGTAAAAGCGACAGCCCAAAAATCAATATTCCTAGCCAAAAATATTTCTGCTTAAGGATACTTCTAATCTCGATCTTAAACAGCCAAATGAGAAAGAAAAGGGCTGGAAAATAAAAAACGGCACTGGCTGCTTCCAGTTGGACGCTAATGGCCAAACAGGCAAAAACAACCGGTAGCCATTTCTGTTTTTTGTTTGCCAGCCACTCTCCCAGTCCCCAAAGCAAAATCACGGTAAAGAAAGGCAGCGGCGAGGGATTAGAAAACCAGCGAGCCGAACGAATCAACCAGTAAGAAAAAGCCCAAAAAAATGCCGCTAAAAAACCAACTCTTCGAGAAAAAAACTTCTTGCCAATCAAATAAAGCAAAACAATGGTAAAAGAATCAATCAAGCCAATAAAGGCGGCAGCAATGGCCGGATCTCCTCTTCCCAACCAATAAAATGGGGCAATAAAATAAAACCAAAAGGGACCCAAGAAAATACCGGAAAGCCCAGTTGTTGGTCCAATCGCCGGCAAGTCTCTAAGGGTCAAAATATCAACCGTCTTCAATGCATCCCGCCCTTGATCATAATAAAACCCCAAGAGATCACTTTGTCGATAAATTCGGAGAAACAACCCTAGAAGCCAAAGCAGACCAACAATAACGAAATCCCTTTTCTTTCTCATCCCTGAAATTTTAATACGATCGCATTAAATTTTCTTTATTGAGACTTTGCATACTGCCCCAAATCCAAAATGCCCGGTCGAATTCGAGCCAGGAAATCCCGGCTTGACGACAAGCTTTTTTCCAAATTTCAGCCACCTTCCCTCGATTTTGTCTTTGATAGTCTTGTTTGCCAATAAAACCCCACTGGTAAGTGAGACGTAATTTATGACGATCAATCGGCATTAGCACTTGATCAATGTCCGGATACTCCAAACTAAATGTATTAACTACACTCCTAAAGAAAAGATGGCCAGTCTTTTTGCCAAATCCGCGGAAAAGATAAATATTCTCAAGCACCTTTAAAGCAGATCTCTCTTTAAAAATTCTCAACACCCTTCCCTCGAAACGCTCCAGGAGGAGCTGACAATTTGAGGACCAGCGAATCGCTGCTTCATTAGGAAAACGAACGTGAAGATAAGCAAGAAGAAGGGAGGCTAACTTTTCTTTGCGATTTTCAAAACCAGCCAGAATCTCCGGCTGGAGAAACTCAGGATCGTCAGCAAATAACTTCTGTGCTCCGCGATAAAGAATGGTAGACTTCATCCCATAGTCTAAAACTGAGGTTAGAAAAAGAAACATCGCCTTTTGATCCTTGTTTAAATTCTGGGGCACCCAATCTTCAATATTAATCCGCTGGCGAAAAACGCCCTTTCGGGCTCGAAAGGCAGCAACTAAAACTTCAACCGCCTGAGTCGGCGAACTAAAGCGAGTCATTTTTCAGAGTTTAACACAATCTAAATCTAATAATTCAATCCCTGATCTTATCGACAAAAAACTTTAAGTGTTTTTGAAATTAAAAGCAAAGAATTGGTCTTTTGCTACTCGCCGGGGGCCAACAAACTTGACTCCATCGACCAGCAACCGCGCTCTCTGTCCCTCCATTCCACCAAACTTATAACCGGTCGCCAAAGTGCCATCACTGCGAACTACTTTAAAACAGGGAATTTTGGGATCATTATTTTGATGAAGCCACTTGCCCACAGCCCGCGGCGAGATCCCCAGGATTAACCCCAGACTTTTGTAACTAACCACTTTGCCCGGTGGAATCTGTCTGAGAAGCTTAAAAAGGAGTCGCTCTTTATCTTTGTTGACCATCTAGTCTAGACTTGGTCAAAATTAAAACTTTAGTGTCAAAGACAAAAAACCTTTCTGCCACTCTCCAGGGAGCGCCACTTTGAACCTCCCAGATGTCAGTTTTAACTGGGTCGGGGTAGCGAGTAGGATCTTCCCAAACAATAAAAAGAGCCTTGGCCTGAGGATACTGGTCAATCCTAAGAGGTTTTTGGGGACAATCTTTAAGCAAGAAATAACGATAGGCTAAAGCGCGGAAATCGTTATAACTAGCTAAATTAACCAAATTATAACCGGTCAATTCCTCTTCCTGAACTCTTCGACAAATTGCCTGGGCCACCAACTTGGCTCGCTTAAATTGGTAGACTGGCTGCCATCGCCCATGCCAATTAGATAGGCTTAAATACAAAAATAGTGTCGCTGTCGGCAGGAATAAGGCAAGATTGAGATAGGAAATAGAAGTGGCTAAGAACAAAATTGCTGCCGGCCAAAGAAAGCCGTAATAGTGAGCATAAACATGCTGCTTATAATTCGCCAACCCCAAAAGACCCACTAATAACCAAGCACCAATTAGCATCATTGCCCTATTCTTCCTTTCTCGCCACAATGCGAGCAAAATCAGAGGCAAAACAATGTAGGCTGGACGCCAAAAATCTTGCCGGACTAAAAGTTGGGCATAAAGTTGATTAAAAATTTCCGGTAATTTAAAGAAGCCCTTATAAAATTTGAAGTTTACGGTTGTTTGACGAATGGTGAAAAATTGTTTAAAGGCATTAAGATTAGCAAAATTGTGCCTAAGATCGAACAAGGCCAATGGTGACATCAAAACAAAGAAAATAAGAATACTGAATATTGAATACTGAATACTGAATTGAGGAAGGTTATTCTTCTTGCTTTTCAGCCAAGCCAAAAACAAAAAGATGCCAACAACGGGAAAGAGAAGTAGTCCTAAATAATGGGAATTTAAAACCATTGCCAAAGAGAGGGCCAATAAAAGCATTCTCTTGTACTCGCCTTTTTGCCAAATCCGCCAAACAAGCCAAATACTCAAGAGGGCAAAAAACGGCATAATGTTAGGATTCCAGGAAAAAATCGAATAATAAATAACCACTGGCGAAACAGCCATCAGTAAAGCAGCCATCAACCCCACTTTCTCATCAAACCACTCTCGACCAACTCTCCAAATTAACCAGACGGTTGCCAGGCCAAAGAGAGCAACCATGATCGCTGGACCAACTGGGTTGAGGTTAGCCAACAATAAAAAGGGGGCCATTAAATAGTAGTACCAAGGACCCAAATACATATTACCGACCGAGGTTTGGGGACCAATAAACATTAAATCACCTTGGGTCAAAAAACGACGAACAATAATGACATCTCTCCCTTGATCACCAAGAAATTCCATATAGGAGGGAAGGCGATAAAACCGGAGAAAGGCAGCTAAAATTAAAATGACCCAAAAAAGCCAAAACTGTTTTTTTAAACCAACTCCCTGAACTAATGCCTTCATCAACACTTTAATGATTTAATATATTAAAGTCCAAGATTGAGCTTGAACCAGAAGCGAAACAGATCTTTAAAGCCAGATAAAACCACTTTAAGACTGCTGCCGGTGGCTTCGCCTTCTTTTCGCGGATAATGACTGACCCCTTCTTCGACGATTTTAAAACCCGCTTTTTTTGCTTTAATCAAGAATTCAGAAGAAATAAATGGCCCTCGTTCTGATTCTAGCCGAGGAATAGCATCGATTACCTTCTTCTTAATTAACTTAAAACCACAGTCAATATCGCGCACCTTTAAACCAAACAAGAGCCAAACGGCTAATTCCCAAAGCTTTGAGCCCAAAATCCGGTAGAATGGAACCTTTCTGCCCAAATAATAACCAATAACTAAGTCGGCCTTGGTTGCTTTTTGTTTCTGAATTAACTTCTTAATATCGCGAAAATCAAACTGTCCGTCAGAATCAGTAAAAGTAATCCATTGATATTTGGAGTTGTAAAAACCGCTTTTTAGTGCCGCTCCATAACCTCGGTTGGGAGTATGAGTAATTAGTTTAATATCATACTGAGAATATTTCTTAATCAGCCTCTTAACTACCTGACCAGTTCTGTCTTTACTTCCATCATCAATAACGATAATTTCCCATTTAGGAGTAATTTCCTCCAGAACTTTAATTGCCTTCTCTACCGTTGGACCAATATTCTTTTCCTCATTGTAGGCCGGAAAAAACACCGAAAGCTCAGGAATAAGATGTTTGGCCATTTTTAAATCAAATTGAAAATTGGAATTTGAAAATTGAAATTACTAGTTTATGTTATCATACCATTAAAGTGAAAAAAATCGTTCTTCTCTGGTCAATTACTCTTATTAGTACCATTTTAGTCTGGCTGCCATTTTTTAGTCAGGGGAAAATGGATCGGGTTTTTGCCAACTACGATGGACCAAATTACATTGTGGTTGCCAAATGCTGGTATAGCAAAGAGTGCATCAGAAAAAATTTTTCTCTTCCTTTGCCGCTGGAATATTACCC
>Ga0256830_1002411_pt1 | contig 12317 bp, 13 predicted proteins | sample 128326metaG_FD_190537 | JGI IMG/M metagenome (GOLD analysis project Ga0256830, IMG submission 190537) | Hydrothermal vent microbial communities from Lau Basin, Pacific Ocean - 128-326 | ecosystem: Environmental > Aquatic > Marine > Hydrothermal vents | place: Pacific Ocean: Lau Basin | collected...
CGGCAGCGGCGATGGCCGCCTGCAAGGCCTTCAGGGAGGCGTCGCGCAGGCGCTCCAGGCGCGGTTCCCGGCCGAGATAGACGGTCTGGGCCGTGTCCGCGATCCAGCCGTCCACCTCGACGCCGACGTCGATCTTGACCATGTCGCCTTCCTCGTAGACCGTGGCGTCGGCGGGGCCCGGGCAGTAGTGGGCGGCGATGTGGTTGCGGCTGGTCTGGGCCGGAAAGGCCACCCCCGCCCCCTGGGAGCGGATGTAGTCCTCGACCTCCTCCATGACCTCGCGCAGGAGCACCCCAGGACGGATTCGTGAGGCCCCCAGGGTCCGTGCCTGAAAGGCGATACGGCCGGCCTCCCGGAAGCCCTCGCGGGCCTCGGGATCCAGGGCGGGGCGGGACGGGGCGCTCATGCTTCGCCGGCCATCCTAGGGCTGCGCCGGGGTGCCTCCCGCACGCTGCCGGCGGGGCTACAGGAGCCGCCGGGAGGCGGCCGAAAGAGGGGGGACGCGCAGCATCCGGAGAACCATCCCTGATGATCCAGATCGAGGCAGGACAGAGCATCGGCCGCTTCCAGGTCGAGGGCTTCCTCGGGCGGGGTGCCTTTGCCCAGGTCTTCCTGGCGAGGGACCCCTCAGGGCGCCCCTGCGCCCTGAAGCTGGGCGACGAAAGCGGCGGCGGGCGCTATCTGCCGCGCTTCCGCGAGATCACTTCGGAGCGTGATCCCGGCCGGATCAGCCCCGACGAGTCGCCGGCGGAGGCCCTGTTCCTCGACTCCCAGGAGGGCGCCCGCGCCGAACTCCTGGACCGAGAGGAAGTGGACGAACTCCTGCTCCGGGAGGGGGATCTCTTGAAGGAGGCCGATGGCGAGGGCGTCGCCCGCCTGCTGGAGATCCTCGAGATCCAGGGGCGGCCCTGCCTCGCCCTGGAGTTCGTGCCCGGTGTCAGCCTGCGCGAGCGGATCCGTTCCCTTCAGGGGGTCAAGCTGCGCTGGCTGGTGGCTGCCGCCCAGGCCGTGGAGCGGCTGATCGAAGGCGGCCGCTGGGCCTGCCACGGCGACATCAAGCCCGAGAACATCCTGGTGACGCCCCGGGAGGAGGTGATTCTCATCGACCCCGTGCCGGAGGCGGCGCGCCCGGACCTGCGCATCGCCACGCCCGCCTACAACCCCTTCCTGCGCCGCGATGGCAAGGGCGACGCCCAGGGTTTCGCCATCCTCCTCTACGAACTCCTCTGCGGGGCCATCCCCTTCGACCGCGTGCCCTGGGAGTTCGCCGGCGTGGACCCGGCGGCGGTTTCTCCGGAACAGCGCCGTCTCAGCCGCTCCTGGTTCCTGAGCTACCCCCGCCCCCGAGACCTGAATCCGCGCACCCCCCTGGAGATCGAACGCGTGGTGTACCGCGGTCTCTGCGACGAGGACTACGGCCTCGGAGATCTCCGCTCCGACCTGGAGGAGTTCCTCCTCCGGCGTTGAATCTCTCCCTGGTTATCCAGCAAGCCCGATTTCGCCACTCCGCTCCGTTCCATTCCATTCCACCCGCAGGGCCGGGATCCTCGGATCCCGGCCCTGCATCTCTTCCCGGCATGAGTGGCTCCGCGAGCCGGCCTACCAGAGGTCGTAGACGAGGTGCTCCTCCCAGGGCGTTCCCTCGGCGCGGGCGGCGACCGTACGGATCATGTCCGGCCAGCCGCAGAGGAAGACGCCGGTGTCCCCCGGGGGCAGGAGAGGCGCGATGGATTCGCGCTCCCGGCGAAGTTCGCAGCCACCGGCGCCGGGCAGGCCGAGGAAGGAACAGAACAGATCCTCCACCCGGCCGCGGCTGACTCCCGAGGCGTCCTCGCCGGTCAGGGTCGGGAGGTATCGGAAGGGGAAGGGGCCTTCCTGCTCCAGGGTCTCGAGCTCGTCGCGGTAGCCGAGGTCGCCCTCCAGGCGCGCACCGTGCCAGAGGGTCACTCCTGCAGGCGTCTTCCCGCTCAGGCGCAGGTGCCGCAACATGGAGATGAAGGGCGCCAGACCGGTGCCGCTGGCGACGAAGGCCAGATGCCGGCAGGAGCTGCGCCCGAGGGTGAAGCGGCCGCCGGGGGGGCTCAGCCACAGGCGGGCGCCGGGGTGCAGGTCGAAGAGATCGGTCTTGTCCTGGTCGCCGGAGCGGGGAGCGGGCCGGCGGATGTAGAACTCCCAGGCGTCCCGCTCCTCGGGCGCCGAGGCGATGGAGAAGTAGCGCTCCACGAGCTCTCCGTCGCGCTCGAAGGCCAGCGTCGTGTGCTGTCCGGCTTCGAAGGCGGGCAGCTCGGTCCCGTCGGGCTCGACATGGAGGACGGCGAGGTCGCCGGAACCTCCCAGACGGAGCATGCGGCTGAGGAGGCCGGGAATGCGGCCGGTGGTGTCGGGCTTGGAGGAATCGCTCATCACGGGGGGATCGGAACGGGGACGGCGGCCCAGCATAGGCTCCGCTATCCTGGCCCGCCCCTGCGCCATGCCCGAAGCCGCCACCCGAACCCTCCGTCTCGGCCACAGCCCCGATCCCGACGACGCCTTCATGCATTTCGCCCTGGCGGAGGGCCGGCTGGACACCGGGCGCTGGCGTTTCGAGCACCGGCTGGAGGACATCGAGACCCTGAACCGGCGGGCGACCCGGGGCGAGTACGAGATCACCGCGGTCTCCATCCACGCCTACGCCCATGTCTCGGAGCGCTACGTGCTCCTGAACCACGGCGCCTCCATGGGCGAGGGCTACGGCCCGCGCATCGTCGCCCGAAGCGCTCTCGATCCGGCGGCCCTGCGCCGGGGCGGCGGTCTGCGCCTCGCGGTTCCCGGCGAGTGGACCAGCGCCCACCTCGCCGCGCAGATGTTCCTCGGGCCCTACGACTACGAGGTCGTGCCCTTCGACCGCATCCCCGTGGCCGTGGCCCGGGGCGAATTCGACGCCGGCCTCCTGATCCACGAGGGCCAGCTGACCTTCCAGGACCTGGGCCTGGTCCTGGTCGCCGATCTGGGCGCCTGGTGGGCCGGCGAAACCGGCGGCCTGCCCCTGCCGCTGGGCGGCAACTGCATTCGAAGGGACCTGGGGGAAGCGATCCCCGAGATCTCCCGGTTGTTGCGCGAGAGCATCCGTTACGGTCTGGAGCACCGCCAGGAGGCGGTCGCCTACGCCCTGCGTTTCGGCCGCGACCTGGACCTCGCCCGCACCGACGAGTTCATCGGCATGTACGTGAACGAGCGGACCCTGGACTACGGCGACGACGGGCGCGAGGCCGTGCGTCTCTTCCTGGAGCGTGCCGAGGCCGAAGGCCTGATCCCGCGCCAGCCGGAGCTCGAATTCGTGCGCTAGAAGAGGCCGGCTACCCCGCCCCGGCCTCCCGGCGGAGGCCCAGGATCTTGACCGTGGCGAGGATGCAGGCGCCCTGGATGGGCTCCAGGCCCGCTGCGCGGGCGAGGCGGGCGGCCTCCTCGCTCTCGGCGCCGGGCTGCATCCAGAAGACGCGCGCCCCGGCCCGGCGTGCGGGCTCGACCAGGGCCGGTACTGCCTCCGGCCGCCGGAAGACGTTCACCAGGTCCACGGGAACGGGGAGATCCTCCAGGGAGTCCCAGACCTCCGGCCGCCCGGCGCCGGGCCGCACGCGGTAGACTTCCCAGCCGAGCTCCTCCAAGGCGTCGCTGATCGTGTGGCTGGCGCGCTCGGGATTCGGCGACCATCCGACCACGGCGATGCGGCTCGTCCGGCGCAGGATCTGCTCGAGCTGACCGGGGTCGGGGGAGGCGGTTTCCATGGGGAGGTGCGAGAGAGCCGCGAAGAGCGGCCCGGCCGGGCCGTAGCATGCCAGAGAGGCTCCCTTCCGCCATGGACCGCTCTGCCCGCCGATCCGCCGCGCCCCGGCCCCTCGCCGGTCCTCTGCGCTGTCTCCTGGGCTGGAGCCTGGGGCTGGCCTGCGGTCTGGTCCTGGGGGCGGGCATCCTCCAGGCCCGGGGCTTCGCGGCCGGCGACCTTTCCCTGCCGTCCCCGGCTCTGGCCCTGGGCCTTCCGGTCCTGGCCCTGCTCCGGCTCCAGGGCCGCCTCGCCCGTGGGCGCGGCGAGGATCTGCCTGCCGGGCGGCTGGGCTGGCTCTTCGGCCTGAGCCAGGCCGGGGTGCTCCTGGCCGGGTCGGTCCTCTTCTGAGGTTCAGCCGCGCTGGATCCAGACCGAGCGGAACTCGGTGTAGGCGTCGAGGGCGGCCCGGCCCAGGTCGCGTCCGAAGCCCGAGTCCCCGAAGCCGCCGAAGGGCAGCGCCGGATCGTAGAGGTTGTAGGCGTTGACCCAGATGGTCCCGGCCCGCAGCCGCTGGACGAAACCGAGGGCGCGGTCCAGATCCCGGGTCCAGACCGCCGCCGCCAGGCCGTAGCGCGTGTGGTGGGCGAGGCGCAAGGCGTCTTCTTCGTCCTCGAAAGGGAGCACCGCGAGCACCGGCCCGAAGATCTCCTCCTGGGCCAGTCGGCTGTCCGGATCCACCTCGGCGAAGATCGTGGGCTCGATGTACCAGCCGCGGCCGCCGAGATCCTCGCGCAGGGAGCGGCCGCCGAAGACCAGGCGAGCTCCCGAGCGGCGGCCCTCTTCGATGGCCTCCAGGACGCTCCGGTACTGGGCCTCGTTGCAGACCGGCCCGACCCGGACGCCCTCCTCCGCCGGCGGGCCGACGCGCATGCGGGAAGCGGCGGCGGCGAGCTGCTCCAGGAACTCGTCGTAGATGGTGCGCTCGACGAGCAGGCGCGAACCGGCGGCACAGACCTCGCCCTTGTTGTAGAAGATGCCGGTCAGGGCACCGCGCACCGCCGCCTTGCGGTCGGCGTCGGCGAAGACGATGTTCGGCGATTTGCCGCCCAGCTCAAGGGTGACCCGTTTCAGGGTGTCGGCGGCCTGGCGCTGGATGCCGCGGCCGACCTCGGTGCTGCCGGTGAAGGAGATCTTGTGCACGCCGGGATGGGCGGCCAGAGCTGCGCCGACCTCGCTGCCTGATCCGGTGACCACGTTCAGGACTCCCGGCGGAAGTCCGGCCTCGGCGCCGAGGGCCGCCATCCACAAGGAGGTGAGGCTGGTCTGTTCGGAGGGCTTGAGGACGACGGTGTTGCCGCAGGCCAGGGCCGGCGCCACCTTCCAGGCGGCCAGGAGCATCGGGAAGTTCCAGGGCGTGATCAGGCCGCAGACGCCGACCGGCGTGCGCAGGGTCAGGCCCAGGGCCTGACCGGGCAGGGGGACGACGCCGCCCTCGAGCTTGGTGCACCAGCCGGCGAAGTAGCGGAAGATCTCCGCCACGAGAGGGATCTCGATGCGTGAGGAGTCGAAGAGGGTCTTGCCGGTGTCGCGGGTCTCGAGAAGCGCCAGGTCCTGGCGCCGGGCGTCCACGAGCTCGGCGAGACGCCAGAGGATCCGTGCCCGCCGGGCCGGCGGGAGATCCCTCCAGGCCGGGTCCTCCAGGGCCCGGGCGGCGGCGGCGGCGGCCCGGTCCACGTCTTCAGGGCCGCCCCGGGCGAGCTCGCCATGGGCTTCCTCCGTGGCCGGGTCGATGGTTGCAACCTTCTGTCCCGAAACAGGATCCACCCACTCTCCGGCGATGAAATGGCGTGCGGGAGGGTATTCCGGGGATCCGGTCCCGGGGGCTTTTTCCGGCGGGGAGGTTTGAACGGCCATGGCCCGCATGATGTTATAGGAGCCGACCCCGGGCGGCTCGGGGACCGGCCCGCCGCCCGGCCCGCCCTGTCCCGGCCCTGGTTTTGCGCGAATCCGAGCTGCCGGACCCTGCGGTCCTCGTCCTGATCTCGGAAGACTTCTTCTGGGAGAAGGTGGAAGGAACGCTCCGCGCCCTGGCGAGACGCCCGGTCCGCCCCGAGCCTGGAAGCAGCGCCGCCCGGCTCCGGGAGAGCCTCGCCGAGATGCGGCCGGTGGCCCTGGTGGCGGATCTGGAGGACGAGGATCTGCCGGTTCTGGAGATCCTGGCCGTTCTCCGGGAGGAGGAGGCCGGCGGCGGCCTCCCGGTCCTCGGCTACTGCAGCCACCAGCGCCGGGACCTCCAGCAGGCGGCCGAGGGCCTGGGCGCCCAGGTCGTGCCGCGGAGTACCTTCGCCGCCAACCTGGTGCGGCTGCTCATGGAGCTCACGGGCGGGCCCCCCGTGGCCCCCGGCGGAGCCTCCCCGGCCGGCGAGGATGCCGCCGGCTGACGTTTTTTCGTCGGCAAAGCCCTGTCCAGTAAAGGCTTCGGGAAGGTGCCGCGGGCCCCGCCCTTGGCCCCTCGCCGCCGCCACGCTAGACTCTTCCTCCGTTCATCGGATCCGCGGTCCCCCAGGTGGCGGATCGCGTCGCGCCCGGGCACGGTTCCGGGCGGCCCCCTCGGAACCCCCAAGAGCGAGCACATGGCAGCCGTCAAGGTCTACGTCAAACCGAGCTGCAAGACGTGCCAGAAGGCCGTCGACTATCTCACCAAGAAGGGCATCGCCTTCGAGCAGGTGGACATCATGAAGACGCCTCCTGCCAAGAAGCTGCTCGAGAAGGCGGTCGACGCCAACGACCCCAAGAGCGCCTTCAACCCGCGCTCGAAGGGCTACAAGGAGAAGGACATCGCCAACGCGACCTTCAAGACCAAGAAGGAGGTGGTGGACCTGCTGCGGGAGAACCCGGACATGATCCGCCGGCCGCTCCTGGCGCGCGGCGAGAAGGCCATTCTCGGTTTCGACGAGGCCGATTACGCGACCTTCCTCCGCTGATCCCGGCGGCGGGGCTCCGGAGCCCTGCCTCAGGATCCGGCGGTGGACCCTCCCGGAGCCCGCGAGCCCCCGGCCCGCGGGCTCCGCAGTGTCTTCCGGGGAGGACTTCGTTGCGGTCGAGGAGCCCCTGGAGGTCCGGATCCACGGCCGGCCCTATGCCGTTCTCCTGCGCCTGCCGGGGCGGGAGGAGGATCTGATCGCCGGCTTCCTGGCCGCCGAGGGGATCCTGCGGGAGGCCGAGGACCTGGCCGGAATCGCCGCCTGTCCCGAGGCCGGCAGCGGCCGTCCTGCCACCAACGTGTGGAACGCCGTCTTGCGGGCGGGGCTGTCCTGGAAGGCCGAGCGGCGGACGGCCGAAGGCCCGCTGGCGGCGTCCTGCGGCCTGTGCGGCGTGCGCAGTCTGGAGGATCTGGAGCCTCGCCTGCCGCCCCGGGCCCCGGCCCCGGCTCCCGGCGAGCTGGCCGCAGGGCTCGGCGCCTGGCTCGGCGAGATGGAGGCGCAGCAGGCCGTCTTCCAGCGCACCGGCGGGACCCACGCCGCCGCTCTCCTGGAGCGGGACCAGGCCGGGGAGTGGCGCTGGCTGGACCTCGCCGAGGACGTCGGCCGCCACAACGCCGTGGACAAGGTGTTCGGAGCGCGCCTGCGGGGCGGCAGATGGCCCTTGCGGCGACCTTCCCTGCTCCTGGTCAGCGGCCGGATCTCCTTCGAGATCATGCAGAAGGCGGCTCTGGCCGGAGTGCCGGCTGTGGCCGGGATCTCGGCCCCGACCTCCCTGGCAGTCGCCGCCGCCCGCCGTTACGGGCAGATCCTCCTCGGCATGGCCCGCGCCGGGCGGGCTGCCCTCTACGCCGCTCCCTGAGCGGCCCGCCTCAGTACTCGACCCGGCGCAGGTCGTGGATGCTGAACTCCAGGGAGAACTCCTGGTCCACGTTGATCAGGCGGCCGGTGCCGAGGCGCTCGACGAAGGTGATGGCCCCGTCGAGGACCCGGCCGTCCTTGAAGTACATGCGCACGCTCGGCTGCGAGCGCGCCTCCTGGAGGCGGTGGAAGAGGGACTGGAGGTCGGGGATCTGGGCCTGGTGGACGCGGAGGACCATGGGATTCAGCGGGAGAGGGAGGTCGGTGCGGAGCGGGCCCCGGGCCGCGGCGCCTTCTGCGCCAGGGCTCCGGAACGGAGGAGGAGGGAGGACCAGGTCTCGAAGGGATCCGGCTCTCCCCGGGCCGCCTCGACGAGGCGGGAGAGGGCTTCGAAGCCGCCGGTCATGGCCGAGGTCTCGCGGATGGCGAGAGGGAGCTCGGCGGCGTCGAACTCGTAGACCAGACCGACATGGACGGCGCCGACCTCGGTGGTGTCGTCCTTCAGGAGGCCGAGGGGGCGCAGGCGGTCGGTGGCGAGAGGATCCGGCAGCACCAGCTCCTCCTGGAGTTCGCGGACGCAGGCGCGCTGGAAGAGATCCCCGCCATCGGGTCCTGCGGGCTGGTCGCAGGGGTTGATATGGCCGCCGACGCCGATGCTGCGTCGGCCGTGGAGACGCGCCTCGCCCTGGGTCGGGAGGCGGGTCAGAGCCAGGAGCTCGGGCTCCGCCTCCCCCCGGCGGCGGACCACCACGTAGGGGATCGGCTGCTGGACCTCGGGGTGGGTCTCGGCCCAGCGCCGCTCGACGAAGAAACCCTCACGGCGGGCCGGGGCCAGGAAACGGGCCTCCAGTTCCTCGGGGGCCAGGGGCAGGAAGCCGTGGGGCGTGGCGCGGGGGAAGAGCACGGCGCGCGGCACCACCCAGACGAACTCCATGGCCCGGATTCTGCGGAGGAGCCCCGGTCCTGGCAAGAGGAAAGCGGCCGGGATACCACGAATTGTGGGGGAAACTTCGGTTCCGGACCCAGGATCTAGGGGTCGGGAGACCCTCCGCGGGGCGGATCCGTCCCGGGCCCCCCCGAAGACCCAAGATCCGGAGACCGGAGCCGGGGCGCACCCCAGGATCCAGGGCCCCGTCGGCCGGATCGGGGGGAGCGGGAGTGCCGCCCCGTAAGCCGGGTTCTGTCCGCCGCCCGAGGGCGGCGGGACGGCCATTCCTCTGGGACCGCCGTTGCCGGCGGCCTCCAACGCCCTACCCGGAGGTCGAGCGGCGCGGGCCACGCCATCCCTCCCTATTCGGGCTTTCTCCCGGTGGGGTTTGCCCTGCCACGCCTGTCACCAGGCGCGCGGTGAGCTCTTACCTCGCCGTTTCACCCTTGCCGGTCCCCCGAGGGGGACTTGGGCGGTCTGTTCTCTGTGGCACTTTCCCTGGGGTCGCCCCCGGTGGCCGTTAGCCACCACCGTGCCCTGCGGAGCCCGGACTTTCCTCGAGCGTGGGCCGGACGGAGGATCGGATCCACCCGTCCCGCGGTCACGCCCGCGGCCGTCCTGGACGGCACTCCCGCTGCCATTCTACCGGGGATCTGCGCACTCGTCACCCGGGCGGGCCGCTGCCGGGAGGCTCGAAGGGGCTGCCACCGGCCAGGTACTCCCGCAGGATCACCACCGCCGCCACGCTGTCCAGCGCTTCCTGGAAGTCCCGGCGGCGCAGGCCGGCCTCGCGCAGGAGCTGCTCAGCGGCGGCGGTCGTGAAGCGCTCGTCCCAGGTCTCGAGGCCGACGCCCGCGGGCAGGGCCGGACCCAGGGCCGAGAGGAAGAGCCGGGTGCGAGCCGCCGCCTCGCCTTCACGGCCGTCGCGCAGGTAGGGCATGCCGACGAGGACCCGGCGGACCTCGCGCTCCTGCACCAGCCGCACGATCGCCTGCACGGTCTCCTGGAGATCGCGGCTGTCCACCGGCGGCAGGGGATGGGCGGCGATGCCCAGGGGATCGCTGATGGCGAGGCCCGTGCGCCGTGCGCCGTAGTCCACGGCCAGGACCCGTCCCGGCTCCGCCATGGCGCCTAGAGAAGGTCCTCGCGGCCTTCCTCGCGCAGACGCTCGACGAAGGCCTTCACCTCTTCGGCCCGGTCGCGCCGGGCGACGAGGATGGCGTCGGGGGTCCGGACGACGACGACATCGTCCAGACCCAGGACCGCGATGACCTGCTCCTGGCCGCTGTAGGCCAGGACGCCGTGGGCGTCGAGGGCCAGGAGACGGCCGCCGGCGGGGAGGACCGCGGCGTTGCCGTCCTCGTCGTGGGGGACCTCGTCGTAGAGGGCCTTCCAGGAGCCGACGTCGCTCCAGCGGTAGGGCGTGCTCAGCACGCGCACGCCTTCGACCTTCTCCATGATGCCGACATCCACGGGAACCGAAGGAAGCCCGGGATAGATCCTCTCCAGGGTGGCGGCCTCCTCGGCGGTGCCGAGAGCCTCCTGGATCCCTTCGAGGCCTTGCGCCAGTTCCGGGAGATGCCGGCCGATGGCCTGGAGGACCGTGTCCACGCGCCACAGGAAGATCCCCGAGTTCCAGAAGTAGACCCCTTCCTCGACGAAGCGCCGCGCGGTCTCCGCATCGGGCTTCTCCTTGAAGGAGTCCACCGCGTAGCACTCCAGGCCCTCGAAGCTGCCGATGCGGCCGGCGCGCTTGATGTAGCCGTAGCCGGTGGCCGGCCAGGTCGGAGGGATGCCGAAGGTGACGAAGGTCCCGGCCTCGCCCGCGGCTTCGGCGCCGGCGCGCAGGCTGCGCTGGAACTCCTCCTTGGGGGAGATGCTGTGATCGGCGGGCAGGACCGCCATGACCGCCTCGGGATCGCGCCGCCGCAGGGCGACGGCGGCGAGGCCCACGCAGGGAGCGGTGTTCCGCCCCACGGGCTCGACGAGCACGTTCTCCGGCGGCAGGTCCGGACAGGCTGCGCGGACACCCTCGAACTGCTCGGCATTCGTCACCACCCAGGTGCGCTCCAGGGGGACGAGGGGGTCGAGGCGCAGGAGGGTCTCCGCCAGCATCGGCAGGCCGCCGGTGATGGGGAGGAGCTGTTTGGGGCGGCGGCGGCGGCTTTCGGGCCAGAAGCGGGTACCGGAGCCGCCGGCCATGATCACGGCATGAAGCATGGGGGTTCCTCCGGAGGCCGGGGGAGCGGGTGCGGCATTCTAGGGCGGCTCAGGGCCGGGCCGCAGCCGCCTTGCGGCAGTCCTCCACCGGCCCCGGACGTTCGCGCCGTGGCGGCAGGAGGGCCCGCGGCAGGACCGGCGAGAGTCGCCAGTCGGGGAGGCCAGGATCCGGCGTCCACAGGGGATGGCGTGCCGGGACTGCCGGCCCCGAGAAGAGCACGTCCGCCGCCCGGTGGACCACCCGGGGGCGCTCGACGGTGCCGCCGACGTTCTGCTCCACCAGGAGGTCGAAGAGGTCCACGACCAGGGGCAGTTCCAGGAGCCAGCCGACCACGGAGAGGTCGCGGATGCGGGCGTTCATGCGGATCTCGCCGTCCATGGCGATCCAGCCGTCGCCGGTGACCTCGAGGAGGGCGGGATTCTGGAGCACGTAGGAGTCCACCCGGATCTGGCCGCGGTTCCGCTCCGGATGGGTCCACCACTCGACGCGTACCTCGGAGAAACGCGGCGGGTCGATCCCGACCACCCGCCAGAGCGTGGCCAGGACCGGCACCGTGCCCAGATCGCCCTCGGTGATCTCGAACCAGCCCCGGGCCTGGTAGTCCAGGGGGCTCACCGAGGCGCTGCGGAGATCCAGGACCCCGGAGGCGGTGCCGGCCAGACTGCCGCCGAGGTCCAGCTCCTCGCGCATCTCCTCGAGGTTGACGCCCTCGAACTCCACTTCCAGACGCAGGGGTACCTCCGGGGTCAGGCCGACGCGCACCACGCCCGGCGGCGTCTCGCCTTCGCCCGGCCGCGTGCGCACGCGGCCGCCCAGGGTGCTCGCCTGGAACTCTTCGAAGAAGATGTCCTTCGGGGTGAGCCGCACCTCGGCCCGCGCCTTCTCCAGGGGCAGGCCGCCGACCCGGGCCGATCCGTCGAGCAGACGGATCTGGCCGCCGAAGTCCAGGGGCCCGCGCCAGCGAAAGTCCCGGACCTGGAACACGGCCGCTCCTTCCTCGAAGCGCGGCGGTGCCTGGATACGGATGTGGCGGGGAAGGATCTCGCCGTTCATGGTGAACTGCGCGCCGCCGCCTGCGGGGAGCTCCAGGTCCAGGGCCAGATTGCGGGCGCCCAGGCAGCCGCGCATGCCCAGACGCTGGATCGCCGCCCAGGCGTCCTCGCTCACCAGGGCCGCGAAACGTTCCCCGATCTCGATTCCCTGCTCGGAGTCCAGGACGCCCTGGATGCGGATGCCGGTGCGGAGTCCCGGGGGGGCCTCGGAAGAAGGCGCCAGGGGCTGGATGCGCAGGTCCCGGACCTCCAGGAGCCCGGCCTCGGCCTGGATCTGGAGGTAGGGGGCACGCAGGGAGCCGTCCTGGAGCAGGACGGGCCCGAGAAGGACGGCCTCGTCGGTTCCCGCGACGCGCTCGCGCACGCGCAGGGGCTGCAGCTCGGCGCGCCCGCGTGGGCGGCCGGGATCGGCCAGGGGCAGGGCCAGGGCGAGGTCCACCGAACCGGACCAGGTGAGGCGGTCGCTCCCGCCCTCGGGACCGAAGAGGATGCGCCGTACCGTCTCCGCCTCGGCGGCTCCGACCTCCAGGTC
>Ga0256830_1002412_pt1 | contig 12316 bp, 12 predicted proteins | sample 128326metaG_FD_190537 | JGI IMG/M metagenome (GOLD analysis project Ga0256830, IMG submission 190537) | Hydrothermal vent microbial communities from Lau Basin, Pacific Ocean - 128-326 | ecosystem: Environmental > Aquatic > Marine > Hydrothermal vents | place: Pacific Ocean: Lau Basin | collected...
AGGAACTCCTGGAGAGGGCCAAGAAACTCTACGAAGGCACCCTCTCCCCCCTCTCGGCGGTGGAGTACCGGGCCTGGAAGCGGAATAGAGAGGATGTAATAAAATTCCTGGGATTCTTAAGAACCATGCTCAGGCAGGAGATGGAAAAAGGGGACAGGTCCCCTTCCCTCTGGGAGAAACATAAACTTCTGGCCAGAGTGGAAGAAAACCTATATCAATACAACCTGAATCCCCAACTAACACTGGAATACCTGGAGCTAAAATGGAGGAGATTAGGAAAGAAGGAATAGAAGCACAGGGAAGGGTGGAGTCCAAAGATAGAAGGCTCAACGGAGAAGGTAAGGAGGAGCAGAAGATTTGGGTGGTCTTTTGCAGGGCGGGAAGGCTGAGGCCCTACCGGTGTCCATGGCCCCCTCCCTCTCCAGGGGAGATGGTGGTGGCCACCACAGAGAAGGGGCCCGAACTTGGGCTGGTGGTCAAGGGCCCCGACGCCCTGGGAAGGAGTGACCGAGAACTGCCCCTCCTGGAAAGGCGGGCCACCGAAGAAGACAAAAACCAGTGGCTCAGGAACAAGAACCTGGAGAAGGAGGCCTTCAAGTTTTGCGAGGAGAGGATAAAGGCCAGGGAATTGCCCATGAAGCTGGTCTCCGTGGAAAGCGCCCTGGACAGAAGCAAGATCGTCTTCTACTTCACCGCCGAGGGGCGGGTGGATTTTCGCCAGCTGGTGAAGGATCTGGCCAAGCGTTTCAAAGCCCGGATCGAGATGCGCCAGATCGGCATCAGAGACGAGGCAAAGATGCTGGGGGGCATAGGGCCCTGCGGCAAGGAGATCTGCTGCTCCCAGTTCATGAGGGAGTTCGAGCCCGTCTCCATAAGGATGGCCAAAGACCAGTACCTCATCCTCAATCCCAGCAAGATCTCGGGGCTGTGCGGCCGCCTCATGTGCTGCCTCTGTTTCGAGCACCACACTTACAAAGAGGTGGGGCAGAAGTTCCCCAAGGTGGGGGAGAAGGTGAAAACCTCCGAGGGCTACGAAGGAGAGGTGGTGAGCATCAACATCATGGAGGAGAAGGTCCTCATCTCCCTGGGCAACGCCAGAGGCCAAATGAGCGTTCCCCTCTCCCAGGTCATCAGGAAGAGAAAGGGAGAAGAGAAGAAGAGCGAAGGGCAGAAAGAAAAGGGGAATCCAGGAAGGGTGGGAGAAAGGCAGAATCCGGAGCCGGAGGACCAGGGGAAAAGGGATAGGCCCCGGGAGCAGGGAAGAGAAAAACGGGAAGGGAGGAAGAAAGGGAAGTCCTCCAGGGCCCAGAAAGATAGAAAGAAGGAGGCTCCAAAGAAATGAAAAAGTTTTACGTCACCACCCCCATTTACTACGTGAACGACGTGCCCCACATAGGTCACGCCTACACCACAGTGGCCGCCGATGTTATGGCCAGGTACAAGAGGCTGCACGGCTACAAGACCTTCTTCCTGACGGGTACCGACGAACACGGACAAAAGGTGGAGAAGGCCGCCAGGGCCCAGAGCAAAACCCCCAAGGAACTGGCCGACAGCGTGGTTGTCCGCTTCCAGGAATTATGGAACCGCCTCAACATCTCCCACGACCACTTCGTGCGCACTACCGACGACTATCATGAAAAGGCCGTCCAGGAGCTATTCAAGCTCATCCAGGAAAAGGGAGACATCTACCTGGGAGAGTACGAGGGCTGGTACTGCACTCCCTGCGAGACCTTCTGGAGCGAAGGGCAGCAGCTGGAGGGAAACCTGTGCCCCGACTGCGGCCGCCCCACGGAAAAGGTGAAGGAACCCAGCTACTTCTTTCGCCTCTCCAAGTACCAGGACGCCCTCCTGGAGTTCTACCGGGAACACCCCGACTTCGTCCTCCCCGAGAGCCGCATGAACGAGATCGTCTCTTTCGTCAAAATGGGCCTGAAAGACCTGAGCATCAGCCGCACCACCTTCAAATGGGGCATACCCGTCCCCGGTGATCCCGACCACGTCATATACGTATGGTTCGACGCCCTGTTCAACTACGTATCCGCTGCAGGCTACGGCTGGAACCACCATCGCTTCGAGACCTTCTGGCCCGCCGATCTCCACATCATAGGCAAGGACATCCTCCGGTTCCACGCCATCTACTGGCCTGCCTTCCTCATGTCCGCAGGGCTCCCCCTGCCCAGGCGGGTCTTCGCCCATGGTTGGTGGACCATTGAAGGTCAGAAGATGTCCAAATCCCTGAGAAACGTGGTGGATCCCCACCGCCTCATAGAAGAATACGGCACCGACGCCCTGCGCTACTTCCTCCTGAGAGAGGTGCCTTTCGGCCTGGACGGGGACTTCTCCCACCGGGCCATGGCCCACAGAATCAACTCCGACTTGGCCAATGACCTGGGAAACCTCCTCTACCGGAGTCTCACCATGGTCCTGAAGTATTTCAAAGGAGAGGTGCCCCAGCCTTCAGGTCCAGGAGGAGAACTGGCCCAGCTGGCCCAGGCCGTCATAAAAGACCTGGACCATCTCATGGACCAGCAGGCCTTCAACCGGGCCCTGGAGCGGCTATGGGACCTGGTGAAGGGCACCAACAAGTACATAGACTCCTCGGCTCCCTGGAACCTGGCCAGGGAGAAACGCCAGGCAGAACTGGCCACGGTAATCTACAATATCCTGGAGGGGTGCCGCATCATAGCACTGCTCATCTCTCCCTTCATGCCCCAGAAGGCCCAGGAGATGTGGGACCAGCTGGGAGTGGAGGGACACATCGTTGAGGCCTCCATGGACCAGGCCGCCTGGGGTGGCCTCAAGCCCGGCACCAGAGTGAAGAAGGGCAAGCCCCTCTTCCCCAGACTGGACGAAAAGGCCATTGTGGAAAAAATCGAGCGAGAACTGGCCTCTACCCAGGAACCCCAGGAAGAGGAGGTCACCATAGACGAGTTCGCCAGGATGAAGCTGGTGGTGGCCCAGATACTCCAGGCAGAGAAGGTGCCCAGGTCCAGGAAGCTCATAAAACTCCTGGTGGATACAGGCTCAGACCGCCGCACGGTAGTAGCAGGCATAGGAGAGCACTACAGCCCCCAGGATCTGGTAGGCAAAAAAGTGGTGATAGTGGCCAATTTGAAGCCCGCCAAACTCATGGGCATCCAATCCCGGGGCATGATTCTGGCCGCTACCTGGGACAGGGGCATGAAAGTCCTGGAGGTGCCCCAGAACACACCGGTGGGGACCCAGGTGAGGTAGAGGAAAGATGGAGGCCGGGCTCGTAGACACCCACTGCCATCTCCACATGGACAACTACAGGAAGGACCGCCAGGCAGTGATAGAGAGGGCCAGGAAAGAGGGGGTGACCCTCATGATCACCATCGGCATCGACCTGGGAGACAGCCAGGCTGCCCTGGCCCTGGCCCAGGGAGAAAAGGACGTCTTGTGCACCCTGGGCTTCCATCCCCACGGAGCAGGCCGGGTAACCCGTGAGGATCTCTCCCTCCTGGAGGAGATGGCCCGCCACGAGAAAGTGGTGGCCCTGGGGGAGATGGGACTGGACTACTACCGGGACCTGTCCCCCAGGAGAGTCCAACAACGGGTCTTCGCAGACCAGCTGGAGTTGGCCAAGGCCCTGGGAAAACCCGTTGTAATTCATTGCAGAGACGCCTACAGGGACCTCATCCGTATCATGAGGGAACACCAAGCCTATCAGGTGAGGGGCATCATCCACTGCTTCTCAGGAGATTGGAACGCCGCCCTCATCTTCCTGGACATGGGATTCTTCCTCTCCTTTGCCGGGAACCTCACCTACCCCAGGGCTGAGAACCTGAGGGAGATCTTCAAGAAAACCCCCGGGGACCGCCTTCTCATGGAAACCGACGCCCCTTTCCTCACCCCCCAGGACAGAAGGGGCAAGAGAAACGAACCAGCTTTCATAAAATACACCTACCGGTTGGGAGCAAAATTGAAAGGGCTGGAACTGGAAGACTGGATAAACCAAGTTGCCATCAACGTTCGAGGGGCCTTTCCATCACTACCCAACCTCCATTATATTGAAAGTCTCCCTTGACAAATAAATAACCTTGTTCTAACCTCTCCTGAACGAGCCATAACAGAGTGGAGGATGCCATGCAGAGAGGAAGCAAAAAAGAAACCCCTCTGGTGAGGGCTGTTGATCATGCCTTGCAGCTCCTTTCCTGCTACACAGAAAAGGAAGAGATGGGTGTAACAGAGTTAAGCAAAAAGCTTGGACTTCATAAAAATAACGTTTTTAGGATACTGGCAACCCTGGAATTCAGGGGCTACATCGAACAGAACAGGAAAACTGAAGGCTACCGACTGGGGCCCAAGATATTCGAGCTGGGGCTCATCTTCAAGTATCAAATGGGATTAATAAAACACGCCAAACCCATTATGGAAGAGATAGTGAAGCGCCACAACGAGACCGTATACCTGGGCGTCCTTAGAGACATCTACGCCATCTACATCGACAACGTAGAGACCGCCCATACTGTGAGGGTGGTCTCCAGGGTGGGTAGCCAGATACCGGCCTACGCCGCGGCCATCGGCAAGGTTCAGCTGGCCTTCCTGCCCACCGACGAGCTGGAGAGGCTACTGAGGGACAGGAAGCTGCGCTCCTACACGGAGAGAACCATCACCGACAAAAACCTCCTCATGGAGGAACTCAAGAAAGTGGCGGAAGAGGGCTACGCCATGGACAACGAAGAGTTCGAAGACGACGTGAAATGTGTGGCAGCCCCTATCAGGGATTACACCCGCTGGGTGGTGGCGGGACTCTCCATCTCCGCCCCTGCCTTCAGAATGAACGAAGAGACTGTCCCCCAACTCATAGAGACGGTGAAGTGGGGAGCCCTCCAGATATCCAAGAGCCTGGGCTACGTGCCTTAGAAAGGGGGACAGACCAAAAGGCAGGGCCTATCTCAAAAAACAGTCTGCCAGGGACCTTCAAGAATGAGGTCCCTTCTGGCTTTTGCCCCCCCTCCTCTCTGTCAGCTCCAGGGCCAAGGCGTATGCCGCTTTGAGGCTACTGGGACTGGCCATCCCCTTTCCTGCAATATCAAAGGCGGTGCCGTGGTCCACTGAAGTCCTGATTATGGGCAAACCAAGGGTGAGATTCACCCCCCTGTCGAAGGCCTCCAGCTTCACGGGAATGAGACCCTGATCGTGATACATGGCCACCACGGCATCGAACTCCCCTTGAGCGTGGCGATGAAAGAGGGTGTCAGCGGGATACGGTCCGCTCACCCCACAGCCCCCCTCCCTCAGGGCCTCCACGGCGGGAGCTATCACCCTGGCCTCTTCGTCTCCAAAGGCCCCCTCCTCTCCCCCATGGGGATTGAGAGCCGCCACAGCCACCCGGGGGTCCTCTATGCCGAACCAGTCCTCCATACATCGACAGGTGAGGCGGGCTACCCGATAGACCTCATCCCCAGTCACCAAAGCAGGCACCTCCCGCAGGGCCACGTGAATGGTGACAAGGCTCACCCTGATCCTCCCCCCCACCAGCATCATGGCATAGTCCCGGCAGCCTGTGAGCTCCGCCAGAAACTCGGTGTGACCGGGATAAGGGTAACCGGCAGCGTGCATGGAGGCCTTACTGATGGGAGCCGTCACCATGGCGGCTATCTTCCCATCCAGGGCCAGCTCCACGGCTTTTCTGATGTATCTCACCACCGCTTCACCACAGGAAGGGGTGGTCCTGCCAGGGGAAAACTGGAGGGAGTGGAGGCCACTGAGGGGCAGGATGTAGGCCCCGCTCTTCAAAGGCCCCAAGGAGCCTATGTCCCCTTCATCCACGGGGATCAGGGGCACGTCCAGGCCCAGGAGGGTGGAGTAGAAGTCCATAACCCCCTCATCCCCCAGGACGAGAGGGACGCTTTCCCGCTGCCACTCGCCATCCGCCAAGGCCTTGAGGATGATCTCGGGACCCACTCCCGCCGGGTCCCCCATGGTCACTCCAACAACCCTTCCCGCCAATCTTTCCTCCTCTCCTCCAGCAGGGAGTAAAGGGTATGGGCATCCTTCCTTTTCACAGGGCCCTGGGGCACCCTCTCCACCTTCACCTTGAGGTATACGCTGGCCAGGTCCAGCTCCAGGACGTCGCCCTCTTTCACCTGCCTCGAAGCTTTGGCCTCAACACCGTTCACCTTAACCGCCCTGAGTTTGCAGGCCTGGGCCGCCAGGGTCCTCCTCTTGAGGATACGGGAGACTTTGAGAAACTTATCCAGCCTCATCAATCACACTGGAAGACCCGCTCCAGGTACCGCTCAGCGGCGTAAGCAGCAGCGGCCCCGTCCCCCACCGCCGTGGCCACCTGGCGCAGGAGCTTTCTCCTCACGTCTCCCGCAGCGAAGATACCGGGCACACTGGTCTCCAGGTTCTCCCCGGTGATGACAAACCCCTCGGCATCCAGATCCACCATACCCTTCAAAAAGGCGCTATTGGGCCTCAGGCCGATGAAGAGGAAGAGGCCCGCCAGTCTCAAGTCCTGTTTCTCCCCGGTCTCCAGGTTCCTCACCCTCACCCCCTCCACCATGTCGGTCCCCAAGACCTCTTCCACCACCGATGTCCAGACCACCTCTATCTTCTCGTTGTTGAAGAGCCTCTCCTGGAGGATCTTGGCCGCCCGGAGCTTCTTCCTGCGATGGATGAGGTACACCTTCTTGGCAAACCTGGTGAGGTACAGGGCCTCCTGGACAGCCGTATCTCCCCCTCCCACTACGGCCACCACCTGCCCCCTATAAAAAGGGGCGTCGCAGGTGGCACAGAAAGAGACCCCTTTACCGATAAGCTTCTCTTCCCCCGGCACCCCCAGCCTCTTGGGAGAAGCCCCCGAAGCCACCACCACCGTCCTGGACTCCAGCCAGTCCCCATCCACATAAACCACCTTCATGGCCCTGTCCTCCTCCAGGGCCCTCACCTCTCCCTGAAGGACGGGGACCTCCAGCTTGTCCACCTGCTCCTTCATCCTGGTCACCAGTTCCATGCCATTGATGCCCTGGGGGAAGCCGGGATAGTTCTCCACCCAATCCGATAGGGCTATCTGTCCCCCGGGAGCCAAACGCTCCACCAGGAGGACCTTCAAACGGGAGCGGGCAGCGTATAGGGCAGCGGTGAGCCCCGCGGGTCCCGCACCTATGATGATGATATCGTGAGTCTCCCTTTTCATCCCAACCTACCTCCTCTTCTTGTGGAGAAAACGGGAAAAGAGGTACACCAAGGCCATACCCCTTTCAAGTCCCATGGGCCGGGCCCTTCAAGAGGAGAGGACCATCTCGTAGATCCTGTACTTCTTGTAAAGCTCTCCGCCCATCTTCTCTATGAAGGAGTTTATGGCCTGGTTGTCCTCCAGGGTCCAGGAGAGCTCACCCCCGTGGTAACCCCTCTTCCTGCCCGCCTCCAGAGAGTGAAGGGAAAGGAGAAGCTCCAGCCCCTTCTTCCTGTAGGCCTTCTTCACTCCCAGGGCCAGAAGCCTGGCCTGGCTGATATGGCGGGAGTAGAAGTAGAACTTGAATATACCCAGGGGGAAGAGGCTTCCCCCCATCCTTTTGAAGACCTGGTTGTAATCAGGGAGGGAGAGACACACGGCCGCGGTTTCACCCTGAGGGGTCTCGGCCATGAGGGCCAAATCGGGCACCACCAGGGGCCTGAGCCTCTTGGCCATGTACACCATCTCCTCCCTATCCAATGGAACAAAACCCCAATTGTGCTCCCAGGCCTGGTTATAGACGGAGATGAACCTCTCCAGCTCTTCGTCGAAGCGCCTCACGTTCACCTTCCGGATCTCGAAGCCGTACCGTTTCTGGAGTTTCTCCGCCAGCCTCAGGGCAGAAGGAGGTACATCCTTCCAGGCGTCGAACCAATAGGCGTGGAGGTCCTTGGCCTTGGTGAAGCCGTACCTCTCCAGGAACTCCTGATAGTAAGGGGGATTGTAGGGCATCATGACCAGGGGGGGCTCGTTGAACCCCTCTATCAGGAGGCCACACTCGTGATTCATGGAAAAGGAAAGGGGCCCCCGGACCACCTCCACTTCCCGCTCCCTGAGCCACTCCAAGGCCGCATCCAGGAGTTCTTGGGCCACGGCGTAGTCCTTCACCGTCTCAAAAAAGCCAAAGGCCCCCATCCTCTGGCCGTGGACCTCCTGGTACTTCCTGTCGATGGTGACCGCTATCCGGCCCTGGGGCTTCCCCTTCTCATCCCGGGAGAGAAAGTAGATCCCCTCGGCGTGTTTAAAGAAGGGGTTCTTATCGGGGCGAAGAAAATGGAGAAAGTCCACCACCACGGGGGGAACCCAACGGGTGTCGTACCTGTAGACCCGCCAGGCCATGCGGATGAACTCTATCAGGGCCTTGCGGTTGGTGGGATCCACCCTCTCTACGGCCATACCTTTTCCCCGGACTAGATGAGTTCCAAGGCCTTGCCCACCTTTTCGAACTTCTCCAGGGCAAAGTGCATCTGTTCTGGAGTATGGGTTGCCATACAGCTCACGCGAATGAGGGACCGTCCGGGGGGTACCCCAGGGGGAACCACGGGATTCACAAAGACCCCCTCCTGATGGAGCATCATGCACATCTGGAAGACCTTCAGCACGTCCCCCACGTAGACGGGGATGACGGGGGTCTGGCTGGTACCAATATCAAACCCCAGGGACTTGAAACCCTCGTGGAGGATCCGGGCATTGCGCCAGAGCCACTCCCTCCTCTCAGGCTCCTCCTTGAGGATCCTCAGGGCCTCCAGAGCCGCCGCCGTGTTGGGAGGAGAGATGCTGGCGCTGAATATGAGGGGACGGGAGTGGTGCTTGAGATACTCTATCACCTCCTTGCAGGAGGCGGCGAACCCACCGAGAGAGGCCAGGGACTTGCTGAAGGTGCCCATGATGATGTCCACGTCCCGGGTCACTCCGAAGTGCTCCGATGTCCCCGCCCCATTGTTGCCCAGTACCCCCAGACCGTGGGCGTCGTCCACCATCACCCTGGCGTTGTACCGACGGGCCAGCTGGATGATCTGAGGCACGGGGGCGATATCCCCCTCCATGCTGTACACACCGTCCACGATTATGAGCTTCCCCACGTCCATGGGCAGGCGTTCCAACACCCTCTCCAGACTACCCATGTCGTTATGGCGGAAGCGCTTGGTCTCTCCCATGGAGAGCTTACAGCCCTCTAAAATGGATGCATGGTCCGACTTATCCGTGATGGCGTACTCCCCTTTATCCACTAAACCGGATATGATGCCCAGGTTGGCCTGGAATCCCGTAGAGTAGAGGAGAACGGCCTCTTTTCCCAGGAACTCACCCAGCTCCGCCTCCAGTTGCAAATGGAGATCCAGGGTACCGTTGAGAAAACGGGACCCGGCGCATCCCGTGCCGTACTTCTTGATGGCCGCAGCAGCCGCTTCTTTCACCCGAGGATGGTTGGTGAGGCCCAGATAGCTGTTGGATCCCAGCATGAGGAGGCGCTGCCCGTCGATGATCACCTCTGTATCCTGCTCGGTGGCGATGGGCCTGAAATAAGGATACAGCCCGGCATCCCTTATCTCATCGGCCTGGGTGAACTGGAAGCACTTCTGGAACAGGTCCACTTTTCACCCTCCTTCTCCCTATCCGTTAAACGTGGAATCTAAAGTATATCAAATCACCGTCTTGGACAACATAGTCTTTCCCTTCCATTCTCATGAGGCCGCTCTCCCTCGCCTCTGCCAGAGACTCCACCCTGGCCAGATCCTGAAAGGATATCACCTCAGCCTTTATAAAACCCTTTTCCATATCACTATGGACCTTACCCGCCGCCTGGGGGGCCCTGGTACCCTTCTTGATGGTCCAGGCCCGGGCCTCCTTCTCGTTGGCGGTGAAAAAGGTGATGAGGTCCAGCAATGCGTAACCCGCCTTGATGAGCCTCTCAAGGCCCGAATCCTCCAGACCCAGGGACTCCCTGAACTCCCAGGCCTCCTCGGGCTCCAGCTGGGCCAGCTCCGCCTCCAGCTTGCCACAAAGCACCACCAAAGGCACGCCGTCTTCCCGGGCCTTCTCCTCAAGCATGGCCACGTAGGGGGTCTCCCCCATCAACCCTTCCTCATCGGTGTTGGCCACGTAGAGAAGGGGCTTCAAAGTGAGAAGCTGGTAAGGAGACAGCAACCGTCTCTCCTCTTCCTTCCACTCCCCCTTCCTCAGGGGCACCTCCTCCAGGAGCATCTCCCGGGCTTTCCGGAGCACCTCCACTTCGGGACCCCGCTTCTTGTCCCCCGACTTGAAGGCCTTCTCCGCCCGGGCCAGCTGACGCTCCACCAGCTCCAGGTCGGCCAGGATGAGCTCCATGTTCACCACGTCCACGTCCCGGGGGGGGATGAGGGATCCCGACACGTGGGCCACGTTGGGGTCCTTGAAACACCTCACCACCTGGAGAACGGCGTCCACCCCCCGAATGTGGGAGAGGAACTGGTTCCCCAGGCCTTCCCCCTTGCTGGCCCCCTCCACAAGACCGGCAATGTCCACAAACTCCATGACCGTGGGGAAGGACCGGGATGAGCCCACCTTTCCCTGCACAACCCCCAGACGCTCATCGGGTACGGGCACCACCCCCACATTGGGGTCAATGGTGCAGAAGGGGTAGCTCTCCGCCGGGACAGCAGAGGCAGTCAAGGCGTTGAAAACAGTGGATTTACCTGCATTGGGCAGGCCCACTATGCCACAGGAGAAACCCAATCCTAGACCTCCGCCTCTTCTTCTGCAGGCACCCGAACCTTTTTAGAAGCGAAAATACGAAGGGTGGGTCCGGAGAAGACGTAGATCATGGCAAAGGAGAAGAAGGTGACATGAGGCTCCGCCGCCAGGATGAAGATGAGAATCACCACCAGAAAGAGGACACCAAAGGGGTGGCGCCTGGCAGGGTCTATCTCCTTGAAGGCCTTGTACTCCACGTTACTCACCATGAGAAAGGCCAGGGCCACCATGAGAACGGCCATCCAGGCCATGATCAATCTGGGGGGCAGATAGAGGTGAATACTGGAAACGAAGAGATGGGTGGTGGCCACAGCAGCGGCAGCAGCGGGAATGGGCAGGCCCTGGAAATCCTTCTTTCCCCCTCCACCGGCCTGGACGTTAAACCGGGCCAGGCGCAAAGCCCCGCAGGTGAGAAAGAGGAAGGCAATGAGCCAGCCCACCCTACCCATAGGGGCAAGAATCCAGTTATAGGCCAAAAGACCGGGAGCCACGCCAAAGGAGACCAGGTCCGCCAGAGAGTCGTACTGGACACCGAAACTGGAGGTGGCCTTCATGAGCCGGGCCACCTTGCCGTCCAGCATATCGAAGAAGATGGCACCGATGATGGCCCAGACCGCCAGGTCAAACCTCCCCTTCAGGGAGGCCACTATGGAATAAAAACCCAAAAAGAGGTTCCCCGTAGTGAACATGTTGGGAAACAGATACACTCCTTTCTTCATCTCTCCTCCCTCACCGTTCCCCGGCCAGGGCCACCACCGTCTCTCCAGCCCGGACCCTCTCTCCCCGGGCCACAGTGAAGCGCCACCTCTCAGGAGGGACATCCACTTCCACCCGGGATCCGAACACTATCATACCCAACCTCTCCCCCCGATCCACCCTGTCCCCGGGTTTCACCCAGCACACGATCCTCCTGGCCACCATACCCGCCACCTGGGTCACCCGGATCTCCTGGTCTCCTCTCCTGAGCAGGATGAGGTTCCTCTCGTTCTCCTTGGACTGGGGCCTGTCAGCAGGATGGAACCTGCCGGGGGTATGGACCACATCCACCACCTCGCCGTCTACAGGAGCACGATTCACGTGGCAATCGAACAGGCTCATAAAGATGGCCAGATGCCCCCCTTCCACCTCCACCACCCGACCATCGGCCGGGGCCACCATGATCCCGCCGCCCGGGGGTACAGCCCTTTCGGGATCCCTGAAGAACCGGATGAGAAAAAGGGTGATGAGGGCCAAAAGGGCGGCCAGAGCAGGCCACCCCAGAAGACCCGCTGCCAGGATGAGGATCAGCCCCCCCCATATGAAGGGGGCCCCTTCGGGTCTCACCTTCATAGTTCTCCTTTGATCCAGGCCATCATGGCCCTGAGTTCCTTGCCCACCTCCTCAATGGGATGCTGAGCGTCCCTCTTTAGGAGGGCGTTGAAGACGGGCCGGCCCGCCTGGTTCTCCAGAATCCATTCCCTGGCGAACTCTCCTGACTGGATCTCCTCCAGGATCTCCCAGATCTCCTCCCTCACCTCTTCGTTGATGATCCTGGGACCCCGGGTGACATCCCCGTACTTGGCGGTATCGGAGATGGAGTAGCGCATCCCCGAGATGCCC
>Ga0256830_1002413_pt1 | contig 12313 bp, 12 predicted proteins | sample 128326metaG_FD_190537 | JGI IMG/M metagenome (GOLD analysis project Ga0256830, IMG submission 190537) | Hydrothermal vent microbial communities from Lau Basin, Pacific Ocean - 128-326 | ecosystem: Environmental > Aquatic > Marine > Hydrothermal vents | place: Pacific Ocean: Lau Basin | collected...
AAGCGTATCTCGTAATTCCCAGTCTGCGTATAAGTATGTGCTTGCGAACCGTTGGCACAGTCATTAAGAGTGTGTTCGTCTGTGCCATCTCCATTGATATCCAGTCCACAGGTCAGCGTATTATTTTCTGTATCAGTAATGGTCCAGCTGATCGTGGTCGGTGTGCCGACATTCACGCGGGTCAGGTTTGCCGTCATGCTATCGATGACCGGTGCCGCATTAACAGTGATGGTGATGGTGTCGGTATTCATCGCTCCGTCACTGTCCGTGGCTTTTAGCGTGACGGTATGACTACCTGTAGAAAGCATGGAGGAAACAGCCGTACCTGTACCCAGTTGGCCATCGGTATCGGACGACCATTCAAGACTGGCCTCGCTTAATGTGCCATCTTCGTCGTCCGAACCGGTGCCAGTGAAGGAAATATCGCTGTTTTCGGGGTGAACGCTCCCGTTTTCCGGATTAGTGATTGTGGCTACCGGATCTGAAGAACCGGGGCCACCACACGCTCCCAGCAACAACGATAAAAAAATAACAACACCCTGAATCCACTTCTCTGATGACATAACAGACTCCTTTCCATTCTGTGTTTCTGTATTCTTATTTTTGCTACAACTCAAGTCGAATAAAAAAATCATACCCATCACCATTGCCATGAGACTCACGAGCAACGGCACGGACTTCGGTCTCCCTGAAAACATACAAGCCAAGCACAGTATTCTACAACGCAAAAATATGGATGTTCTGTCAGTAACCAGAACCATTATTTCATGATCAAGTTTTTTAGTCACCAACAAACCAGTCAGCAGTATAACGTGAATTAAGAACTAAATTATTAACTATAAATCAACAGGTTAATTTGCCATATTGCCGATATATCGCTATCTGGGCATTGTAAGTTAGTGATTTTTTTGAGGAGTGTTTTGGGCTCTTAGTTCATGTTAGACAGAATCTGTGTGATCTTTATACAAATAAAGCATGCATAGCAAAGCATCCGTTCCCGTTTGTCCGGGGCCGTGGAAAAATTTGTCTTGTTTATGTTATGTCTGAATAAATCAGGGAAAATGTAAAGAACAGACCACGATTAAAATAATATCTTGGGTTTTACAATCCAGTTGCTTTAACAGGGAGTGGTTACCCTTTTACTGCTGCCCACAGTGTGTAACGGGCTCCGTTGCTGGCAGGCGGAGGCAGATATCACCTCGTTCATCGGTGCGTAAAATTTGCCCGCCTGCTGCGACGAGGCGGCGCAGTGTGTCTGAGGCCGGGTAGCCGCGCAGGTTATCGTGATTGACGGAGATCACGCTGTAAGTTGGCTGCACGGCAGCGAGAAAGGCGGTATCGCTGGCATCAGCAGCACCGTGGTGGCCGACAATGAGTACGTCGGCGGCAAGAGCTTCTTTTTGGCGTAACAGCTGCTGTTCCACCTCCTTGTTGGCATCTCCCATAAGCAGCACGCTACGCTTACCGTGGTGGATGTGGAGTACCAACGAGTGGCGATTAAGATTGGTGTTCACGAAAGTTGCGGGCCATAGAACTTCGATGCGCACATCCCCCCAGGGCAGGGTGTCGCCAGCGGAAAGCCGACGACGCAGGGGGTCAGTGGACAGGCTTTCATTGACCCAGCGCACCATGTCCGGCGCAACATTGGGGGGAAGTGGTTGCTGGGCATCCAGTACGGGTGTAGCCGGATAAGCCTCACGCAAACGAAAATAGCCACTGGCGTGGTCAGGGTGCAGATGGGTCAGAATGAGTAGATCCAATGACCGTATGCCATTTTCTGTGAGGGCTTGAAGTACTCGTGGTGCCTGCCCCGCATGGCCGGTATCGATAAGAATGCCGTGTTCACTGTGTTGGAGCAGGATAGCCTGCCCTTCGCCGACATCTAATGCGATGAGGCGTAGCTCCTGTGCCGGTGCAAGAGCGCTGAAGCTGATGAGGGCGATGGCGAGAATGAGGAATCGCATCAGCGCCGCCCCAGTTTCGCCAACAGCAGGCCACCCAACACTGACACCAAATTGAAACCCACATCCCGCCAGTCACCCACTCGGTCGGGCAGTGCCCATTGCAATAATTCGTCCAGGCCAGCGGCAGAGATGCCCAGCAGTAACCCTATTCTGCCTGTGAAGGTGCGCCCGGTGACCAGACCAAAGGCACCAAAGACCAGGAAATGCAGACGTTCTTCCACGGCATTCAGGGTCAGAGGCAGGATGCCAAACAGCGCTAATGCCCAGGCCAGGTGCCAGAGACGGCGGTAGCCGTATCGTCGTGCCTGGTCGAGCAAAAAGATGACCACCAATAACAAAGTGGGCACAGCGATGGCCCAGGCCAGAACATCGGTGTTGAGATGTTCCCGACTGAATGCCTGCAAACGGCGACCATAGATGGACAGGAGCGGGATTACACTCAGCAGCAACAGCCAGGAGGCAAACCAGCGTCGGTCAAGCGGTTTAGATAGTGGGTTGCGAATATTCATATAGTGTTTGGATGTATACGCAATGGTTTATGTGCGTACCAATCCAGCCTCCACTTCACCACGTTTTTCTATCCCGACGAGGTTTTCGATTAATACCAATGCAAAATCCATGGCGGTACCGGGACCGCGTGAGGTAATAACATTACCGTCTTTTACTACGGATGCTGATTCCAATGTGACGTTATCAAGATGAAGTGCTTCCAAAGTACCAGGGTAGGCGGAAGCACGCTTGCCGTCGAGCAGCCCGGCACTGGCGAGCACTTTGGGCGCGGCACAAATGGCGGCGGTAAATTTCCCATCGCGGGCCATTTTTTTCAACAGGCTTTGAATGCGTTCATCCCGGTCAAGGTAATCAGCACCGGGCAATCCTCCCGGTAACACCACCATGTCGTATTCTTTTTTTAATGCGTTATCCAGCGTGGTGTCGGGGATAAGTACGACACCACGACTGGCAGTAACGGGTTGCGCATCGAGTCCAGCAGTGGTGACTTCGATGTCTGCACGGCGCAATAAATCAATAATGGTAACGGCTTCCAGTTCTTCACAACTTTGAGCTAATGGGACAAGGACGCTTGCCATGATGTTGACCTCTTCAACGTTCGGTGGAGCAATTGTGATACCGGCAGCAGGATGACGCCCTGTGCGCGGAGTTTGGGTAGTTCTTCTTTCAGTACGGCAATGGTTTCCGGGAAAGGGTGGCCGATGGCCAATGCAGTGCCGTTTTTGCGTGCTTTGTTGATCAGGCGTTGCAAATGAAAACGAATGGTGTCCGGGTTTCTGTCATGGTCTAAAAATACATCACGACGCATATTGGGTATTTGGTTTTCGTTAGCGAGCTGTTGGGCAATGCTGTTTTTGCTGGTATAGCTGTCAACAAAGTAGAGGTTTTTGCGTTTGCTCAATTCGGTCATCAGCCATTGCATGTGACCAGGGTGCTGGGTGAGCAGGCTACCCATGTGGTTGTTGATGCCGACAATGTGTGGAATGGCAGCAAAGTCTAACGTTAACTGTTGCTCAAACTGTCGGGCTGTCATGTGCAAAGTCAGTGCGCCCGGGCCAATTTTGTCATTTTCTATGGGCTGCATGGGCAGGTGCAACATGACTTCTTTGTTGAGCCGGTGGGCAAGCTCAGCCAGTTTGCGGGCGTGGGGGGTATGGGGCAGGAAGGCAAATGTGACCGGGCCGGGCAGCTGCAGAGCACGTTTGTCGCGTTGCTCAAGGTTACCCATGTCGTCAATGATGATGCCGATAGCAGGTTGATGGCTATGGGTTGGCTGGTCAGGCGGTGTTGCTGCGAACACCGCCGTATTTGATATCCAGCCGCCCATTATTAACGCCAACACCAAGGCAGGCGCGTGTGTTTTTTTGCCCGTGATTGAATGCGGTGCCACTATGTTATTCACATATCGGGCAATTCAGTCAGTGCTTAATTTTGTCGCAGGACGATACTCATACCCTTGAGCACGTTGAGCGCTTCAAAAAGCTGGTAGTCTCTTTGGGCTAGCGACAGTTCAGGCTCGTCGTTCTTTTTGCCATCCTTTTTATCATCTTTGCTTTTGTTTTTACCGTTACCGTTATCCAGATGTCCGGAAAGATCGGCTTCTTTGACACGCTCTCCCATGCCTTCCAGCTTGGTGATTTTGAGTGGCTCAAGGATGATGTCCGGTGTCACGCCTTCCGCCTGAATGGAGCGACCGGACGGTGTGTAATAACGTGCCGTGGTCAGTTTAAGTGCGGTTTTTTCGTTGAGTGGCAGAATGGTTTGCACCGAGCCTTTGCCGAAGGTGCGTGTACCGATAATCACCGCGCGTTTGTGATCCTGTAGTGCGCCAGCGACGATTTCGGATGCGGATGCCGAACCACCGTTCACTAATACCACCAACGGTGCGCCATCCAGTAGGCGACGTGGTGTGGCATTGAATTTCATTTCAGAATCGGCGATGCGGCCCTGGGTGTAAACGATAAGGCCGGTTTCGAGGAAGGCATCACTGACTTCCACTGCGGCATTCAGCACGCCACCAGGGTTATTGCGCAGATCCAGCACCAGGCCGTTAAGCTTGCCATCGTTGTCTTTTTTCAGTTTTTCGATGGCCTCAGCGAGATTTTCGCCAGTACGTGACTGGAATTGCGATACGCGCAAATAACCAAAACCATCCCCCAGGTCTCGGGCTCGCACGCTTTTGACCTTGATGGTGTCACGGGTAATGGTGATCTTCAGCGGTTTTTCTTCACCTTCGCGGATAATGGTGAGTACGATATCGGTGCCCACCTTGCCGCGCATGATCTTTACGGCGTCGTGCAGGGTCATGCCTTTCACAGGCTTTTCATCGAGACGAATCACCAGATCACCGGCTTTCACCCCGGCACGTTGCGCAGGGGTATCGTCTATGGGGGAGATAACTTTGACGAAACCGTCTTCCATGCCCACTTCGATGCCCAAGCCGCCGAATTCACCGGAAGTACCCACTTGCAGCTCTTTAAAGTGCTCAGGGTCAAGATAACTGGAATGCGGGTCGAGGCCGGATAACATGCCACGGATAGCATTTTCCAGCAGCGTTTTATCGCTGACTTCTTCCACATAATCTTTTTTGATGCGGGAGAATACTTCAGTGAAGCTGCGCAGTTCATCCAGCGGCAGGGCGCTGGTGGCTTTGCTTGCGCTCTTGTCTGCAAAAACGCCCTGGCCGATAGCCAGAGTGATGCCAAGGATCAAACCGATAGTCAGCACCAGCAAGGTGCGTAAATTTGCATTCATGAATAGCTCCGCAGGCCGAAAAAACGGCCCAAATAAAGAAACACAGTTGTTGTATGGATAGCGTTTACGCTGAAAAATTCAGCCCGATTATGCAGGACTCTGTCTAACTTGTGAATCAGGCAATGTTTTTCCACCTTTTCACGAAGCTGCTGAGACTCTCTTCGGCTTGTTTCGACACCACTTGAGCGGGTTGCTGGGTTTGCCATTGTGGCGAATCTCAAAATACAGGGCAGCGTCTTTGCGTCCGCCACTCTTGCCCACGCTGGCAATGACCTCTCCCGCTTCTACCCAGTCGCCCACTTCCTTGAATAAGCTTTGATTGCCACCGTACAAGCTCATGAAACCATCGCCGTGATCAATGATGGTGAGCAGGCCAAAACCCCGTAGCCAATCGGAAAAAGCCACACGACCGTGGGAGATGGCGCTTACCTCGGTGCCTTCGGGGGCGCTGATATTGACGCCTTGCCATTTGAGTTTGCCGACTTTGCGGGCGCTGCCGTAACGGGTGGTCAGTCGGCCGCGTGATGGCCAGCGCAGCTTTCCGCGTAGTTTGGCAAAAGGTGTGTGTTCGCTGCCTTCAGAGGTGAATTCTGACTCGCTGTCTTCTGGTGTCATCGGGCTGGGGCGTGAAATGGTGGCGAGGCTGTCCAGCAAGCGTTGCAGACGACGTTTATCTTCTTCCATCAACGACAGACGCTCGCCTTTGGCGAGAATTTTTTGTTGCAGTCCGACAAGTACGCTGGCGCGTTGTTGTCGGGTTTTTTCCAGTTGTGTCTTTTCGCGATTTTGCTCCTCACGGGTTTTTTCCAGCTTTTGGGTTTTTTGCTGAATCTTTTCTTCGACGGTGCGTAGTTCGGCGAGGTCTTCATTGATGTCTTGCATGCGTGCCAGCCGGGCACGGTGAAAATAATCGTAATAGGTGAGGGTGCGGGTAACCGCGGCGGGGTCTTGCTGGTTGAGCAGGATTTTCACGTATTCCTGCTGGCCGATGGTATAGGCTGCACGAATTTGTTGGGCCAGAGCGACGCGGTGTTTGTGCAGGTCTGACTGTAATCCGCTGCGGCGGGTGTTAAGTTTTTTCAGTTCGCGTTGTTGTGTACGCAACTGGCGTTTGAGTTTTTTCAGCAGGGCGACGACTTTACCGATATGGCGTTCGCTGCGTTGCAGTCTGGATTGCAGGCTCTGTTTGCGCTGCACGTCAGAATCCAGCTCGCGACGCAGCACCTGAATTTGTTGTCGCAGTTGTTCCAGCTTTTGGCCGTCTGCCGGGTCGTTGTCACCGGCCTGTGATATTGATGGCCAGCTGCCCAGTGTAAGCAACATTAGAAGGAGCGCGAAAACAGCAGCAGCGGCGAATTTTCTGCCAGCGATGGTCGCCGGGGTGCCAGTGGAACGACAGGGGAAATTAAGCGTTTTCATCTCCCGCCACATCGTCGTCTGCGGCCAACGTAATCAGATTGCGCCCACCCATTTCGGTGGGGATGTCCACTCCCATGAGTTTGAGCATGGTGGGGGCAACGTCACACAGTGAACCAGTGTCTGCCAGGCTGCCGGGGCGGCCCAGATAAATCAGGGGTACCGGATTGGAGGTATGAGCGGTATGCGCCTGTCCGGTTTCTTTATTGTTGAGCAGTTCGGCATTGCCATGGTCGGCGGTAATCAGTGCTTCGCCACCCACAGATTCCAGTGCTTCCACTACTCGCGCGAGACAAGCATCCAGCGCTTCAATTGCTTCAATGGTGGCCTCGAGGTTACCAGTGTGGCCCACCATATCCGGGTTGGCGTAATTGCAAATAATGGTGTCGTATTTTTTGCTGAGAATGGCTTCTACCAGTTTATCGGTAAGTTCAGGTGCGCTCATTTCAGGCTGAAGGTCGTAGGTGGCGACATCGGGAGAGGGCACCAGAATACGATCTTCACCGTCAAAGGGTTCTTCGCGACCGCCATTAAAAAAGAAGGTGACGTGGGCATATTTTTCAGTTTCGGCAATGCGCAATTGGCGCAGCCCGAGGTCGGCGATGTATTCACCAAAAACATTGTGCAGGCGTTCCGGGGGGAAGGCCACGGGAACGTCAAAGTCAGCGCTGTATTCGGTAAGGCTGACAAAGGCACCCAATTTGGGCGTTGCGGTGCGCGCAAAGCAGTCAAAATCCGGCTCAATGAAGGGCCGAGTGATTTGACGTGCGCGGTCGGAGCGATAGTTCATAAATATCAGTATGTCGCCATCGCGCAGCTCCACGGGTGTTTCACCTGGGAGAACAATGCGTGTGGCCTGAATGAATTCATCGGATTCATCACGGGCATAGGCAGCGTCCACGGCGGCCTGGGCCGTGGGGGCTTCAAATTCACATTTGCCCTGGGTGATGAGGTCATAGGCAGCCTGCACCCGGGGCCAACGGTGGTCGCGATCCATGGCGTAATATCGACCGATGATGGAGGCAAAGCGTCCACCACCCAGTTCGTCGAAGGTTTTTTGCATGGAGGCAATGTAGGTTTCTGCACTTCTGGGCGCGGTATCGCGGCCATCCAGAAAAGCGTGCAGGTAGACATGCTTCGCGCCGCGTTCCACGGCCAGTTTGACCATGGCGCAGATGTGCTCTTCATGGCTGTGGACACCGCCATCGGAGAGCAGACCGAGAATGTGTATGGCGCGATCAGTCTCGATACTTAAGTCCACTGCATCGGTCAGTGTCTGGTTGGTAAAAAAAGAGCCAGTGCGAATAGCGCGGCTGACACGGGTGAATTCCTGATACACCACGCGGCCTGCTCCCAGGTTCAGGTGGCCGACTTCGGAGTTACCCATTTGCCCGCTGGGCAGGCCGACTTCCGGGCCGGAGCCCTTGATCAGCGTGTGTGGGTGTTTTGCCCACAGGGCATCCCATACCGGAGTGTTGGCATTGGCAATGGCGTTGGATTCAGGGTCTTCACTATAACCCCAACCATCCAGGATGATGGTCATCACGGGTGCTGGTGTGCTTGGCATGTACTCAGGCTAGCTCTTTAGAAATAAGGATGAGGTGGATATGAACGGATCATTTTAAATGATTTTTCCGATTTGTGAAAAGTATTTGCTGTGCTTCCTGATCTTTTACACAATATTTTGAGTAGTTTTGACGACGGATTAATTCAGATTTAAGTCGGAATATCTTTTGACGCAACCAGTGTGCCTGTGGTTTTGGTGCGAATATTATTAATTGTTCAAGTTGTGGGATGCTGTATAGTTAAGCAAGGGTAACCTCATGTTGCCGAGTAATGGTGGGGCTTTTCCACTGGTTGTACCACTTTTTAGCAGGTTGTTCCGATAATATGGATGTGTCGGTAAAATCGAAGACTGCAAGGTTTTTACTTTTCGTGTTTTGAAAAGGGCAGGATGTCTTTTTTGACAGCCTATTAAAATGTATTTGATTTTATGGTGATGATGTATGAATACAACGGAACATCTGATTACGCGTGATGAGGATATCGAAAGAGCCTCTCGTTCCATCAAGGCCATGTCGCATCCGCTACGATTGAAAATTCTCTGTGCGCTAGGTGATAAGGAGATCAGTGTGCAGGACATCGTCGCCATGGTGGGTACCTCGCAGAGTAATATCTCCCAGCATTTGGCCATATTACGTGATAAAGGTATTTTAATGTCACGCAAAGATGCCAATCGCGTTTTTTATCGGGTTGGTGACGGGCGTACTTTGCGCCTGATCAGCATGATGCGCGAAGTTTTTTGTAATCCGGATTAAGCATTAAGCACAGCCTGCTTGCGGATGCTTTCGATGGGCTTCCGGCCCGTTCCCTATTTTGCCGGAAACGTCACTAACGGGCACTTTTCTTTTTTGATCCCTGTCTATATAGTGCCCAGCCAATGCTGAATGTTGGTTGGGATTCCGTACCATCACGATGGAGCGTGGAGCATGCCTGCTATCAAGTAAAGCGCGGCGGTCCACCCGGCTTTCAGCACACCCTTCAAAAAATACAGGTTTAGAAGAGCGTTATGCAGGAGTTTGGTAATTTTTTCAGCGGTAATTGGGAGCTGTTTCTGGCTCTGGCTATCATTTTATTTTTATTGGCGCGTACCTGGTTTGGGCCGAGCGCGGTGGTTATGGTCTTGGTCAACGAAGCGGTGCAGCTGATCAATCATAAAAATGCCTTGGTAGTGGATGTGCGTACTGAAAAGGAATACAAGGAAGGCCATGTGATGAATGCGCTTCATATTCCATTGGGTATGCTGGATGATCGTATTCAGGAGCTACAAGTGTACAAAAATCATGCAGTGGTGATGGTATGCCGTTCCGGTGCCCGTTCTGCACAGGCTGCAACCAAGTTGAAAAAACAGGGTTTTGCCAATGTGCATAATATCGGCGGGGGCATGTTGGCCTGGGAGCGTGTCAAACTGCCTATCACAACGAAAGTGGGCAAGCCGCCCAAGCCTGAGCTTGAAAAACCCGAGTTGGGTGATGCAGAGGTTGATGAAACCACTGAAACCACTGAAACTAAAAACCCGGTACTGGTTTACTGTACCCACGAACACCCATTTTGTACCCGTGCCATCGAGTTGCTAGAAGCAAAAAATGCTGGTTTTGACGAAATTCGTATTGATGAAGACACCGACAAACGCAGCGAAATGGAAACACGCTCCGGTCAGACTTCTGTGCCGCAGATTTTTATTGGTGATGTTTACGTCGGCGATTGTGATGATATGTATGCGCTGGAAGACAAAGGGGAGCTGGATGCCTTGCTTGTCCCGCAAGACGAACCGGTGGCGAACAGCAAACCGCAGGATTCTGTGGCATGAGTGAAATGATCAACCAAAAAAAGACGCCTGAAATTATTATGTATACCGCTGCTTTTTGCGGTTATTGCGTAGGCGCAAAAAGTCTGCTGAAAAAAAAGGGCGTGGCTTATCTGGAAATCCGTGTTGATGAAGAGGCGGGTAAGCGTGAAGAAATGGAACAGCGTGCCGGGCGTGATTCCGTACCACAAATTTTTATTGATGATCAACACATTGGTGGTTTTGATGAATTGGTTGAGCTGGATATGGACGACGAGCTTGATTCATTGCTGGGCCTGGAATAAGCAGGACTTGAATAAACAGCACATCGGCCCCACACAGCATTCATGAGCGATAGTTTGCACATTGTCTGCCCCCATTGTGATGGTATCAACCGGATGCCACAGGAGAAGCTGGCCGCAGGCGGTTCTTGTGGTGCTTGTCATAAGCCTCTGTTCACCGGCGAGCCGCTTAATCTTAATCAGACCCGTTTTCAACGTCATCTCACCAAAAGTGATTTGCCTTTGCTGGTGGATTTTTGGGCATCGTGGTGCGGCCCCTGCAAAATGATGTCCCCGGTGTTTGCTGAGGCGGCCGGGCAGCTTGAACCCGATATGCGTTTGGTGAAAATTAACTCCGAGCAGGAACAGTCGCTGTCTGCGCAGCTGGCCATTCGCAGTATTCCCACGCTGTTGATTTTCGAGCAAGGCAAGGAAATTGCGCGGTTGTCCGGTGCTCTGGATCTGCCGAACCTGCTGGCCTGGGTGGGTGAGCAGGTGCGCCAACACCCGTAACCCGTTAAAATCCTTTTTTCTTTCCGCCCGTTTGGGCCTAATTTGGAATAGCATTCATGTCAGATGATAAAGAAGAACAAAATGCCGCTGCAAGCGGTGAACAAGCCGAGCAACAGTTTGCTCTGCAAAAAATTTACCTCAAAGACACCTCTTTTGAGACCCCCAACTCACCTGAAATTTTCACCGAAGAGTGGAAGCCGGATGTCAACGTGGAATTGCAGACCGCTGGCAAGCCGTTGACCGACGAGGTGATGGAGGTGGTGCTCACGGTGACGGTGACGGCCAAGCTGGGTGATAACACTGCTTATCTGGCCGAAGTGCATCAAGCCGGTGTGTTCACCATGAGCGGATTCGGTGACGATGAGCGTGTTCACATGCAGGGCAGCTACTGCCCCAACATTTTGTTCCCGTATGCGCGTGAAGCGGTTTCTGATCTCGTCAGCAAAGGTGGTTTTCCGCAGTTGTTATTGGCTCCCGTCAATTTTGATGCCCTGCTGGCGCAGCATAAACAGCAAGCCGAAGCATCCGCGAAAGAGAAAGAGGTTGTACACTGATTTTACCCTCTGATTTTGCACATGGCTTTTTATTTCGGGTGATTTCATTCACATGAACTCCAGGATCATGAATGACTAGACAACAAAGTCCCATTGTCGTACTTGGTGCTGGTTCCTGGGGCACGGCACTGGCTATCCAGCTGTGCCGTGCCGGCGGTTCGGTGACCCTGTGGGGGCATGAAGCTGAACTGATGGCCAACATCAGTGCCGCGCGTTGTAATGAGCGTTATCTACCCGGCGTGCCTTTGCCCGAACAGCTGTCGCTTGATGCGGACCTGGGCTCGGCATTGCAGAATGTGCAGGATGTGTTGGTCGTTGTGCCCAGCCATGCCTTTCGTGCCGTGCTCACTCAGCTCCGACCGCTATTGAAAAGTGATGCGCGGTTGGCATGGGCCACCAAGGGGCTGGAGTCCGGCTCCGGCAAGCTGTTGCACGAAGTGGCTGAAGAAGTGCTGGGCAAAGATATTGCCACCGCTGTTGTCTCCGGTCCTACCTTTGCCCGTGAAGTGGCTGAAGGTCTGCCCACGGCGGTGACAGTGGCATCCACCGACGTTGTGTTTGCCGCTGACATGGCGGCGCGTCTGCACAGCAAAACTTTCCGTGCTTATACAAACGATGATGTCACTGGTGTCGAGGTGGGTGGTGCAGTGAAGAATGTGCTCGCCATTGCTGCGGGCATTGCCGATGGTTTGGGTTATGGAGCCAATGCGCGTACCGCGCTGATTACCCGGGGTTTGGCAGAAATGATGCGCTTGGGTGAAACCCTGCATGGCCAGCGCGAGACCTTCATGGGGCTCGCAGGCCTGGGTGATCTGGTGTTGACCTGCACCGACGATCAGTCCCGTAATCGTCGGCTTGGTTTGGCGCTGGGGCAGGGCAAACTTCTGGAAGAGGCACTGGCTGCTATCGACCAGGTGGTGGAAGGTGTGCAGACCGCCCGCGAAGTGCATGATCTGGCATTGAGTCAGGGGGTTG
>Ga0256830_1002414_pt1 | contig 12313 bp, 11 predicted proteins | sample 128326metaG_FD_190537 | JGI IMG/M metagenome (GOLD analysis project Ga0256830, IMG submission 190537) | Hydrothermal vent microbial communities from Lau Basin, Pacific Ocean - 128-326 | ecosystem: Environmental > Aquatic > Marine > Hydrothermal vents | place: Pacific Ocean: Lau Basin | collected...
CCTTTTCATGTAAATGATTTAGGTCCTGCTGCCAAGCCTGCTGGTTCTGGTCTTTTTAATAACTAGGAAGGTGTTTAATGTTGCGAAGGAAAAACTTTTGAGTTTCTCTTTCGTAATGCTATACACAAGAGTCGTTATATGGCGACTCATTTCTTTGACATGGGGACGATACGGCATCGACGGGTTGGTAGATGTGCGGTATAAGCATGCAGTGGTCTGCTCGTGAACCACTTTAATCCTCACTGGCACAACAATAATTGGCGAAAGAAATTACGCGCTGGCTGCCTAATTAGATTAAGCAGTTGGATGTCCTCCGAGGGTTTTTACCTATCGGATCTTCATAGGGAGGGCACATCAATAACAGATGGGTTGCTGCCAAGGCTCGCTGCGACCAAGGCTCAAGATCAGCAGCACCTCATGAGGCAAGGCCCTGTTGTTCGGGTAGCTTCATGAAAATCAAAGAGCAACTAAGCATGTAGAAGGCCTCATAGCTGCTTTCTCCGGACGAGGGTTCAACTCCCTCCGTCTCCACTTTTTTGATAAAACTCCTCATACAGTGCCTATGAGGAGTTTTGGGTTTTTGGGGAGCTCACATATAATGTGTGACTTGCATATTTTTTTGTTGAGCCAATAGCACAGAGACAAACTCATGCCTTTCGAAATCACCATGTCCATTAGCCCCAATCCATCAATCAATCGCCTACCTCCCAAGCATTTGGGAATATCCTTTCAGCATTCAATCTATAAATCTTATCGACCACGTGTTTTGGCAGGGCCAGACCTTGCACAGGCTCATCTAATTGCGGTACGCTCACCATCTCATCGGTATTGAAGTACTTCCAATCGTTCATCCAGGTTTCCATCATGTATTGTTCCAATTCCTCTGCCACCGTTTCTTTATATTGCTGAAAATCAGTTGCATAAAGAATCCTATCCTGATATTTGATGAAAAAATCACGAACCTTATCGCGGTTTCTTTGCGACTGGTATTGTGTGTGGCTGATACGTTCGGCCAGGTCGAGGTTGGCCTTGGGAAAACGCTCGAGAAACTTTGCTTGTTCGTCTACACTCCATTCTAGGCTCGCCAGATGAAAAGCCACAACCGTCAAATCTGGGTTTTTGGCTATCATATTGTCCCTGCGGAGTATCTGCTCTTCATAAGTAGGCATTTCTGGATGCAGGTACATGTGGAATTTAGGGTTTTTGCTAAAATAATTGTAATCATTTTTCACCGTCATAGAGTCAAGCGGCAACCAACAGTTTTTGGGCTCTCCCGCATGGCTCAACAGCACCTTACCTTGGTCTTTGATAAAGGCAAAAACCAGATCAAATTTCGGATCGTCAAGCATGATCAACCGACCATCTTTATCCTTCTCATCCATGCCGATATTTTTCCACACCTTTACCGAGTTGGCACCCTTGTCAAAGTCTGACTTGAGTTGGCTAATTACCCTGTCAGCCCAATCTGCATTCTCCCAACCCTCTAGGGTAAAGGCTGTACTAAAAGCAACAACATCCGGGTCTTTTTCGCGAAGTTTCACCCTGACAGCTATTTGCTCCTCGATGGGTATCCATTCAGAAACATCTACCGCGATGTTTAATAACCTGAAATTATTGGCTCGTGCCATGTTTATCATGGTTTTTCCTTCTGTATTGATATGCGTATGTGTATCAATTTTCGGAACGCTCTTAAAATCCTCGACCGTATAGCTTTCACTCAGCACTGAGGAATCTATGTTTTCAGGGTTTGTGTTTGTTTTTTGCGTACAGTGGGTACTTGTGATAAGCAGTACTACTAATACTAATGGGTTGATGTATTTCATTTGTTTTACTAATATTAGCTACTTTTATTTTGGGAGTGTTAATTTTCGTTAGTTTTACCTGAAATATAATAGCAAATCGCAAGTAATCAAATAACAAACCCTTATCTTAGCACGAAAACATTGATTCTATGATTAACCATAAACTTACATCCGTTTTTTTTAGGCTGACATTCCTAATATTGATTGTTGCCCTTCCTTTTTTCTCCTTGGCTCAAAATGATTCAGTCCCCACAGCTGACTACCTCATTTATGCCACAAAAAAAGGAAAACTTGTGGAATTGGATGCCATTGTAAAAGCTGCCAAAAAATACCATGTCGTTTTCTTTGGTGAAGAACATAATGATTCCATTGCCCATCTACTTCAATATGAACTTTTCCAAGGGCTATACAAAAAATACGAAACCAATACAACGCTTTCTATGGAAATGTTTGACAGAGATGTTCAATATATTCTTGACGAATATTTGAATGGACAAATCAAAGCGTCTTACTTTAATAAAGACTCTAGGAAATGGAAAAACTATAAGGATTACCAGCCGATGGTGGAGTTTGCCAAAGAGAACAAGCTGAAGGTAATAGCTGCCAACGCACCTTTTCGCTATACAAACATAGCTTCCCGTAAAGGTCAGGAGGCCTTGGCTGCGCTTTCTGATTATGCCAAGCTGGCCATCGCCCCCTTACCTTATAAGACAGCAAGTGGAGATTACAAAGCCAAATTGGAGGCACTCATGTCGCATAGCCCCGCACCTAAAAAGGATAGCCTTTCGACTCCTTCTGCTCCCAAAAAATCTTCCATGCCCAAAATGAGCTACAATATTGTACTTGGGCAGTCCCTTTGGGATGCAACGATGGCATATTCGGTTTATCAGCAGCTTGAGAAACACCCAAAAAGCAAAATTCTCCACCTGAACGGCAGGTTCCACACCGATGAGCGTTTTGGGATTGTACAACGCTTGGCAGAATATGATCCGGAGATCAAAGCCCTTGTCATATCTTCCACCGGCTCTGAGGAATCTTTCCCCAACATTGATTTTGAAAAATTTAAACATCTCGGAGACTATGTTATTTTCACTAATCCGAAACTGCCGAAGTCTTATTGAACATAAGTTTAGCCTTGTAAAAAAATACTATGGAAAAAATCAGGAATAATTTATTTTTTATTTCGATTCTGCTAATCATCTCCTGTTCTACTTCTCAGACAACGGAGGGTGTTGGCGTTCAGGAGGTGAAAAAAGCAGCGATTGTTGAGCTTAATAGTGAGGAAATTTCTGTTGGAGATAAAACCATTGCCATCGTTGGCGTTTCCCTGATTGATGGCCTCAGTGAGTCTGCCATCAAAAATACTAGTGTGATCGTGCGCAAGGGTTATATTGCCGAAATAGGAGAAGCAGGCGTGTTACAAGTGCCTGAAAATGCCGAAATCGTCGATGGAAAAGGCCTCACCCTCATGCCTGGCTTAATTGATGCCCATTACCATAATTCGGATGGTTTTCCGGCCGTTTTTTTACAACGCGGCATTACCTCACTGAGAGATCCAGGTATTTGGATTGAGGATTATGATGCTGAACGACAAAAAGGTGAGCCTCTTCCAAGATTGTTTCTGACCGGCCCTCATTTAGATATGCCTCCTCCCACTTGGCCCAATGACTGCTATGTTGTGCGGGACAAGGCTGAGGTAAGGGCAGCCATGGACTATTTGATCAATGAGGGAAGTACAGCCATTAAGGTATATCACAGACTATCATTGGGGTTGATTAAAGAGGTATGTGACATCGCCCATGCTCATGGACTTCCTGTAACGGGTCATTTAGAAATCACAGATGCCCGGCAAGCGATTTTGGCTGGTTTGGATGGGATAGAACATATTACCTCATTTGGTACGGCATTGATCCCCCGCAAAAAGGCAGAGGTGTATAGGCAAAGAGTCATGGCTGACAGTGATGAGCGGAAACCGGGGCGATATGAGATGTGGAAAGATATGGACATCAATAGTCAAGCGGCTGATTCTTTGCTCAATTTTCTGCGAATGCAGCAAACATTTGTTACGCCCACACTAGGCACTTTTGAATACAGGCTGGGAGGAGAAAACCAAGATAGTACGGCTGCTATCGGATTTCAGAATATGATGGCTTTTGTTGGCAGGTGTGCCAAAGCTAATGTTAGGATTGTGGTGGGTTCTCATGGCCCCTGGAATAAGTATATAGAGAAAGGATGGACCTATCAGTATGAGATGGAATTGCTGTCCAAAACCGGCATGGACAATATGAAAATTATACAGGCGGCTACGATCGAAAATGCCCGTTTTTTTAAGGTTGAGCAGCGTCTGGGAAGCATTGAAAAAGGTAAGCAAGCTGACTTGCTATTAATTGAAGGAGATCCTGTGGCTGACATTAAGGCCATGTACGATGTCAAAAAGGTGATGTTGAATGGGGTGTGGGTTAAGTAGGGTGCTAAGCATCTAAATGCTGTTGAAGCAGATACAAAAACTTCAAACCAGCATGAGTTTAATGGCAGCGAGGCAGCGGTCAGTTTATTTGGTAGCAGCGGTACGTATTTTGATACAAACTTCCTCTATTTGGGTGAAGATGAAACCCTTTCGGAGAAGGGATTTCTAAGGCTACTCTCCCTCTCTCCTTTGTCTTAACCTTCAATCTTTATTAGCTTGCGAGCAAATATTTATACTTCAATGTTTAACATAAAGCTCGTCTGCAACATATTGGGAATGCTTAGTTGCATCAGTGGATTAGCTATGCTGACGGCTGTTCCTTTTTCTCTTTATTATCAATCCAATGATTTGTGGGCCTTGGTCGGATCTGGTCTGGGAATCATGTTCCTCGGTGCGATGACTTGGTACCTGACGCGCAAAAGCCGAAAACAGGAACTCAGAAAACGAGATGGTTATCTCATTGTGACCTTGGGTTGGGTCGTTATGTCGATCTTAGGCGCGATTCCTTATGTGGCTAGTGGAGCTATCCCCTCATATACGGATGCTTTCTTTGAAACCGTTTCTGGCTTTACGACTACAGGAGCTACTATTCTTGCCGATCAGATTGAAGCCTTGCCACAGGGTCTACACTTTTGGCGAAGCATGACGCACTGGATTGGTGGCATGGGGATTATTGTATTGACTATCGCTATTTTACCCCTTTTAGGTATTGGAGGGATGCAGTTGTATGCCGCAGAGGTACCTGGTCCTACTCCAGACAAGCTCACACCCCGCATCAAGGAGACTGCCAAACGGCTTTGGGTCATTTATGTATCCTTGACGCTTATGGAAGCCCTTTTTCTTTTATTGGGGGGCATGAGTTTTTTCGAAGCCTTATGCCACGCTATGGCCACGCTTTCCACGGGTGGTTTTTCTACCCGACAAGGCAGCGTAGGAGATTTTGGCATTTACCATCAGTATGTCATTACCTTCTTTATGTTTTTGGCGGGTATCAACTTTGCCCTTACCTTTTCAGTCCTAAAAGGTAAGCCCCATCGCCTATGGGCCAATGAGGAATTTAGGGTATATGTATGGGTATCTTTGATGCTTATTGCCTTGGTTACGAGTATTGTGTTTATCCGAGAGGATATTAATCTGGAAGAAGCTTTTAGGGCTAGTGCCTTTCAGGTCATTTCTATCATTACTACTACTGGTTTTGGAACGGCAGATTTTACGCTTTGGGGGCCTTTTGTTATGCTGTTGTTTTTTGTTCTGATGTTTTCAGGTGCTTGTGCTGGCTCTACTAGTGGTGGCATGAAACTGGTGCGATTTATCGTGATTTTTAAGAATAGCTATTCAGAACTCAAGCGCCAGGTTCATCCCAAAGCCATCCTACCTGTTCGCTTTAATGGGAAAGTGATTCATGCGGATCTGATCTCTAAGATGATGGCCTTTTTTCTCATCTTTGTAATTCTTTTCGTATTGGGAAGCTGGCTCATGACCTTGATAGGTCTGGATTTTGTTACGGCTATCGGCAGCGTAGCAGCAACGCTGGGAAATATCGGCCCAGGTATCGGCAAAGTAGGACCAGGAGATGTGCAAAATTTTGCCCAGATCCCCGACATTGGTAAATGGGTGCTTTCGCTGTTAATGTTGCTCGGTAGATTGGAATTGTTTACGGTACTGATCTTGTTTACACCTTTCTTTTGGAAAGAGTCTTGAATCTTTATTTTTTTTGACTAATTTTGTGCTCAATAAGTCGTTTATACGATTTGAACCTGGCACCATAGTTCAATGGATAGAATAGGAGTTTCCTAAACTCTAGATGTAGGTTCGATTCCTACTGGTGCTACAGTTTAGTCCTCAGTCTTCATAATTCTCCATTCTCTTCATAATTCCCCATTCATTGTATGCTATTTCTTTTAGTATTACCTTTGTTTTATGGCCAAATACTTCAATACTGCGGGGCTTTGCCGTCCAGAAAAGCACTATATGGTAGATCCTTATCGAGGGCTAAAAGGAGAACTGATGAATCTCATCAGGGATGAACATTACTTCGTTATCCACGCTCCGCGCCAAACGGGAAAGACGACTCTTTTACATACCTTGGCTCGCCAACTCAATCAAGTGGGAGAGTATATTGCTGTCGCTTTTTCTGTAGAACAAGGAGGGGTGAGGAGTTTTTCAGAAAGCAAAGTCAATGATCGTATTGTTCGAGCCTTATATAGTAGTTCAAACATGTTTGTTGAGCCAGACTATATGCCTCCCCATCCGGATGAAAAAGAGTTCGGAAGCCTTTATGAATATCTTGAGCTTTGGGTTCAGCGTCAGTCCAAGCCTATCGTCTTACTCATGGATGAGGTAGATTCTTTGTATGATGATACCTTGGTGTCTCTCCTTCGCCAATTGAGAGATGGCTTCCAACATAGACCCAAAGGTTTCCCTGCTGCTATCGCTCTGGTAGGTCTTCGGGATATTCGGGACTACAAACTGAAAGTGCGTCCTGAAAGTGGCTCTTTGGGCACGGGCTCTCCCTTCAACATCAAAGCCGAATCTATCATGATCAAGAGTTTTGAGTTGCAGCATGTGAGAGATTTATTACAACAGCACACCGATGAGACCGGGCAGCAGTTTGAGACAGCTGTTGTGGAGCGTATCTTCCAGATGACTGCCGGGCAGCCTTGGCTCACCAATGCTATTGCTAACCAGATAGTTCGTAAAATGCTGCTCAACGACTACAAACCCCTCATCACCCTAGAGATGGTCGAGGAGGCCAAAGAGCAGTTGATTCAGCGGCGAGATACACATCTGGATAGTTTGATTGATAAACTTTCAGAACCAAAAGTAAAAACGGTAGTAGCTGCTATTCTCAGTGGAGATGTCTTGGGATTTGACACTTATGATGAAGGGATTCGCTATTGTTATGACCTGGGAATTGTAGCCATAAGAGAGGGAGAAGTACGATTTGCCAATGAAATATATCAGGAAATCATTCCTCGTGTACTCAACTACAATATGCAAGTGAGTATTAGTAAGGACTATGGTGATAGGCAGTGGTATGTCCGCGCAAATGGCAGCTTGGACATGGACAAATTATTAAAAGCCTTCCAGCGTTTTTATCGTCGGCACTCGGAGCATTGGATCGACCGTTTTGACTATCAAGAAGCAGGGCATCAGTTGCTCATGATGGCCTTCTTACAGCGTGTAATCAATGGTGGAGGCAGTATTGATCGGGAAATGGCCGTAGGCCGAGGGCGGTCTGATCTGGTGATAAAGTGGCAAGGGGAATGTTTTGTCCTAGAACTCAAGCTCAAACATCTTTCCGACAGCAGGGAAGAGGGGCTGGAACAACTCGCCCGCTATCTTGATAGCCTAGGCGAAAAGCATGGTTATCTCATCCTATTTGAGAAAAAAACCTCCACAAAAGTCCCTTGGGAAGCACGCATCGCCTGGAGCGAAGAAGTGCAGGAGGGGAAAAATATTACGGTAGTGGAGATGTGAGTTTTGTGTTCAGTTGTTTGGTCCATATACTACCAACTGAAGGCTTCCCACTATTTTCCTTCCATCAGTTCATCATAAGTTGAAGTCAAACTACGTTCAATCCTCTCCCTTGCCATTCACTCGCACTAGGAATGCTTTTAGCTTGCTGAATAGTATCTTTATCTTTGCCAGCTTTCATTTTTACGGAGAAGTTGCATCTTATAGTCGGCTTTTCCATAAGCAAATAATTGCTGCCAAGGCAACAAACTGGCTCCGAGCGCGAGAGAAGTATGCTGTACAAAGTTTCTACGAGAAATATTCATTGCCTTCTTAGGTTTACTAAATTTTAGAAATTTAGTAAATCTAAAAAAAATGAGGTAAATCTATCAAAATTCATAGATGGAGGAATCATAGAAAGTAGGAAAAGTAAACCAATAACCCATGAGAGAGATTACTTGAGGAAGCTCCTGGCCCATTCGTGGCCCTGAAATCCCATAGCCAAACACATCCCAGCTAGTCCCTTCCTGATCGCGCAATATTGTGGGAAATTCTATCTCGTCTACAGCTTCAAATGCCAAGAGGGTACCATCTTCCAACTCAGCAGAATAGGCAACCATCAAGTTTTTTGATTGATTACCAGCGACTACTAAGTTCAAGCCCTCAAAGTCAGTTTGCACTACGCCTGTGCCATTATTAAACTCATCAAAGCGGAAGGCCAGCACACGTTCAGAGAAGATCACGCCAAGCACTCGTTCTTTAGCAGCTAGGCGGCTGTCATTTTTATTGATGGGAAATAAGAAATTGTTATTTGTTCGATAGCCTCCATAGGGGTAACGGCCATAGTTTCGACTAAAACCGGTCTCCAGGCTTAGCACAGCAGCCTCTGGATAAGCCGCTTTCCAAGTCTTCCAGGAAGTTTCTATGGTTTGGTAAACCTCTATTTGCTTCTCGATCAAGGGTCCATTTACTCCTTTCATCAGCATTTGCGACCAAGTGCTATTTGTTTGGCGATCATAAGGCATGAGATTCGTTTGATAAAGTAAACCCGAAACGCCAAATTCTGTTAACCACCCATTCACTGTACGTTCCCAGCCCATAGTTGTCCCCGTCAGTGGACAGTAAATGATGGCTAAAGCCAGGCCTCCCACCTCATCATTGACGATTTCATGCCAATCCAATATAATATGTGGATATACCCTAATATCATCTCCTACCCGTGCTGCCACGACCAGATCATTATCTTCCAGAAAAACATCTGCTTCCTGCACCGTCACAAATTGAGGATTGTCAATAGAGGGAATCCCATCCTTTCCGGGACCTCCATCCAAGACTTCATCGACCGGAATAGACCAGGTGTTGGAAGGGGTAGTGGGCGGCGGATTGGACAGAGGAGGCCCAAGCTCATCTTTTTTACAGGCTGCCAGTGAAATGAGAATCCCCAAGCTTAGCATCCCAATCATGTTAATAACTCGTTTCATCTTGTTTAAAGGTTAGTGAATGAAGTCAATATGTACATGCCTGAGTAAAAATAGTACAATTAACCTATGGAGGATGTCTTTAGGGCGACAGAGTTTTGAGGGATAGGGTTAATTAGGAACGAAGTTCCAGACCCTTTAGTGCGAAGCTAGCGTAGGTGTTGGAAGCCCCCGAACTTCGAACGCTGTGATATAGGCAGTATTGGCAGAAATAACCGCTTTGTGTGGAAGCTTATGTGCGCAGATTGGGTTCTGCGCACAGCTTCGCTAAAAATGGCACGAAACTTCGTGTCGAAGGCACTAGGCAATCCTTATACCTTGGCTTCTCCATCAAATATTTCTAACTTTCGTGCGACAAGCATATCATCGTATGAAAAGTCTCATCCTTTATGTTATCCTTATTTGCATGCTCAGCCTCTGGGCTTGCCAAACTCCTGCTACTACTAGTCAAGTGGATACCAGCCCCAATATGGAAGGGATCGTAAATGAAGTAGCTCCCGGCTTTGACCTAGAAAACTCAGACCCCAAAGCTATAGCTGTTGCAGATGAGGTGATGGCAGCTATGGGAGGCAGGTATCATTGGGATCAAACAGATCATATTTGCTGGAATTTCTTTGGAAGGCGAAGCCTAATTTGGAGTAAAAAAACAGGCAATGTACGGATTGAAATTCCTAGAGAGGAAACGACTATTCTTATGAATATTCATACAGATGAAGGTCGGGTCATGAAAGCCGGTGAGGAAATTACGGCAGCCGATTCATTGGCCAAGGAGCTCCAAAAAGGAAAAAGTATAAAGTATATGGATCAATGATTCCTATTGGCTTCTCATGCCTTATTCCAAACTATAAGAATCCACACTCTCATGATCATCGGCATAGGTATAGACATGATAGAAGTAGGCCGTGTGAAGGATAGAGTAGCTAAGGAGGGTTTTAAAAAGAAGGTATTTACGGAGGCAGAGATTAGCTATTGTGAAAATCAAGGAATACCTGCTCAGCACTATGCCGCCCGTTTTGCAGCCAAAGAGGCCTTCTTTAAAGCTTTAGGTACAGGATGGAGAGGAAGTATGGAGTTTAATGAAATAGAGGTTGTTCATGATGACTCAGGGCAACCCAAGCTGAGGCTTTATGGAGGAGTGCTTGAAGAAGCTAAAGGCAAAGGGACAAAACAGATGCATGTATCTCTTACACACCTCAAAGCCACAGCGGCGGCTGTAGTACTCCTCGAAGGCTAGAACCAAGCGCATAATCGCTGTCCTTATACTATTTCAAACCTAATATAATCGATTTTGTATCTAAATGTTTTCTTACCCGTATAAACAAGTAGTTTTTTTGCCTTTTCCAATTTGATGTAATTTATTTGCAATTTAACCATCTCATTTGCGTTAAATATAATATATAGTTTGTTTTTGGATTACAAACTATAATTTATATCTTTATCGCGGATTAGGTTACTTGTAATGAATAAATTAGTGTTCTTGATTACCTATTTTTACGCTATCTAATTCACCGGATACCTCCCAACTACAGACCCAAATTTGGACTTTAACAGTCTAACACATTTTGTTATTTATTAAGTTAATCATTTTATTGAATAATTACCTTAGTAAACTCAATATAATGGAAATACTTTTTTTGTAGAAAAAAATACAGATATATATAAATTACGTAAATTCCATATCACAATAATCATAATAATTGCCATACAATATGCAAACGCTTCTAAGTGCCCCTGAACTTTGCCGAGTTATTAACCGTAATGGTGGTGCAATTCTCGATAATGCACCATCAGAGACTGTCGATGCTTACTTAAGTATACAAGAAAAATTACAAAACACAGATGTTAGTACGGATTTAGGCTTTCAAACACAGTTTTTAGAACATCATAAAGTACGTGGTGTACGCATAAAAAATGCAACGCTTGCACGCTATTTTGAAATTATGCAAGAAGAGAAAGGGAGTTTGAGTATGAATTTAAGAAGGCTTAGTATTGAGTTGTTTGGTAAAAATGTTGCGGGGAATGTTCGGACAAATCATATTTCTTTTGTTTCCCAAATGATGAATATGCTCAATGATGCATATCCCGTCTTTGACGTAAATTCTGCTTACATTTTTGGATTTGAAGGACCTACTCAAAGTAGAATGACCCTCAATGAGCGAATACAGATATACGATGAGTTTTACAACTATATGCGCTCAGTGTATCAGGAAATACTAGAAAGCAAAATGTTGTACGATTTACTTAAAGTATATGAAATGCAACTTAAATTAAAAGGATATAAAGTAACTATAGCTAAGAGGCTTGATTTGGTCGTCAGAGCAACAGGAGCACTTGATAAGAAGGGACTGTTGATTTTACCTGAATACCGTTCTAATTATAGTATGGCTTAGTTCTATCTAAAATATATGGTTCTCTGACAAAAACGGCGGAAACCCTTCGGGTATGATCTCCCCACCATTAAAATGGATAGGCTAATCACGTTTCAGCCCACCGTTTTAACGGTGGGGAATTTGAAAGAATTTGAAAGCGGGGGCTGCCTGCCTAAATTGTCAGAGAACCAAACATATTTAATCCTCCAATATCTATGATCTGGAGGATTTTTTTTGAGTATTTTGGGGCAATTCTCAGTCGTCTTGCTGCCAACTGCCAATTTTTCAACTCTCTCGCTTAATGCCGTATTTCTCCATTTTGTTGTAGAGGTGACTTCGCTGAATATCCAGCACTTCCGCCGTTTTGGAGATGTTCCAACTATTAGACTCTAGTTTTTGAAGGATAAACTGCTTCTCAACATGATCCTTGAAAGTTTGGAACTTGTTAAAATCATTGAAAACAGATGCTCCTTTGCGTTTGCGGCGCTGGGGGATTGCATAGTCAACCACATCCTGTTCTTTGATGGTTCCATTACTCAAAATAGCGAGACGTTCTATGACGTTGTGGAGTTCACGTACATTTCCCGTCCAGTCCAGACGTGTAAGTTGATCCATAGCCGAATCTTCTATAGAAAGCTTAGGCATGCCATACTCTTGGGAAATTTCGCGTAAAAACTCTGCTGCAATCAGGGGGACATCCTCACGACGATCTCTTAAAGGAGGAACGTGTATCAGAATGAC
>Ga0256830_1002415_pt1 | contig 12307 bp, 10 predicted proteins | sample 128326metaG_FD_190537 | JGI IMG/M metagenome (GOLD analysis project Ga0256830, IMG submission 190537) | Hydrothermal vent microbial communities from Lau Basin, Pacific Ocean - 128-326 | ecosystem: Environmental > Aquatic > Marine > Hydrothermal vents | place: Pacific Ocean: Lau Basin | collected...
CCTGCTGCAAGCCCTTAACCAGATTATTATCCGTGGCAGCATAGTGCTGCGCAAAATAATAAATCATCAAACCAATACTGCGGGTTTGACCGATGTCGATGAGCTGTTCCACCTGCGAGAGATCAATATCATGCTCGCCGTATAATAAGTTATTCACTCCACGGGTATTGATCTTGACCTCACGGTCGGCGCGCGCAGGATTGAGCACATCGGCGCCGGGACGGCGGCTGACTGGCCCGTCAAATGTTTTGCCGGGTGCAGTGCCGGGTGTGACAGGCCGTGCCAGCGCCCGGGCCTGGGCGGTAACATCGTGTGGCTGGTAGGCATCCAGCATAATCACCGTATCGGCCACATCAAAATAATCACCGGAGCCTCCCATCACAATCACCGAAGACACGCCTTGTTGTTCATACAGATCACGCACCCGATGAATCAGCGGGGTAATGGGTTCCTTGTCATCCGCCACCAATGCCTGCATGCGCTTATCACGAATCATAAAGTTGGTGGCCGAGGTGTCTTCATCGATCAGCAACAACTGCGTGCCGCACTCCAGCGCCTCGATGATATTGGCGGCCTGGGAGGTACTGCCGCTGGCATTCTCTGTGGAGAATGACACCGTATCGCGCCCGAAAGGCAGGTGATCAATAAAGGGGCTGATATTGACCCGCGAAACGGCGCGGCCATCCTCAGCGCGCACTTTTACCGCATTTTCCACCGTTGCCACACGCTCGCGGCCGTCACCGGGAATGTGGTTGTACACACCGCGTTCCAAGGCATGCAACAGCGTGGATTTGCCGTGAAAGCCGCCACCAACGATGAGTGTGACGCCATGACCAATACCGAGGCCACGCACTTCCCCCGCATTAGGCAGCGTCACCGTGTGCGCCAGTGCCTCGGGCGCCATAAACGGCAGCGCGCCTTCAGGCATGGGGCGATCATCCACACCGCTGGCGCGGGGTAACAGCGCGCCGTCGGCGACAAAAGCGACCAGCCCCGCATCCTGCAACCAGCGACGCAAAGTATGCTGATCTTCCACACTGTATACGTGTTGCCAGACACGTTTGCTGTTGAGGTTTTGGTAATACAGGGCGGCGTTGATGACTTGTGGCAGCTCATCAATGAGCATAGCCACAGCCTCACGCCCGGCGGCGCGTCGCCCCTGAGCAGGCAGGCCCAGAGTGAACCGTGCCTCAATAACATCCGCATTTACACACACCGCATTGCGCACCAACACCTGCTGGCCACTGGTTGCGATGTGAAACTCACCGCTGCCGCCACTGCCCCGGCGGCCTTTTACATAACGGTCAATGGCTTGTCGAATGGCGCGACCGAGGAAATCCTCCAGCGCCACGCGGCGTACTTCGGTTTGCCACAGCTCATCCGGAAAAGCGGCTTCGCCGGTATCAACAGACACGCTGATGCGTGAAGGTGTGGCAAAAGGGTCGCCCTGTACATGGTCAATGCTGAGGGTAAAGGCCGGGAAAGTATAAGTGCCAGCGATAGCCTTGTAAGCCTTGTAACCTTTGCCATCCAAAGCCAGCAGTTTATGGTGTAAATTATTCATTGATTGGTTATTCGTTGAGAGTTTCTATTTTGTCCTGCTTAGTGGACAATCTGCCAAACAAAAAAAGTTATGTCCATATTTGCGAAAAATTCTTAACTTCTTTCGTCGTTCCAGGCTTGACCCGGAGTCCAGCGGTTTTAACAATTTTCCGGACGGTGGATCAAATCCGGCATGCTGAAGTAAATTTATCGGGGTAGCCGTGTTGATCACTAATAAGTCCAAGCTCAATCAAAGTATCGTCGCATGGGCGCTTTATGACTGGGCCAACTCCGCCTTCGCCACCACTGTGATGGCCGGGTTTTTCCCGATTTTTTTCAAGCAATACTGGAGTGCAGGCATCACCAGCACAGAAAGCACATTTCACCTGGGTATAGGCAATGCGCTGGCGAGTTTGTTCATTGTATTGGTGGCGCCACTGCTGGGCGCGATTGCAGATCGTGGCGGCCTGCGCCGACGGTTTTTGTTTTTGTTTGCGGGGACCGGCATCGTCGCCACAGCAGCACTTTATGGCGTGGAGCAGGGTGAATGGCTGGCAGCACTGGTGCTGTTTGTTACTGCGACCATCGGTTTTATGGGCGCAAATGTCTTTTACGACGCCTTGTTAGTGACCGTAGCAAAAAAAACGCAATGGGATTTTATCTCAGCCCTGGGTTACGCCCTGGGCTACCTGGGCGGAGGCCTGTTATTTTCCGTAAACGTCGCCATGAGCCTGTCACCGGAAAGCTTTGGCCTGGAAAACGCAACAGAAGCGGTACGCCTGTCATTTATCAGCGTCGCCATCTGGTGGGCAGTATTTTCCCTGCCACTCTTGTTGCTGGTGAAAGAAACACCACCCACACAGCGGCTTTCCGGCTGGGCAGTGGCACGAGCCGGTTATGCACAACTGCTGGACACCTTTCATCACCTGAGAAAAATACGGGTGATAATGGTTTTTCTGCTGGCCTACTGGTTTTATATCGACGGTGTGGACACCGTAGTGCGCATGGCCGTGGACTATGGATTATCCATTGGCCTGCAACAGGAACACCTGATTACCGCCCTGTTGATTACCCAGTTTGTTGGCCTGCCCGCGACACTGCTGTTTGGTTTTCTCGCCGCCAAAATGGGCGCCGAAGGGCAGGGCGCCAAAAGAGGTATCTTCTTTGCGTTAGTGGTATATGTGCTGGCAGTGATTGGTGCCTTTTTCATGGACAGCAGCACAGAGTTTTATGCACTGGCGGTCACTATCGGTTTGGTGCAGGGCGGTGTGCAGGCATTAAGTCGCTCACTGTATGCGCGCATGATTCCTGCCGATAAGTCTGCCGAGTTTTTTGGTTTTTATAATATGTTGGGAAAATTTGCGGCTGTATTGGGACCGCTATTGGTTGGTGCGGTTAGCTTGGCCTCCGGCAGTCATCGTTGGGGGATGTTATCGGTGGTGGTGTTGTTTTTAATTGGAGGATGGTTGCTGGCCAAAGTGGACGTGCGACAGATTCGACAGTAATTGTAGGTTGGTTTTTTTGTTTCTGAAGTCAGAGGTTGTCTCCCTGAAAACCGGTGGTAGTGCTTGTGGTTATTAATACTGATTCGGCCGGTATCTCATATCCATGAAAGTGTGAATGCTACGCACAAAGTGGCATGTTTGACTGTGCCCGTACAATACCTGCTTATTGTTATGGCCGCATGGTGAACGCTAAGCCATAACGAATTATTGAAAACGATACCCTGAAATCAGGATGACTTAGTCAGGAGTGTTGCTATCCTATAGATGTAAAAACCAAAGTCAAAAAAAATACTGATAAATATCATTTTTATCGGTAGCGTTGAAGTGATTTATATTATTAACCATACCGGAGAGAAATCATGAAGAATCTATCCATTGATTTACGGAGCATCTTCATTTTGACGTTTGGATTGCTCATGCTGAGTGCGATGAACCCCGTAGTGGCGCATGATAAAAAGTTAGACAAGTTAGATGTCAATCCTCACATCCGAACGCCGATTACGCATGGGTTTTGGTTTCCCAAACTGGTTGCATTCGGTGAGGAATGGTATCGCGGTCGTTTACTCCAACAAGGTGCGCACAGTGAAACAGGCGAGTTACCCGATATCAGCGATTCTGACGAACACCTGGGGTTTACCGCAATCAATGCGACTCGCTGGCTGATTTCTCATCATTGGTTTGGCGATGACGCTATAGGGGAAGCGCAGCTTTATTCCAGAAACCCCAATTGGTTTTTTGACCCCAATGATCCGGCCAACTCTGTTATGGGCGTGTTTGCGATGTTTCGCTGGGGCTTGCTCAATGAAGCCGATGCCCGGCTTGCCATTCACAATATGATCAAATCGTACGCCGATCAGGAATATTCCATTCTCCGGAATGGGGTCTGGTTATACGCCATGGCTAATCTATCGTCCACTGATTTCACGGTTAACGACGGATCGAGAGCCGTTCCAAATCCGCTGGGAGTCTCTGATGAAGAAGCAATACGTTATGAAATAGGCGTCATCATGACCCACCATTTCTATGGCCGCAATCGAAATAATACAGTCAGTGAAATAAACGACATTTACGATGACCTGATACACCTACTTATCGACTTGAACAATGGGGTTATAACAGATGAACGGGCGCGCCTGGCTCTTGTCAAGCTGGTTCACTAAATCAGTAAGGTAATCCTCCGGCTGTGCCGGAGGACTCCCAACATAAACAAAGACATATATGGACGCCCCATATTTGTCTATTTTCTTTTTGAATTACCTTATCTGACCCGAATAATAGGCTGCAATGGCTTCGATTTCGACGAGGCTGAGTTCTGCCACCATGTTGTGCATCATCGAGTTTTGACGTTCTTTGTTTCGATAAGCGAGCAACGCTTTGATCAGATAAGGCTGACGCTGGCCTGCAATACGCGGTTTGTCGGCATCCGGTTTATCACCATTTTTACCATGGCAGCGATCACATTTTTGCGCCAGTATTTCTGGCGCTTCCATGACGTGTACGGCTGATTTTTTGGGTGTCAGCCGGGAATAATAATTGCCCAGCGCACGCATGGCTTTTTTATCCAATGCCAGAACAGCATTTTTCATTGCATCATGTTGGCGTGTGTCATTTTTATAAGCATGCAGCGCAGCCACAATATAGTCGGCATCCTGTCCAGCCAGGCTGGGTGTGTCACCTTTTTGGCTGTTGCCGTCTTTGCCATGGCAGCCCGCACAGGTGTTGGCAAGTTTTGTGCCGGTGTCTGTTTTTTTGATTCTGCTTGCCGGTGTCCGGCGGGTCGGCGTCTGGCTGGCATAGTACAGCGCCAGTTTTTCGGTGTCGGTATCACTGAGATAACGGGTAAGTAGCTGCATTATTGCGTGTTGCCGTTTGTTGTCCCGGTAGTGTGTGATGGCTATTTGCAGATAGTCTTCGGGCAGTCCTGCAAGGCGCGGGATACCGGCTGTGTTGCTGTTGCCTTTGTCGCCGTGACAGCCGTTGCAGGAGGCCGCGAGTTGTGCGCCATCGGCCATGGGGTTGAATCTTGTTGTGCCGTTTTGCATTGTGTTTCGGTTTGCCGGTGTGATGGGCGTGCGGGTGGCAAAATAAATGGCATTACGGCGAATAGATTCATCTGTGAGCCCTTGGGCGGCATCCACCATCATTTTGTTCTGACGCTTTTTGTCACGGTATTTTTGCATGGCTTTGATCAGATAGGTGGCGTTTTGACCTGCCAGGCTGGGTATGGCGGGGTGGGTGCTGTTGCCGTTGCTGCCATGACAGCCCAGGCAGCGATGGGCGAGCGCGTCGCTGGCGTCATTGGCGTTGAGATGTTTACCCAGTGGCGAGCGTTGTCGTTTTTGCACAGCAAAAAAAGCGGCGAGTTGTTTGATGCCGCGCTGGCTGAGGCTTAGTTTGAAATTTTTCATAATGGCTGCTCCCCGGCGTTTGCCCTGTAAATAGCTTTTCAGTGCGGGGATAAAATACGCAGGTTGTAACCCTGCCAGGCTGGGTACACCTTCTTTATTACTGTTGCCGTCTTTGCCGTGACAGCCTGCGCAGGGCCGGGACAACACCTGGCCAGCACGGATGTCGCGTTTTTTATCGCGTTCACTGGTGCGTGGTGTTTGGTTTGCTTTGCTTGTCCACGCGGAATTCAGTTGGGCGAAATGTTCGGCCAGTTGGCGGCGTTGGCTGACTTCCAGGTCAAATACCGCAGCACGCATGACTTTATGCTGGCGGTCACCAATCAGGTAGGCCCGCATGGCAGATTCCAGATACGTTGCGTGTTGACCGGCAATGAAGGGTACGTCGGGTTTGTTACCCACGCCGTTGATGCCGTGGCAACTGTTGCAGCCAGCCACCAGAGTGATTTCATGCGGAACCGGGGCTGGGGGGAGATTGCCGGTGGATGTCTCGGGTGGGGCGCCGGAGTCACAAGCGGTGAGGCCGACAAGCAGCAGGGCGGCACCGGCCAGCGATAAAAACGGCGTTGATGAAAGATGAGACATGGCGTGAATTCCTTTGGCGGTAATGCGGGCCTATTGTAAAGCTGGGCGGGGCATGTACGCCATTGCTGTAGTACACTCCTTCCCCATGATTGAAACCGACCGCCTTATTACCCCCACAGCCACTGTCCGTGATGACCGCGAAGAGGCGCAGGACCGCGCCATTCGCCCCGGTAAACTGACGGATTATGTGGGCCAGCCAGCGGTCAAGGAGCAGATGGAGATTTTTATTTCTGCGGCCCGTGGCCGTAGCGAGGCGCTGGATCACACCTTGATCTTTGGTCCGCCCGGGCTGGGCAAGACGACGCTTGCGCATATTATTGCCACCGAGATGGGCGTTAGTATGCGCCATACCTCCGGGCCGGTGCTGGAGCGCCCCGGTGATCTTGCTGCTCTGCTTACCAATCTGGAACCGCACGACGTGTTATTTGTGGATGAAATTCACCGCCTTTCACCCGTGGTGGAGGAAGTGTTGTATCCGGCGATGGAGGATTATCAGCTGGACATTATGATCGGCGAAGGCCCGGCAGCGCGTTCGGTGAAGCTGGATCTGCCGCCGTTTACGCTGGTGGGCGCGACAACCCGTGCCGGTCTGCTTACTTCGCCGCTGCGTGACCGCTTCGGTATTGTGCAGCGGCTGGAATTCTATTCAATTTCCGATCTTGCGCATATTGTGCAACGTGCGGCGGGTATTCTCGGCGTGCCGCTGGATACCGGGGGGGCTGGGGAACTTGCCAAACGCGCCCGTGGCACACCGCGTATCGCCAATCGTCTGTTGCGCCGGGTGCGCGATTATGCAGAAGTGAAGGCCAATGGTCAGATTACGACGGAGGTATCATCCCGTGCACTGGATCTGCTGGATGTGGACGAAAACGGTTTCGACATGCTGGATCGTAAACTGATGCTGGCAGTGATTGAAAAATTTGATGGTGGTCCGGTGGGTGTGGATAACCTCGCAGCCGCCATTGGTGAAGAGCGCGGCACTATCGAAGACGTATTGGAACCGTATCTGATTCAGCAAGGTTTTTTAATGCGCTCGCCACGAGGCCGGGTGGCGACACGTAGCGCCTATTTGCATTTCGGCCTGCCGGCGCCTGCCCGTGATGAACCGGCAGGGGATTTATTTGCAGGTTCTGAGCCTGCATAATGCGCTGCTTTGTGATACAGAGCGGATACAAAACCTGTTTGCAGGCGTTTAACCGGTCGGGTGGGTACAGAATGGTCGTTTATCCCCCGTTGTTACTTGTTATGGTTGAATTGAATGGCTGAATTTTCCTGGCCGGTACGGGTCTATTACGAGGACACCGACAATGGCGGAGTGGTCTACTACGCCAATTATCTGAAATTTATGGAGCGGGCACGCACGGAATGGCTGCGGGCGCGAGGCGTGGAACAGGATGTTCTGATGGCGCAGGAAGGGCTGATTTTTGCGGTGCGCTCGGCGCAACTGGATTATCTCAAGCCCGCCCGTTTTAACCAACTGCTTTCCGTTAGTGTGGGCATGGCGGAAACCGGCAAGGCCAGTCTGACCTTTGATCAGACTGTGAATTTAATAACCGAGGGGGATGACGAAGTGAAAAGTGACTTATTGTTATGCCAGGGGCGTATCAGAATCGCCTGCCTGGATGCCAATAGTTTAAAACCGCGCGTCATTCCGGCTCTCATCCGACAGGAGATTTTTGGTGACGGCTGATCTATCGATTCTTTCGTTAATCACCAATGCCAGCGTGCTGGTACAACTGGTGATGCTGCTTTTACTTGTTATATCGTTATTTTCCTGGAATGTGATTTTTCAGAAACGCCGGATGCTGTCCAAGGCGCGTGTCGAGGCTGAGGAATTTGAAGAAAAATTCTGGTCCGGTGGTGATCTTTCCAATCTTTATACTCAAGTGACTTCCGGTCGGCATGGCGCTGGGGGTATGGCGAATATTTTTGAGGCGGGATTCAAGGAGTTTGCACGGCTGCGCAAACAGGAAAGCGTTGACCCCATGGCCATGCTGGAAGGCGCACAGCGTGCCATGCGTGTGGCCCTGTCGCGGGAAACCGACAAGCTGGAGCTGCGTCTGCCATTTTTGGCGACGGTGGGCTCCACCAGCCCCTATATTGGCCTGTTCGGTACAGTATGGGGCATCATGAATTCCTTTCGTGCCCTGGGCAATGTCAAACAGGCCACCATTGCTATGGTGGCGCCGGGTATCGCCGAAGCACTGGTGGCCACAGCCATGGGGCTGTTTGCTGCAATTCCGGCCGTTATCGCCTATAACCGTTTCAGCGCCGAGCTGGAGCGTTTGATCAGTCGTTACGATGCTTTTTCGGAAGAATTCGCCAGCATCCTGCAACGGCAGGCGCACAAATAAATGGCGGTCCCACCGAAAAGAGTGCGCCGCAAGCCCATGGCGGAAATCAATGTAGTGCCCTACATTGATGTGATGCTGGTATTGCTGGTGATTTTTATGATTACTGCACCATTGCTGACCCAGGGCGTCGCGGTAGAACTGCCACAGGCTGACGCCGAGCCCATGAGCGGTGAAGCCGATGAACCACTGGTGGTAACGGTGACAGCCAGCGGTGACTATTATCTCAGCGTGGGTGACAAGCCTGATGATCCCATTGACCACCAGCTGCTGGTCACCAAGGTGGCTGCCGTGCTGCGCCACCGGCCCAAAACCCCGATTATGGTGCGCGGTGACACGCAGGTGGAATACGGTAAAGTGGTGGTGGCCATGGCGCTGTTGCAAAAAGCCGGCGCCCCCAGTGTGGGCCTGATTACCCAGGCGCCCGAAGACACTCAGTAGCACGAACAATAAAAACAAGACGCTGAATTGTGAGAGCCCTGTTAAAAGAGATCCTCGAAAACCCTCTGGCCATGGTGTACGCCATCCTGGTGCATGTGGCCCTGGCGGCGGTATTATTCGCCAGCCTGGAATGGACGGACGTGCCCACGCCGGCGCAACCCGAGGTAAATATTGTCAAAGCAGTGGCAGTGGATGAATCCAAAATTCTCGCTGAACTGGAAAAGCTGAAAAAGGCCGAAGCAAAAAAAGAAAAACAGGAAAAGGCTAAACAAAGAAAACTGGATAAGCAGGCGCGTGAAGCGGAGATAAAACGTAAGCAGGCAGAGAAAAAGCGCAAGCGCGAGGAGAAACGTCTGGCTAAACTGCGCAAAGAGCGCGAAGCCGAAAAGAAACGCCAGAAAAAACTGCAAAAAGAACGCAAGGCCGAAGAAAAGCGCATTGCCGCAGAGCAGGCCAGAAAGAGAAAAGAAGTGGAACGCCTGAAAGCAGAGCAGGCAGCTTTGGAGAAAAAACGCATTGCCGAGGAGAAACGCTTGGCGGATGCAGCTGCCAAACGTAAAATGCTCGACGAAAAGCGCCGGCGGGATGCCGAAGCCGCCGCGCGGCGTGCGGAATTTGCCGCCGAGCAGCAACGCCTGGAGGCGGCTAACCGGAAACGCCTGGACTCATTGCGTGGCCGCTACATTGCCGATATTAAAAACAAGGTGGAGCGAAACTGGATTCGCCCACCCAGCGCCAAACAAGGATTGTCGTGCAAAGTGGCGGTGAGCCAGATTCCCGGCGGCGAGGTTATTAACGTCAGGGTTACCCAATGTATTGGTGATGAGGTTTTTCGACGCTCAGTGGAAACGGCGGTATACAGGGCGTCACCGTTGCCACGACCTTCGGACCCCGCATTGTTTGAGCGGGAAATTTTGTTTAGCTTCAAGCCAAAAAAATAAACTGAGAAAGTTTAAATACCCGAATGTATAAAATAAAACTGCTTGTTAATGCTGTATCAGGCCTTTATTTACTGTTGCTGACAGGGACAGTGCAGGCAGTGTTGAATATTGAAATCACCCAGGGGGTCGAAGGGGCGCTGCCAGTGTCTATCGTGCCTTTTGCCTGGGAAGTTCCACCACAAAATCCACAGATGCCAACGGCGCTGGCGGCGCCAAAAACAGCCCCCGTTGATGTGGCGGCCATCGTCAGCGCCGATCTGGCGCGCACCGGGCGTTTTGATCCTTTGCCCCCCAAGGATATGCTGGCCCGGCCAAATGCCGACTCGCAGATCAATTTTTCCAACTGGCGAATTTTCCAGAGCGAAAATCTGGTGGTGGGCACCTTGCAATACATGGGTGCGGATCGTTACAAAATCCGCTTTCGGTTGTATGACGTATTCAAGGGCAAGCAGCTGGAAGGGTTCAGTTTGTCTGCCAGTGGCAATAATCTGCGTCGTGCCGCGCATCAGGTCAGTGACATTATTTATGAAAAACTCACCGGTGAGCGCGGAGCGTTTACCACAAGTGTGGCCTATGTCACAGCAGCAGGTGCAGGTAATGCACGACGATACTCACTGTGGATTGCCGATGCGGATGGTTATGGTCCACAGTCGATGATGCGTTCGCCTGAACCGATTCTGTCACCGGCGTGGTCGCCGGATGGCACCCGCATTGCCTATGCCTCATTGGAGGATAACGGTCATCAGGTGGTGTTTGTGCAAAACATAGCCACGGGGCGCCGGTACAAGGTTTCGGCGCATAAAGGCATCAATGGCGCCCCTTCATGGTCGCCGGATGGTAAATCCCTGGCAGTGACACTTTCCAAGGATGGTAACCCTGAGATATATGTCATAGACTTGACCGGCAAAAAACAGCGGCGCTTAACGCGCCACTGGGCAATTGATACTGAACCCACATGGACGCCGGACGGCAAGACGATTATTTTTACCTCGGATCGTGGTGGCAGGCCGCAGCTTTATCAGATACCGTCCAGTGGCGGGAAGGCAAGACGCCTGACTTTTGAAGGTCAGTATAATGCCAAGGCATCGGTGTCCCAGGATGGTAAAAAAGTGGCCATGATTCACCGCATGGATGGACAGTATCGAGTCGCGGTGATGGATCTGAAGAGTGGTAACCTGCGTGTGCTGACGGATGGCTCATTGGATGAGTCGCCCAGTTTTGCACCCAATGGCGGTATGATTATTTATGCCACCAGCGCGGGCAGGCGTGGCATTTTGAAGGCGGTTTCTGTGGATGGCAATGTCCATCAACGGCTGACCGTCCCGGAAGGTGATGTGCGGGAACCCGCGTGGTCACCTCTTCCACAATGAAAGTCGCAATAAAATATGCAACAAAATGCGTTATCAATTTACTAAATACGTTTGAATAATTTGAGGGAGTCAGCTATGAAATTATGGACCAAGACTGTGCTTGCAATGCTACCTGCACTAATGTTGCTGGGGTGTGGCACTTCTGGTGAAGTAGAAGAGGGGACTGATGAGGGTGTGAGTTCATCTTCATCGACCAGTGGCCAGGGTTCATCGGCAACCACCAGCGGCGTTGGTTCCGGCGGTGCTGCCAGTGGTGAAAGCATGGGTGAAAAAGAGCCCGGTTTCAGTGGTGATCCCCTGGATGACCCTAACAGCCTGTTGGCAAAACGTGTGGTCTACTTTGATTTTGATCGGAGTGATATCAAAAGTGACTTTCGGGCAATCATTCAGGCCCATGCCGAATATCTGGCGAACAACAGCAATGTATCGGTTACCCTGGAAGGTCATGCCGATGAGCGCGGCACCCGCGAATATAACATGGCTTTGGGCGAGCGTCGCGCCAACGCGGTGCAACGTATGTTGACCCTGCAAGGTGCTTCAGCCAGCCAGATTCGCGTGATCAGTTACGGTGAAGAGCGTCCTGCTGCATTGGGGCATGATGAAGATTCCCTGGCACTGAATCGTCGGGTTGAATTTATTTACAACCGCTAAACCGCATGTGCCCGGCAGCCTGACTGACAGGTTGCCGGGCCATGTTTTGGGCGATATGTTTGAATGAATGGGTATCTTGTGGCGAAATATTTCAGAGCTTCGTTGATTAAGTATGCAAGTATGGCGCTGGTCGTTTTGGCCGCGCCATCTTTCGTTTCTGATGCCATGGCGCGCAAACCGGCACCGGTCATTGAGGCGTCAGGAGAGCCAGGTGCTTCAGCTCCGGCAGCGGACAGTGTGGAGCAACGTTTGCAACGGCTGGAGCGTCTGCTGGAAAACCAAACGCTGGTCGATTTGATGAGCCGTATCGACAGTCTACAGAATGAAGTTCAGCAAATGCTGGGGCAAACGGAAGAGCAGGCTTACAACATGGAGCAGTTGAAAAAACGGCAACGTGATCTGTACCTGGATATTGATCGGCGTCTGCGTGATCTGGAAGCTGCGCGTGCAAGCCTGCCGGCAGCACCGGTAACCCCCTCTGTTGGCGTGCCAAACGGGACAATGCCGGAATCGGTA
>Ga0256830_1002416_pt1 | contig 12303 bp, 12 predicted proteins | sample 128326metaG_FD_190537 | JGI IMG/M metagenome (GOLD analysis project Ga0256830, IMG submission 190537) | Hydrothermal vent microbial communities from Lau Basin, Pacific Ocean - 128-326 | ecosystem: Environmental > Aquatic > Marine > Hydrothermal vents | place: Pacific Ocean: Lau Basin | collected...
CCATGCTGCCGGAGTCGTCCGCCAGGAAGACCACATTGGGTTCTACCGCCGGGCCCACATAGAGAGGGAGTTGAGACAGGGTGCCGGGCGCGGCATTGGAGGTAAGGGGTGCCAGGCCCGCCAGGGCCAGGACTGCTGCCGCAGCCGCCATGCGCTGGAAGGGGTTCTGGAGGATGGAAGTCTTCATGAAACTGCTCCTGGGGTCGGTCATGCGCTTGCCTGTTGTCTGAGCCGTGTCGTCACCGGCTGAAGTTGGACTGTAGGATGACGACAGTATTGTCACTTCCTCCCGTTCCCCGCGCCGTGACGCGGACCACCGTTTGTCCGGTCAGGTCCGAGGGTTCTCCGTAATTCATGATGTTGAGAGAACCACCCGATCCTCCGATCTGACCGATGAATTCGATTATGTAGCGGGGCTGGGTCGAGACACCGTCGATGGATCCGGAGTAACTTCTGGAGTTGTTCCACGTATCGCCGGAAAACGGATCAGGATTGCTGCCGGCCGGGTACAGGCCAGTGTTGGTTCCATCGAAGGCCGCCGCGGTGGATACGATGCCGGTATTGAAAAAATTCTCTCCGTCCCGCAGGGCGGCCTCGGCTGCCTGGAATGCCAGGGCGCGGTCGCGCGTGTTGCCGGCCATTTTCTCTTCCAGGCTGGAGGTTCCGATACCCGTGATACCGATCAGTGTCATAACGATCAGGATGATGAGGCTGATGATGAGGGCCGAGCCCCGCTGTTGGTCAGTCTGTTTCTGGTTCATGTCAGTCATATTCTGGTTTCTGCCCCTTGCACTCAAAGCAGGCCGCGGTTGCGCAGCTTGACAGTGGTCGTGAAGACCCGCCTGATGCGCCGGTCCGTAGCGGTAATGTTTTGCCCGTTATAAGCATAGGTTTGGGGTGCGGTTGTGACATTGTCCATGCTTCGCAGCAGAAGGCTGATGCGAATACTGACGACATTGGCCATGGCGGCAACGTTGGCGGCGACGTAGCGGTTGGCAATGCCATCATTATCGATATCCTCGCCGTAGAGCACTTGCATGTTCTCGACACCTTCGACCAGCTCCTGCTCAACAAGTGAATTTCCAACCAGGCGCCGGCGGAATAGGGCGGGTTCGCCACTGTTGCCCGTGCCTATGTAATAGACGTTGGTTACGAACCGCGCCACCTGGGCATCCGCCCCATAGCTGTTGACAAGCTGGGGGGTTGAGTTGCCCGGTTGCACAGTATTCGCGGCGGAGTGCACGATGTTGACGGAGCCTCCACCGCCCGTAACCTGCTGATTGGTTACCTGGAAAATCGATGCCCTCTCACAATCGGTTACCATGACGATGTCGCCATCATTGATATTGTTGCCAGCCGCGTCGACAAACAGTTGCGCGCCATCGGAGAAAGGGTCCACCAGGCCTATTCCGTCGGTATCCAGGCCACGGGTGATCAACACATCCGTTTCGTTGAGAACCGATCCGTCGATCTGGGCATTGAGGGCCGGCGTCCATCCGCCAGCGTTCCATTCATTTCCCTCCACGGGGTTGGCAAGGTCCCAGTTGAAGTTGTTGGGGTCGTTCAGAATGTTTTCTACGTCTATCGTGTCGCCCCTGAAGCAGCCGGTATAGCCGGCCATGCGGACGTCATGTGTCAGGTACTCGATGGAGAATCTGCCGTTTTCCTGGACGCGGGAATTGGCGTCCAGCAGGCGGTAGGACTGCTTGCTGCTGATGAAGACCTGGATCACGCCCGTGAGCAGGACCGCGCTGATGACCAGCGCGATCATGATCTCGGGCAGGGTCATGCCTTTCTGGCGTGGTGAATTGAAATGGCTCATCGGGCTCATAGGATTGTCTCCACCGCCATGGTCTTCGGGTCCAATTGACCCCGGGAGTCGTCCCACTGGATGGTGATGGTGAACACGTTGCCGTTTCTCTCTATCGATCCGTCTCCCGAGGGCAGGTTGGCCGCGAGGGCCTGCTTCCATTCAGCAAGGTCCGCATCCGCCATCATCACGGGGTCACAGATCATCACAACATCACAGGGGACACCGTTGGCGGCGTCCCCGATGGCAATGTCATAGCTGCCCGATTCGGCCGCTGTCCGGTTGGCGCGCATTCTGTCCACGATATCATTGGTCATGACGACGACCTGGGAGCGGTGATAGGCGCCCTGGCTGTACTTCAGGCCGGTCAGCTGCATGCCCGCCACGCCCAGCAGGCCAATGGCCAGGATGATGACGGTGACCAGGATCTCGATGAGATTAAATCCTTTTTGTTGTGCCGCACCGCATATCGTGTCATTTTGCTTCATGGCTCCAGGCTTTCCCCTAGCAGGTTGGGTAGGGAGTGACATTGTTGGGGCGGCCGGTGGGCGTAATGTTGATTTTACGCCCTGCCTGCCCGGTCTTCGCGCACAAGTCGAAGGTGAAGGTCGTGCCGCCGTTGATGAAACCAGTGGGCAGGTATTGCAGCGAATCGGCGCTGCTGGTTATGGAGGCCAGGCCCTTCATGGGGCCGAATGCCCGTAGCACCTCATTGTTGCTCAGGATGATCCATCCATTCTTCCAGCCGTCATTGGTGCAACTGTTCTGGTTGCTGCTGGCGCACATGGTGATGGTGGCATTACGCTTGATGGCTTCGCTGCGGGCCAGATTGAGCGCCGTAACCAGTTCGTTGGCCTGGGTGGTCAGGCGGTTGCTGCGAATCATGTCCGTCAGGGCGGGTGCCCCGAGGCTGACCACGATGGAAACGATGATCAGGGTCATGAGCAGTTCGACGAGCGTGAAGCCTGTGTGTCTTTTTTTCATATAGGCAGTCATACCATGCTAAAACCGGCCGGTCACGGATAAGCGGACGGGCGGTCGGGTTCTCCCGACAGGCGGTTGGGCCGCTCCGTAACCGGTTGTTTGTGAACAGATAATGGGCGCGCTAAATCAGAAATTCCTTAAGGCTTATCGGCCGTTGTATCGAATAATTTACCCGGCGGTTGCATGGAATTGCGGACATCAAACGTGGAAGGCGCCTTGTTTCATGCGCGCTCGCGCGAAGCATTCCCTACGATCCGAATATCTTTGCCCTGGTTTTTGTTCCACTTCGCATTGAATGGAAGGGCCGTTCGCTCGGCCGCAAGGCGCGGATTCATGATTGGCCATGGGCCAGCCGGGTGAGGTGCTTCTTGAGCGCCGTGAGGTGGCGGCGGCTGATTTCGGGACGGTCGGGCACATCGCGCAATATGGCGCAGTGTCTGTTTCCGGCCTTTTCGATGCCGGTAAGGCATGAGGTGGCCACCAGGGTACTGCGGTGAATGCGTATGAAGCGGCCCTGAAACTCCTGTTCCAGTGCCTTGAGGGATTCCTCGATAAGGTCTTCTCCCTGCCGGTGCCGGACGGTGACGTATTTGTGATCGGCATGAAAGTAGAGGATGTCGCCAACGGGGACCAGGCGCATGTTCTGGCGGCTTTGTACGCAGAGATGCGAACGTGCCCGGGGGGCTCCGGTTTCCTCCCGAATGGCCCAGGCCTTGGCGGGTTGCAGGCGCCGCGCCTTCTTCAGGGCCTGTTCCAGGCGTTGGCGGCGGATAGGCTTGAGCAGATAATCGATGGCATGGGCCTCGAAGGCCGCCAGTGCATGATCCCCGTAGGCCGTGGTGAAAATCACCGCGGGGGGCTTCTCCAGGGTGCCGAGGTGCGCCGCTGCCTCCAGCCCGTCCATGCCGGGCATCCGGATATCCATGAGCACTACGTCCGGGCCCGCCCGGTTGCACAGCTCCAGGCACTCCCCGCCGTTGCCGGCCTCGCCCACGACTGTCAGGGCGCCGATGTCCTCTATGAGGTGGCGCAGGCGCTTTCTCGCCAGAGGCTCGTCATCGGCAATCAGGATTTTCATACTCTTGCCTCTGGTAGGGAAAGGCCAGGGTTGCCTTGAACATACCATCATGCAGGGTCGTTCTCAGGGTCCCCGAGGGTCCGAAATGCAGGGCCAGGCGCTCGCGAATGTTTTCCAGGGCCGTGTGATTGGAGCGGCGCCGTCCGTGATGGCCCTCGCCAATGATCGGATTGGTGATATCGATGACAATGCGGCCGTCCTGGCATTCTCCCCGCACGCAGATTTCCCCGCCCGCGACGAGGGGCTCGATGCCATGATAGACAGCATTTTCCAGCAGGGGCTGAATGAGCAGGCAGGGCAGCGTGGCGTCCAGGGGAATATTGCCCAGCCGCCACCGGACGCGCAGCCGTTCTCCAAGGCGGAACTGTTCTATTTTCAAGTAACGCCGGCCCAGTGCCAGCTCCTCTTCCAGGGAGACGAGGGCGGCGCTGTTGGACAGGTTGACCCTGAACAGGTCGGCGAGATCCTCGATCAGTTCCTCTGCCAGTCGCGGCTGGCCGCGCGTCAGGGTGGCGATGGTGTTGAGGCTGTTGAAAATGAAATGGGGGCGGATGCGCGCCTGCAGGGCCTGGAAGCGCGCCTGGGCTTCCGCCGCGGAATTTTTCTTCGTCAGGTGCTGGACATGGAAATACCGCAGGATGGCGGCGCCGACAATGGCGCTGATCAGCAGATTGCGCAGCAGGAATTCCTGACGCCAGTCCGGCGCCAGTGCATAGCCCAGTTCCGTATGGCGTCCGACCAGATAGGCCGCCTCGCTGAGGAGGCCAGTGACCAGCAGTATCAGGCCAAACCCGGCCAGGCCCGCGCCTGTGTTTCCAAGCCTGTTGAGATGGCCCCGCAAGGCACACAACAGGGCCGCGCAGCTCAGCGCGATCCATTGCATGAACAGGGAAATCAGGCCAAGGTCATTCCAGCGGTCATGGGTGCCTCCCTGTGGCGCCAGCGCCAGTATGAAGGCGAGCAGTTCGGCGATGACGATGATGATGAAGACCGTGCGTATGTTGCAGAAATCCGGAAGAAACGTTTCCGGAATGTGGCCGTCATGGGCGGGCGTCGCGGATTTCATGGGTGCTGGCAACAGTTGTGCGCTACGGTATATGTTTCGGCCAGGCCAGGAGAATCTTGAGTCTTGGGGGTGGCCCCCCGGGATTCAGGGCTGACCGGCAATCGCCCGCAGGCTGGCGATCAATTGCCGCAACCGTCTGGGCAGGGAGGCGCTTTCAAGGGTCAGCAGGCGGTGGAGATCCCGCGGGGTGTCGATGTCCCACAGCCGGTCCAGCACGCGCCAGCGCCATCGCAGGTTTTCAAGGCGGAGGAGCGTGTCCTGGCAGACACTGGCGCCGCTCCACGGGATGTCCTCGAAGAGCCTTGGCGAATAACGGGACAGGCCGATCAGGACGTATCCGCCGTCTTCCGCCGGGGTGAGCACCGCATCGTGCCCCTGTGTCAGCGAGTCGAAGGCCTGCTGAAGATGCGCGCCCTCCAGGAGAGGGCAGTCCGTGCCGATCAGGACCGCGCGGCCGCCTTCTTCCAGGGTGGACGCGAATGCATGGGCCATGCGTTCCCCAAGGTCCTTGCCCCGTTGGGTGCGGAGGGTGAGTGCATGGCGCCGGCGGCAGGCGCGGAAGAACCGGTTCTGCGTGCCGGGCGCGCACCACAGCTCAATGGGGCAGGTCAGGTGCCGGGATGCCGTTTCCAGGGTATGGAGCGTCAGCAGCCGGTGGATCCGGGCTGCCTGTGGCATGCCCACGCAAGCGCCCAGGCGGGTCTTGACCTGGCCCGGGCACGGCGCCTTGGCGAAAATAATCAGTCGTTCCCGGGCGCCCATGGAGAACGGTAGCCATAGTGCCGGGCCAGGCGCGTGGGGCTGGCGCCGAGGAAGTAGGCCAGGCGCAGGTGCCACATGAGCAGGATGGTGCGCAGGATGCCCTGTTCCTCCCAGCGCCGGCTGGAGGTGACAACGGTCTGGCGCAGGCACAGGGGCGGCCCCGCTTGTTTAAGGCGCCGGCTGAGGGCAATGTCTTCCATGAGGGGAATCTCCGGGAAACCGCCCGCGGCGAAGAAGGCGCCGCGCCGCACGAACATGGCCTGATCCCCGGTGGCGATATGGGTGAGGCGGGAGCGAATGTTCATCAGGCGCTCCACCAGGCGCAGGAGCGCCCGGGACCCCGAGAGCCGCACGTCGAAACGTCCCCACTGCCTGCCGCTGTCCGCAAGTCCCGCCATGATCAACCGGGGGGCGTCAGGGGGCAGGCAGGTATCGGCATGGAGGAAGAGCAGTATATCGCCTCGCGCCTCGCGGGCCCCCGCGTTCATCTGGCGGGCGCGTCCCGTGGGGGCATGGAGCATGCAATCCACCAATGGGGTTGACAGGGCCACGGTGTCATCCGTGCTGCCGCCATCGACGAGAATGATCTCATGGCCGTTTTCACGCATTCTTTGCAGGGGTTTCAGGGCGGCCCGGATCACAGGGGCTTCATTCAGGGTGGGGACGATGATGGAAATCCTGGACATGGAGGCGCTCACGGGAAGAACTTAAGGATGAGAGGCTTGTCTTTAGAGTATAGCACCTTGAAGGGCACGGATTCGCCGCTGTCCGTGGTATATTCATTGCAAATTCGCGCGGGAACGAGAGTAGCGCGACACGGTGGCAGACCGGGCCAGATCGATCATGACCAATATCATGAAAAAATATTTTCACGGGGTGACCGTAAGCGTCTTGCTGGCTGGCGCGTCGCTGGCATGGGGAGACGAAGCCCATGTGAGCGGGGAAGTGCTTGTCCAGTACGCACCTGGTGTGACGGGCGCCGTTCAGAATACCCTGCCCCCTGGGTATGCCATGCACGAGATCCTGCCCGGTCTGGCCGCCGTGAGCGTAAACAGGGACAGGCCGCTTGCCGAGGTGATCGCGGAACTTCGTGCCCGTCCCGGCGTCACCCATGTCCAGCCCAATTATATCAAGCGTATTCAGCAGCGCCCCGATAATCTCCGCTTCGACGTCCAGTGGGGCATGGACAACCAGGGACAGTTGATTCCCGAGGGGAACAACCAGTTCGTGCGCGGTGTGGCCGACGCCGATGTTGATGCCCCGGAGGCATGGGACATGACCACCGGTGACCGCAATATCTTGATTGCCGTGATCGACACGGGCGTTGACATGCGGCACCCTGATCTCAGCCCCAACCTGTGGCAGAATCCCGGCGAGGTGCCCAATGGTGTCGATAGCGACGCGAACGGTTATATCGACGACATCAATGGCTGGGACTTTGCCCAGAATGACAACTTTCCCGACGATGGCAACGGCCACGGCACCTATATGTCCAGCGTCATCGGCGCGCGCGGGCACAATGCCATCCAGGTGGCGGGCCTCAACTGGCAGGTTTCTCTCATGGTGTTGCGGGCCTTCGACAGCCAGGGCGTATCCAAGACCTCGACCATCGTGGCGGCCATCCGCTATGCCGTGGACAACGGCGCCCATGTCATCAACGCCAGTTATGGCGCCATGGGCGGGGCCAATCAGGGCGCCATGGCCTTCGATCAACTTGAATACGAGGCCTACGACTACGCGCGCCAGAATGGCGTGCTGGTGGTGGCGGCCGCGTGCAACCAGGGGAGCGACAACGACCAGAGTGACAGTTGCGTGCCCGCCAGCTATGACCTGGACAACATCATCGCCGTGGCGGCCACCGACCAGTCCGATCGCCTGGCGGCTTTTTCCAATTATGGAAGCAATTCCGTCGATCTGGCGGCGCCCGGTGTCAATATCGCCGCGTCCCTGTGGAAAAACTATGACGTCGGCACGGTGACCATCCTCGATGGTACTTCCATTGCCTCTGCCTTTGTCAGTGGCGCCGCGGGCCTGGTGCTGGCCCGCGCCCGGGAACTGGGGAAGACCCTGACGGTGGCAGGCCTGCGGGACCTGATTCTCGATAACGTGGATGCCTTGCCCAATGAACTGGGAGGGCGCGTTGCCACTGCCGGCCGCCTCAATGCGGCCAACGCCGTTGCCGCCGTGGAAGCGGTGCAGAACACCCAGCAGAACGACAATGGAGGCGCCTCCGGGCCCGGCAAGCAGCCGGGCAATTCGGGGGGAGGGGCCTGGGGATGGGCGGGGCTGGCGCTGTTGCTGATGCTCGTGGGCGTGCGCGCCCCGGGCCGGACACCTATGACTTGTCCATGGCCCCGGAAGGATATGCGTTGAGGAATGCCTTCGCGCCTTCCAGGGGCAGGGGGCGGCTGATGAAATATCCCTGGCCGGTGTCGCAGCCCATATCCACCAGCAGATCCAGCGTCGCCTGATTTTCTATTCCCTCCGCGACCACCCGCATGTTCAGATTGTGGGCCAGGTCAATGACGGACTGCACGATGCTTTGATCCTTGGGGCTGTTCATCATGTTCATAACAAAACTTTTGTCGATTTTCAGCTCTTGGGTCGGCAGGTGTTTCATATAGGCGAGAGATGAATAACCGGTGCCGAAGTCATCGATGGACAGGTTGATGTGCAGCTCGTTCAGGGCATTGAGGGTGTCCAGGGCGGCCTGAGGGTCGGACATCATGGCGCTTTCGGTGACTTCCAGGGTGAGGGAGGCGGGTGGAAGATTCCATATGTTCAGCGCCCGCTCGACCATGTCCACGATTTCGCGTGAATTGAGCAGGGCGGCGGAAAGATTGATGGCAATTGAGTTTCCAGGCATGTCCTCGGCCAACTGGGCCCATTCTCTCAGGACGACATTCAACGACCAGAAGGTGAGGTCTTCGATCAGCGCGCTTTCCTCGGCCGCGGCGATGAATATTTCAGGGTTGATCCAGCCTTGGGTTTCGTGAGGCCACCGGATCAGGGCCTCGCAGCCCTTTATGCGCCTCTCCCGCAGATCGATCTGCGGCTGGTAGTGAAAGAGGAGGCGGTCTTTTTCCAGGCTCGCGGCCAGATCCTTGCGCATCTGGATGCGTTGCTGGTTTTGCGCGTGCAGGGACGAGTCATAGATCGAATAACGCCTGCGTGACTTGCGCGCCGCATACAGGGCATTGTCGGCGGCGCACAACAACTCGTCCCGGCTGCCCGCGTGATCCGGGAAAATGGCCCCTCCTGCCCTGAGGCTGACGGCGGGAATGCCCTCCGCCAGGTATTTTCCGGATTCAACGGCGTCCAGGATTCTTTCCATGGCCAGGGGCACCACCTGAACGGCCTTGAGATCCGACAGGAGGACGGCGAATTCATCCCCACCGATATGGAAGACCCGGTCGTCGGGGCGCAATACCTCTTGGATGCAGCGCACCACTTCGCGCAGCAGGAAATCCCCCTGCTGGTGGCCGAAATGGATATTAAACTCCCGGAATTCCTGCAGGTTCAGCACCAACAGGGCGAATTTCTGGCCATGGGTGGCAGCCCTCGAAGCGAGGTGGTCGATGGCGGACAGCAGTTCGTCACGCCGGGGGGCGACGCCGGGTTCTCCGGGGCTTGTCTCGCTGCTTGCAAGTCTCACAAATAATAGTCCCTGGCGTCGATGCCAAATGAATGGGCGGGAAGCGGACGGCTGATTTCAATGCTCTTCCCGTCCTTGTCGGCAGGATCCTCGAGGAGATTGAGCACGGGATTGAAGTCATAGGGGGTTTTGTTCCCATCCAGGATCAGCAGGATCTTGGGGCGCAGCCGGCGCAACCGGTTCTGGGCCATGACGAGACCCACCTCGCCCGTGCTCAGCTCCACCAGGGTGCCCACGGGATACAGGCCGATGCACTGGATGAACTGCTCCACCATGTCGGCCTGGAAGTCCTTGCCGCGAAACTCATACAAGAGTTGTATGGCCTCGTGGGATGGCATGGCTTCCCGGTAGGGGCGGTCGCTCGTGATGGCATCATAGCAGTCCACCAATGCCGCAATCCTGCCATTGACGGGGATGCGGTGTCCCATGACGCCCCGGGGATAGCCCTTGCCGTCATGGCGCTCATGGTGGTGCAGCACGACTTCCAGGATGTCCTTGGTCGGCCCCTTCATCTCGCTGACGATGCGCGCGCCGAACTCCACGTGGCGCTTGATCAGGGCATATTCCTTTTCCGAAAGAGGGCCGGGCTTGTTCAGCAGTTCTGCCGGCAGTTGCAGTTTGCCAATGTCGAACAGCAAGGTGCCCGCGGCGAGGTTGTCGAGTTCCGTCTTGGGGAGTCCCAGGTGCCGCCCGAATGCCACTGCCAAGCCGCAGGCGTCCACGCAGTGGGAGTAGGCGTAGCTGTCCTTTTCCTTGAGCTGCTTCAGCCACATGAAGGCGTCGGGATTGCGCAGGATGCTGGCAATCATTTTATCCAGGGCTTGCTTGATGTGCTGGGTCCGGACGACCTGGCCCGAAGCGATTTCCTTGCAGAGGTCGGAAACCAGCTCCAGGGCGTCGTCGTAACCGGCCCTGGCAAGGCCGATCTCTTCATCCACGGAGGTCTGGACCGGGTAGCGTTCGTTGCCGCACGGGTTCCTGAAAATCTCGGCCAATTCATCCATGGCGTCGGGTGAGGGATCAAGTTCATGCTCCGGCGGGACCGGGACCCCGCGCTCAGGGTCCACGAAAACATATTCGCATTGTATCTTCAGGCGTTCGATATCGCTCAATCTGCGAATATGGAAGCCCTGGAAAACAAAGTCGGATTCCAGCCATGGGCGGTCCAGGGCGGACACATACATACCCATTTTGAGATGCTCGACGCTGACTTTCTGGCGCAGGTAATTTGTCTGCTTGTTCTGTTTCATGGCAACCGGTGAATCGAAATACCTTACTTTTTTCTTTTATCGGCGAAGGATGAGCCGGGTTCAGTTTTTTCCGGGTTGCCGGGCAGGGGGGAAAGACCGGGACCTGTTCTGTACAAAAAACACGGCATTGCTTTAAACTGGTGCACTTGTGTCCGGATCGCACCAAAATGTGCAGGTTCCGGGCGCGCGCATGGGGCGGGGAAGGCCGGGCGGGCGGAGGGTTAAGATATTTATTTGATTTTTATGAGAAAGGCTCCGGTCCGGTGCTTCTTTATGTGAAAAATCTCACGATCATTGATCCGGGGTGACAACAGCTATGGAATTTCTGAAATCGGGGAGTGATGTACTTTTTGTCTTGTTAGGGGCCATTATGGTGCTGGCCATGCATGCTGGCTTCGCCTTTCTTGAGGTGGGGACGGTGCGGCGCAAGAACCAGGTCAATGCGCTGGTGAAAATCATCGCGGATTTTTCCGTTTCCACCATCGCCTATTTTTTTATCGGCTACGGTATCGCCTATGGCATTGATTTTCTGACCGGCGCCAGCACTCTCACGGAAAAAAACGGCTATGAATTGGTCAAATTCTTTTTTCTTCTGACCTTTGCCGCCGCGATTCCCGCCATTATTTCGGGGGGGATCGCCGAGCGGGCCAAGTTCGCGCCGCAGCTCATTGCCAGCTTCGTTATCGTGGCCCTGATCTATCCCCTGTTCGAAGGCATCACCTGGAACGGGCTGCTTGGCATACAGGACTGGATGGAGGCCACTTTCGGCGCGCCCTTCCATGACTTTGCCGGTTCCGTTGTGGTGCATGCCATGGGCGGATGGCTGGCCCTGGCGGCGGTCTTGCTGCTGGGCGCGCGCCATGGCCGATACGGCAAGAACGGCGAGATTTTCGCCCATCCACCCTCCAGCATCCCCTTTCTTGCCCTGGGGGCCTGGATCCTTACCGTGGGCTGGTTCGGATTCAACGTGATGTCCGCCCAGAGCATCGATGCCGTCAGCGGACTGGTGGCGGTCAATTCTCTCATGGCCATGATCGGGGGCGTGCTGGCGGCGCTCCTGGCGGGCAAGAACGACCCGGGATTCGTGCACAACGGCCCCCTGGCCGGGCTGGTGGCCATTTGCGCCGGTTCCGACATAATGCATCCCATTGGCGCCCTGTTGACGGGGCTGGTGGCCGGCGCGCTGTTCGTATATACCTTCACCCTGGCCCAGAACAAGTGGCGCATCGACGATGTGCTGGGCGTGTGGCCGCTCCATGGCTTGTGTGGCGTTTGGGGTGGGCTGGCCGCGGGAATTTTCGGCTCCGCGGCGCTGGGAGGGCTGGGCGGTGTCTCCCTGCTGTCGCAGGTCGCGGGCACGGCGCTGGGCGTCGTGATCGCCCTGGCCGGTGGCGCGGCCGTCTACGGCTTTCTCAAGGCGACCATGGGCATCCGCCTCAGCCAGGAAGAGGAATATCAAGGCGCCGACCTGAGCATTCACAAGATCAGCGCCGAATCGCCCTATGGCGAGTAGCCCCCGGCCGTTGAATTTGTCAGGCTGTAGCACGCCCTCGCGGGCAATCGGATATTTTTCTTTGAATACATAGGGATACAGTGTCCGATCGGGCACCGCGCCGCGCGCGGCGGGTGGAAATTTTCCTGAAAAACGTGTAACTTGTTGCCTGTTGAGGTAATTTTCAGGAATACATGGCCCAGAAG
>Ga0256830_1002417_pt1 | contig 12299 bp, 10 predicted proteins | sample 128326metaG_FD_190537 | JGI IMG/M metagenome (GOLD analysis project Ga0256830, IMG submission 190537) | Hydrothermal vent microbial communities from Lau Basin, Pacific Ocean - 128-326 | ecosystem: Environmental > Aquatic > Marine > Hydrothermal vents | place: Pacific Ocean: Lau Basin | collected...
ACGATCTGTTGTCGGAGGTGTATCGCCGGGTCGCCAGTGGCGAACGGGTGCTGGTGACGACGCTGACCAAGCGCATGGCGGAGGATTTGACGGATTATCTGGCGGAGCATGGCGTCAAGGTCCGTTATCTGCACTCCGATATCGACACGGTCGAGCGTGTGGAGATCATCCGCGATCTTCGGCTGGGACATTTTGACGTGCTGGTGGGGATCAATCTGCTGCGTGAGGGGCTGGACATCCCGGAAGTGTCGCTGGTGGCGATTCTGGATGCGGACAAAGAGGGGTTTCTCCGTTCCGAACGGTCGTTGATCCAGACTATCGGCCGGGCGGCCCGTCATGTGCGGGGCAAGGCGATCCTGTATGCCGAGACGGTGACCCGGTCCATGAGCAGGGCGATCGAGGAAACGCAAAGACGGCGGGAAAAACAGCGGCGTTACAACCAGGCCCATGGCATTGAACCGCGCTCCGTGACGACCAGAGTGCGTGACATCATGGAAGGGGCCTACAGCCATCGCCCTGTTGCCGAGAGGGGCGGGACAGGGGTGTCGACAGCCGAAGAGGCGGCGCTCTACCGCCTTTCCCCCCAGGCATTGCAGGCAAAGCTGAAAAAACTCGAACAGCAGATGTATCATCATGCTCAGGAATTGGAATTCGAACAGGCGGCCGGCATTCGCGACCAGATTCAACGGATCAAAGCCGCGTATTTCGGGGTGAGCGAGTTGCCGTCCGAGGGGGCCGGACCCTGAGGTCCTTCTGCCGGGAGCCTTGTCGAGTCGTCGCGAGTGTGCTATTTTGCGCCTCTTTCCCGCGGCGACGGAAGCGTTTTGCGGGCGTGCGTCCGACGGCGTGCCGGACGAAGACCGGACAGGTTGTCGAAAAAGCCCCGGAAGCGGAGGCAATCACGCGGAAAGTAACGGGAAAATGCCGTGTGCGAGACCCGGCTGTGAGGATGTCGGGCTGTTTCTCGGCGTCGCTTTAACCCGGGTGAAGGGGCGTTTTCAACAGTTTGTCATGGACTTTGAACCGGTTTTCAGGCGCGTAGCTCAGTGGTAGAGCACTACCTTGACATGGTAGTGGTCGGTGGTTCGATCCCACTCGCGCCTACCATTATCTTTCTTGCTGTGAGCAGTTGCCCGCCGGGGCTGAATCGCCACACAGAGTAGGCTATTGAGATTCATGTTCGATGCCCACCATTACCCTGCCTGACGGTTCCCGAAAATCCTTCGCGTCGCCGCCGACGGTGCATGATATCGCCTCAGCCATCGGGCCGGGGCTGGCCCGGGCCGCGCTGGCGGGGAAAGTCAATGGCCGTCTGGTCGATACGTCTTTTGTGGTGGATCGTGACGCCGAAGTGGCTATCATTACCGCGCAGACCCCTGAGGGGCTGGAGATCTTACGCCACTCCTGTGCGCATCTGCTGGCGCAGGCTGTCAAGCAGCTCTTCCCTGAAGCTCAGGTCACGATCGGTCCGGTGATTGAAAACGGGTTCTATTACGATTTTGCTTTTCCGCGCGGCTTTACGCCGGATGACCTGGAAAAAATCGAGGCGCGCATGCAGGAACTGGCCCGCCAGGATATTCCCGTAGAGCGTCTGGAAATGGCGCGCGATGAGGCGGAAGCGTTGTTTCGGGAGATGGGAGAGCACTACAAGGCGGAAATCATCGCCGGTATTCCGGCCGATGAGCCCCTGTCCCTCTACCGGCAGGGGGACTTCACCGATCTGTGCCGGGGCCCCCACGTGCCACGCACCGGTCTGCTCAAGGCGTTCAAGTTGATGAAAATCGCCGGCGCTTACTGGCGCGGCGATGCCCGCAACGAGATGCTGCAGCGCATCTATGGCACGGCATGGGCCGATCAGAAGTCGTTGAAAGCCTATCTGCACCGCCTGGAGGAGGCGGAAAAACGGGATCACCGCAAGATCGGCAGGCAGCTCGATCTGTTTCATACCCAGCCCGAGGCGCCCGGGATGGTGTTCTGGCACCCCCGGGGCTGGACGCTCTACCAGCAGGTTGAACAGTATATCCGCCGGAAGTTGACACTCAGCGGGTATCAGGAAGTCCATACCCCGCAGATTGTCGACCGGACATTGTGGGAGCGCTCGGGACATTGGGAGAAATTCGGCCCGGCCATGTTCACCACCCATTCCGAGAACCGTGACTACGCGGTCAAGCCCATGAACTGTCCGTGTCATGTTCAGATTTTCAACCAGCGGGTGGTCAGTTACCGCGAACTGCCGATCCGGATGGCTGAGTTTGGTTCTTGTCACCGTAACGAGCCCTCGGGAACATTGCATGGTCTGATGCGGGTGCGTCATTTCGTTCAGGATGATGCCCATATTTTTTGTACAGAAAATCAGATCCAGGACGAGGTGTCCCGTTTTATCGATCTGTTGTTCGAGGTCTACCGCGATTTCGGTTTTCGGAATGTGCGCATCAATCTGTCGACGCGTCCGGACAACCGCGTCGGTTCGGATGAGATCTGGGACAAATCGGAGCGGGCGCTGGAACAGGCGTTGAACGACAAAGGGTTGGAATGGGCGCTGCAGCCGGGGGAAGGGGCCTTTTACGGGCCGAAAATCGAATTTTCCCTGTTGGACTGTCTGGAACGGGTGTGGCAGTGCGGCACCATTCAGGTTGATTTTTCCATGCCGGGTCGCCTGGGCGCTCAGTATATTGCCGAAGACGGTGGCAGGCACGTCCCGGTCATGCTTCATCGGGCTGTTCTGGGGTCGCTGGAGCGTTTTATCGGTGTTTTGATTGAGGAATATGCCGGTCGTTTTCCCACTTGGCTGGCGCCGGTTCAGGCCGTGGTGATGAACATTACCGACCGGCAGCGCAGCTACGTGGCCGAACTCCGGGAAAAACTGCTTCAGGCTGGAATTCGGGCCGAGGCAGACTTGAGAAATGAAAAAATTGGCTTTAAAATTCGGGAACATACGTTAAATCGTGTCCCCTATCTGGTTGTTGCAGGAGATCGTGAGCTGGCCGACAAGTCGGTGGCGGTGCGTACCCGTCAGGGTCGCGATCTGGGGGTCATGTCGATCGAGGCGTTCGTGAAGCGCGTGCAGGATGACATCACGGACAAACGACAAGTTGAACTGGAGGAATAACGTATCGCTGGAAAACAAAATCAGCCGACAACGCGGTTGAACGAGCAGATCACTGCTCCCAAAGTCCGATTGATCGGCGCCGATGGGGAACAGATAGGCATTGTCAGCAACGCGGAAGCCCAGCAATATGCCGCTGATGCGGATATGGATCTGGTAGAGATCGCCGCGCAAGCAGATCCTCCAGTATGCCGTATCATGGATTACGGCAAGTTTCTGTTCGAGCAGAACAAAAAGCGGCATGCGGCGAAGAAGAAACAGAAACAGATCCATGTCAAGGAAGTCAAATTCCGTCCGGGGACGGAAGAAGGGGATTATCAGGTCAAACTGCGAAACCTGATCCGTTTTCTGACCGACGGCGACAAAGCCAAAGTGTCGTTGCGTTTCCGTGGGCGGGAAATGGCCCATCAGGAACTGGGCATCCGGCTGTTGAAGCGCGTTGAAGAAGACTTGAGTGAATATGGCACGGTCGAACAATTCCCGAAAATGGAAGGTCGGCAATTGATCATGGTGCTGGCACCGAAGAAAGATCAGAAAAGCCATTCCAGAGAGTCCTGATCCGATAGCGGGCGGCCGTCGTTGGGCAGGGCGGCGGTCATGCCGGGGGATCTTTTGAAACCAACGGGGCCGCTGTCGCGGTGGATACGTCTGATGAATTCTTAACAATACAACGGGATGAAACCATGCCGAAGCTGAAAACGAATCGTGGGGCCGCAAAGCGTTTCAAACGTACCGGGTCGGGGAAGTTCAAGCGGGCTCAGTCATTCGCCAACCATATCCTGACCAAGAAATCGAGCAAGCGGAAACGGCAGCTTCGTGCAACCTTGCTGGTTGCCGACGTCGACACGCCGGCCGTCAAACAGTTGTTGCCTTACCGGTAGACGATGGGTGCCGGAGGGATATGAAAGGGGATTGAACGATGCCACGAGTGAAACGAGGGGTGACCGCCAGAGCGCGGCATAAAAAAGTATTGGAACAGGCGAAGGGCTATCGCGGGCGGCGGAAAAACGTGTATCGCGTCGCTGCCCAGGCGGTGACCAAAGCCGGGCAATATCAATATCGGGATCGTCGCCAGCGTAAACGGCAGTTCCGGGCGCTGTGGATCACGCGGATCAATGCTGCGGCGCGGGAATTCGGCTTGTCCTACAGCCGGCTCATCGACGGGTTGAACAAGGCCGCTGTCGAAGTCGACCGGAAGGTCCTGGCTGATCTGGCTGTGTTCGACAAAGCAGCCTTTGGTGCTCTGGCGGAAAAAGCCAAGGCAGGACTGGCATCATAGCTGGTGGCGCAGGGCGTTCTTTTCTGAGAACACCACTGATTGCCGGTATAGCGTGGTAGGGCGCCGCCGCTGATCCCGCGTTTTCCAGAAGGCGTGTGGCACGGTCGGGCGACATCGGTTTGATTGACCCCTGCAGGAGAAGCCGGTGCCGCCGGCTTCTTTTTTGTTTCGGTGCGGGCGTGTGGATTCCTCACCGGTGGTCACGGGGAGGTGTCCGGGATGAACATCCGGGGAGTGCAGGCGGTAACCGGGTTGCCTGAACGGGTTACTGAAGAGGATACAGGATACAACGAGCGCCCTGAAGATCTGTCCTCTTGTCGCCACGGTGATCGGTGGTGATCAAGCCGGGTGGGTGACTCAGGAGGCAATGTGGACGAAGTCAAGCGATTGGAAGAAGAGGCTCTGGCCGCGGTCGCCAGCGCCGGCACGCCGCAGGCGCTGGAGCAGGTGCGTGTGCGGTTCCTGGGGAAGAAGGGCCTGCTGACTGCCGTTTTGAAAAATCTCGGCCGGCTGCCTGCTGAGGAACGTCCCAGGGTCGGACAAATCGTCAATGACGCCAAGGCGTCGCTGCAGCGCAGCATCGAAACCAGACGCCGCGAACTGGATCGTTTGCAACGGCAGGCGCGCCTGGCCGCGGAATCGGTGGATGTGACCCTTCCCGGGCGGGGGCAGCGGCTGGGCGGGTTACACCCTCTGCGGCGGACGATGGTGCGTATCGAGCAACTGTTCGTGCAGGCCGGCTTCGTCGTTGCGGATGGCCCGGAAATCGAAAGCGACTATTACAATTTCGAAGCGCTCAATATTCCGGCGAATCACCCCGCCCGGGCAATGCATGACACCTTCTACGTTTCCGGCAACCGGGTACTGCGAACGCATACGTCGCCGGTTCAGATTCGCGTGATGGAATCGCAGCCACCACCGTTGAGAGTGATTGCCCCCGGCAGAGTGTACCGCTGCGATTCCGATCTGACGCATTCACCGATGTTTCATCAGGTGGAAGGCTTCGTTGTGGATCGGGACGTGAGTTTTGCCGACCTGAAAGGTCTGCTGCACGATTTTCTGCAGCAGTTTTTTGAACGTTCTCTGGCGCTGCGGCTGCGGCCGTCGTACTTTCCCTTCACTGAACCGTCCGCGGAGGTGGATATCCAGTGTGTCCATTGCGCCGGAACCGGTTGCCGTGTTTGTGGGCGGACGGGGTGGCTGGAGGTGCTCGGCTGCGGCATGATTCACCCCAACGTCTTTCAGCACGTTGCGATCGACAATGAAGAGTTCACGGGATTTGCATTCGGTATGGGGGTGGAACGTCTGGCCATGTTGCGCTACGGGGTAAACGATCTACGCTTGTTTTTTGACAATGATCTACGGTTCCTCCGCCAGTTCGCTTGACAGGCTGTCGAAAACGTCTCCGGAGACGCGACACAGCATCGAAAAGCGACTCAGAATGTTCAGAATCGCGCCCCTGCCCGGCGCATCCCCGCCGCTTTTCGCCTTGTTTCCCTCTCTCCTGAGGTTTTTTCAACGGCGTGTTGAGAAAGCCATGAATCATGCGGTCTCTGAATTTGCCGGGGTCGCAAAGCGGACGGTACGGGGGTTGCCGGGTTCACGGCGTTCATGGCCACAGCCATCGATTCGGGCAGCGCATGACGATGGCACGCGGAACCTCTGAGTTCATCATCGGAGAATCCTTGACAGGGGGTTGAAAAAAGTTCTGGATTTTTTCAGCGGCGGGAGAGGGGGATACCCGGTCTCACCGGGCGGTCACTGCAACGGTCTGTCCTTGTGTTGCAGCCGGCTGCGGGAGGGTATCGACGACGCTGTGCGACAGACAACGGGGCGATTGAACAAAAAGGAACAATAAACCATGCGTTTTAGTGAAAGCTGGTTGCGGGAGTGGGTGAACCCCGATATCACCTCGGCGCAATTGCAGGCTCAGTTGACGATGGCGGGACTGGAGGTCGACGCGGCGGAGCCGGCGGCCCCGTCGCTCGACGGTGTTGTCGTCGGACGTGTCATCCGTGTGGAACCTCACCCCCATGCCGATCGCTTGAAAGTCTGTCAGGTTGATGTGGGCGGCGGAGAGACCGTGACGATTGTCTGCGGTGCGGCCAATGTTGCCGCCGGGATGCGGGTTCCTGCCGCCCGGGCCGGAGCGACACTGCCAGGCGGGGCGCAAATCAGGACGGCGTCATTACGGGGGGTCGAATCACAGGGTATGTTGTGTTCCGCCAGGGAACTCGGGCTGGCGGAATCGGCTGATGGTCTCATGGACCTGCCACCCGACTGTGCGCCCGGCACCCCGCTCAGCGATGCGCTGCAACTGGACGATACAGTGATCGAGCTGGGTCTGACCCCCAACCGCGGCGATTGCCTGGGCATAATCGGCATTGCGCGTGAGGTCGCTGCGATCAACCGCATGCCATTGGACCTGCCGGCTGAACCGGCGGTTGCCGTGACGGCGGATACCCGCCTGGAGGTTACCGTTGCCGCGCCGCAGGCGTGTCCGCGTTATCTGGGTCGGGCGCTGTGCGGGATTCGAACGGGGGCGCGGACGCCGTTGTGGATGCAGGAAAAGCTGCGGCGCTGCGGGTTGCGCAGTATCCATCCCGTCGTGGATGTGACCAATTTCGTGATGCTCGAACTCGGTCAGCCCATGCACGCCTTTGATCTGGGGAAAATCCACGGTGAGATCGTGGTGCGTTACGCGCAGGCCGGCGAGCGGTTGCGGTTGCTCGACGGCCAGGAAAAGGAGGTGGATGAGCAGACGCTGGTTATCGCAGACCGCAAACAGGTGCACGCGCTTGCCGGGATCATGGGAGGAATGGATGGTGCTGTTGATGAGCACAGCAGCGATCTGTTTCTGGAGTGTGCGTTTTTCACCCCGCAGGCTCTGGCAGGAAAGGCACGGCGCTACGGCCTGCATACTGACTCGTCCCATCGTTTCGAGCGCGGGGTGGATCCGCAGATCCAGCATCTGGCCATGGCCAGAGCGACTGCGTTGTTGCTGGAGATCGTGGGTGGCCGGGCAGGCCCGCTATGTGAGTTCGTCGCTGAAGCGCATCTGCCGGTTCGGGCACCAATCCGCCTGCGCCAGGCGCGGCTCGAACGGCTGCTTGGCCTGCCCCTGCCTGCTGAAGAAATCGTAACCGCGTTACAACGGCTGGGTATGGCCGTCGAGCCCGACGGGGACGGTGTCTGGCAGGTGACTCCCCCGAGTTTCCGGTTTGATATCGCTATCGAGGCCGATCTCGTCGAGGAGGTGGGCCGTCTTGTCGGCTATGACCGCATTCCCACCAGCGCCTGCAAGGCGCCGGTTCGATTGAATGGTGTTCCTGAAGCAGCGGTATCGCCGCTTCGCGTGGCACAGCTTCTGGTTGACCGTGGTTATCAGGAAGTGATCACCTATGGCTTTGTCGATCGTGAGCGGCAACACCGATTGAATCCTGATCTGCACGCGGTGGTGCTGGCCAACCCCATTGCTGCGGATCTGGCGGTCATGCGTACGAGTTTGTGGCCGGGCCTGATAAAAGCTCTACAATACAATATGAATCGCCAGCAGGACCGGCTGCGGTTGTTCGAAAGTGGAGTCGTTTTCCTGCAGACGGCCGAAGGTGTGCAGGAACGGGCGATGGTCGGGGGGGTGGTCGTCGGGTCGGTGTTGCCGCGACAGTGGGGGGTGCCGTCCAGAAAGGCGGATTTTTTCGATGTGAAAGGTGATGTGGAACAGATTCTGGCATTGACGAACCGGAGCGAGGAATTTATCTTTGAAAGTCGTCCTCACCCTTCACTTCACCCGGGACAGTCATCAGCGATCGTTGATCGAGGTAGCGGCGAGATCGCGGGCTGGCTGGGGGTATTACACCCCGAAGTGACCAAGGAGTTGGATATTGACGGCGATCCTGTCGTATTTGAATTGGCGTTGGCGTCGACTCTCGTTGGGCGTGTTCCTCATTTTGCCGAGATCTCCAAGTTTCCGGCGATTCGCCGTGATCTGGCGCTTGTCGTCGACGAATCAGTAACCGCACGATCACTGTTGGAAAGTATTTCCCAAGTGGCGGGGGCGACCTTGGCGGGGTTGGAGATTTTCGACGTTTATCGCGGGAAAGGTATTGATTCCGGAAGGAAAAGTCTTGCTTTGGGCTTGACGTTGCAGGATACTGTACGAACCTTGACTGACGCTGATGTAGACAGCCTGGTAAACAGGATTCTGGAGAGGCTTAAATCCGAATTTCGAGCAGAGTTGAGAGACTAAGTTTATGGCGCTGACGAAAGCTGAGATGGCCGAGAAACTGTTCCAGGATCTCGGTATCAATAAACGTGAAGCCAAGGAATTTGTGGAACTGTTCTTCGAGGAAGTCAGAGGCGCTTTGGAACGCGGCTCTCAAGTCAAGTTGTCGGGTTTCGGTAATTTCAATCTCCGTGACAAGAAGGAAAGGCCGGGACGTAATCCAAAAACCGGGCAGGAAATTCCCATTACGGCGCGGCGCGTGGTCACGTTTCATCCGGGGCAAAAACTCAAGGCAAGAGTAGAAGCATATGCTGGAAAGCCAGACGAAGAGCAGCAATCGAATTGAAGAGCTTCCTTCGTTACCGGGGAAGCGGTATTTCACAATCGGGGAAGTGAGCGATTTGTGCGCGGTCAAACCTCATGTGTTGCGATATTGGGAGCAGGAATTTCCGCAACTCAAACCGCTCAAGCGGCGTGGCAACCGGCGTTATTATCAACGTCAGGATGTCATGATGGTCAGGCAGATCCGCAGCCTGCTCTACGAACAGGGGTTTACGATCGGCGGTGCCCGGCAGAAGCTCTCCAGTGCTGAAAGCCGGGACGACATTCGCCACAGTCAGCAGTTGATCAGGCAGATGCGTTCGGAACTCGAAGAACTGCTGGGCATTCTCAGGTCATAAGCCGTTTCCGCAAACCGGGCGAGAGCCAACCCCGCGCCTGCATGAGGGGGGCGTGGCCGGCTGCCCGGAATCCATTTCCAAACAGGGTCAGGGAAACCGCTGACTCATTCAGCGACTCCGTGCAGCGCGGGATGTGCCCCCGGTATCCAGGCTGGGGCCATGGATACGGGCGAGAAAAAGCGGAAATCGTACTTTTCGCCTGGCGGGCTGGCTAAAAACGGAATAACTTGGTAAAGTTGCACCGTTCCTCAGAGCAGGGTAATGATTTTTCCGCGTCGTTGGTTTTCCCTGGAACCGCACGGCGGTGCTGGGTCAGCGGGATCATGACGCATTGAGTGTCGGGGCGTGGCGCAGTCTGGTAGCGCACTGCAATGGGGTTGCAGGGGTCGGAGGTTCGAATCCTCTCGCCCCGACCATTTTCCCTCCCAGGGGGGACTGTTTCTGAAATGGAAACGGCCTCATCGATCCGGGTGAATCCTTTCATTCTGACTGAGATGCTCCATCCCTTGTTCCCGACGCCGGTTCAGGCGGGGCATGGGCGGTGTTTGGTTTAGCCCGCATCACTCACCGATTTTCAGCCGCGTCAGCCGGATCGTCGTGTTCTGTGCCGTGGCAACGCCGTACCGGTCAGGCCCCGCCGACGCAGACCGTGGTCGCCTCCAGATCGAGTCAGGTCTCATGCAGCAGCTCGCGATACGACCCCACAAAACCATTTTGTCAATCAACACAGCAGAACGATGATCGACAAAACCCATGGTCACCAGCAGGAGAGCGACAAAGGAAAGCCTGAAGCCGGCGAGAAAAACTCAAAGCCCCTCTGCGGCGGTCTTCGCTCTGTGTCCCCCGCGTCTTCAGCCGCTTACACCCCCGCGCGACGATCGCCGGCTGGCAGGTGCTGTAATGGTTATTCAGAATGGGATACAGTGACAAGCGAGCGATGGCGGGGGGCATGGTGATTCGACGATGAGCAAGGTCGTAACGTTTGCGGTCAATGCAAAGGGGCGGGATTTCGTTGTCGCGGATATCCATGGGTATTTCACAGTTCTGGAACGACGGCTTGAGGAAGTCGGTTTTGATCCGGATTGTGATCGGGTGTTCGCCCTGGGCGATCTGATCGACCGGGGTGATGAGTCACTGCGGGCGCTGGAGTTTCTGGCGCAGCCGTGGTTTTACACGGTTCTTGGAAATCATGAATATATGATGATTCAGGCCGTTCGGGGTGGCGCCAGTGAACAGGCGTTGTGGCTCGGCAATGGCGGAGGTTGGGGGCTGCAGGTGACCGCGGCTGAACGGGCACAACTGGTCAGATGGTTTTGCCGGTTGCCTCTGGCGATCGAGGTGGCTCTGGCCGACGGCCGGCGAATAGGTCTGGTGCATGCGGAACTGCCGCGCCTGGCCGACTGGCGGGCCGTGCGTTCAATACTGGCCGCTATCGCTGACGACGACGGGCAGTTGTCGCGTTATCCGGTGATGGAGATGCTGTGGGGACGCAGTCAGGTCCGCCGCGGCGACGTGGACCGGGGGTTACCGCCAGTGAAAAACATTGATCATGTCTTTCACGGCCATACGGTGGTACCGGAGTTCGTGACCGCCGGCAACCGGACATTCATGGAGCTTGGGGTTTTCCGTTCTGGCCGCTTGGGCTTCGTGGAACCGGCGGTTTTTCTGGGGAAGCGGTGAATCGCCGGTTTCCGGTTGCGCGGAGGGGGCCAGGAAAAAATCCGGCGTCAGCGGGTGGTCGCCATCTCGTTCCCCGGCGGCAGGGGATGGTGAAAGACGAAATTGTGCCGCCCGGCGGTCATTCCGGCTCGCGTCAGGCGGGTCACGAGTTCATCGTAACGGGCAGGGCTGATGCCATGGGCCCGAAGCAGTCGTGCGGCGAATTGCTGTGCTTCCCGCTCGTATTCGGCGGGGTATTCCATGGTTCGTATTCCGGTGGGGAGATCAACGGTCAGCCGGTCGATATGCACGGCATCCAGACTGCTCATGATGCGCAGCAGTGCGGCATCGATGGGGGAGCCGGCGAAAAGGGTACGCAGTGTGTGGCGATAGACGATGTGACCGATCTGGTGGGCGAGCAGTGCCAGAATCTGTTCATCGTTTTCCGCCAGTTTGATCAAGTCATCGCTGACGACGATTTCACCGCCGGGGAGAGCAAAGCTGTCGGCGCCAAGGCGGGGACCGGTGCGCAGCAGCAGCGTGAAAAGAATGGAATGGCCGGTGACGCGGTTGCGCAGTGGTTCAAAGCGCTGGCGGAGTTCTTCCTGCAGGCCGGTCTCCAGGGATGACGGTGCCAGGATCGTGGAATCGAGGATGTTCAGTGTTTCTGCGGAAAGCCGCATGACCGCTTGTTCGGGCAGCGACAGGACAAGTCGTTCTGTGACCCGTGGCAGCAGAGCACGGACGGTGAAAAAGGCGACCGCCAGCAGGGCCAGTATCGCGGCTGCCCGTTTTACCGCATGACCGTCCAGCGTTTCTGTCCAGTGTTTCGGTTGCAGGCCGAAGTATTTCTCGAGGTAGGCCAGTTTCTGCAGATCGCGGGTTTCGAATTTCGCTCCTGAGGGGAACTGAATGAAACGCGGGATATCGGCCAGCGGTGCAGTGATGGTGATCCGCTGCATGGTGCTGATGGGGTGATAGTCCCGCTCCGGGAGCCGTATGGCACCGTGTTTGTCGACGGCAATGACTCCCGGCCAGGCTTTCGATGTTTTGCCATGGTAGAAGGTTCCATGCAATTCAATCATGTTACCGGCCTTCGAGGATGGATCGTCCCCCTCCGGTATCCGGGAGGCGGGGTGTTCGCAGCGCCGGTGAATTGCCGCGGCTTCCGGAGTGTGAATGCGCGTTCCGTGCGGTATCTGGCCGGAGGTCCTGGTAACCATGGTGTGACAAAACCAGCGTTGATGATTATGGCAACCCTGTGGCCTGTATACACCCAATCGTTGCAAAAAATCCGTAGGATGGGCAAAGGCCCGAAGGGCCGTGCCCATCATCATACCGCTGAATCCT
>Ga0256830_1002418_pt1 | contig 12298 bp, 14 predicted proteins | sample 128326metaG_FD_190537 | JGI IMG/M metagenome (GOLD analysis project Ga0256830, IMG submission 190537) | Hydrothermal vent microbial communities from Lau Basin, Pacific Ocean - 128-326 | ecosystem: Environmental > Aquatic > Marine > Hydrothermal vents | place: Pacific Ocean: Lau Basin | collected...
TTTCGTAACCGCTTGCCCTTTCTTTCGGAAGGGATGGAAAGTCTTTGCCCGGCAGTGTGTCCCTGGCAAAGACTTTTTTGTTCATTCGTTCATTCAATTGAGAAAGGAGGTCGTGACGTTGGCTATTTCAAAACAGAAAAAAACGGAATTGCTCGACCAGTATAAAAAATGGTTGGAGACGAGCCAGGCAGTGGTGCTAACCGGGTATACCGGCCTGACGGTCAAGGACCTGGATGAGCTTCGCCGCAACCTGCGCGAGGCCGGTGGCGAATTCCACATTGTCAAAAACACGCTTGGCAAAATCGCCTTCCAGCAAGCTGGCCTGGAGATCAAAGATGAGTTCTTCGAAGGCAGCACCGCGGTGGCTTTCGCGTTCGAAGACCCGCCTGGGCTTGCCAAGGCGCTGGCCGATTTTGCAAAAGGATCCGACTTCGTCAAAATCAAAGGCGGCTATCTGGCGGATAAACTCATGGAAGCCGAGGAGATCAAGTTCCTGGCCGATTTGCCCCCGCTGCCTGTGATACGCGCCCAGCTTTTGGGCGTAATCAACGCGCCCGCCAGCAAACTGGTGCGCGTGCTCGCCGAACCCGGGCGGCAGATCGCCGCGGTCCTGCAAGCCTATGCCGACAAAGACGCGGCAACGGCCAGCGCGTGATGTAACTCGGTTGACACTTTCCGCTCCTCCCGCCCCTTACAAAGTGCGTTAGAAACGCGCTCGTCGGACGGCTTCCATCCGTTTCCAACGGGTTTGGGGTGCCCCGTCGAGGAATTCCATTCACCGCCAGGAGCGGGTAAAACTCGAATTTGTCAACTCTCTGAACCATCTCAAACAAAACAAACAAAAAATTCAAGGAGATTTAACAATGGCTGATTTAGACAAACTGGTTGAAGAATTGGGCGCGTTGAGCGTGCTCGAAGCCGCCGAACTGGTCAAAAAACTGGAAGAGGCCTGGGGCGTCTCGGCTGCTGCCCCGGTTGCCGCCATGGCCGCCATGCCCGCCGCCGCGGGGGAAGCCGAAGCCCAGGAAGAAAAGACCGAGTTCGACGTGATCATCAAGTCCCCCGGTCCCAAAAAGATCGAGACCATCAAGGTGCTGCGCAAACTCACCGGCCTGGGCCTGAAAGAGTCCAAAGAGCTGGCCGAGACAGCCGGCGCCAAGGTCATGGAAGGCGTAGGCAAAGAGGCCGCCGAAGACGCCAAAGCGCAACTCGAAGCCGCCGGTGCAGAAGTCGAAATAAAATAAGGTCGCTTCCTTTTTCCGAACCGGGCGAGGCGGACCTATCCCCTCGCCCGATTCTTTTAATTTCAGGACTTACCCACTTGAAAAGTCGCACCCAGACCTCACAGGTCTCAAAGCGCATGGAGATGCCCGGATGCAATCGATTCTGGGTAAAATCTTCCTGCATCGTGTGGTAGTAGACCTGTGAGGTCTCAACATTCCTTGAGTTCCCCCCCGGCTTACCCTATCTACCTCTTTACCTTTCAATGTGGTATATTCTACGGGAAGATTAAAAAATAACCAACGACCCATGAGGAGTAACTATGAGTACCCGCATATTGATCATTGAAGATGATGAAGCCATTCTTCGATTTTTGAGACGGGGGTTGGCTTATGAAGGGTATATTGTGGACACTGCTACAGATGGACATTCCGGTTTGGCGTTGGCGCGTGATCATCCGCCGGATTTGGTCGTGTTGGACTGGATGCTCCCCGGGTTGGACGGCCTGGAGGTCTGCCGCCGTTTGCGGGCGGGCGGCCCGGTTCCCATTTTGATGCTGACCGCCAAAGACACAGTTCACGATAGGATTCAGGGGCTGGATGCCGGCGCCGACGATTACATGGTGAAACCGTTCGATTTGGATGAGCTGCTGGCGCGTATACGCGCTTTGATGCGCCGTGCCCAGCCCAACCGCCCGAAAGTTTTGCGCTTCAGCGATCTCTCCCTGGACACCGGCACCCGGCAGGCAGCCCGCGGTGACCGAATCATCTCGCTTACCGCCAAGGAGTATGAACTACTGGAATTGTTCTTGCGCCACCCGCGCCAGGTTCTCACCCGGGACATGATATTCGACCACGTTTGGGGGTATGATTTTGGCGGCGAAAGCAACATCATCGAAGTGTATGTGCGCTATTTGCGGCAAAAATTGGAAGCCAATGGCGAGCCTCGCTTGATTCACACTGTTCGCGGCATGGGATACGTCCTCCGTGAGCCGGAATAGTGGGTGTGCCAGGGGGCGGATTTTCCTGGATCGGGTGAACGGGGGGAGGAGGAACAAGCCTGAATGTCCTTAAGAGTTCGATTGACGCTGTTGTATGTGTCCATTGTCGGGGGAATTCTGATCTTGTTCAGCGCGGTCATCTACGGCCTGGTCACACTGACTTTGCTGGCCGAGGTCGATGATACCCTGGAACGCACCTGGGAGGACGTTCAGCGCATCGCCAGAGTTAGCGCCAGCGGCAGACTCGAATTCGTCACCTCCATCTCCTTCAACCCCAACGTGTTCATTCAAGCCTGGGACCGGAACGGCAACCGCATTGGCGCGACTATCAGCGTGTCTCAACTCGAACGCCCTCTGGATGAGCAGGGTTTGCACGAGAGCGGACCTGTTTTCCGAGACGTTTTCATCGACTCGGTCCACTTACGGGTGTTGAGCGTTCCGTTCCTGGTGGGAGGGCGCCCGTTCGGCACCGTCCAGATTGGGGCCAACATGACTGTGGTGGACGGCACCCTGCAAGATTTGTTGCGCACCCTGACCATCGTTTCTCTGGTCGCCATTGTGCTGTCCGGGACCATTAGCTGGATCGCGACCTACCACGCGCTGCGCCCGCTCGATCTGGTCACCCAGGCCGCCTTGCAGATCACGGAGACCATCGATCTCTCCCGCCGCATCCCGCAAACCAGCCACCCCAACGACGAAGTGGGGCAGCTCGTTCGGGCTTTCAACCTCAATCTCAGCAGGCTGGAACGGCTGATCGAAACTCAACGCCGCTTCATGGCCGACGTGGGCCATGAATTGCGCACCCCCCTGACCGTGATCAAAGGCAACATAGACCTGATGCGCCGCATCGGCGCGGACGAAGAATTCTTCCAGAGCATCGAGAGCGAAGTGGACCGCCTCACCCGCCTGGTGGGAGACCTGATCCTGCTGGCGCAGGCCGAAACCGGCAAGCTGCCCATGGACAGCCAGGTAGTCGATCTGGACACCGTGCTGCTGGAGGTCTTCCGGCAGATGAAAGTGCTCGCCAAAGACCAAATCCGCCTCAAGATCGGCGAGATCGACCAGGTGTTGGTGTGCGGCGACCGCGACCGGCTCAAGCAGGTGTTGGTGAACCTGATCAGTAACGGCATCAAATACACCCCTCCGGGCGGTCAGGTGACCGTTTCCCTGGGGAAAAAGGGGAACTACGCCCGCCTGGTGGTCTCCGATACCGGCCCTGGCATCCCGGAGGAAGATTTACCCTACATTTTCGAGCGTTTCTACCGCGGCGAAAAATCCCGGATGCGCTCCAAAGACGGCAAAGGATTCGGCCTGGGGCTTTCGATTGCCTACTGGATCGTGCGCCACCACCAGGGCAGGATCGAGGTGGCCTCCAAAGAAGGGGAGGGCACCACCTTCTGCGTCTGGCTGCCGCTGGTGGACGGGGAGTGTGAGGGGGAGGAGTAAGGAGTAAGGAGTAAGGAGTAAGAAGTAAGAAGTTGTCTTATTGGCAGGACTTACGCAGTTGGGAACTGTGAGCACCTGTCATTCTGAGGGAGCGCAGCGACCGAAGAATCTGGAGCGCAGCGACCGAAGAATCTGGAGCGCAGCGACCGAAGAATCTGGAGCGCAGCGACCGAAGAATCTGGAGCGCAGCGACCGTCGGGGCGACCGGCCGGTCGCCCCGACCACCAATAACCACGCGCCGAACAACCGTCCCCCGTCCCCCAGTTCCCCCCAGCTCCTCCCAGCCCCCTCAGTGCTCAGCGGCCTGTTGGCACAGGTTCGCGCCCCCTTTGGACAGCCACTCGTCGAGCGTGGGGCTTTGGCTCAACCCCTTGCTGGCGTCTCTGTAAATCCCCACCCCGTAATACACGTATCGTTTTGTTTCGGCCGGCCAGTTGGCCTCCGACTTCTTCGCGGCGTTGATCCCCGCGTTGTACCCCGCCAGCCCCAGGCGCACGTCCCCGTTTTGCGCCTCCAGAGCCTCAAGCAGATAAGACAGACCGCGCCTGGCGTTGGTGTCGGGATCGAACATGTCCTCCCCCTCCGCAAAGTGAAACGGCATCACCTGAAACAGGCCGCGCGCGCCGGCCGGGCTTTGTGCCTGGGGGTCCCCGCAAGACTCGATCTGCATCACGGTGGCGATCAGATTGGGGTCCAGCCCCCAGGTCTGCGCCCACGCCAGGATTTGCGGCGTCCAACGCCGGACCTGGGGCGTGAACAGCGGCGCGATCTCCGCGCGGGTGGTGGCTTGAACCACGGCCTCTTCCGAAGCGGGGGCAACGACCTCGATTTCGATATCCGGCATCTGGTCGAACGCGAAATTGAAGAACGCGCCCAACATGAAGACGGCCAATAGCACTGCGATGGCCGGGGGGAGGGCAAGCATAGACGGATAGCCTCCACCGGGGAAGGTGGAGGCTGTCGCATCGTACACAATCCACTCCTCTCCGTATTCGTCGTCGTACACATCCTCGTATTCTTCGTAATCGAAGCCGTAGTCGTACATCCTTACCTGCGGGTCTGGTTAGCAACGCGCCCGCTCATCGAAACTGGGTGGTAGGTTGGCTCCGGGCGGGCGCCGCCGTAAGCGGATTCGTAGTGCGACTCTGCACGCGGCACCGCACGGGGCTTGGGCGCGGGTTTGAACGCCGGAGACTGCCGGGGCGTGTTCAGACGGGCGCTCCCGCGGGGGGCCGGTCTGGGGAAGCTGCGCGGCCGGGACGGCACCTGCCTGACCATATTTGCCTGGCTGAACAACCGCTCACCGGCTACCGAGAACGACCCGATCAGCAGCACCCGGCTCAGCCAGACCAGAGTCGCCACGAAGATCGGCACCACCTTCAGCAGGGTAGCACGCTCGATGACCGCGTTCCCCAGCGTCTCGTGTTTCAAAATGGCGATAGACACACCCCACCACGTCAGCATGGCGTTCATGGTGGCCGCCAGCAGCCACGCGCCGAACAGGTACCACACCTCGGCAGGCTCGTCCGCGCCCTCCTCGGGCGTAAAAATGCGCGCGATCCCGGCAAAGTCGATCCCGCAGAACGCGATGGCCAGAATGGTCGCCCAGCGGATACCGGCAAACGACAGATCGCCCAGCAAATCGCTCAGCGCAAATTCGGTGGTGCTGAAGTTGAAAACCTCGAAGAAAAACAGGGCAAGAATGATCATCACGCCCCACGCCATCCCCCGCTGCAAGGGGAGACGGCCCATCAGTGTGTTCGAACGGGTTCTGTTCATGTTGGCACTCCTTGACTGAATACGAAAAATAGAACGGTTGTTCCAAGATTATAGAACAACCGTTCTAAATTGTCAAGAAGTTGCCGCTTTTTCTCATTTTTAGTACTTGAGACCTCACAGGTCTACTACCACACGATGCAGGAAGATTTTACCCAAAATAGATTGCATCCGGGCATCTCCATGCGCTTTGAGACCTGTGAGGTCTGGGTGCGACTTTTCAGCCCACCGGCGCACCCCCCGCCCTCGCGCGCCAGGCTCATGCCGCCTCATAGAAAACGACCTCGTGACCCACCAGTTTCCCGTCGCGGTACACAAACTTGCCGGAGAAAAACCCCGGCTGCTCCAGCCAGGGCAAAAAGATGCGGTCCCCCTCCCACAACTCCAGGCCCATCACCTCCTCGTCCGGCACCCATTTCAAAACCCCCTCCGCCGATTCGATCAGCTCCCCCTCGAACTCAGTGGCGGTGAACACGAACGCGTACCAGTCCTCGTCGTGTGCGAACCCCGGGAAGGTCAGCACCCCGTGCAGCCGCGGGTTGCGCACGGTCAAGCCGGCCTCCTCGCGCACCTCGCGGATGACGCACTCTTCGGGCGTCTCCCCCGGCTCGAACTTGCCGCCCAGCCCGTTCCACTTCCCGGCATGGATGTCGTTCTCCTTCTTCACCCGGTGGATCATCAGCGTGTGCCCGTCTTTCTTCAGGTAACACAGGGTGGCGAGTTTCATATCAGCTTTCCTATTTCACCCTTCGAATCCTATGCCCTTTCGCTTCAACCACTACAAATGAGCGAGACATATCTTCTGCCGTATAGCTGGAAAGCACTTTCTGGAGTTCCTTGTGGACTTCGTGACGAGTAGAGGGCAACATACGAAGATATATCACCCCTGCTCCCATACCTCGAACAAAAACCAAATGACCAAAGTCTCGATCACGCGTTACGAATATGCGTTCTTGCGCTTGTGCTTCTCTCAAAAGTTCTTCATCGCTTGCTCGCGATAAACCGATTTCAGCCGCCAGGACAACATCGTATCCTAAGCCCCGAACGAATCGCACCGTTATGGCGTACACATCCTGATCAAAAAGGAATTTCATGCCGCCACTGACGCAATGTGAATGTCCTCAGCCGCCACTAACGCAATAGCATACTGTATACAGGCACGAATATCTTCCACCTCCAAATCAGGGTAATAATCTCTGATAATCTCATCGAAGGTAATCCCTTCATTCACCAGCTCAAGGACACTTTGAACTGTTATTCGCGTTCCCCGGATGCAAGGTTTTCCAAAGTGAATTTTCGGGTCAACAAAAATGCGTTCCATCTCAACACCTCATCAGTTTACCAGCGTGTCTGGCATAATTGTACATCATTTCAGGCCGGTACAGGGAAGGGCCGGGATGCGGGCGTGGAGCACAGAACTTCATGCCGTTCATCACGCGAAACACATCGGGCAAAGCGGTCAGCGTGTGCCCGTCTTTCTTCAGGTAACACAGGGTGGCGAGTTTCATGCCGCTCCCTCCAGACGCTCCATGTCCTCTTCGTCCAGCTCGATTGCCGCCGCGCGGAAATTTTCTTCGATGTGCCGGGGATTCTGCGACATGGGGATGGCGATCACGCCCGGTTGCTGCACCAGCCAGGCCAGCGCGATCTGCACGGGGGTGGCGTTGTGTTTGCGGGCGATCTCCTGTACCAGCGGGTCATGCGCCACGCGGCCCTTCTCGACCGGGGTGTAGGCGGTCAGCAGAATGCCGTTTTCCCGGCAGTAGGCCAGCACTCCGTTTCGGGCGTACTCGCGGTGGTGCAGGCTGTAGGGCACCTGGTTGGTGACGATGGGGGAGTGGCACAACGCCTGGGATCGTTTGAGCAGGTTCAGGTCGAAGTTGCTGACCCCCAGGTGGCGCACCACACCCTGCGCGTGCAGCCGGTTCAGGGCGCGGAACGTTTCCGCCAGGGGAACGCTGCCGGGCCAGTGGATCAGGTACAGGTCGATATAATCGGTCTCCAGGCGGCGCAGGCTGCCTTCTGCCGCGCGCAGCACATCGTCGTAGCGCAGGTGGGTGTGCCAGACTTTGGTGGTCAGGAACAATTGCTGCCGGGGGATGCCGCTTTCGCGGATGGCGCGCGCCACCAGCGCTTCGGTGTGGCCGCTGGCATACATTTCCGCGGTGTCGATGTGCCGGTAGCCGGTCTCCAGCGCGGCGCGGATGGCCGCTACACCGCGTTCATCCTGCGAATAGTCCGGGGACATACCCCCGCCGATGTTCCAGGTGCCGAAGCCGAGTACCGGGATACGGTCGTTGTTAGGGAGGGTGTAGTGTTTCATCATAGAACAGCACAAGATTTCGGAGGTCTGTCCTTTCGGTCTACGGATACTGGTGGTGACATAGGTGCCACGCAGCCTCCCCCCAGGCCGCGCGGCCGGCGCGGTGGAGATGGAGGAAGCGGGCGGGAGTCATGTTTTTCAAAACCCCAACTCCTCCAACAACTCGCGCTCGCTCTTTTTGCCGGATTTCCCCTGTTTACCCTGCAATTCGTTCCAGAAATTATCGTCATAGCGCCGCGATTTGACCGGCAACGGCATGGGCACGCCCCAACCCAGCAGCAGCACTTCCTCTTTGGGCTGCAAGCGCGCCAGCATCCCGCGCAGGGCCTCGCGGCCCGCCAGGCCGGAGAGCACCGCGCGGATGTCGTCGTCGTCGCCCAGCCAGCCGGAGATGCGCGTGCCCAGTTGCGACATGACCTCGTCGTAAATCTGCGAGGGCCGCTGGTCCACGATCAGCAGGGTGACGTAGTATTTGCGCAGCTCGCGGGCGATGGTGCTGAAGGTGGTTTGCGCGGCCATCTCGCGGTTGAGCAGCTTGTGGGCCTCCTCCACCACGATCACCAGCGGGCGCGGCTCATCTTTCCCGCTGGTGCGGTAGGTGTTGGTCTTGTGCTCCCACGCGTCCCGGATGCGCCGCGTCAGCAGGTTGCTGACCAGCAGGTAGTCCAGGTCGCCCTCGTGCTTGCCGAAGGAGAGCACCACGTGCTGCCCGGCCTCCAGGGCTTTGATGATCTCCGCGATACCGTCGCTGGCGGGCTGCTCCACAATGTAGGGTTTGTTGAACACCCGGCGCAGTTTGCTGTGCAGCCCCTCCGCGGCCATGGGGTGAACGCCGTGCTCGTTGGCCCAGGCCGCCACGCTGTCTGGGTGCGGCACGCGCTTGCCTTCCTCGTCGAAGATGGTCTCCTGGTTCATGGCTTTGAAGGCTGCAAACCATTTTTCCCGGCCAAAGGTGTTGACCAGGGCCTCCAGGGTGGTGGGGGTGGTGTCACGCAGGTTGAGTTCGCGGCTTAGCAGCTCGATGTCCGCGGGCTGGATCGCGCTCATCGGGATTTCCAGATTGAAGTCCGGGGGCTGGCCGCGGATCAGCGCGCCCTCCCCCAACCCGACCACGCGCACGCGGGAGGGGAATTTGGTGCGCAGCCCGACCACGCGCTGGCCTGTGTCCGAGGCGGTGTCGTCGAAGCCGTACTCGTTGTGCATGTCCAACACCAGCACGGAGGCCACGTTGTGGTGCATCAGCCCGGCCAGCACAATGCGGGTCAGGAACGACTTGCCGGTGCCGGTGGCGCCGAAAATGCCGGAGGAGCGCTGCACGAACTTCCCCAGATCGATGCGCACCGGGTGTTCCTGCTCGCGGGTGTAACCGATCACGAAGTTGGCGCCCTCCTCTTTGCCGAAAATCTCGGCGATGTCGCCGGGGCCGGCCAGCCGGACGCGGGCGTGGTGGGGGGGCACGGTTTTGACCGGCCGCGGGCGCGGCTGGTCGCGCAGCCCGGCCTGAATGGCGTCCAGCCAGCGCTGGTACGCGGGCGTGCCCGGTTCGGGGCCGCGTTCCAGCATCAGCGCGGGCAGCACCTCCAGGTTGGTGAACAGCGTCTGGCCGTGCAGCAGCCGCGCGATCTCCGCGGGCAGCCGCGTCTCGCGCTCGTCCGCGAAGCGCGGGTCGGTGGCCCCCAGTTGCAAATCGACCACCAGCCCGTAGAACAGCCAGTCGCCGCTCTCGATCACCACGAACGCGCCCTCCTGCACCTGCTGAGAGGGCACGGTCAGGCGCACACGGAAATTTTCCTTCAACCCGCCGCCCACCATGTAGCCGATAAATTGATCAAGATCGCTCATAAGGTCTCCTTCTGAAAACGCGCACTCGCACATGCCTCCCGATATGCTGATAGCCCAAATTATAACGCCGTTGGGATGATTCCAGGCCGCCGCCCCCTCGAACGCAGCCATCCGCACGTTGTCCGCTCCGGCCTATTGCACAAATAAGACCATCCACCTTGACAAATAGAACGCTTGTGCTAAAATATACTCGCACAAACCGGTTCTGTCAATCCGGTTTTCGATCCCTATCGCAACCCGAACCACTCGACAGGCCGAAGCAACCACCGGCCGGGTTGCGCACTCACAAAGGAGACCTCCCCCCATGGCCCGCAAGAAAAAAGGAACCACCCTCCCTGACTATGGCAGCGACCGCGGCGTTGCGCTGGAGCGCGCGCTGGGCGACATCCTCAAACGTTACGGTGACGGCTCGATCATGCGTCTGGGCGATGCCCGGCAACTGCTGGTCGAAGTGATCCCCACCGGCTCGCTCTCGCTGGACATCGCCACCGGCGTCGGCGGCATCCCGCGCGGGCGCATCACCGAAATCTACGGCCCCGAATCCTCCGGCAAGACCACCATCTGCCTGCACATCATCGCCGAGGCCCAACGATTGGGCGGCACCTGCGCGTTCATCGACATGGAACACGCCCTCGACCCGGTTTACGCCGCCCGCCTGGGCGTGGACGTGGACAGCCTGTACATCTCCCAACCCGACATGGGCGAGCAGGCCCTGGAGATCACCGAGACCCTGGTGCGCTCCGGCGCCATCGACGTGATCGTGATCGACTCGGTGGCCGCGCTCGTGCCGCGCGCCGAGATCGAAGGCGACATGGGCGACGCCACCATGGGGATGCAGGCCCGCCTGATGTCCCAGGCATTGCGCAAACTCTCCGGCGCCATCAAACAGACCAACACCGCCGTGGTCTTCACCAACCAGTTGCGCCAGAAGATCGGCGTGATGTTCGGCAACCCGGAGACCACCACCGGCGGCCAGGCCCTGAAGTTCTACACCTCCCTGCGCCTGGACATCCGCCGCATCCAATCGATCAAGATCGGCTCCGAGGTGATCGGCAACCGCACCCGCGTCCGGGTGGTCAAGAACAAGGTCGCCCCACCCTTCCGCACCGCGGAGTTCGACATCATGTACAACGAAGGCATCTCCAAAGTGGGCGACCTGCTCGATCTGGCCACCGAACTCGAATTGCTGACCAAGCGCGGCGCGTTCTACTCGTATGGCGACCTGCGCCTCGGGCAGGGCCGCGAAAACGCCAAAGAATTCCTGCGCCAAAACCCCGACCTGGCCGCGGAACTCGAAATCGCCATCCGCCAGCAAATGCTGGGCCAGCCGGTCTCCCCCAACGGTCACGAGCCAGAGGAAACTTGGGAGGAATGAAACATCTCTGCCCACTGACCACTGCCCACTGAACACTGAACACTGAACACTGAAAACTGAAAACCGGGCCTCCCCCGGTTTTTTCATTTCTGGGTACAATTATCCGTATGAAGCCCCCCAACAAGGCGTTGCTCTGCACAATCTTCCTGCTGTTTTTGGCCGCCTGCGCCCCTCCTGACAATTTGCTGCCCACACAAGAAGTCTACATCCCGCCCACTCTGGCCGTTTCCCCGCTCCCGCTGCTGACCCCCACCCCCAGCCTGCCCGCAGCCACCCCCACCCCGGATTGCACCCCCAACCTGACCTATCTGGAAGACCTGACCCTGCCCGACGGCAGCGTGGTCGCGCCAGCAGATGAACTCGACAAACGCTGGTTAGTGCGCAACAGCGGCACCTGCAACTGGGATTCCGGCTACACCCTGCGCCTGATCGCCGGCCCGGACATGGGCGCGGACCCCGTTCAGGCCCTGTACCCGGCGCGCACCGGCGCGGAGGCCGCCATCCGCATCGTCTACACCGCGCCCCAGGAGCCGGGCATCTACCGCAGCGCGTGGCAGGCCCACGACCCCCAGGGCAACCCCTTCGGCGACCCGATTTTCATCGAGATAGTGGTGCAGTAGAGCGGGACTCAGGAATTCGGCAAAGTCCAATACCCCACAATACCCAATACCCAATATCCATCCTTCGACTTCAGGCTCACTCCGTTCGCCTTCCGCTCAGGATGTAATTACCCAATTACCCAATTACCCAACCCTCCGACTTCGACAGCCACTTCGCCTTCGGCTCAGGGCAAGCCCCCCATCCTTCGACTACGAGCGGCTACGCCGCCCTCCGCTCAGGATGCAATCCCCAATATCCAACATCCAATACCCCATCCCTATCCCCCATCCCTATCCCTATCCCCCATCCCTATCCCTATCCCCCATCCCTATCCCATGCTCTCCGCCAAAACCCTCCTCGCCCATCTCAACCTGCCGCGCCTGCGTCCCTGGCGGGAACTGGCCGTGCAGGGCATGATGGTGATGGGCTTGAGTTGGGCCGTGCCCTGGTTCCGTTCGCTGACCCAATCCACCTACGCGCTCTCGCCAGCGTACACCTTTGTGGTGCTGTGGGCTATGTTGCTGGCGGCCTATCTGTCGATGCGGGCACTCAGCTTCATGCAGTTCAAAGTGCCCCTTCGCCGCGGCGTGCTGGCCGGATTGCTGGCAATCAGCGTGTTGGCCGGCCTCAAAACGCTGCTCTACACCCGCGAGACCGTCACTCTCAACGATCTGGTGGGCCGGCCGCTGCAAACCTTCAGCGACTTCACCGCACT
>Ga0256830_1002419_pt1 | contig 12298 bp, 12 predicted proteins | sample 128326metaG_FD_190537 | JGI IMG/M metagenome (GOLD analysis project Ga0256830, IMG submission 190537) | Hydrothermal vent microbial communities from Lau Basin, Pacific Ocean - 128-326 | ecosystem: Environmental > Aquatic > Marine > Hydrothermal vents | place: Pacific Ocean: Lau Basin | collected...
CTTCCAGGCCTACGATTTCCAGTGATGGCGCAAGGTTTTGCAGGTAACAGGATACTTCCCCCTTCCCGCAGCCTACATCCAGCAGGCGGGCATGTTTAGGTAAAAGAGGGAGTAGAGCCTGTGCTTTTTTCAGGTTATAGCCAGGGAGTAGATATTTTTCCAGGAAAAGCCTGAAAGGTAACAGGAAAAATCCCCCGGGAGTGTTTAACTGCGCCCAGATTAGATTAAAATAATATGGCAATCTTATCTCCTGGCAATACCAAATCCTGAGACAAAACTCACTGGATAAAGCAGGGGTGATTTGTTTGCATCGCTTTTCATTTCTCCCATCCCTCTTTCTCCAGCCATTGGGCAAGTTCCCGGCTGAATTTTACTGCTCCTTTTTTGTTCAAATGGTTGGCATCGTAAAACTCGTTTTCTTCCACCTTAAATGCTTTGCCTCCTTCCAGTACAGTATATCCCCTGCTTCTCAGGAAGGGTTTTACCTTTTCCTGGAAGAATTTATAGAGGGCGGGGTCCTCATTAAGCACTTTCTCTTCGGCTTCCCTCTGTACCGGCATCTCTATAAACAAAATTTTTAATTGCTCTTTTTCTGCCAGGCGGATAATTTTAATAAAGTTTTTCCATTCTTTTTCTTTGTTTGAGGGGTGGGGAAAGAGTTTTCTATCCATGAGGTCTATTCCTTTCCATTTTTCTTCCAGGTGCCCAATAGCTGCCACCCATCCCCTGCCCATGGCGTGAAAATCTTTTATCATGAATTTAGTGGAAGGTTCCCATTCCTGCACGGTATTAGGCCTGACAAGTTTTCCCGCTAACCTGCACCACCTGAGAATGTATCCCCGCAGGATATCCCTTTTTCGGTAGCTGATAAAAAAGCTTCTGGTCAGCATGTGGAAGTCATGGTAGTTAAATGACCAGGTAAGTTTTTCTGCCAGATTGCCCTTTTCCTCAATGTAAGGAGAGTAAGGGTAGTAAAACTGGAGAGGGGAAATCTCAATTATCAGGAGTGGTATAGGTTTTACCTTTTCTATATGGTCATTTAATATGGTGTAAATATCCAGATATGACTCGGCGGGAAGGCTGAAATTAAGCAGTGTCCCGGGAGGGAGGGATAGCTCTTTTGCAATTATCCGGGGAGATATTCCGGTGAGAGTACGGGAAGTGCCCAGGACAAGAATCTTAAGGTTTTTGTTGATTTGTGGCTCCAGGTTATTTAGCCTGCTATGGATAAATTTTTTGTATACTATATTCTGGTAGAGAGGCTCCTGCATCTCGTATGGATAGGGAATCAGGTCAACGCGATAAATCACCAGCCGGTCAATGGCAAAGAACAGGGCAAGAAAAAATAAAATATAGAAGAGCCTTTTAAAATTGGAAGTAGACAAATTCCTTCCCTCCGGTTATGCCAAAAGAGATAATCATAAAAGCTAAAATCAAGTAAAATATCCCACGCCAGCAAGGTGAGATATGTAAAATCAAATCCAGGTCACCTTTCTTAAATTGCATTACCTCTATTACTATAAGGAACCAGGAAAAAAAGAAGAGCTGTCCCAGCCAGTATATAGAAAGGGGGGTAATCTGAAAATTGCCAAAAAGAGAAGAAGACAACGAGATTATCTGGTTTAACGAGGTGCTGCGGAATAGTAAGTAGCCAAAGGTAACCAGGTGAAAGGTGACTACCATGCTGAGAAACCCGGTAAACCTGTTAGTCCGGTCTTTAATCCCGTTCGGCTTGAAAATTAGCCTATAGATGACCAGAAGAATTCCCCAGTAAAATCCCCAGAGAACGAAATTCCATCCGGCCCCGTGCCACAACCCTCCCAGGAGCATGGTAATCATAATGTTCCGGTAAGTGATGATTTTTCCTTTCCTGTTGCCACCCAGGGATATATACAGGTAATCTTTCAACCAGGTGGATAGGCTTATGTGCCATCTTCGCCAGAATTCCCTCAGGTTGCGGGCAAAATAGGGAAGGTTAAAATTGAGCATGATATCAAATCCCATCAATCTTCCCAGCCCGCGTGCAATATCCGAGTAGCCGGAGAAATCGCCGTAAATCTGCAGGGAAAAGGCATAAAGAGAAATAAGTATTTCACTCCCATAAAACGTGGCATGGCCGGCAAACACCTTATCTACTATGCGGGAAAGGTTGTCTGCTACCACTACCTTTTTATAGAGCCCCCAGATTATCAGGTAGATGCCTTCCCTCAGGAAACGGGGAGTAATCTGGCGGGGATTGAGAATCTGGGGCAGTAAATGCCGGGCTCGTTCAATAGGCCCTGCTACTAATTGCGGGAAGAAGGATACGAAAAGAGCAAAATTCAAAAAATCCCGGGTAGGGCGCATTTTTCCCCGGTAAATATCAATTGTATAACTCATGGTCTGGAAAGTATAAAAAGAAATCCCAATGGGTAAGGCAATTCTCAGAAAATAATCAGGAGCAGGCAATCCAATCCTCTGGAGAAGCCAGGTGGTGCTCTCTACAAAGAAATTAAAATACTTGAAAAACCCAAGTATGGTGAGATTTCCTGCCACGCTTAAAATAAGAAATTTCTTCCCCGCCGGCTGTGTGGGAGAGTGATAGATTTTCAACCCGCAGAAGTAGTCCAGGACAGTGGAAGTTAAAAGAAGGGCGAGGAATCTCCAGTCCCAGTATCCGTAAAATATATAGCTTGCTATAAGAAGCAGGATATTCTGAGCACGCAGGTGTTTGCGGAAAAGCAGATACAGCAAGTAAACCAGGGAAAAGAAAGCCCAGAATACTAAGGTATTAAAAAGCATTAGCTATAAAAGTACTTCTCAAGAAAAAGAGAGATAGATTTAATTACCTGCTTCCTGCTTCTTCCCACTTTCCATATTAGTTTTGGCAGGTAAAAAGGAAGAAGAAGCCTGCTGCGAGATGTAATATTGTCACTTACTGCTTTCACAATTGCGGTGGGAATTGCTCTTTCCCGGCAAATTTTCATCACCCAGAAAGACTCCATGTCTACGAAGGGAGGTGTTTCCTTTTCTTTCAATAATTCCAGCTTATCCAGGCACTCTATCTCTTCTTTCACCCGGGGAAAGGGAAAATTTTTGCATGTTTCTGCTATTTCTTTTAGGTAATCTTTCTCTATTTCTAATTTCTCACTGCCGTAAATGACAGCCTTTCCCAGGACCAGGGTGCCCGGGGGGAACTTTTCTCGCCTGGCTCCACAAAACCCGGAGAGAATCACCCGGCAGGGGGAAAACCTGTCCAGTACATGAGGCAATTTTTTTATTATGTTAGCCTTCCCTACGCCGGAGAGGAAAAGGAGCACCTTTCCCTTCTCTGTCTCTCGCAGCGAAAAAGGGGTAAAGGGAGAAAGGAGAAAGAAGGAAGGAGTTTCCCAGCGGGAAGGGATAATAATGAGATAGTCAACTCCCCTCATTACTTTTCTTTGTTCCCGGGTCAGCTTCGAAAAGAAACAGGCGCGGGTCTGAATGGGTTAGTATCTTTTCTGCCGCATAGTCATCCATCAGGTAGCGCCGAAAGAAGGCAATAGAGTACTTGTTTACCACCCCTGTCACCGGGTCTTTTTCTCGCACCTCCCGCGTGGAGAAGGATTTCCCCATCTTGAGATTAAATGTTCCGGCTCCGCCAAAGTTGAGATGTTTTGCTCCCTTTACCCCCAGGAGAAACTTGGGAGGATTAGCCAGTATGTACTCCTGCTTCATCCCTTCGCTCTTCCCGGGGCTGGTGGGGTCAAGTAGGACCATGGTTTCCTTTTCTCCAAATACAATCATCACTGGTATTTTTAGGCGCGAGATGCCTGTTCCCCAGCGAGATTTGCCAGGGTTTCCGGCAATGGGGATGGCAGCCTTGATTCTTTTATCGTGGTACCAGGGGATGCTTCCTGAAACTGCCAGGGTAGTCCATGCTCCAAACGATACTCCCATCATGCCAATCTTTTCCGGAAGCATGGTATGGTAAAAAGGGCTTTTTGAATCGGCATTTAGCTTCAGCAGGTAATCTATGGTGGCAGATATTTCCACTGGCCGGTGTTTGTATTTCATTGCCTGCCTGTCTCCCTGCGAGACTCTCTTGCTTCCCCTGCGTGCCCACCTGAGCCAGTCCATAACTTTAACGTTGAGCTTTCTATCCGAGCGGGAAGCAATAAATTCATCGCTGTGGTCAGGCCCGGCTGCGATAAAACCAGACGAGGCTAATTCTTCCGCGTAAACTGCCAGGGAGGTGGCAGATACACCAGCGCCGTGCGAAAGAATAACCAGTGGAAACGGCCCCTTTAGAGGAGCGGCATCTTTTGCCACATCCGCAGCGAACTCTCTTCCCACTGAAAAGTATTTCATGGGCGCAGGTTTCTCCCTGGTAGGATACCAGATGGCTATGGTTAACGGTTCCTTGCCGGGACGTGGTGCCTTGAGAATCCGAAAACCCGCGTTGTAGCGAGCTGTTGCGTGTACATCTTTTTCTCCCGCAATACCACCGGAACATAATCCGGATAGCAAGAGGAAAGCAATAAAGAGCTGGATAAAGAATTTCTTGTTCAACATCTTCATAGGGTAGCCAGGGGAACTTTTACGGCTTTCCCCCGGCTTATTCTGCCGGCAAAACCTTCCTGAACGGGTGTCCTTCTTACTGGGCAGGTACACTTATTCCACTCTTCCCCATGCATGACTTCTCCCTTTGCTGGCTCGGCAAGGAATTGCTACAGGATTCTGTAAAAGAGTATAAGGTAATTTTCCCTTTTTTTCAAGCAACCGAGTTGTGTCTCGCAGGTTCTTTTCTCTTCGCGTATATAAAACTGCCGGATTACCTGCGGGGTGCATAGATAAAAACTTCTTTACCTTTGATATTTTTCCTGTAGAGTAAAAAGAGGTTTTCCTGCTGGATTATTTTTCTCAATTTTCTCGCTTCGTGAGATTGGGGAGAGTAATAAATAATATCGTAATCCATTCCTTTTTTGTAATTATCCAGGTAAATTACCTGGTAGGGGCCGTGGACATAGCCGGTCTCAGGGATAGTTAATTCAATAACCTGCGGCCAGGTAGTGAGAACCGTGGCTCCCGGGAATTTAGTCTCTATGTAGCGGTCAGCCGAAAGATGGCTTTTTACCAGGTGTGCATACTCCAGGTTATTTTCAAGTTTTGCTCCACTCCCCTCCCCGCTTACCTGCCTGGTACCGCTCCAGCCGGTTATCTCCAGAAGCATAACCAGCGCAACAAGAATTATCTTTTCCCGGGAGCTAAAGTATCCCCGGCGCGGACGGTGTTTCACACTCTCTGCCATCCCGGAGAGAAGGGATGCGGACTTTGATGCAGGAAGCTCCCCCAGGGAAAGGGAGAAAACCAGGAAGAAAAAGGGGTAAAGGGGAAGAAGGTAGCGAGGCAGGGAGGAGGTTAAGAGAGAATAAAAAGAAAGAGTAGTTATAAAGAAAACGAAAGTGAACAAGTATACAAAGGATGCTGATGCTTTTTTTGAGAGGTAGATAAGGAAGAGGATAAAAACCAGAACAGCAAGCGGAAGAGATGCGGGTAAAAATATAATGAGAAGAGAGAAAAGTATTGCTAAAAGCAAAAGCGTAATTCCCGGCAGCTTGTTCTTCCAGGTAAGCAGGGCAAGAAAAGAAAAGGGTATAATCAGGGAAAGTTTGGCAGGCAGTTCCTTCATGTTCTGGAGAAAAAGAAAGAGAATTTCTTTCAGGTTGAAGGTAATTTTTCTCTGGAATGCCAGGTAGGGCGGATAAAGTGCCCAGCCTGTTTTAAGTTGGTGGATTAGTAGCCAGGCGGATATGAGCAATAAAGGAAAGAATATCCAGGGGAGGTCATTCTTTCTTAATTTTCCCCGGCTGGTTACCAGATGAGCAATGAGAAGGGAAAGGAAAAAGATAATCCCGCTGATTTTGGTAAGGAGAAGCAGGGTTAACCCGAAAGTAAGCAAGGTTTTATTACCCTTAAGGTATTGGTAAAAAGAGAAAAGCATGAATGTGGTGAGAGGTATTTCCAGGTTTAATATTCCGGACTGGGCAAAGAAAAGAGGGGAAATAAAAAGCAGGAGAGGCGGTGCCCAGGGAGGGATGTTAATCTTTAATTCTTTTCCTATGAGGTAGGTATAATAAAGTGCTCCTGCTACAAAAATAAAGAGAAGAAGGCGGGATGACCAGGGATGAACTCCCAGGATTTTCCAGGTGGAAGCAAGCAAAAAGTAAAACAAGGGCGGATGGCCGACATCATAAGGGGAGACAAAGGGATTAAAGTTGTTCTTGTATATACTTAAGGCGTGAGGAATGGTAAACCCCAGAGCATCCCAGTGATAGGGAAAGTTCAAAAATGGCAGCTTAAAAAGAAAAACAAGAAAGATGAAAATCAGAGGAATTATCATCTACATAGTCTTCCCTTAGATGACCCTTACATAAATGCAAGAGGCTAATTCCTTATCCACGGCAAACTTGCTTTTTCCCACCTGGAATACATAGGAGGGAAACCTCTGCAGGAGAACAATTTCTGTCATGGGTAAGGCGCCCATAGCGATTAATTTTTGCAGGATATTACGGTCCTGTGTCTGCAGGTAGGAAATTCGCGCTTTCCTGTTTATTTCCAACTCTGTTAAGGGCATAATCAGCTTCTCCGGTTTTCTCCTGGCATCTTTGCAGCAAGGCCCTTCCGGGATAGGTTTTCCATGTGGACAGGTGCGGGGATGCCCCAGGAGAGTGCAGATATTATCATCCAACCCCTTATGGAGAAAATGCTCAAATTTGCAGCTTGTTTCATGCACCAATTTTTTCTTGCAGTCAAGGATATCTACCAACAGCCTTTCTGCCAGACGATGGCGTCGGACACAACTTCTTGCTTCTGCCTCGCCCTTCTCAGTTAGTTGTATCTGATTTTGCGGAGGTTTAATTTCTATGTACCCCAGGCGGGCTAAATTTTTTATCGCTTCGTCGTCTTTTAATATGCTTACCTTGCATGTCCCTTTTTTCTCTTCTACCACTTCTATCCAGAGGGCCTCCAGTATCTCTTCTGCCCTATCACTAAGCGTCATCTTCTCTTCTCCTTTTCTTTTTAAGTTTTTTAATAAATTCCGGCTCTTTCGGCACCTCGTACCCGCAGTTGGGACATTTAACCAGATTGCAGCCTTTTGCCAGGGGGCACCCTGCACACGCCTTCTGGGCGTGCTCCGGGTTGAATTCCATGCCGCATAGGGGACACTTCATAAGCTCACCCCCAGGGTAGTTAGTATTAGATTCACTATTCCGCCCACCAGGAAGGCAAAGGGAAAGATAAACCCTGCCATAAGCAGGGCAGTCTTTAATCCACGTTCTTTCACGGTCATGGAAAACTGGGCAATACAGGGAATAAAGAGAGTCATGGTTATCACCGCTACCAGGAGGGGAACCCCGCTGAGCACTCCTGAACTTTTCAAATCAAAGAGCCCGGCTGCTCCGAAGTCTCTGCGGAAAAAGCCGAATAAGAAGGCTACGGCCGATTCCTTTGGTAGCCCTATCCACTGCACTGGATATGCCATTAAACGCAGTAATAAATCAAAAAGTTTGGTTACTTTGCCTATCCAGATAAACACACTGGCCATAATAAAAAGCGGAAATACTTCTTTTAGATACCATTCCACCCTGGTGTAGGTTTTGGTCAACACATTGGAGAGCTTGGGCAGTCTCAAAGGAGGAACTTCCATATAAAATATGGGGTTTTCTCCCGGCATTAACCTGGAAGTTAAGTATCCAATGAGAACAAATATGGAAGCTGTTACTCCCACCCAGATGGCAAACAAGGTTGCATTACCGGATAAAAGCGCCAGAATTACACCTAATTGGGCTGAACAGGGGATAGCCAGAGCCAGAAGGAAGGAAGCGATGATACGTTCCCTTTTGGTTTCCAGGGTACGAGTTACCATGACTGCCATGGTGTCACATCCAAATCCCAGGACAATTGGTATTACTGCTCTCCCATTAAGCCCGATTTTCTTAAACATCCTATCGATAAGCATGGCCAGGCGGGGAAGGTAGCCTGTGTCCTCAATAATGGAAAAGGCAATAAAGAAGGTGGCAACGATAGGCAGAATTATTGCTACTGCATATCTTATTCCCAGGGTGATAATTCCATACTCGTTTACAAATAAATCCTGCACCACTTTCCAGGGGATAAAAGAAGTAACAATCTTGGTTACAAAAGGATTGATATATTGACCGAATATGGTTTTTTCCAGGAAATCCACCGATATCTGCGCCCCAAATACCCCTACAAATTCGTAAAGCAGGTAAATTATCAGCAAAAATATAGGGAATCCGGTAAAAGGATTCATGGTAAGCCGACTCAGTATTTCCTGGAAGGTAACCTTAGCTTCTTTCAGCTTTACTACCCCATCTACAATTTCTCTTACTTTATGTTGTCTTTCCAGAGCCACTTCATAGGAAATAGGATTCACGTAGCGGTCCCTGGCTTTTTCCAGAACCTGGTTAATGGAAAAGAAGTTGTTTTTTTCTCTTTCTTTTACCATTTCCCTTATCTCTTCGTCTTCCTGCAGTAGTAAAAGCGCTACCATCCGTTTGGATAGAGGATAAGAAGAAGTCAGGAGACTCTCGATTTTTTCTATCTCATCTTTTAGAGAGTAGGAGATGAAATTCTCGTAACTGCGCATAGCTTGTGAGAAAGAGAGGATTCTCTTTTTCAACTCCTCTATCCCCTCACCTGTTATGGATACTGCTCCTACCACGGGTATACCCAACTCTTTCTCCAGTAAATTCCTGTTGATAATGATGCCTTCTTGCTCTGCTTCATCCATAATATTGAGAACAAGAATAGTGGGAAAACCCGATTCCAGCAATTGTATGGTAAGCGGCAACATCCTCTCCAGGTTCTTGGCATCTATTACGTGAATTACCAGGTCTGGTTTTTCTTCCAGCAAAATCCTGCGGGCAACCCTTTCCTCCTCGGTAATGGGAAGAAGGGAATACATGCCCGGCGTATCAATTATCTGGCAGGCTATTTCACCTATTTGCGCTTTGCCCCGGGATACTTCCACCGTGGTCCCCGGGTAATTGGATACGGTAACATATTTTTTCGTAAGAGCATTGAAGAGAACGCTTTTCCCTACGTTGGGGCTTCCGACCAGTACAATCTTTTTCATTCCGACAATATCAAGCGAAATTGAATTTCAATTTCAATTATTAAGCAAAAACATTCCCTTCCCTATCGCTGATAGCTCTGCATTTTTTGCAAACGCCGAATATCTCCAGCTTATGTCTTTTGGGTAAAAACTCAAATTTTTCACAGAGGGCATTCTGGAGCTTTTCTATGTTAACATCAACCACCTCAATAAACCTGCCGCATTCTATGCAGACAAGGTGATCGTGGTGCGGATGCCCGTATTTATGTTCGAACCTTATTTTCTTATCTCCCAACTCCACTTCCTTGGCAATACCAGCTGCACAGAGCAGTTTTAAAGTTCTAAAAACAGTAGCCTGTCCGATGTCACTGTTTCTTTTTTTTATGAGGTTATATAACTCTTCCACGGTAAGATGCTGGTTAGTTTTCAGGAATACCTGTAAAATCTTCTCTCTCTGCGGGGTCAAACGCAGATTCTTTTTCCTGAGAAATTCAACGAATATGTCTTCTTCCTCTCTCATAATATTACTTCTCCGATTTTCTGATTCAGAGTCAAGAATAACAGAAACCCCGCTTGCTGTCAAAAGAAAAGAACGTTCCGCACAGTACCCCCCTCGCTACTCACTACTAACAGAGAGTTACCCGTTGTCAGTCCTGAGTTGCCAGTTCTCTGTCCCGGCATGTGTCGGGGCACCTATTTCCCCATATTAGACTTTAGACCTCAGACTTTAGACATTAGGCGAGAAAGACACATGATACGGGGGACCAATTCACTATTTACTGTTTACTATCTCTTCCCCTCCACTACCCGCTACTCACTACTATTCACTATCCTCCCGGTCTATAGTCCAAGAGTGGTGAGTTGCTCCCGATGTCCATCGGGATGAGTTGCGAGTTCCACCTATCCCCCCACCTGTATCCTGGAAGAGTTGTGAGTTGCCAGTTGTGAGTTGCGAGTTCCGCCTATTCCCCCGCCTATATACGGGGAGAGTTGCGAGTTATTAGTTGTCCCGGCGCATGCCGGGGCACCTATTCTCCCGCCTGTGTTCCGCATTCTGCATCCCCTCTCCTCATCTAAAGTCTCAAGTCTATAGTCTAAAGTCTTGCGTGGATGCCTGCTTTCGCAGGCATGACAGGTAGGCTGGTCTACATTCTGCAAGAGTTACCAGGATACCAATTCACTGTTCACTGCTTACTGTTCACTGTTTACTATTCACTGTTCACTATTTACTGCTTCCCCAGTCTAACGTCTAAGGGCTATAGTCTAAAGTCTAATATGCCCCCCTCGCTACTCACTACCCGCTACTCACTACTGGGCATTAATATTTTGTTAAAATATATACCATGCAGGAAATTCATTTATTACCCTGGAGAGAAAAAGAAAGGCTTGCGCTTCTTTTAAAGAGCAGCGGGGTTCTGGACGTGATTGGAAAGGGAGACTATGTAGGATTAAAAATACATTTCGGAGAAAAGGGAAATAAGCACTTTATCCCCCCTACCCTGGTAAAAATCATCGGGGATGCTATTAAAGACATAGGAGCAAATCCTTTTCTCATAGATACCAATGTTTTGTACAAGGGAGCAAGGGGAAATACCTATTCGCATCTTCAGATTGTGAGAGAACATGGATTCTCCGAGCTGGGGATACCAGTGGTCATTGCAGGAGGAATCAAGGAGAGTAGCAGGAAAGAAGCAAAAGTAATGGTTAATTTAAAGCATTTTGCTGAGGTATACATCGCGGAGGATTTTTTAATCTTTAATTTCCTCCTGGTTCTTAGCCATTTCAAGGGACATATGATGAGTAGTTTTGGCGGGAGCATTAAAAATGTGGGCATGGGCTGTGCCTCTCGCCGGGGAAAGTTTCTCATGCATTCCTCTATCGTACCCCGGGTAAACAGGGAAATATGTACAGGTTGCGGGAGATGTGTGGATAATTGTCCTGGGAAGGCAATGAAACTGACGAGCAAGAAAGCAGAGATTTCTCCGGAAAAGTGCATAGGATGCGGAGAATGTGTCCATATATGCCCGGTGAGTGCAATATCTATTCCCTGGGACAGCGTAAAGCCAGGGGAATTCCAGGAAAGGATAGTGGAATATGCATACGGCGTACAAAAAGAGCGAAAGGGTAAGACAGGCTTTATGAATTTTCTTTATGCCGTATCACCGGACTGTGATTGTGTGCAAAATGCAAAGTCTCCCCTGGTGCCGGATTTAGGGATTCTTTTTGCCTGGGATATGGTAGCTATTGACCAGGCTTCCCTGCATCTGGTAACAAAGGCAAAAGGTTTTCACCTGCCGGCAGGAATAAACAAATTCCATAAGGTGCGACCGGATATACCTCCGGAGAGACAGCTGGAATATGGCGAGGAAATAAACCTGGGGAAAAGAGAATACACTATCATTCCCTGCAAAATCTAACCTAATAGCATCAAAAAAAGTTGCGATTCATAATTTTATAAATTCCTTGGGAGCAAAATTGGTTTCCATGCTCCATATTGTGGCAGTGCCATTTTTTAAGCGGTAAACTGCCAGCATCCCGTATCCACTTTCTTCTACCCAGGGCTTAAGAAATGCCCTGTGTTCTACTATCTCTTTTTTGAAGTCCAGGTCATCCACAAGCTCAACTGACCCGCTTACCCGTATCTGGATATTGGTTTGATAGTTGTTAAAACATAGCTCTACTTGCGGATTGACTGACAACTGCTTGTTTACATCCTTCATTGTTCCCGTGTGGAATACAATCCCATCTTCATCGGCACGGTATAGTAACATGGCCCGAACGTGCGGTTTGTTTCCTTCCGCCGTAGCCAGATGGAATGCCGGGTTGGCATTCAAAAACGCAAATATCTCGCTTTTATCCATACTAACCTCCTTGTTTTGCAGTTAAATTACCTAAAAAAGCTTGTTCATCCCAACCTATTGTCTAAAGTAGTATGTGGATGCCTGTTTCCACAGGCATGACAGTTGGACCGGTCTTGTATTGCGGATTCACACTTTGCTTGCCATCTCTGCTTATTATCCCGTTCTCCTATCCTTTCTCTTACTCGCTTATTCACAACTTACTGCTTACTATTTACTGTTTACTATTTACTACCCTTCCCCTCGCTACCCACTACTATCTACCCGCTACTTACTGGTTCACTATTCACTGTTTACTGTTCACTATTTCCCCAGTCTAACGTCTAAGGTCTATAGTCTA
>Ga0256830_1002420_pt1 | contig 12297 bp, 6 predicted proteins | sample 128326metaG_FD_190537 | JGI IMG/M metagenome (GOLD analysis project Ga0256830, IMG submission 190537) | Hydrothermal vent microbial communities from Lau Basin, Pacific Ocean - 128-326 | ecosystem: Environmental > Aquatic > Marine > Hydrothermal vents | place: Pacific Ocean: Lau Basin | collected...
CGGCGAGCACTCGTCCCAGAAGAAGTCCGTCGGAACGATGAAGCGAAGCTCGCTCAGTCGCGGGAGATCGGCGTCATCGACACCGTGCGCCTGCTGCTCGCCGGCACCGTCGATGAAATGAAACACTCGCTCGGCGTCCGCTACGTCCTTGGCGAGCAGACCGACCGTATCGAGGGTGGGGCTGAGGGGGACGACGCCCGCCGTCGACCACCGCCCGGCGGTCGTCTTCAGGCCCACCGTTCCGCTGTAGCTCGCCGGAATGCGAACCGATCCCGCCGTATCCGTCCCAAAAGCGACCAGAGCGGAGCCTTCGAGCAGCGTGACTCCCGCGCCCGCGCTCGAACCGCCCGGCACGCGATGATGGACGGCGTCCCAAGGATTGCGGGGCGTATCCCAATGCGGATTCATCCCGATGCCGCCGAAAGCGAACTCGACGGTGTGCGTCTTGCCGACGATCACCGCGTGAGCGCGGAGCACTTTCTCGATCAGCGGCCCGGGGCGCTCCCATTTCGCAGGCAACGGCCTAGGCGAGCCGGCGTAGGTCGGATACCCCTTCACACCGAAGAGATCCTTGACCGAAACCGGTATGCCATGCAGAACGCCCCCATCGCGACCGGCTGCCGATTCCTCGTCAGCCCGCTTCGCAGCGGCGAGCGTTGCCTCCGGGTCGACCGATACATACGCACCGAGAAAGTTCCGATGGCGCCTTTGACTATCGAGCGCCTCGCGAGCCACGTCCTCGGCGCAGAGCGCCCCTTCGCGCAGCATGCGCGCCGTATCGAGCAGAGACCTCTCGGCCAAGGCGCTCATGCGGACGAAGAGTCGGGCGAAGACCGGCGCATGTGAGCATGATACTCTATTCCGCGGCCCCGGAAGGACGTAGCGCCCCGAAGGAATACGAAGGGCGGAAAGAGCGTGAGGAGATCCGAAAATGTCCCTTTTCAAGCCCCTGAACCTGCTGAAATGGATCGAAGAAAATCGCGAAGCACTGCAACCGCCCGTCGGAAACAAGCAGGTCTGGAGGGACGAACGCGAGACGATCATCATGGTCGTCGCCGGACCGAACAAGCGCAAGGACTATCATGTCAACCCTACGGAGGAGTTCTTCTACCAGCTCGAGGGAGACATCATTCTCGGCATCATCCACCCGGATACCGGCAAGCCTGAAGAGATCATTCTTCGCGAAGGCGATATCTATCTGCTTCCGGCCAACGTGCCCCACAGCCCGCGCCGACCGGCGAATACGCTCGGTCTCGTCGTCGAGCAAAAGCGCCCCGAAGGAGTCATGGACAAGCTGCAATGGTATTCCGACGACACGCACGAACTCGTCTATGAAGCAGAGTTTCGGCTGGAAAACATCGATGTCGACCTCAAACCGATCATGGACGAATTCTGGTCCAACGAAGAATTGCGCACTTGTAAGTCCACCGGAAGCATCATCGCTCCCCCCGAAGAAATCGACCCTCCTTGAGCGCAAAGCTTCCGGCGTATGTCGTTCCCGGCTTGACCGTGAAAAAAACGATAGGCTTCGCAATCGCACGAGAGTTCACGCAATATTCGCACCCCGAAACCTTGGCACAGGAGTCCCGACGAAATGACGAAACCCATGGATGCATTCGGTGCTCGCGCGACCCTCGAAGTCGGCGCGAAAAAATATACATACTATCGGCTCGGCGCGCTCGAAGACCAGAACCTCTGCCGCTTGGAAGAACTTCCCTATTCGATTCGCGTCCTGCTGGAATCTCTATTGCGCAATGTCGATGACTTCGTCGTCTCATCGGATGACGTGAAGCAGCTTGCAAAATGGGATGCCGAAAACGTTGCGCAACGCGAGCTTCCCTTCCTGCCGGGCCGCGTCGTGCTCCAAGACTTCACCGGCGTACCGTGCGTCGTCGATCTCGCCGCCATGCGCGACGTCATGGCCAAACTCGGCGGCGACCCGAAAACCATCAATCCGCTGGTTCCATGCGATCTGGTCATCGACCACTCGGTGCAGGTGGACTCTTTCGCTCGCCCCGATTCCGCGGCGATCAACACCGAAAGGGAATTCGCTCGGAACAAAGAGCGCTACGAGTTTCTCAAGTGGGGGCAGCAGTCGTTTTCCAACTTTTCCGTCGTTCCACCGGCGACCGGCATCGTCCACCAAGTCAACCTCGAATACCTCGCACCAGGGGCACTCACGCGGAACGTCGACGGGGACACCTTGGTTTTCCCCGACTCGCTGGTGGGCACGGACAGCCATACGACGATGATCAACGGGCTCGGAGTCGTCGGTTGGGGTGTCGGCGGCATCGAAGCGGAAGCCGTCATGCTCGGCCAACCGGTGTACATGCTCACGCCGGAAGTCATCGGTTTTCGCCTCGCCGGCAAACTTGCCGAGGGAACCACGGCAACGGATCTGGTCCTGACCGTCACCGAAATGCTCCGATCCCGCGGCGTGGTCGGAAAGTTCGTCGAGTTCTTCGGCAGCGGCATGGCCTCCATGTCTCTGCCCGATCGGGCGACGATTGCCAACATGGCCCCGGAATACGGGGCGACGATGGGCTTTTTCCCCATCGACCGGATTGCATTGGAGTACCTGAAGCTCTCCGGACGCAGTGATGAACAGGTCGCTCTGACCGAGGCCTACACCCGGGCAAACCATCTCTTCTGGTCGCCCGATCAGCCGGAACCGAAATACACCGACGTCATGGAACTCGATCTCTCCAAAGTCGAACCCTCGCTCGCCGGACCGAAGCGGCCCCAAGACCGCGTTCTTCTCTCGAAGATGAAGCAAGAGTTTCGCCGCGCTCTGACCGCTCCGGCCGGACCGCAAGGTATCGGAGTCGACCCGGCAAAGCTGGACGATGTGGTGACCGTCGAACATTCGGAACAGAGCTGGCCTGCAGAACCGGGCATCGAGTCGGAACTCCGCCACGGGGCCTTGGTCATCGCCGCCATCACTTCCTGCACCAATACGAGCAATCCCGACGTGATGCTTGCCGCCGGGCTCGTGGCGCGAAAGGCCAGAAGCTTCGGCCTGACCCGCAAACCGTGGGTCAAGACTTCTCTCGGCCCGGGGTCCAAGGTCGTATCCGAATACTTCGATCGCGCCGGCTTGAGTGAGGATCTCGAAGCCATCGGCTTCCATCTCGTAGGTTACGGCTGCACGACCTGCATCGGAAACTCCGGTCCTCTGCCGGATGAGATCGATGCCGCGCTGCGCTCTTCGAATATCGTAGCTACCAGTGTCCTGTCGGGAAACCGCAACTTCGAAGGTCGTGTTCACGCCTTGACCAAGGCGAACTATCTGGCATCCCCGCCTCTCGTCGTCGCCTATGCGCTCGCCGGTACGGTCGATATCGATCTGTCCACCGAGCCGATCGCCCAAAATGCCGACGGTCGCGATGTCTATCTCGCCGACATCTGGCCGACTCAGGAAGAGGTTCGCGCTTTGCGGACCGAGTGCATCGGACCCGAGCAGTTCCGAGCGTCCTACGGCGATGTCTTCAGCGGCAATGCCACCTGGAATGCCGTCCCCGTGTCGAAATCCGATCTCTATCCCTGGTCGGATGACTCGACCTACATTCAAAATCCGCCTTTTTTCGAAGGGATGCAGGTCGAAGCCGAAGCGATCGCTCCAATCAAAGGCGCGCGTTGTCTTGCGCACTTGGGCGACACCGTGACCACCGATCACATTTCTCCGGCCGGCGCCATTCCGAAGGACGGACCGGCCGGCCTCTTCCTGATCTCCAAGGGTGTCGATCCCGCAGACTTCAATTCTTTCGGCTCGCGGCGCGGAAACGACCGCGTCATGACCCGCGGCACCTTCGCCAATATCCGCGTTCGTAACAAGCTCGCACCGGGAACCGAAGGCGGCTACACCACCGACTTCACCCAAGGGTCCGAAGTCGGCAGCGTCGTCACATCGATCTACGAAGCCGCAGAAAACTACGCCAAGAGAAAAATCCCCCTGATCGTGCTCGGTGGGAAAGACTACGGCATGGGATCGTCGCGCGACTGGGCCGCCAAGGGAACGACCCTGCTCGGAGTACGGGCCGTGATCACCGAGAGTTTCGAACGCATCCACCGCTCGAACTTGGTCGGCATGGGCGTGCTCCCGTTGAACTTCTTACCCGGAGAAAATGCAGAGAGCCTTGGACTCGACGGCAGCGAGATCTTCGACATCGAAATCCCCGAGACGATCGAACCCGGCTGCACCATCACCGTTCGCGCAACCCATCCGTCCGGTTCGACGACGTCTTTCGAGACCCGTTGTCGAATGGATACGCCTGTAGAGATCGAGTACTACCGCAACGGCGGCATTCTCCAAACCGTGATCCGCAAATTGCTGTAGCCGGCGAAGCGGAGTCGCGCCCCTGCGACGATCGCTCGCCGCAACTTGGGGATGCCTCCCGGGAGGGTGGGCCGCATGACCGGTGAATCGCCCTGTCATGTGGAATTCAAACGCCCACGCCGCTTTTCGGACTCTCTTCGTCGGCGTCTCGGGGCGGCCCGAAACCGAACGCGCTAGAGCTTCGGTGGGACGCGTCGGCGGCTCGTTTGCTCGTAGGCGAAGGCGATCTCGATCAAGGTGGGTTCGGAGAGGGCCGGACCGAAGAAGCTCACCCCGACGGGCATTCCCTGAACGAGGCCCATCGGTACGGTGATGCTCGGATAGCCCGCGACGGCGGCATAAGTCGAACTACCCCCGATGAAATGGTCGCCGTTGATGAGATCGATGGTCCATGCGGCCGAACCGGTGGGCGCCATGAGTGCATCGAGGGAGTGATTCTTCACCAGATGATCGATCCCGTTCACTCGAGCGGCGCGCCGCACGAGCGCGAGCGCCTCAATGTATTCGGTATCACTGAGCGGACCCATGGCCTGAGATTTATGGAAGATTTCTTGCCCAAAGTGGGGCATCTCTCTTGCGGAGTGCTCTTCGTTGAAAGCGATGAGATCTTCCAGGGTCCATGCGGAGAGTTCAGCATCGGGAAGTTCTGCGAGGTACCTGTTGATGCCATCCTTGAACTCGTAGAGCAGAACGTCATAGCCGGCCTTGGCGAAATCCTTTGGCGGCTCAAAGCTCAGATCGTCGACGATGATGGCGCCGGCGGCCTCGATTTCCTCGATGGCTGTGTCGAGGAGGAGATCGACATCACTGTGGAAACCCGCCAACGAGCGTACGACACCGATTCGTTTGCCTCGCAGGCCGCCCGACTGGAGGTGATCCTGAAGCGACCATTCCACAGCTTCGCCGGCCAGATCGGTCACGGCATCTTCGGCGTCGACGCCGATCATCGCTTCGAATAGTAGAACCGCATCCGCCACGTTGCGGGCGAGCGGGCCCGCTGTGTCCTGAGTGTGGGAAATCGGCACGATACCGCGCCGGCTGACGAGGCCCACCGTCGGCTTGATGCCGACCAGCCCGTTGCTCGTTGCCGGGCAGACGATCGATCCGTTGGTCTCGGTGCCGAGCGCGAAAGGTGCCATGCCGGCAGCAACGGCCACCGCCGATCCGGAACTCGAGCCGCAGGGCGATCGCGCCGGATCGTATGGGTTGCGGGTTTGTCCTCCCACGCCGCTCCAACCGCTCGAAGAACGTTCCGAACGAAAATTGGCCCACTCGCTGAGGTTCGTCTTGCCGAGGATGACGGCACCGGCCTCGCGAAGTCCGGCGACGACGAAGGCATCGCGTCCCGTCCGGTTGTCGGCAAGCGCGAGCGATCCGGCGGTCGTCGGGAGTGGATCGAGACTTTCGATGTTGTCTTTGAGCAAGAGAGGGATGCCGTGGATCGGGCCGCGTACGCGGCCCTCGAGTCGCTCCATATCCAGTGCACGGGCCTGCGCGATGGCTTCCGGGTTGACCGCGATGACGGCATTCAGCTCGCCGTCGATGCGCTCGATTCGTTCGATATATGCCCGGGTGATCGACTCGGAACTCAGCTCGCCTCTGTTCATTGCCGCCTGAAGTTCGGCGACGCTCATTTCGGCGATGGATTCGGAAAGTCCACGCCCGGGCTGTTCCACTTCGGACGATGCGCAGGAAAAAAGGAGCAGGAGAAGGAAGAAAACCAAAGGAAGGTTGAAGCGATACAGCATGGATGGTCCTCGCATGAAAAAAATCGGGGCGGAGCCGACCTGATCATAGCCGATTTGCTCTCCGCGAGGACAAGCGATGCGAGTACGAGCGATCTTCACGCCGAGTCGAGAGAACGAAGATCGAGCGGCCATGTCACGAAGCTGCAGCAGGCGCGAGAGCGCCCGGTGAGCTTAGCGCTCGGCTCGAGAACCGTGCGGAAATCATTTCGTATCATGATTCCTTCGCGAACCGGCGGGTTCGTCACTTTCCATCGCGTGGGTTCGGAGGATCGAGGTGGACGGTCAGCGTGGCGTAGTCTGAATGATATGTACCGGCGGGCTCGCTCGGCAGCGTGATCCACACCGCCATCATCATCACCGGGCCCGACATGGATGCGTCGACTCGAACGAGACCGTTCGATCCGCTCTTCATTTTCACGGATGTCGAATCCGAGGCGACGGCGAGAACGTCGTGATGGGCAAGCGGCTCACCTTCCCAGAGCAGCCGAAACTCGCGCTTGCTTGAAGGGACGGCAACGAACTCCAGCGCCTGCCCGACGGGCTTGCTTGTCGCCTCGTCATCGGCGCGGCAGTTCCCGACGCAGAAGAAGGTCTTGGTGTGCTTGCGGTAGCTGCGCTGCAGAGGCGGGTCGCCGGGCAGATCGAGGAAGGCTTGGCGCACCGCATCGTCGGCGCCGATCTCATCGAGGTACATCTCCGCATCCTTCGGCTCGATTTCGCCGGCGCGAACCTTGCTGCTGAGCGCGACCACGGCCATCCCTTCCCTCTCGGCCTCGAAGGCGATATTCAAGAAGGTCTCGTTCTCTTCATATGAAAAGTCATCGACCCCCATGCCGGCGATGGTCACCGAGGCGTCCGCGATGCGCGACGGAGACGGCCCGGACAAGAAATCCGGATAGGAAAGAGCCGAGGTCATGGCAATTTCCACCTTGTCGCCCACCGCCCACTCGAAGTTCTTCGGCTGCAGGAAGGTCTGATGCGCTAGGGCCGAAGTCACGAAGAAGACAGCGGCGGCCGGAACGAAAATTGAAGTCTTCGGCATATCTTTCCTCTCCTAGGACAGGAGGCGAAGCCTATCACCCACCCCCCGGACGGCCAAGATCCGACGTTCCGAAGGCGCGGAGCATGCTCCACGCGACCTCGCCTCGACCGCAAACGCCGAAAATGCCTCAAATTCCGGCCATTTGGCCCGGATTCCTGCGCCCCATACCCGGTTGCGGAAAAAGTCTTACTCGCGATAGAATCGCGGTAAGTACCCCAAATCACTCATCACATCATTTTCCTCCTCTTCCGCATCCAGAAGGAATGACCATGCCGCCCGAACAAGCCGACCCGGTTTCCCAAATGATGAATCTGATTCTCTCCTACTGCCGGTCCCAAGCCCTCGGCACCGTCGCGAGACTCGGGATTCCGGACCTCCTGAAGGAGGGCGCAAAGACGGCGGATGAGCTCGCCGAGGCCACCCACAGCGATCCCGACTATCTCTTCCGCATGCTCCGGGCTTTGGCTTCCGAAGGCATCTTCGATGCCGTCGGCGATCGCTCGTTCGCTCTGACACCCTTGGCCGAGGCGTTGTCCGACGAACATCCCCAGTCGCTGCGTTGGCTGGCGGCGTCGATGAACGACGAAGCCCACTGGCAGCCCTGGAGCAAAGCCCACGACGTCGTCGTCGAGGGCCGGAGCCAAAGCGCCAACGTCTTGGGCGCTCCGATCTGGGAGCACCTTCAAGGCGAACCGGAACAGGCCGAACGCTTCGGCCGAGCCATGAGCAATATGAGCCGCCAAGCCATCGCCGGCATCGCGGCGCACTATGATTTCAGCCGTTTTCTTCGGGTCGTCGATGTCGGGGGAAGCCACGGCACGTTGGTTCTCGACCTGCTCGAGAAGTACCCGGAAATGCAAGCGACGGTTCTCGATCTTCCACCCGTGGTCGAAACCGGGCGCACGATGGTCGAGGATCACCCCCACGCCTCTCGTATCGAATTCGTCGCCGGCTCATTCTTTGAAGAGATTCCGGCCGGAGCCGACGCGTACCTGCTCAAGCATATTCTGCACGACTGGCCGGATGAAGAATGCCTGCGCATTCTTCGCGCGATCCGCAAGGCCATTCCCGCCGACGGCACCCTGCTGGTGTTCGACTCCCTCTTGGTTCCGGAGGCGCCGCCTTGGGCGGTGTGGCTGGATGTCCATATGATGGTTCTTCTCGACGGCAAGGAACGTTCTCCGGATGAATTCTCGGCACTCTTTGCCAAGGCCGGATTCGAATTGACCAAAGCCCAGCCCATTCCAGCCCCGGTCGCAATCATCGAGGCGCGCCCGGTCTAAGATCCGGTCTGAGATGAGATCCGCGCTCGGCCCGCCGGAAACGGCCGTGGCGGAGCGCTCTCGAGAAGGCCATCCCGCCCTCCGGATGGTCCGAAGCTAACCTTCCGGCGGATGGCACCTTGCACTAGAACATGCGCTGGAAATATCCCGTCGTGACGAAAGGATGACACGTCTCCGGTTAGCTATGGCTCTAGGACGTATTGTCGCAGAGCCCTCCGCCACCTCGTCGAGCCGCCGTTCCGACTCCCGGCAAGGTGTTTGATTGTCCGTCACAAAGACCCGACATTTCATCTGCGGAACCTCCAGCCGACGATACCGACGGAACGTCGCCCCAAGCAAGAACGCGGGGTAGGGTTCCGGGAGGATGCGTGAGTACGACAAGTGAACTACGAGGACTAGTCAAGTATCCGGCAGGCAACGAATTCCGCCGAGTCCTCCGCCAACGCGTCGCGGAGTACTTCGAGAATCGAGGCATCTCCACTCACGGGGGGCCTCGCATGTGGATCAAGACCGCGACCATCATCGTGTGGTTTCTTGCGTCCTATCTACTGCTTCTCTTGTGGGCGACGACACCGCTGCAAGCGGTTCTGCTTTCGGTCTCGCTCGGACTGTCCATCGCCGGCATCGGCTTCAACTTGCAACACGACGGCAGTCACGGCTCGTATTCTTCGAAGCGTTGGTTGAACAAGATCATGGCGACCTTCCTCGACCTGACTGGCGGATCGTCCTACCTGTGGAAGTGGCAGCACAACGTCATCCACCACACCTACACGAACGTCGAAGGCATTGACGAAGACCTGAAGGTCGGCGCGCTCGGCCGACTTGCTCCGGATCAGAAGCGGCTGGCCGTGCATCGCTTTCAGCACATCTACATCTGGTTTCTATACGCCTTCCTCCCACTCAAGTGGTGGTTTCTCGACGACTACGTTTCCTTGGGACAGGGCAGGCTCGGCGATCACAAAGTGCCGCGTCCCCGCGGAGTCGAACTCTTCCTTTTCTTCTTCGGGAAGTTTCAATTCTACGCATGGGCTTTGGTGCTGCCGCTGTTTCTTCACTCCTGGACTGTCGTCGTACCGGTGCTCGTGCTGACATCGTTCGTCACGGGCGTCACGCTTGCCGTGGTCTTTCAGTTGGCGCACTGCCTCGAAGAGGCGGATTTTCCCGCAAGGCCCGCCAACGGAGAACTGGAACTCCCCTTTGATGAATCCCAGTTAGCGACCACGGTCGACTTCGCGCGCAACAATCCGCTGGCGACTTGGTTTCTCGGCGGGCTGAACTTTCAGGTCGAGCACCATCTCTTTCCCAAGATCTGTCATATCCACTACTCGGCCATCGCGCCCATCGTGGAAAAAACCTGCGCGGAATTCGGCATTCCATACCGCAACAACGTCACCTTCTTCGACGCCTTGCGATCGCATGCGCGTTGGCTCTACCGCATGGGCCGGGCCGAACCCGCGTGACCCGATCGACCGTCGTGATCTGCGCTCACTCGGACTCTTCACCGCAAGGATCGACGGCCACGACCCGATAACCGTATTGGTTGCCGTCCGTCGCTCCCCCGGGATGAATCGTCCGAGGATCGATCGGAAGGCAGTCCATCCCCGCAGGACAGGGAATCTCCATCTGAGTCGTGAGGTCGAAGACCAAGACTCGGTAGTGATCTGCACCGTCCACCGGCGGCCATTCCAGCAAGAGATCGGATCCCTGCTTGGTCACGAAGGGATCAATGTTGTTCGACACGCGGAACGTCGCCGGATCCAAACGGGCCGGGTTCCTGGTCACCTTGTAAAGCGCCGCGCTGCTGTATGAAAGCACGTCGCCGTACTCCGGATCGGTATATGTCAGCCCCGCGGTCACGGTGAGATTGATCGAAGCACCTTGCCAAGAATCGATCACATAGGAACTCACTTCGCTGCCGGGCTCTGATAGCAGGTAGCCCGCTTCGCCCGGCAGGGGCGTGCGATTGGGATTCGTATCCCAGTCGCCTAGCAAGTCCGGATCGGTTTCGTCCCCCCAAGAGACGACATATCCCGTTTGAGCGATGCCCGGTTCTCCCGTGAGATTGGATCCATCCGCCGGCAGAGACCAGTTCACCTTCGTCCCGGAAAGGCACGCGAAAGCTTCGGTTTGATAAGGCGGATACGGACCCCAAGTAAATTCCGCATTGTCGGCGTTGTTGCCCAGCACGGACCAATCCTCAGGGGTCATCGTGTGGCCGTCCTCCGCCGGCGCGGAAACTCTTCCCAAAAGACCGTAGTCTTCGTGCAGCCAGTAGTAGTCGAAAGAATGATTGATCTGGTCGCCGAGATTGCAAACACCGAAAAGAAAATCGATGCCCAACTCGAGATCGGTGTCCTGGCGAATGAGAATGGTCGGAATGTAGTTTCCGGCGGGAACGTGAACCCATCCGTCCTCGATCGTGCTCACCAGAAAACCCGCATTGGCGGCCAGAAGGCCGCGTCCTCGCGGATCGGTATCGTTGCATTGCGGCCAACACAGCGGATCGCACTGCGACGCGGTCGTAAGATTCAAGCCGTTGGAATCATCGCATTCGGTCCAATTGCCGGAATACCAGCTTTCTCCCACCTTCATCGTCGCCGTATCGGGGTCGGGCCCGCTGAAGCGAAGAAAGCGGAAGAGACGCATCGCACCGCCGGCGCTCTGAGAAAAACAGATCTGCGTCCAATCGTCGGTGTTCATCTCATCTTGCGAAAGATAGGAAACGTCGATGGTCGGATTCGCTCCCGTATCGTTGTCGTTGAGCGCGAAGATGTCGCGGGTAAAGAGCGCTCCTCCCGAGTAGTAGTCCATCTTCAGGTAGCTCTGCCACGTACCGTCCGCCGGATTGGCGCTCTGGTCGCGTACCGCACAGCTCTCCGGACAAGCTGGAGCCGATCCGGTGATATCGTCGCGAACGGTCACCATTCTTCGGAAAGTCAGATTGGCCTCGAGCAGGCCCGTCCAGTCCCAAACCTCCGGCAGCGTTTCTTCGGAGGCGGGATCACCCGGGTCGGGCTGATAGAGCACGTCGAATTCGTCGATCGATATCATCTCTCCCGCGCTCGTCCACGCCGGATGCAGCGAAGTCAGCGGCGTCGTTCCGCGCACCGCCCACTGCATCACGCCCGTACTACCGGGTGTCAGCGCATTGTGAAAATCCGTATAGGGAAGCTCGATGCCGTCATTGGCGTCGATGGCTCCCCCGGCGAGCGTTTCGGCACGATCGGGCCTGAATGCCGACCCGGGACCGGGTGCGAAGCCTTCGAGCAAAGCCACCGTCCCGCCGCGACGATCGAGAAAGCGCAACCTTCGGCGCGGCACCTCATCGGAATCCGCCTGCTCGTCTCGACGTTCGTCTTCCCGCACGACGATGACCTCTCTCGGACCGCTCGGCAGCAATGCCACGCCTTCGCCGACTGCGTAGCCGTTCCATCGTTCGCTAGACAAACGATCGCCGACTTCGAGAGCCTCCGGAACATTTCCCTCCTCTGCATCCTCCCAAGGGGGGAAGAGGGGCTCGTCCAAGGTGGCGAGATCATGCCATCGCCAACGCGGCCCCAACGGCCCGGTGTCCGACGATGCGAAGAGCATGCAGCCGAGAGGCCGGGCGTGGGCCTGCGTCTCGGAGCGAGCTCGCTCGTCGGCGCACAGTGCGCGATCGGCTCCGAGATTGAAGGCCTCGACCGCAAGTCCCACCGCTTTGGGCAGCGAGACCTTCCACTGCACCACGGTGGAGTCTTTCGACGAAAACGGGCGCAAGTCCCAGAAGGTTCGGGTTTCCCAGCCGACGGCGACCGCCGGCAGCTCGTCGCCCCGCTCTACGAGATAGGTCCACTCCGCATCGAGGTTCACTTGCGGTGTGCGTGCGCGCACTGCCTCCGCTTGGGC
>Ga0256830_1002421_pt1 | contig 12295 bp, 9 predicted proteins | sample 128326metaG_FD_190537 | JGI IMG/M metagenome (GOLD analysis project Ga0256830, IMG submission 190537) | Hydrothermal vent microbial communities from Lau Basin, Pacific Ocean - 128-326 | ecosystem: Environmental > Aquatic > Marine > Hydrothermal vents | place: Pacific Ocean: Lau Basin | collected...
AACAACGTGTCGGCCGAGAACGTCTATGTCGACCCCTTGGTCCAGCCGATCTCCACCCGCTCGGAGTTCGGGGCGGAGTTCCTGCGGGCCGTGGGGGAGATCATGGGCCGGTTCGACGGCGTGCACACCATCTGCGGGCTTTCCAACGTGTCCTACGGGTTGCCCGAGCGGAAGCTGTTGAACCAGACTTTCGCGGTGATGGCCGTGGCCCGCGGCCTCGACGCCGTGATCGTGAACCCGTTGGACACCCGGCTCATGACCCAGTTGGTGGCGGCCGAGGCCCTGGCCGGCAGGGACCCGTTCTGCATGAACTACCTCAAGGCCTACCGGGCCGGCCGTCTAGAGGCCTGACCGTTTTATGCTGAGTTGCGTTCAAACCGAGATCCCTCGGGGGGCGGGGCGGGACCTGCCTCCGGCCGGGCGCGAAGCCGAGCATTGAGATTCGCCGCGCAGGCACAGGACCGAAGGGGCCGCGCCCGGCTCTCCGGCAGGTCCCTTGTATAAGGGCCCCAATGGTTAACTTTGTTCTCTCGGTAGGGCGTGGCAGACCGACGTCCCTTGCCCCGCCGAGCAGGGAGCGATAGCGCCTGTTTATCCGCCGGGGTGATAATGCGGGCCAACAGAGGCCCGACCGCTTTCCTGGTACACACGGGAGGAGCTCCATGCTGTACATCGACGGCACGTGGCGCAAGATCGGGGGGAACGGCACCTTCCCGGTGCACGATCCTGCCACCGGCGAGGCGATCGGCCAGGCCGCGGACGCGGGCCGCCGCGAGGCGGGCGAGGCGGTGACCGCGGCCCTTCGGGCGTTCGAGGGGTGGTCGGCCCGCACGGCCTACGAGCGCTCCACATACCTCTACCGCGCGTACCGGATCATGACGGAGCGCTCCGAGGACCTGGCCCGCCTCATGACCCGGGAGCAGGGCAAACCGATCCGGGCGGCCCGAAACGAGGTGCGGTACGCGACCGACTTTCTCCTGTGGTTCGCGGAGGAGGCGAAGCGCAACTACGGCGAGACCATCCCCGCTCCGCGGGCCGACCAGCGGTTCCTGGTGCTTCGGCAGCCCGTGGGCGTGGTGGCGGCGATCACGCCGTGGAACTACCCCGTGTCCATGATCACCCGGAAGGTGGCGCCGGCCCTTGCCGCGGGGTGCACGGTGGTGGTGAAGCCCGCCGAGCAGACCCCACTGTGCGCCGTGGAGGTGTTTCGGGTTCTGGAGGAGGCCGGGGTGCCGCCGGGCGTGGCGAACCTGGTGACGGCCCGGGACCCCGAGCCCGTGGCGGCCGAGTTCCTGGAGAACCCGGCGGTGGCCAAGCTCACGTTCACGGGCAGCACCGAGGTGGGCAAGCTGTTGGCCCGTGCGGCCGCCGACCGGATCCAGCGGGTGTCCCTCGAGCTGGGGGGGCACGCTCCGTTCATCGTGTTCGACGACGTGGACCCGGCCCACGCGGCCAAGGGCGCGGCCCTGGTGAAGTTCCTCAACACCGGCCAGGCGTGCATCTGTCCGAACCGGATCTTCGTTCAGCGCACCGTGGCCGAGCCGTTCCTGGAGACCCTGGTGCAGCGGGTGAGCCGGCTGCGCGCCGGGTGCGGGCTGGAGGAGGGGGTGAGCATCGGGCCCCTGGTGGACCGCGCCGCCCTGGAGAAGGTGGACCGGCAGGTGCGGGACGCCGTGGCCCGGGGGGCCCGGGTGGTGTGCGGGGGCCGGCGGTTGACCGACGATGGGCTGGACCGGGGATGGTTTTACGCGCCCACGGTGCTCACGGGGGTGACCCCGGACATGTTGATCTACCGGGAGGAGACGTTCGGACCCATCGCCCCGGTGTTGGTGTTCGACGACGAGGAGCAGGTGGTCGAGATGGCCAACGACACCACCTACGGCCTGGCGGCCTACGTGTACACCCGGGATCTTTCCAGGGCCCTGCGGACGGTCGAGCGGCTGAGGTTCGGGATCGTGGGCGTCAACGACATCAACCCCACCGCTGCCGCAGCCCCGTTCGGGGGGTGGAAGGAGAGCGGCCTGGGCCGGGAGGGCGGCCGGGAGGGGCTCCTCGAGTACCTGGAGACCAAGCTGGTGGGGTTCTCGATCTGATCCGCCGACCCACCGGCGGCCCGCCCGGGCCGCCGGTTCTTTTGGGGCGGTGGAGTGGGTTCGCCCCGCCTCCCCTCCTTCGCAAGGCGCAAGTTCCCCCTCGGTCGTCCACCCTTCCCCTGCTGGGGATTCTTTTCCTTTTTAGGTGGGGAAACTTCCCCTGCCGGGGAAAGTTCCTCTGGTGCCAAGCTTCCCAAAGGCGGCCGTCCGGGGCCCGCCGGGGTTCGGCCTTGGCCGGGAGCCCCCGCCCGGGGCCGGTTTCCGCCCCACCCGGGAGTGCGTCCTTCCCCTGGCACACCCCTTGCTACTCCCTCCGGCGCACGCAAACACGGTTTATGAACGCCGGAGGAGCCCCATGGAGGAGAAGCGCTACTGGAACGAAGAGATCGAGACCCTGTCGCGGGAGTCGCTGGAGGCCTACCAGCTCGAGCAGCTCAAACAGCATCTCGACTTCGCCTACTCCAACGCCCCCTACTACCGGGAGGCGTTCGACGACGCCGGGGTGAAGCCCTCCGATCTTCGCCACCTGGAGGACCTCACCCGGTTCCCGTTCACGAACAAGAAGATCGAGCGCGACCGCCAGGTGGCCTACCCCGATCTGGGCGACATGGTGGCGGTGCCCGAGCGGGAGATCGTGTTCGTAGCCGCCTCGAGCGGCTCCACCGGCGTGCCCACCCTGAGCCCCTTCACCCGGCGGGACTTCGAGGAGTTCCAGGACGTGCAGGCGCGGCTCTTCTGGGCCACGGGCATGCGGCCCACGGACCGGTACGTGCACGCCCTGAACTTCACCCTGTTCGTGGGCGGCCCCGACGTGATCGGGGCCCAGAGGCTCGGGGCCCTGTGCATCTGGGCCGGCGCCATTCCCTCCGACCGGTTGCTGTTCATCCTGAAGGAGTTCAAGCCCACCACCACCTGGACCACCCCCTCGTACGCCTGGTACCTGGGCGAGACCGCCCGCAAGCAGGGGATCGATCCGGCCCGGGACCTGGCGATCCGGCGGATCATCGTGGCCGGCGAGCCCGGGGGCTCGATCCCGGCCACCCGCCGGGCCATCGAGGAGCTTTGGGACGCCGAGGTGTACGACTTCTACGGCCTCTCCGACATCTTCGGCGCCAACGCGGGCATGTGCGAGGCCAAGGACGGCCTCCACGTGGCCGAGGACCACACCCTGGTGGAGGTGCTCGATCCGGAGAGCCTCGAGCCCGTGGCCGAGGGCGAGCCGGGGGAACTGGTGCTGACCACGCTTCGAAAGCGGGCCCGGCCCATGATCCGGTTCCGCACCGGCGACATCGTCAAGTGCGTGCGGGAGCGGTGCTCGTGCGGCCGCACCCACGCGCGCATCTACATCCACGGCCGCATCGACGACATGTTCATCGTGTCGGGTGTGAACGTGTTCCCCAGCGACATCGAGTACGTGGTCCGGAACATCGAGGGCCTGACCGGCGAGTACCGCATCGTGGTGTACACCGAGCAGCACCTGACCAAGTTCGACGTGGAGGTGGAGAAGGAGCGGTCCTGCTCCAAACCCGACGAGGAGCTGGCCCGCGAGGTGTCGGAGCGGGTCAAGGTGCGGTCGGGGGTGCGGCCGAAGAACGTGAAGATCCTCGAGGACGGCGCGCTGCCCCGGGCCACCCACAAGGCCAAGCGGCTCGTGGACCTGAGGAAGAACGCGCAGTGAGGTGTCGGGGGGGGCGGCCCGCGTCCCCGACTCTTTCGACCCCCTTCCACAACAGAGGAGATCCGCCATGGCAGTCAAGAGCCCGGAACACTACCTCAAACGCGCCAAGGCCATGCGGCCCCGCGTGTTCATGGACGGCAAGCCGGTGGAGGACATCACCGAGCACCCCGTGACCCGCACGGTGGTGGAGGCCAATCTGGCCAGCTACGAGTGGGCCCTGGATCCGGAGGGGGGCAAGGTCCTCACCCGGCCCAGCCATCTCACGGGCGAGCCGTGCAACATCTACAACACCCTGAGCCGGAGCACCGACGACCTGATCCAGAGGGCCGCGGCCGGCCTGTACGCGGCCGAGCACCTGGGCACCTGCATCTACCGCTGCGTGGGCTGCGACGCGTTCAACTCGCTGGCCGCCACGACCTATGAGATGGATCAGGCCCTGGACACGTCCTACCACGGCCGGCTCATGGAGTTCCTCCGGTACGTGCAGGACGAGGACCTGACCGTGGCCGGGGCCATGACCGAGCCCCGGGGCCGGCGGGACCAGAAGCTCCAGCAGTGGACCGACCCGGACCTGTCGCTCCACGTGGTGGACCGCAACGACAAGGGCATCGTGGTGCGGGGGGCCAAGATCAACATCTCGGGAGCCTATGCCTGCGACTGGACCATCGTGATGCCCTCGGGGGCCCGCCGGCCGGGCGAGGAGGACTACGCCGTGTCGTTCGCCGTGCCCAACGGCGAGAAGGGCGTGACCTACATCTGCCAGTACACCCCCTACTCGGCGGAGCGGGAGATGGCCGAGGACCCCTGGGAGCTGGGCAACCCCCGGTTCGGCCAGCGGGAGACCTCGATGATCGTGTTCGAGGACGTGTTCGTGCCGTGGGAACGGGTGTTCCTGTGCGGCGAGACCCGCTACGCCGGCCGGATCGTCACCCGGTTCGCCCAGATCCACCGCATGGTATGCGGCGGGTCGTGCAAGGTGGGGTTCGGAAAGATCCTGATCGGGGCGGCCCGCCTGATCCAGGAGTACAAGGGCCTGGAGAAGGTGCCCCACATCAACGACCAGATGACCGAGATGATCACCCTGCTCGAGACCGTGAGGGCCTGCTCCAAGGCGGCCGCCATCGAGGGCAAGGAGGTGGTGCCCGGCTCCGGGGTGTACGTGCCGGACGACCTGCTCGGCAACGTGTCCAAGCTCAACATCTGCAACGCGTTCTGGAGGATGATGGCCCTGGCCGGGGACATCGGAGGGGGGCTGCTGGTGACCATGCCCAGCCTGAAGGAGCTGAAGAACCCCGAGACCCGCCGGTACCTGGAGAAGTTCTACAGCTTCGGCGCCGACGTGCCCGCCGAGAACATCCTGAAGATCACCAAGCTCCTCCAGAACTGGACCGCGGGGCTCCACGGGGTGGGCACCTGGCACGGGGCCGGCCCCGTCCAGGCGCAGAAGATCATGGTGCAGCGCCTGGCCGACTACGAAGAGATGAAGGAGCTGGCCATGAAGATGGCCGGAATCCCCGAGCCGGCGCCGAGCCAGGAGGAAGCGTCATGAGCACGTACCGGCCGAAAGATCGGGTCAAGGCGGCGTTCCGCCGCACCTTTGCCGACCGGGTCCCGAGCTACCCCATCCTGGGGGCGTACACGGTGAACCTCACGGGAGCCGACCTGAGGGACTTCTACACCCAGGCCAAGCCCCTGGCCGACGGGCAGCTCGCGGCCCTCGACGCCTACGAGCCCGACATCCTGGTGCTGATGCGCGATCTGCTCACCGAGGCCGAGGCCATGGGCAGCGAGGTGGAGTTCCCCGAGGGCCAGATGTGCCAGATCCGACGCTACGCCCTGGCCGACGAGCCCGAGAGGCTGGCCCGGCTGTCCCCGCCCGACGTGCGCAACGACGGCCGGTTCCCCTCCTACTGGGAGGCCTGCCAGACGGTGGCGAGCCAGGTCCGGGACGTGCCCGTGGGAAGCCTGCTGGTGGGGCCCTGGACCATCGCCGCCAACCTGCGGGGCGCCGAGAACCTGATCTTCGACGCCATGAAGCGGCCCGAGTACGTCCGCGACCTGCTGGAGCTCACCACCCAGGTGGCCGTGGACGCGGCCGTGGCCGCCCAGGAGGCGGGCGTGGGGGTGAGCTACTCCGAGGCCGCCGCCTCGTGCAGCCTGATCTCCCCCAAGATCTATCGGGAGTTCGTCAAGCCGGTGCACCGCCGGCTCACCGAGGAGCTCAAGAAGCGAAAGATCGCGGTCACCCTGCACATCTGCGGGTACATCGACCCCATGATGGAGGACGTGGTGGACACGGGCATCGTGGCGCTTTCGATCGACAGCGCCACGAGCCTGGAGAAGATGATCGAGGTGAACCAGAAGCGGGTGGTGATCATCGGCAACGTGCCGGTGACCACCTTCGAGCAGGGCACCCCCGCGGACATCGAGGCGGAGGTCCGGCGGTGCGTGGACACGGCCGCGCCCCACAGCGCGTTCATCCTGTCGTCGGCCTGTGAGCTGTCCCCCGCGGCCAAGCCGGAGAACGTGGCCCACTTCGCCCGGTTCGCCAAGGAGTACGGACGCTACGAGCACCTGGGCCTTGCGGCCGGAGGGGGAGATGGCTGAGCCCCGGGTGGTGATCGTGGGGGCCGGCGGAGCGGCCCATGCCCTGACCGGCCTGCTGCGGGCGCTGGGCAACGACGCCCAGGTCGACATCTTCACCGACCGTCCCTACGCGGGATACGTGGTGTGCGAGCAGCCCTACTTCCTGCGGGGCCGGGTGGGGTTCGACGACATGTTCTACGCCCGAAAGGGCTGGTACGAGAAGGTGGGGGCCCGGATCCACTACGAGACCCCGGTGCAGGCGGTGGACCGGGAGCGGAAGGTGGTGGAGACCTCTGCCGGGGAGTTCCCCTACGACGTGCTGGTGCTGAACACCGGGGCCGAGCCGGCGGCCCCTCCCATCCCGGGGCTCGACGGGGTGCGGGAGTACCACCTGACCTCGGACGTACGGCGGTGCCTCTCGTTTGCGGAGGCCGTGGACGGGGCCCGCCGGGCCGTGGTGATCGGGGCCGGCGCCATCGGGCTGGAGGTGGCCGAGGGCCTGGTGGAGCGGGGGTTCGAGCGGGTCACCGTGGTCGAGGGGGAGGGCCACGTCCTGCCCCGAGCCCTGGACCCGGACCTGGCCGAGGGGCTGGAGCAGCGGATCCGGAACCGGGGGGTGGATCTGCGCACGGGCGTGCGGGTGCGGTCGGTCCGCACCGAGGGCCCGGACAAGGTGCTCGAGCTGCCCGACGGGGAGATCCGGGCCGACTTCGTGCTGCTGGCCACGGGGGTGCGGCCCCGGGTCGACCTGGCCCGGGCGGCCGGGCTGGAGATCGGCCCCACCGGAGGGATCGCGGTGGACCCGTTCCTGCGCACCCGCGACCCCTCGGTGTACGCGGTGGGCGACTGCATGGAGACCTGGGAGCGGGTCACGGGTCACCGCCGGCCGGTGCTGCCCATGCTCGCCTCCCACACCAACCGCTCGGGCCGGCTGGTGGCCCGGAACATCCACCACGGCCCCCGGTTTGAGTACCCGGGCACCTGCCTGCCGTTCGGCATCGAGCTGTTCGGGGTCACCGTGGCCACCTGCGGGCTCACCGGCGCCCTGGCCGAGCGGTGGGGCCTCGACACCGTGGCGGTGCGGTCCCGGGGGGTGCTGGCCAAGCCCCAGCTCGGGGGGGAGCGCGTCGAGATCAAGGTGCGCGCGCTGCGGACGAACGGGCGCATCGTGGGGGTCCAGGCGGTGGGCGGCCCGGGAACCGCCCGGATGATCGACCGGGCCGTCCTGGCCGTGGGCGAAGGGGTCCCGCCGCACCGGCTGTCCCTGTACGAGACCGTCTACAGCCCGACTCTCAACGTGGCCTATGACGCCTTTACCCAGGCGGTGGACCGTCTTCTGGTCGAGGGGGGCTGGTCCTGACCGGAGGCATCGGCCGTTTCCTCCCTCTCCTGTCGATCGACGCGGGAATGCGTCGGAAAGGAGGTCGCTATGCGTCGGAACCAACCCACGAGGCCGCAGGGGGTCACCCGGCGGGAGTTCCTGACCCGCACCGCTGCCGGGGCCGGGGTGCTCACCGCGTCGAGCCTGGGGCTCACGCGGTTCGCCTGGGGAAGCCCGAAGCCCATCGTGCTGGGGCTGCACGCGGACATCACCGGCGTGGCCGCCACCTACGGCTACTGGTTCCAGAGGGTGGTGAAGGCCGCGGTGGACAAGGTCAACGCCGAGGGGGGCATCGCCGGCCGGGAGGTCAAGCTGGTGGTGGCCGACACGGCCAGCTCCGCGGAGACCGGACCCCGCAACCTGCGCCAGCTGATCTACGAGGACGAGGCCGACTTCGTGATCGGGTCGGTCCACTCGGGGGTCGTGCTCGCGTCGGCCCCGGTGGCCCAGGAGACGAACACGTTCTACTTCTCCGGCGGCGCCATGTCGGCCTCGATCACGGGTGAGAAGGCCAGCCCGTACCTCGGGCGATGCCACACCCACGCCCGCATGCAGGCGCAGGTGGGGTGGAAGTGGGCGTTCGACAACCTGGGGAAGAAGTGGACGTTCGTCGTGGCCGACTACTCCTGGGGCCGGAGCCTGGCCCAGGAGTTCGGGGCGCGGATCCGAAAGGCCGGCGGCGAGGTGCAGGTGATCAAGGCCCCTCCGAGGACGAGCGACTTCATCCCCTACCTGCAGAAGGTGCACGGCGACTCCGAGGTGCTGTTCACGGCGTTCCTGGGGTCGGCCGCGCTGGGGGTGATGCGCCAGTCCGTGGAGATCGGGCTGCACGAGCGCATGAAACGGTTCTCGGTCATCTGCACCGCGGACGGCATCGGCATGGACCAGATCGGCAAGGAGGCCGTGGGCATGCACTTCCTGTCGTACCACCCCCGGTACCTGGACCAGTTGCCCGAGGCCCAGCGCCCCTACGAGGCCGCGTTCCGCAAGGCCGTGGGGGTCACGCCCGAAGGCCGGGACGTCTCGAACCCCAAGAAGGTGATCGTGGGCTCCCACTACTGGTCGGGCTGGGAGTACGTGGGGCTGATCAAGAGGGCCGTGGAGGCCTCGGGTTGGAGGTCCAAGAAGGACAACAAGGAGTTCCACAAGGCGTTCTTCAACCTCAAGGTCCAGGCCGGCCCGTGGTTCCCCCAGGGGGACCTGATGCTGCGCGAGGAGGACCAGCAGGGGTTCCACAACCACTACCTGGTGCGGGTGGAGAAGGACCTCAGGCTCCACCGCATCGCCGTGCTCCCCAAGGAGCAGGCGGTGTACGAGCCCCCGGTGGACCTGAAGAAGTACTGGACCTGATCCCAGGGCCGGGGGCGGGGCTTCCGCCCGCCCCCGGCGAGGAGGACCCTCTGTTGGCACAGTTGGCCCTCGTGATCGTGAACGGGTTCGTCTGGGGGTGGATCGTGGCCCTGATCGCCCTGGGGCTGAACCTGATCTTCGGGCTCACCCACGTCATCAACATCGCCCACGGGGCGTTCTACATGCTGGGCGCGGTGGTGGCCTGGTACGTGGTGGAGGCCACCGGCCATTTCTGGCTGGCGCTGGCCGTGGCGCCCCTGGCCGTGGGCCTGCTGGGGCTGGGGGTGGAGAGGTGGGTGCTCAGGCGGGTCGAGGGCAACCCCGTGATCACCATCGTGGCCACGTTCGGGGTGATGCTGATCCTGGAGCACTCGGTGCTGCTCACCTTCGGGGGCGCCTCCCAACGGATCGCGCCGCCGGTCACGGCCCGGTTCCCCCTGCTGGGCATCCAGTACCCCGCGTTTCGCCTGGTGGTCATGGGGTTCAGCGTGCTGGCCGTGGCCGGGGTGGCGCTGCTGCTCCGGCGCACCGCGGTGGGGCTGTGGATGCGAGCGGCCAGCCAGAACCCCGAGGCGGCCCTGGCCCTGGGGGTGCCGGTGGACCGGGTGTACTTCATCACCTTCGGTCTGGGATCGGCCCTGGCGGGTCTGGGGGGGGTGCTGGCCGCTCCCATCGTGAGCGTGAACTTCCTGATGGGCCTCGACGTTCTGATCCTCGCCTTCATCGTGGTGATCGTGGGGGGGCTCGGCAACCTCCCCGGGTCGGTGTTCGCCGCGGTGTTGATCACCGAGGTGGAAGGGGTGGCCAGCCTGTACGTGGACCCCACCTCGGCCCGGGTGCTGAGCCTTCTCATCATGGTAGGGGTGATCCTGTGGAGACCGCACGGCCTGTTGCAAAAGGCGGCCTGACGGCCCGAGATGCCTGGGGCGCCCAGCGGGTGCTCGTGTGGGCCCCGCGGGTCGGAGCGGCCGCGGTGCTCGCCGCCCTGGTGACGTTGCCGCCCCACCTCGGGTACTTCAACCAGATCTTCCTGAGCGAGATCCTGGTGTGGGCCCTGTTCGCCATGTCGTTCGACCTGGTGTACGGCTACACGGGGCTGCTGAGCTTCGGCCAGAGCCTGTTCTTCGGGGCGGGGGGGTATGCCGTGGCCATGGGGGTGAGCCGGATGGACCTCTCGGCCCTGCCGTGCCTCGGGCTGGCCGTGGCCGTGGGGGCTGCGCTTGCCCTGGTGGTGGGGTTCGTGGCGGTACGGGTGTCGGGCATCCATTTCGTGCTCATCACCATCATCTTCGCCCTGATCGGGTTCCTGGTGGCCCAGCGGTGGGTGTGGCTCACCGGCGGGGACGACGGCATGACCTTCGCCTGCCCGCCCCTGGTCCTGGGGGGCTGGGAGGTGTCGATCGCCAAGCCGATCCGCGGGTACTACTTCACGCTGGCGGTGGTCTGCGCCGGTGCCCTGGCCCTGGCCCGGCTGGTCACGAGCCCCCTGGGCCGGGTGCTCCGGGGGGTGCGGGAGAACGAGCTGCGCATGGGGCTCCTGGGCTACGACGAGCGGCTGTACAAGCTGTGCGCGTTCGTGGTGGCCGGGGCCACGGCCGGGCTGGCCGGGGGGCTGTTCGCCATCCTGAGCCGGTTCTCCAACCCGGCGTTCCTCCACTGGACCACCTCGGGCAAGGCCGTGGTGTGGACCATCGTGGGCGGCCCCGGCACCCTGGCCGGCCCGGCCCTGGGCACCGCCCTGCTCATGATGATCGAACACCTGGCCCGGCGGGTGATGCAGGGAAGCGAGCTGGTGGTGGGGGCGATCCTGATCGTGTCGGTGCTCGTGGCGCCCCAGGGCATCGTGGGCATGTGGCGGAAGTGGGTCCGGGCCCGGGAGCGAAAGTGAGCGACTTGGAAGCTCCATCAGGCCCCTGCGGGGTCGGGCACCGGGGAAGGGTAACTCTCGTTGGTCCGGGGCCATTGCCGGCGGCGGGGCAAGGGGCCTGCTTCCGGCCGGGCGCGAGTGCAACATCCGATCGCCGCGCCTTCGCGTGCCGTTGCCGAAGCAGCCCCTTCGGGCGGAGACAGCGGATGGCGGGGGAGTTCGACAAGACTACAAACGTTCGGTGGGCGCGGCGAGCCAAGGAGCCGCGCCCGGCGCTCCAGCAGGCCCCTTGCCCCCCAGACCGTGATGCTGTGACGCAGGCCTGCTTGAACCGCTAGGAGAGGAAAGAGGTTTTCGGCTTTCTAGCTTTTGAGCTCTCTAGCCTCAGAGCCGCCCAGCGGGCCGAAGGCCCCATACCGACGACCGTAGACCGATGACCGAAGACCGAAGTTACTTGGAAGTCCAAGAGGTCCAGAAGTCCTTCGGCGGGCTCATGGCCCTTCAGGAGGTGACGCTGCGGGTGCCGCCGGGGGAGCTGCGGGCCCTGATCGGGCCCAACGGCGCCGGAAAGACCACCCTCATGAACGTGATCACGGGCCGCTACGCCCCGGACCGGGGCAGCGTCCGGCTGGGCGGACGGGAGATCGCGGGCCTGCCTCCCCACCGGATCGCCCGACTCGGCGTGGCCCGCACCATGCAGATCACCTCGGTGTTCCCCGGCCTCACGGCCTACGAGAACCTCTGGCTGGCCGTGGCGGCCAGGCGCCGGATCAAGAGCGCGTGGGTCTCGGCCCGGCGGTGGGGGCCGGAGCATCGCCGGGCCCGGGAGCTCCTGGAGTTCCTGGACCTGGGGGCCAAGGCCGACTGGCCGGCGGCCGAGCTCGCCTACGGGGAGCAGCGGCTCCTGGAGATCGGCCTGGCCCTGGCCCGGGAGCCCCGGGTCCTGCTGCTGGACGAGCCCGCGGCCGGGCTCTCGGCGCGGGAGGTGGCGGTGGTGGTCGAGAAGATCCGCGAGCTGGCGCCGGGCCGCACCATCCTCCTGATCGAGCACGACATGGACCTGGTGATGAACCTGGCGGAGCGGGTCACGGTGCTCCACTACGGCAAGGTGCTGGCCGAGGGGACCCCCGAGGAGATCCGGGCCAACGCCGAGGTGCAGAGGGTGTACCTGGGAGGGTGGCAGCCGTGCTGAAGGTGGAGGGCCTGCACGCGTTCTACGGAAAGAGCCACGTGCTCCACGGGGTGGACCTGGAGGTGGGGCCGGGGGAGCTGGTGGGGCTGTTGGGGCGCAACGGCATGGGCAAGACCACCACCCTGAAGGCGGTGATGGGGCTGGTCCG
>Ga0256830_1002422_pt1 | contig 12293 bp, 15 predicted proteins | sample 128326metaG_FD_190537 | JGI IMG/M metagenome (GOLD analysis project Ga0256830, IMG submission 190537) | Hydrothermal vent microbial communities from Lau Basin, Pacific Ocean - 128-326 | ecosystem: Environmental > Aquatic > Marine > Hydrothermal vents | place: Pacific Ocean: Lau Basin | collected...
TCGCCAGGAGGGAGACGAGCCTAGATGAAGCGGATTATGCCTTTCTAGGGATCCCATATGACAGCAGCGAGAGCTACAGGGTGGGATCAAGGTTTGCTCCCAGGGCGATAAGAGAGGCGTCCATGGAGATGGAGGACTACGATCTCCTGGAGAATAAGGACCTCAGAGATATAAAGATCGCTGATCTGGGCGATGTTGAGGTTTCTTTCGGGAACTACCCAGAAACCATGTCGCGAGTCGTGGACACCGTCTCAGAGATTCTTAACAAGGGGGCGGTGCCTGTGTGTGCCGGGGGGGAGCACACAATAACCCATAGCGTACTTTCGTCCTACGAGGAGAAGCCTTTCGCTGTTATATACGACGCCCATCTTGACTTTCGCCACGACTATCTGGGAGAGAAATTCTCCCATGCCTGCGTCACCAGAAGGGTCATGGAATTGCTGGGGAAAGAGAATATCCTGGTCGTCGGAGTGAGGAGCGCCTCCAAAGGAGAAGCGGAGGATGCCGCGGAGCTCGGCCTGACGTACATTCCTTATCCGAAGTGCGGGAAGAATCTGTCTAGGAAGATTAAGGACAGAGTCAGGGGAAAAAACGTATATCTCTCTCTTGACATGGACGTTCTTGACCCTGCCGAGGCCAGGGGAGTGGGCAATCCCGAGCCTCCAGGGCTCAGCTATAGGGAGCTTCTGTCATCCCTGGAGTTTTTACATGAAACGTCTTTAGTGGGTTTTGACGTGACAGAGGTCACCCCAATCTACGACAGCTATACGCCGGTCCTCGCAGCAAAGGCCATTTTCAAGGTCCTCCTAAAAACAGAGAAAATCAAAAAATATAAAAGCCATGGTGGATAGGGTTCATTAATGGATTTCAGAGGCCGGGACATTATCTCCATTAGAGACCTTACCCGGGAAGAAATAAGCTTCATCTTGGACAGGGCGGAGGAAATGGAGAAGAGCCCTCCCGGTAATGTTTTAAGGGGAAAAATTCTGGCGTGCCTTTTCTACGAGCCCAGCACTCGGACGAGGCTGTCCTTTGAGGCGGCCATGAAGAGGCTTGGAGGGGAAGTTATAGGGTTTACGGAGGCAGGGGTTTCATCAGTAGCCAAAGGCGAAAGCCTCATCGACACGGTGCGCACGGTGGAGGGATACTCCGACGTTATAGTTATCAGGCATCCCAGAGAGGGGGCTGCAAGGCTATGCGCCGGTATTGCCGATATACCTGTTATTAATGCCGGCGACGGTTCTAATCAGCATCCCACCCAGACCCTGCTGGATCTGTATACTATCCGCAGGGAGAAGAACAGGCTCGACGTTGACGTTGCGATACTGGGTGATCTTAAATACGGCAGGACGGTGCATTCTCTCGCCTATGCCCTGGGGATGTTTAACGCCAGAATTACTCTGATATCCCCCCGGGGGTTGGAGATGCCCAGGGAGGTGCTGTCAGACATAAAGAAGGCCGGTGCAGAGATACAGGAAGTAACCAGCCTTGAGGAGACACTGAAGGGGATAGACGTGCTCTATGTCACACGGATCCAGAGAGAGCGTTTCCCAGACATGGAGGAGTACGAGAAAGTAAAGGGTGCTTATAGGTTGACTGCGGATATGCTCAGGGATGTTAGGGAGGGCATGATAATTCTTCATCCCCTGCCCAGGGTGGATGAGATCTCTCCAGAGGTCGACTCCACGAAACATGCCCGATACTTCCATCAGGTCAAATACGGTGTGCCGGTGAGAATGGCCCTTTTGAAGCTCATCCTGGAGGGTTAAAACAAGATGACCATCGATATGAAGGTCAAGAAAATCAAGAACGGCACGGTGATAGACCACATAACAGCCGGCCAGGCCTTAAATGTCCTGAAAATCCTTGGGATTACAAAAGAATATCCTAAAACCACCGTCACGGTGGCCATGAATGTACCATCCGGTAAGTTAGGGTTTAAAGACATCGTTAAGGTGGAGGGCAGGGAGCTAGAGGCCGAGGAGCTGGACAAGATATCCCTCATCGCCCCTGATGCAACCATAAATATTATAAGAGACTACGAGGTCGTAGAGAAAAAAACGGTCTCTCTGCCGGAAATTCTTGAGGGAGTTCTCGAGTGCGACAACCCCAACTGCATAACCCACTTTGAGGCTGCAAAATCACAATTCATAGTCGAGGAGAAAAACCCGATAAAGCTAAGGTGTGTCTACTGTGAGCGCTCCATGGATGAAGAGGGAGTTGTAAAACAGTTCTGAGCCATGAAGCCGCTGCAACACCTGTTATTATCCAGTGTATTTTTTGGGGCTCTGCACATACTAGGCTTTGACCAGGCCTTTGTAGTCACCGCGTTTGCGGCGTCCATCCTCATAGACATCGATCATTTTTTTCTCGCAGGCAAAGTCGGTTCCTGGAATCCTCTCCACATATACAGGTTCTGTATGAATTTTAACCCTGAGCCCAGAGAAATCCTCGTGCTGAAGTTTGGGGGGATAAGGTTTCTGCCCTTCCACAACGTCCTCCTATCCCTCGTTGTGGCGCTTTTCCTTCCGGCCGTGGGAATGGGGATGCTGTTTCACCTTGTCCTGGATTTTATCAGCATCATGCGGCGGACGCTCTAGACTGTGAAAGAGCAGTTTCCCCTCATGAAAAATTCACAGTGGCGCCAGACGTCTTTTTCCTTCCACTCGTGGGCGCATATGTGATGAACACAGCATATGTTGCAGTTTTCACGAGCCCTGTCGCATCTTACTTTCCTATAGTCTTCTTCACTAGCCCTGCAGAGCATTTTATCCATCACCTCTCGGTTTGAATTTGAATCCATAGTGTATTAGCCCAGCTTCACCGTCTTCTCTGATTCTTCTGAAAACCTTTTTCACCTTCATCCCGATCTTCAAATCCTCAGGCTCACAGTCCACTATCTGGGTGGTTAGGCAGGGTCCCTCATCGAGTTTAACTACGGCCATTATGTAGGGCCCCTTATGGTCGAAACCCTCTGGAGGACTGTGGATAACGGTATAACTCACGATCTCGCCGTTTCCTCCGAGTTTAACTTCTTCGAGCCTGCTGCGTCTCCGGCATTTAGGGCATATAGCCCTTGGGGGGAAATAGGTTCCACCACAGCTCAGGCATTTGGTGGCTATTAAGTTATATCGGCTTTTTATGCTTCTCCAGAATCTGGGAATACTCATGGCTCTATCCTTTCTCAAATATATGAACAACTGCAGTTCCGCCTGATCCGCCCACATTGTGGGTCAGGCCGATGTCCGCGTCGACCTGCCTTGCCTCTGCTTCGCCCCTCAGCTGAAGCACGATTTCCACGGCCTGGGCGACTCCCGTCGCGCCAACTGGATGTCCCTTGGCTTTTAAACCTCCCGATGTATTCACAGGGATCTTCCCTCCTATCTGGGTTATCCCTTCTTCCGTGGCAGGCCCGCCTCTTCCGAGCTCCACGAAGCCCAATCCCTCAATGGCAAGGATTTCCCCGATAGTGAAGGCGTCGTGAACCTCTGCTACCTGGATATCTTTTGCCTCGACATTGGCCCTCTTATACGCCTCTTTCCCGGCATTCACAGTCGAGTCAATGACGGTTATCCTCTCTCTGTCGTGGAGGGATATAGTGCTTGAAGCCTGGCCGCTTCCTGTTATGTAAACGGGGGAGTCGGTGAACTCCTTGGCCTTTTCCTCCGAGGCAAGAATGACGCACGCGGCTCCATCTGTTATTGGGGAGCAGTCCAGGAGTCTAAGGGGATCCGCAACCATAGCCGAGTTTAGCACGTCCTCTACCGTTATTTTCCTGTGGAACTGGGCGTATGGGTTGTGGATGGCGTTGCCGTGGTTTTTCACAGACACCATGGCCAGCTGTTCCCGCGTTGTCCCGAACTCGTACATGTGTCTCCTGGCGATGACGGCGTAGAGGCCTGGAAAAGTCATCCCCAGGAACGCCTCCCATTCCTGATCGGCGGCCGTGGCCAGGGTCTGGGTGGTTCTTTCAGTTAAAACGTCGGTCATTTTTTCCACACCCCCCGCCACCACGATGTCATGCATCCCGGATAATATAGCCATAGCGGCGCTTCTGAGGGCCAAGCCTCCGGAGGCACAGGCTGCCTCCACCCGGGTGGACGACACAGGGTTAAGACCAGCGTGGTCAGCTATAAGGGCGGAGATGTGCTCCTGATCAATGAATCTTCCGCCAGACATATTTCCCACGTAGATGGCGTCTATGTCTCCTCCATCTATTCCCGCATCCTCTATAGCCCGTGCTCCGGCCTCGACGAATAATCTGCTGAAAGATGTGTCCCAGTGCTCTCCGAATTTTGTGAGGCCGACGCCTATAACAGCAACTCTCATAGCTCACACCTTTATTTTCCGCCTAAGCCTGGCGTATGCAGCGTAGTCCACATATTTTTTATTTTTTAGGTAGTCATCCACCCGAGTGCCCGTGGATCTTTTCTCCCTGATCGTATCCGTCACAACTATGCTGAAGGAATCACTTCCAGCGCCAGATCCAAAGGACGTGAGCAAAATCCTGTCTCCCGGATCGGCAAGATCAAGAACCCTCGCCAGCCCAAGGAGTGAGGAGCCGGAGTAAAGGTTGCCCACTTTATCCACCAATATCCCCGGGAGATACTGCTCCTTTTTGAAGCGCAGCATCTCCGCCACTTTACGGGGGAACTTCCCGTTGGGCTGATGGAAAACAGCGAATCTGAAGTCATCAGGCTTTAACTCCAGTTTCTTCATCAGACCCTTAGATGCATTATATACATGTTTGAAATAAGCTGGGAGTCCGGTGAATCTGCCTCCATGGCTGGGGTAGCTTTGACCTTCCCTACGCCAGAAATCAGGGGTATCCGTCGTATAGGAGTGGGTTCCCTCCACCTCTGCTATTAGGCTATGTCTGCCTATGATATACGCCACACCTCCAGCTGCAGCCGTGTACTCCAGGGCATCTCCGGGGGCGCTCTGAGCGGTGTCCGCCCCAATGGCCAGGCCGTACTCTATCATGCCAGAAGCCACTAGCCCCATGCATGTCTGTATGGCGGCTGTTCCAGCCTTGCACGCGAACTCGTAATCGGCGGCCGTAGACTCGATAGAAGCCTCGATGGCCTCTGCGACGATTGTGGCGGTTGGTTTAACGGTGTACGGATGACTCTCAGAGCCGACGTAGACTGCTCCTATCTTATCCGGGGGCACTCTAGACATCAACAGGGCCTCTCTGGCCGCCTCCACTGCCATGGTTGCGGTGTCCTCATCCTCAGCCGGAACTGCCTTTTCTGAGATAAGAAGGTTGTTCTTGATCCTCTCGCTGTCGGCTGCCCAGACCCTGGCTATCTCCTCAACTTTTATCCTGTACCTGGGCAGATATACCCCATATCCTGCGATCCCTACATTCATCCAGTCACTTCCCGAAGCCTTTGAATAAGCTCCTCCTGGGTGTCAAGCCCCGATAGGATCACGGGGATTTTATCTCTTTTGGCAATTTTCAGTCCCAGGGGGTCTGCCTCCTTTATTCCATGGAGCACGACCATTCCCGGTTTTATCGTTGACACCCTTATGGCTACGAAGGGTGATCTCCCAAGGGAAACCCCTGTGAAGACGAGAGCCCGCTCTGATGTGAGTCCGTAGATCCTTATGAAGTCTTCACTGGGGAGCTCCAGAATAGCTTTGACGCTATCCAGAACAGTGTATCCGTATATGTCCCGGTTCAGAAGGTCGCCGTTTGCCACGGCTTTGCCTTGAATGGCGTCCATCACCTTTGAGGCTTTGATGGGATAAGGAAACTCCATTATATCGAGAACTGCTCCTGATAAACTTCCCCCAACACCCATTCTTTCATATGCTTTAAGGATCTTGGATCCGTGCTCCTCATCTATCCTGATAAATGCGTCCACGAGCCGTCTCACGACCCGCGACCCGGGGGAGCGACGTCTCCCGCTTTCATAGTCACATATCACAGATGGGGAGACCCCCAAACTCTCCGCCAGTGCCGCCTGGGAAACCCCGAAAACCTCCCTCCATTTTTTAATTGTCTTGCAGGGCTCTCTTGAGAGAACAATTTCACCAGCTATCCTTACGGATAGGTCTTCCTTTACCCCCATCCTACCCCCCATTAGATGCAGGTACCATATATAAGGTTTTCGTCATACGGTAAACAAAAATTCGACTAATAACGTATGACCTGTGAAAACAAAAATAGAACTTTGCCGTCGTCAAGTTTTTACTCATAAAAAAGGTGGGGCCGTAGGGTAGCCTGGTCTATCCTCGTGGCTTCGGGAGCCATGGACCTGAGTTCAAATCTCGGCGGCCCCATCCGCTGCTATCAGGAAGAAGTACCGGGGACCAGAAATGGACTTGAAGAAAGAGATCAGGGAAACAGTGACATATGTCATCATCGGTCTGGTGCTAGCTTACGCGATAAACACGGGCCTGGGCTATGCACTGGACACGGATAAGCCCGTTATGGCTGTTGTGTCTAACAGTATGGACCCGACTCTGAAAAAAGGAGACCTCGTGGTTGTGAGAGGTGTTTCTCCGGAGGACATAGCCATCGGAGACGTCATAGTATACCACAACCCCTTGCAAGGAGTTGCGGTTGTGCACAGGGTTATAGACATTAAGAGAGATGGGGACGAGCTGATTTTCTATACAAAGGGAGATAACAACCGCACCAACAGATTATCCGATCAGGAGGCGGGTATAGCCCCTCCCATCAGGGAATACTGGGTAAAGGGGAAGGTTGTTATCACCATACCAAAGCTCGGGTGGCCCAGGGTGATTCTAACTGCCATCTTCTAGCTACCGCAGGGTTCCTCCAAGGCCTAGAAGCATGTTCTCAACTTTTTTATAGTCCTCTCCTGAGAACTCTATTGCCTCAACCCGTAGTGTAATGCTCTTTTTACCCTCGGGCACCTGCTCCCCCCTGTACGTGTCTATCACTCTGCAGGAGATTATTCTGGGATCAAGGGCCTCAATAAGTTTGCACAGAGGCTCCTCCTGAAGGCTCTCTGGATAAACCACTGAGAAATCCCTTGTCGTCTTGGGCATGTTTTTGAGCCTCCACTCTCTCAAGAACTCTTTCCCTAGGAGCTCCACGTTGCTCAGCTTAAGGATCACCCTGCCGCGGTTTGTCCTGAGCACGACCTCCTCGGGTGTGACATTCTTCACCACCCCCACATGGACAGCTCCAGAGTATATATGCCTGAGGGCAACCTCTTTACCAACCGCCTTGCTGAGCTTTTTGAGCTCACCCGTAAGGGCTAGGATTGCCTTGTCACTCCGCCCCATAGATGTGTCTATATCCCCTATGTGCCTAGCGCTCTCAGCCATTATCCTGCTAAAGGCATGGCTGTCCCGCCTCTCTATTACGTCCTTGAGTTCCTTGACTTTTTCCAAGAAAACCCTCCTCACCTCAGCGGTGTAGGGGTTATGCATTTGGATGGAGGCGTAGAGCCTAGGGCTCTGTCCTACTATGCGGGCTATGAAGTCCAGCATGAGCTCATATACAGGGGAGGCAAATTTCCGGGAATGCTTCACGTCAACCCCCAGATCTTTGAGGGTGTATGCCAGGGATATGTAGGCAAAGTGGGTAAGCCCCTGCACCACACCCATGATACGATCATGCTCCTTGGGGGTGGTCACGTAAACCCTCGCCTTTCTCCTGTTCAGAAAGTCTAGGAGGAATTTCTCCCATTTCTCTGTGCGGACGGGGGTAACAACAACGGTCTGCCCCTCGAGGCTGGTTATTCTAGGGCCGAACATGGGATGCATGCCAATAATCTCTGCCCGGGGATTGGCGTACTTCAGCATGGCTTCACATGGCTCGACCTTGACCGAGGTGACGTCACTGAGAAGTGCGCCGTCTCGGACATGGGGGGCGACTTCCTTGATTACGTCGATGGTGTTCTCGATGTAGACGGATATCAATACGATGTCGCTTTCTTTAGCGGCTTTCACGTTGTCCGTCGTAAAGGCTACCCCGAGTTCATTGGCAACCCTCTCCCCTTTGATGGCGTTTCTGCCTGTGATAACTACGTCACAGCCTTCTTCTTTAAAAAATCCTGCAAATATCCTGCCGAAGCTTCCGCTGCCACCTATTACAGCTACCTTCATCTAAGGCAAATTCGCATCTTTTAATACATATATCCTTCGAATCAGAAGGTATAAAAGCTTTGAAAACATACCCCTAGAGCCGTGAAAAAAAACATCGTTCTCACAGGGTTCATGGGCGCCGGGAAAAGTACTGTGGGAAAAAAACTCGCAAGGACATTGAACATGTCCATAGTGGATACTGACGACCTAATAGAGAGCAGAGCCGAAATGAGCATCACCGACATCTTTGCCCGCCACGGAGAGGAGCATTTCAGAGAATTGGAAGAGAAAGTGGTGGAAGAGGTTTCCAGGCTTGAGAATCACGTTATCGTGACGGGAGGAGGCGTGGTCCTACGAGAGAGCAACATGAAAAATCTGAAGAAAAACGGCGTGGTGATCTACCTTCACGCAACACCAGAAGTGATTTATGAGAGGATCAAGGACCAGACACACCGCCCGCTTCTCCAAGTGGATGATCCAATGGCCAAGATAAAGGAGCTGCTAGAGTATCGAGCCCCTTTCTATGCAAACAACGACTTCACCGTGGACACAAGCAATCTCTCTGTAGAGGAAGTCGTTGAAGAGATTCTCAGAGTTCTGAGGAAAAAAGGCCTCATATCCTCCTAGCTTTTCAGCTGCCTTAGCTTTTTAAGGGAATCATGGGAGCCTGATTTGGTGTACATCTCAGCAGCCTTTCCGGTGTTTCCCAGCTTCAGATAAGCATCCCCCATCAACCCGTATGGATATTCTCTGCCGTAGTAGGACATGCCCAGGGCGTATTCAAGGAGTTCTAGAGCGTGCTTGGCCCTTCCCCGCCTAAGATCCTCCTCCGCCTCTACGCAGTACCTCATACGCTTCCTGTTCGCCTCAATAAATGGTTTCTGGTCCTGAGGGCTGAGCCTTGCTATTATCTCAGATGACAGCTCAGCGGCAGAGAGATTCTTATATTCGGGGATGAACTTTTTCAGGATTTTCTCCTCGTCTCTGATTGCCATAGCTATCTCCTCAGTCTCTCCAACACAACTCTCCTCATAAGGTCCACAGGGGGATCAACATTCAGCCAGATCCTCTCGGCCTCGGCGCCCTGATTTACAAACATGTCAACGCCGCCTATTATTACCTTAACTCCCGCCTTCTTCGCCTCTTTCATGAGCCGTGTCTCCAGGGGGGTGTACACGATATCCATGAGGCAGATATCGGCTGGGATGTCTTCTGCCCTGAGAAGGGTGTCATTCACCTTTGGGGCCATGCCCACAGGGGTGCAGTGGATAAGGATATCGATTTTTTCAAGCTCCCTTTGTTTGCTTTCGTCGGTAAAGATGCCCCAGCTAACCTCGGCACCCGTACATTTTCCAACATCCGAGGCAAGCTTCTGCAACTCCTCACGATCAATGCCTACAAGCCTCAAAGTATTCACCCCACCCTTTAAAGCGAGGGTGACGGCTATTGCCCTGGCAGCGCCTCCGGAGCCAAGAATAAGCACGTCCCGTCCCTCGGGATCGGCTCCCCGGCTTATGAGGGCCTGCAGTGCTCCGTCGCCGTCTGTGTTATATCCGACGAGGCGTTCTCCCATCTTTATAGTATTAACAGCCCCAATTATCTTCGCCTCCTCTGAAAGCTCGTCGAGATACTGCATAACTGCGACTTTATGGGGTATGGTCACGTTCACGCCTCCGATACCCAAGGCTCTGAAACCCTCCACGGCCTCTTTGAGGGATTCTCTGGAGACGTTGAATGCCGTATACACACAGTTGAGATTTAGCTCCTCAAAGGCGGCGTTATGCATGGCTGGTGACAGGGTGTGCTCTATAGGGTCACCTATCACGCAGAAAACCTTGGTTTTACCATCAATCTCCATTTTACACCCCCAGAATTTCTAGCACATGCTTCACTTCATCCACCGACAGCTGCCCAGGGGCTGTGGGCCGAGAAACGTATCCATAGACCAGGGATGACCCGAGTAACGGCGCGGCGACCCTGGAGAGCGTCCCGAGCTTTCCCATTGAGATGGTGCATATCCTCCATTTCTGCGAGGCAGAGAGGGTTACCTCCAAAAGCCTTAACACGTCTCTCATGTTGTTGGCCGTAACCGCGAGCTTGGCTATGTCAGCTCCTGCCTCATGCTCTCTTTTAAGTATTGCCATCATATCCTCCTCAGCCGGCGTACCCTGGAAGTTGTGGTGGGATACTATTATATCTGTCGAAGCATCTCTGGCTTTCTTCGCAGTGTCTACGAGGGAGGGCATTTCCAGCTCAAGGTCAACATAGCGGGCCTCCCCAAGGCATGCCTCGAGGAGGGATCTTCTGTCTTCCTCGGTTCCCTTGAAAGCGCCTCCTTCTCCTTTTGGTCTTACTGTGAGGATAACGTCCCTGCCCGTGGCTTTGTTAACTTTTCTCAGGAGTCTTCTAACCTTATTGGGGGCGGGGTCTTCCAGGGCATCAGCTCTCACCTCGATTATATCAGCGTTCTCCGCTCTCAGGGAGACTTCAACGAAGTCTCTGGGAGAGGGTTCCATGACTGAGGCGCATATGAGTGGTTGCTTCATCTCTCTATGACGCTCTCTTCCACTTCCATGCCGAAGTGTCTCCCTATGGCTTTCACATAGAGCAGAACCTCATCCCCAACCTTGAGATCGGACACAGAAATAGGGGAGCCGTCTTTCCCCACAAGATTAATAGTCTCGGCATTCTGCAGCAGGGTCTTGTAAACCCTGCCTTCATGCTCCGCCTCGACCAGAATAAGAGGGCGGCGTTCGATTTTAACTCTTCCCACGATGACACTTCTTGTTTTCCCTGAGCTGTCGACGGCGAGAACCTCGTCTCCGGCAGAAAGCTCGCTCAGGTATCTGGTCTTGCCATCTGGTGCCAGGATGTACGCATGCACTGCTCCGGCGTTTACCCTGAACGGCCTTGAGGCAACGTATTCGGACTCTAGGGTTTCTGAGTGGACTAGGAAGAGTCCTGACCCCTGGGAGCCGATGAGCATGCCCTCCCCCCTTTCCAGGAGAGATGCGGCGTCGACACAGACCCTGTCCCCCATACCCACCTGCTTGAGGGAGGTTATCTTGGCAGCGACCAATTCAAGCCTCTCCTCCCTGAGCTGCACGAGCTCTGCCACTTTCTTTATCTCAATAATGTCCTGAGTAGACAAGAGCACTCCGTCAACACCGACCTCGAGGGTTTCAAAGGCTAGCTTTGCCTCATCGGAGTCTCTTACACCGGCCATGACCTTCACATCCTTTTTCTGAAGCTCTGCGATGAGGTTCTCCAGAGGGATAACCTTCCAGTCTTTCCCCACGACTATGATGTAGTCAGCGTCTCCGGCTTCGAGGGCCGCCAGTCTCTCATACTTCTTCCCCGCTATTTCCACGTATCCTGCAACTTTTTTTCCCTCTTTCTTCAGCTTCCGTATCCTCTCGAGATCTTTTGATTCCTCCAGAGCCGCGGGAAGATCTTCTGTTCCGTCACCTTCTCCAGGGGAGCCGACTATGGCCACGTCGCCTTTCTCTCCAAATGTGGCCAGCAGTATATTGCCCAGTTTCTCGGCCTTGGTGAGGTCTTCTTCTTCAACAACAACACAAGCGGCCCCTGATTCCAGGGCTGCTGTTACGAGGGATTTTCTGTTTTCCCAGGTGGGGCCTCCGGTGGAGTCAACCCAGAAGAATTTCATTTACTCTAGCTCCTTCATGGCCTCGTCTACACTGGCGTCATCATGGACAATCCTGCTAAAGGCACGAACCATTTTAGTGGGGTCCTCAGCCTGGAAGACGTTTCTGCCTATAGAGGTCCCGGCGCCTCCGGCGTCGATAGAGTCTCTGACCATCTCCAACACATCTCTGGTGGTGCTCATCTTTGGCCCGCCAGCTATCACCACCGGAACTGGACAGCCCTTAATCACCTCTTTGAAAGAATCAGGATCGCCTGTGTAGTTGGTCTTAATTATATCAGCTCCAAGCTCCGCGCCTGCCCGCGCCGCGAGCTTAACTACTTCCACATCATGTTCCGAGCCTATTTTTTTCCCTCTCGGATACATCATAGCCAGCAGGGGCATCCCCCACTCCGCGCATTCACGGGCAACCCACCCCAGAAGCTCCAGCATATCCGCCTCGTTTTCAGCCCCAACATTGATGTGCACGCTCACCGCGTCGGCCCCCAGTTTTATGGCCTCCTCAACGGTTGTAACGAGGACTTTGTTGTTGGGATCTGGGCCCAGGGAAGTGCTGGCC
>Ga0256830_1002423_pt1 | contig 12290 bp, 12 predicted proteins | sample 128326metaG_FD_190537 | JGI IMG/M metagenome (GOLD analysis project Ga0256830, IMG submission 190537) | Hydrothermal vent microbial communities from Lau Basin, Pacific Ocean - 128-326 | ecosystem: Environmental > Aquatic > Marine > Hydrothermal vents | place: Pacific Ocean: Lau Basin | collected...
CATAACCGGCCTGGTTACGTCCCCGGTGAATGGGCGACGCTGGAAGAAGCCGTGGGCTGGATTCGTGATGCTGGTGGACAGGCGGTGATCGCTCACCCGGCGCGTTATCGCGTCAGCGCCACCCGTTTGCGACAGTTCATAGAAAGCTTTAAAGACTGTGGTGGTGTCGGCATTGAAGTGGTTTCCGGCAGTCACTCGACGAGTGATGCTGCGGGCATGGCACAATATGCCAAACGCTACGAACTGCTGGCTTCTTGTGGTTCGGACTACCATGGCCCTGAACAATCCTGGCAGGAGTTGGGTCGGCCCATGCCATTACCGGATGGCTGTGTACCGATCTGGAAAGAGTGGTCGATGGACTGGGAGGAAAACACATGAGCCAGTTTTTTCAAATTCATCCCGATAACCCCCAACAGCGGTTGATCGACAAAGCGGTTGAGATTATTAATGGTGGTGGGGTTATCGTTTATCCTACCGACTCGGGTTATGCCCTCGGTTGCCATCTTGGCGACAAAGCCGCCATGGAACGCATCCGCAGTATTAGACAAGTGGATACCAAGCATAATTTTACCCTGGTGTGTCGGGATCTGTCTGAAATTGCGCTTTATGCCAAGGTGGAAAACAGCGTTTATCGGCTTATTAAAAACCACACGCCGGGGCCATACACTTTTATTCTTAAGGCCACCAAAGAAGTGCCGCGCCGTCTGCAAAACCCTAAGCGTAAAACCATTGGTCTGCGCGTGCCGGATAATCGTATTGCTCAGGCATTGTTGGAAACCCTCAGCGAACCCCTGATGAGTTCCACGCTGATTTTGCCCGGTGATGATATGCCGCTTACTGATCCTTACGACATTCGTGACACGTTGGAGCATAGCCTGGATTTGGTGATCGATGGTGGCTACTGTGGCTTTGAACCCACTACCGTCGTGGAATTCACCGATGATGTGCCCGTAGTAGTGAGACGGGGGCAGGGATCAGTGGATATGCTGGTGGATTTGTAACTGAAAGTGGCAGGGTATCATTCTATTAAGGAGCGTTTTTAGCCGGAATCCAGAGGCTTAACTTCCCCGGACAAGCGTTCCAGCTATATTTAGTGGTGCTGAATTTAGTGGTGCTGACAAATGGCGCGTTATGAACGCAGAGCTCACAGAGACGCAAAGGGCGCAGAGAAAAGACTAAAAATGCTGTGTTCTCTGCGTTAAATATCCAGTGATTTTTAGCACTTTATTCAATAATCGACCCAGTTTCAGCTTGCTTTTGGTTTTTTTGATGGCTGTGCTAAAAGTGTTTTTTTACGCTGGTAATCTTCGCACTTTTTCTAGTTTTTAAAAAACTCCCGCACGAATCAAAAGATAATCTGAGCGGTCACGGTATATTTGAAAAACCAAGCTGAGCAGTTGCTATTTCGAGTATCAGATGACGTATTTTGTTTTCCGTATTATGTTGAAAATTACCGAAAGCCAACTAAAGGGTTGGTTGTTTGAGTGGGTAATGCTAGTTTGAATTCAGGAGTAATCGGTTTTACAAAAAATAATCTGATATGGCAAATGCGTACAAAAACTTAGTAAAGCTGTAAATAAAGCAGCCTGAAAATTTGCAGATGAAAATATCCATAATCTGACAGAAAATACTAGGGGGGAATTATGTATCTCATTACAAATCGTGAAATAAATACAAAGAAAAAGGGGCTGGATATCTTTGGTAAAAAACCCAATACCAAGGGCGCACAGGAAATCACGCTTGTCGAAGTACAAAAAAGGGGTAAGTCATGGGTTTCAAAGCCGGTTACAGACAACCTTTCTCCACAAGAAATTAAAGAACTCAAAAAAAAATACAAAATTGATATTGATGTTAATGATGAATGGCATGGGAGCCTCAAAGTTGCCTGTGAAATATTTGAAATGGCGATGGAAAAAGAGAAAAGCATTCTTTTCTTTGTGCATGGTTACAATAATGACGTAAAAGATGTTGTAAAGGCCGCCCAGGATATTGAACAGTTATACGATGTTATTGTTATTCCTTTTACATGGCCGGCAAACGGGGGCGGTGCGATATCAGGCGCTACCTCGTATTCAAGTGACAAGGCAGATGGGCGGCAATCCGCGAGCGCCTTCAACCGTGTGGTTGGAAAAATACAGTATTATCATTCGCTGTTGACCAAGGCACGGCGTGACAATATTTGGCAAAGAGCCGAAAAGAAATATCCTGACAATAGCGCGGCAGCCAAAGAATATTATACTGAATTACAGGAAAAAAGCTGTCAAACAAAACTGTCTTTGCTCTGTCACAGTATGGGCAACTATGTGCTAAAACACACGTTGATGACAACAGACAGCCTTACCCGGGGTTTGGTCTTTGATAATGTTTGTCTGGTCGCCGCAGATACCAATAACAAAAACCACAAAGACTGGGTCAGCAAGCTGGATGTCAGGAATCGTTGTTACGTTGTCATCAATGAAAGTGATAGCGCACTTGCTGCATCACGTATCAAACCCGGTGATGAACAGTTGGCGCGTCTGGGGCATTACACAAGAAAATTAAATTCGTCTAATGCCTATTATATTGATGTTACCGGGGCTGATGATGTTGATAGAGAGCATACCTATTTTAAAGGGGATTCCGTTAAAAATAATGTTGTGCTCAGAGGGCTTTTTGAAGGAATGTTCACCGGCAAGTCTGTTGAAGACACGTTGGAATATCAAGTGGATAAGAATACCTATGTGATTGGTACTGCCAGGTAAATTTCATAACCGTTTTTTGTATTCTTGTCAGTGTCAGGGGTTGTTAAAGAACGTGCATCTTCCAAAGGACAGCATGCCTCAACACTACCTGTGATCGATTCAGGTTAAATTTCATCACCCGGCAATTGAGTCAGCACTTCGTAACCGTCTTCCGTTACCAGCAGGGTATGCTCCCACTGGGCGGAGAGGCTGCGGTCTTTGGTGACCACGGTCCATTTATCCGGCATCAGCCTTACATGGCGCTTGCCCGCGTTAATCATGGGTTCGATAGTGAATGTCATGCCCGGCTCCAGGATAACGCCAGTGCCTGCGTCACCGTAGTGCAGCACTTGCGGTTCTTCATGGAAGACTTTGCCGATACCGTGGCCGCAATATTCCCGTACTACGGAAAAATGGTTGGCTTCGGCGTGTTTCTGGATACTGTGGCCGATGTCACCGAGGTGGATGCCGGGTTTGACCATTTCCACACCCAGTCTCATGCATTCGTGGCTGATACGGCACAGACGCTCGGCGAGAATAGAAGGCTTGCCGACGAAAAACATCTTACTGGTATCGCCGTGGTAGCCGTCTTTGATGATGGTAACGTCAATATTGACGATGTCACCATTTTTAAGCTTTTTGGCACTGGGAATGCCATGGCAGATCTGATTATTCACTGAGGTGCAGATGGATTTGGGGAAACCATGGTAATTGAGCGGGGCGGGGATGGCCTGCTGCTCGTTGATGGTGTAGTCGTGGCAAATCTGGTTCAGTTCGTTGGTGGTGATGCCGGGCTGGATGTGCGGGGCGATCATGCGTAGTTGTTCCGCGGCCAGTTGACCGGCGGTGCGCATTTTTTCGATATCTTCAGGGGTCTTCAGGGTAATGCCCATAATAGTTTCCTGCTGTATGTCAGCCGTGGATCAGGTGCAAATAATGGTCTCTTTTGAGGCCAAAATCAGTTATCTGATTGTTGAAAAAGGCCGCATATGGTATAAAGCCCGCGCCATTAAGGCAATCACTGGGGAAATCGCGGATAAAGTGGCTTTGTTGTCCTGTCCGTTTCCCCTGAATCCGCACACGTATCGACACGTGTACCAGGGTGCCCGGACCGGGGTTTTTCCGGCAAGGGTTGGTACATGGGATGCGTGGAGGTTTAACCCATACAATCAGGAGTAGCACATGTCTCAAGTGACCATGCGTCAAATGCTGGAGGCCGGAGTTCATTTCGGTCACCAAACCCGTTTCTGGAACCCCAAGATGGCTCCATACATCTTCGGCGAACGCAACAAAATTCATATCATTAATCTGGAAAAAACCTTGCCTCTGTATAAAGATGCGACCAATTTTCTGAGCAAATTGGCTGCCGGAAAAGGCAAGGTACTGTTTGTCGGCACCAAACGCGCCGCTCGCGACAGCGTCAAAGAACATGCTGATCGTGCAGGCATGCCCTATGTGAACCATCGCTGGTTGGGCGGTATGCTGACCAACTTTAATACCGTCAAACGTTCCATCAAGCGCTTGAAAGAGTTGGAAGCTATGGCTGCTGACGGCCGCTTCGCCAAGCTCAGCAAAAAAGAAGCCTTGATGCTGACCCGCGAGCAGGAAAAGCTGGAGCGTAGCCTGGGCGGTATTAAAGACATGAACGGTTTACCGGATGCCGTGCTGATTATTGATGTTGGCCATGAAAAAATTGCGGTATCCGAAGCACGCAAGCTGGGCATTCCGGTAGTGGGCATTGTGGATACCAACACCAATCCGGATGGCGTTGATTACGTGATTCCGGGTAACGATGATGCCATGCGTGCCATCCAGTTGTATGTGCGCGGTGTGGCCGATGCTATCGTGGAAAGTCGATCAGCTGCCTTACAGCCTCGGGGCGACGATGGCTTTGTGGAAGTGACGGCGGCTGAGGCAGCTGAAGCTGAAGCAGCGGCTCCCGAAGTCGTCGCGCCTGAAACTGCGGTACCCGCAGCGGCAGCAGCAGCGGAATAATTTCTACTGCGAAATCCTTTTTTGTTTTCTGCATGTTGCAGTAACCGGGAAAGGACGGAAAAAATACAACGAAAAGATTGCTGGCCGGGGGTACCTCGCCAGTGATTTTTTGGTATGTGAGGGTATGTGGTGTATACGCAGCCTTCATGTGCGATCAGAACCAACGACATTCGAGGAACGACGACAATGGCAATTACTGCTGCGTTAGTAAAAGAACTGCGTGAGCGTACCGGCTCCGGTATGATGGAATGCAAAAAGGCATTAGTGGAAGTGGACGGCGATATTGATGCCGCCATCGAGCTGATGCGTAAAAGTGGTGCTGCCAAGGCTGACAAAAAAGCGGGGCGTGTTGCGGCTGAAGGCTTGGTGGTGTTCAGGGCCAGCGCTGATGGAAAAAGCGCCGCAATGGTGGAAGTGAACTGCGAAACTGATTTTGTCACCAAGGGTGATGACTTCCTGAATTTTTCGGCGGCTGTGGCGCAGGTTACTCTGGATCAGAAACCGACGGACATCGATGCTTTGTTGGCATTGAGTATGGATGATGGCGAAACGGTCGCGAATGCGACCAAAAACCTGATTGCCAAGGTGGGTGAAAACATGAATGTGCGTCGGTTTGTGTGTAAAACCACAGACGGTGTGCTGGGTTGTTATTTACACGGTGGCCGTATTGGTGTCCTGGTGGAATTACAGGGGGGTAATGAAGCCTTGGCCAAAGATATCGCCATGCATGTGGCGGCGAGCAATCCTGCCTGCGTGTCTGAAGCTGACGTTGATCCCGAATTAATCGAAAAAGAGAAAGCTATTTTTGCTGCGCAGGCCGCTGAAAGTGGCAAGCCACCGGAAATCGTCGAAAAAATGGTCGGTGGACGCATCAAAAAATTCCTCAAGGAAATCACGCTGACAGGACAACCTTTTGTGAAAGACCCGGACCAAACTGTGGAGCAATTGTTGAAAGCTGCTGGTGCGACCGTGGTGGGTTTTGACCGTATGGAAGTGGGCGAAGGCATCGAAAAGAAAGTCGAAAACTTTGCGGAAGAAGTGATGGCCCAGGCCCAGGGTGGTTAATATCCGGCGCGAAGTTATTCGTGTTATTTATTGAGAAAGAGCAAGGAGCGTTGCTCCATCAACACATTACATTATTAAAAGGTACAGATCAGCGAATGACAGACGAAAAGGCGACAACGGTTTACAAACGCATCCTGCTTAAATTAAGTGGCGAGGCTTTAATGGGTGATGCCGAGTTTGGTATTGATCCCGCCGTTATCGACCGAACCTCTGTTGAGATCCAGGAGTTGGTGGACGCAGGCATTGAAGTGGCACTGGTGATTGGCGGCGGGAATATTTTTCGTGGCGTCAGCCTCGCCGCCAATGGCCTGAATCGGACCACTGGTGATTACATGGGCATGCTGGCCACGGTGATTAACGCACTCTCTATGCAGGACGCACTGGAACGACATGGTATGCAGGTGCGGGTGATGTCGGCGCTGCCTATTGATACGGTGTGTGAGCCTTACATCCAGCGTCGCGCTGTGCGACATCTGGAAAAGGGCCGGGTGGTGATTTTTGCCGCCGGAACCGGTAGCCCGTTTTTTACCACGGATTCTGCCGCCAGCCTGCGGGGCATTGAAATCGGTGCCGATGTGGTATTGAAAGCCACTAAGGTGGATGGCGTGTATTCCGCAGATCCTATGAAGGACAAAGATGCCACCTTGTACAGCGCTCTGGGTTATGACGAAGTGCTGGCTAAAGGGCTGGCGGTAATGGATGCCACGGCGATTGCCTTGTGTCGTGATCAATCCATGCCGGTGCGTGTTTTTAATATGAACAAACCGGGCGCGCTGATGGGTATTATGCGCGGTTCAAATGAAGGTACTTTGGTTAAGTAGGTACCTTGCTCAAGTAGATACGTTGGTTAAATAAAACGCAAAAAATACAGATTAACCAGGGAAAGCAAATGATTGACGAAATTCAGCAGGATGCAGACACCCGTATGGGAAAAAGCATTGAAGCCCTGAAAAATGCACTGAGAAAATTGCGCACCGGGCGCGCGCATACCAGTTTGCTGGATCACATTACAGTAGATTATTACGGTACGGAAACAGCGCTGAATCAAGTGGCAACAGTGAGTGTTGCTGATGCGCGTATGTTGACAGTGACTCCCTGGGAAAAAAACATGGTGCAGGCCGTGGAAAAGGCCATTATAACCTCTGATCTGGGCCTGAATCCGGCCACCTCGGGCACGGTGATTCGTGTGCCTCTACCCGCATTGACCGAGGAACGCCGTCGTGACATGACCAAAGTGGTGCGTGCCGAAGGTGAACATGCCAAGGTGGCGATTCGTAATATCCGTCGTGATGCCAACAGTGATTTCAAAGAATTACTGAAAGAAAAAGAGATTACCGAAGACGAAGAGCGTCAGGCTGAAGCGGCTATTCAAAAACTGACAGACAAACGAATCACTGAGGTGGATGTATTACTGGAGGCAAAAGAAAAAGATTTGATGGAATTGTAATTTTCCATTTTCTTTATTTTACTGGCCTTTATTCAATGAGTGAGCTTCTCGTGTCATCACGCTATCCTCTCTTTGTACCACTTGCCGCCCAATGGCGGCGTATTAGTGATGTAGGTTTGTGATGGTAAACGATATCCCCTCTGACGCATCTTCTTCTGCACTTTCTGCCGGAAAGCAAAACATCCCCCGACATGTTGCCATTATCATGGACGGCAATGGACGCTGGGCGGAAAAACGGAATCAGCCTCGTATTATGGGACATCGTGCCGGTGTGGAAGCGGTGCGTGGTGTGGTGGAGGGCTGCGCAAAAGGAGGCGTTGAAGTATTGACGCTGTTTGCCTTTAGCAGTGAGAACTGGCGTCGCCCAAAACAGGAAGTGGGTCTGCTCATGGAGTTGTTCATGACGGCACTAGGGCGAGAGGTGAAGCGTCTGCACAAAAATAATGTGCGATTGCGGGTGGTTGGTGACATCAAGGGATTCAACAAAGCGCTGCAAAAACGCATTGCAGAAGCACAGGTACTCACACAGAATAACTCCGGCCTGACGGTCGTCGTAGCGGCTAACTATGGGGGGCGTTGGGATATTACCCAGGCGGCAAAATCGCTTGCCACTCAAGTGCAAGCCGGGCAATTGAGCGTGGATGACATTACGCCGGAACGCATGGCTGACGGTATGTGTCTGGCGGATTTGCCAGAGCCGGATTTGTTTATTCGCACCGGTGGTGAAAGCCGCATCAGCAATTTTCTGTTATGGCAGTTGGCTTATACCGAATTTTATTTCAGTGATATTTTATGGCCGGATTTTAATATTGATGCGTTGAACGATGCCATTGCTTCATTTGCCACCCGACAGCGCCGTTTTGGTCGTACCGGCCAACAGGTTGAACAGAATAGCAAGGTCTGCGAACCGGAATGCTGAAACAGCGCCTGATTACGGCCGCCATTCTGGTACCCCTGGTGGTGTGGGGTATTCTGGGTCTGCCGACATCTTATCTTTCCTTGGTGCTTGCCCTGTTTATTGTACAGGGTGCCTGGGAATGGACGGGCTTTATGCAATTGAAAGTGATTTGGCAACGTGTTCTTTATGTTGCGGTGGTGACGCTGGGTCTGGCCTGCATCTGGTTTTTCCAACAAGACTCTTTTCTGGCGGGTGCTAATACCGACTGGCTGGCTTTACCCATACTGAGTCTGTTTTGGTGGTTGTTGGCAACAGTGTGGGTATTGAGTTACCCGCGTACGGTGCAGCGTTGGTCATCACAGGCGGTACTGGTGCTGATTGGTTTGTTGGTATTGTTGCCTACCTGGCTGGCGGTGGTGGGGTTGCACGCCAGTGGTGAGCAGGGGCCGTTGTTGGTGATGTATCTGTTAAGTCTTATCTGGGTGGCGGATTCCGGTGCCTATTTTGGTGGTCGGGCATGGGGCAAGCGTAAATTGGCACCGGCGGTGAGCCCGGGGAAGACCTGGGAAGGTGTGGGTAGTGCGATGGCCATCAGCACGCTTTACGCCATTGCAGCGGCTCAGGTTTTGGGGCTGCCCGGGAACCTGTGGCCGGTATTCGTTGTCTTGTCGCTGGTGACGGTTGTTTTTTCCGTGCTGGGGGATCTTACCGAAAGCATGTTTAAGCGCCACGCCGGGATTAAAGACAGTGGCACCTTGTTACCCGGACATGGTGGTGTATTGGATCGCATCGACAGCGTCACCGCAGCCGCGCCCATTTTTGTGGTGGGACTTTGGTTGACGGGGTTAACCGGAACCAGTCTCACGTGATGGCCGTTATTCCCACGGGCCCGATTGGTGTCACCGTTTTAGGTGCCACCGGCTCTATCGGCGTCAGTACACTGGATGTGATTGCCCGGCACCCTGAGCGTTATCGCGTGGTGGCATTAACCGCAAATACACAGGTTGATCGACTGTTTGAACAATGTCGAGCCTTTGCGCCGGAGTATGCTGTGCTGGCTGATGCCACTGCCGCAGAGCAGTTGCAACAACGATTGCGTGCCGCCGGGCTGGAAACCACGGTGTTAAGTGGGGTAGATAGCCTGGAGATGGTGGCGGCGCTGGAACAAACCCGACAGGTGATGGCGGCTATTGTAGGTGCAGCTGGATTGCGCCCGACACTGGCTGCCGCGTATGCCGGAAAACGTATTTTGCTGGCAAATAAAGAAGCGTTGGTGATGTCGGGGAAAATATTAATGGATGCCGTGCGGGAAAACGATGCTGAGCTGCTACCTATCGACAGCGAACACAATGCTATTTTCCAAAGCCTGCCGGGTGGATATTCCTGTGCGCAAGTGCCGCGTGAATTGCAGGCTTTGGGTGTGCAAAAGATATTGTTAACAGCATCGGGTGGGCCATTTCGCACTATGGATAAAGCCCGGCTGGAATCCGTTACCCCGGAGCAGGCCTGCGCACATCCCAACTGGAGCATGGGTCAAAAGATTTCCGTGGATTCGGCCACGATGATGAACAAAGGGCTGGAAGTGATTGAGGCATGCTGGTTATTTAATACCAAACCGGAACAGATCCAGGTGGTGATTCATCCGCAAAGTATTGTGCATTCCATGGTGAGTTATAACGATGGTTCGGTTTTGGCGCAGATGGGTAATCCAGACATGCGCACCCCCATTGCCCATGCCATGGCCTGGCCTGAGCGTATGGTATCCGGTGTTGCTGCATTGAACTTGTTTGAAGTGGCGCAATTGGATTTTGAACGGCCGGATATGACACGTTTTCCCTGCTTGCAGTTGGCGTACACGGCGGGTGAAGCAGGGGGGACCGGGCCTGCCATTTTGAATGCGGCGAATGAGATTGCGGTGCAAAGTTTTCTGGATAAAAAAATACGTTTCACGGATATTCCCAATATTATTTCCCGGACAATGGAGCAAAGCACGATTGAAAATGGCGAGACTCTGGGGGCAGTATTGGCCGCTGATGCTGCTGCACGCGAAATGGCGACGGCATGGGTGTTATCGACAGCGGCATCGGGAGACCTGAAATGAGTACATTTATAACGTCAGCGCTGGCGCTGATTGTGACACTGGGCATATTGATTGCCTTCCATGAGTTTGGTCATTTCTGGACGGCGCGCAAGCTGGGTGTGAAGGTGCTGCGCTTTTCAATTGGCTTTGGTAAACCGTTATGGTTGCGGCGTTACGGGCCCGATCAAACCGAGTTTGTGATTGCCGCCATCCCCTTGGGTGGTTTTGTAAAAATGCTCGATGAGCGCGAAAGTGAGGTGCCCGAAGAAGAGGCGCATCGCGCCTTTAACCGACAGTCAGTGTGGCGTCGTTTTGCCATTGTGGCGGCGGGGCCGATTTTCAATTTTATTTTTGCCATAGCGGCTTTTTGGCTGATGTACCTGATTGGTGTGCCAGGGGTTGCTCCCATTATTGGTGAAGTAAAACCGGATAGCCCTGCTGCGGTGGCAGGCTTTCATGTGGGGGACCGCATTACCGAAGTGAATGGCACACAAACGCCGACCTGGGCAGTGGTGCGTATTAATATGCTGGATGCGGCACTGGGCGATGACGATATTGCCGTGCGTGTAGAAGACGCTGATGGCAACACACAGCAGTTGCAGTTGTCATTGCTCGGAGTGCCGAGTGAAGTCAAACAAAAAAACCTGTTGGGGCATTTGGGCGTTTTGCCGGTGCGTCCTGTATTGCCTGCGACACTGGGCGAGTTGTCACCCGATGGGCCAGCAGCTTTGTCAGGGCTTAAAACGGGCGACCATATTTTGCGTGTCGATGACGAGACAGTGACCGACTGGATGGCGTTGGTGGATGTGGTGCGTGCGCATCCTGATCAGGCATTGGATATTGAATTTGAGCGCAATGGTGTGGTGCAGTCGCTCAAGGTAAAAACGGCCAGCCACCAAACAGACACAGAGACCATCGGCCGCATTGGTGCAGCACCGTTACCGCCCGGGCCGTTACCACCTGAGCTGATGGCGCGTGAAGAATATTCCCTGTTTGAGGGAGTGGGCGTTGCGGTAGCAAAGACCTGGCAGTTGTCGTCATTAACGCTGCGCATGATCGGAAAAATGATTGTGGGTGAAGTATCCGTTAAAAATCTCAGCGGCCCGATTACCATTGCCACTTATGCAGGTTATACCGCAAGTGCCGGTGTAACGGCTTTTTTGTATTTTCTGGCAGTGGTTAGCATCAGTCTGGGTGTGCTTAATTTACTGCCCATACCGCTGCTGGATGGTGGCCACCTGATGTATTACCTGGTGGAAATGGTGAAAGGAAAGCCTCTGTCTGATGCGGTGCAACTTAAGTTGCAACATGTCGGTATTGCCTTTTTATTCATGCTGATGAGTCTGGCGTTGTATAACGATGTTATGCGCTTGTTTACGGATTGATTTGTTCTGAGGTAGAAAATTGAGCATTAAGTTGGGCAGTAGATTAAGCATTGTTTTACATAAAAAATGGCCGTGTTTAGTGAGCGCGATTCTGTTCGCCATGCTAAGTGGGTCAGTGTGGGCGTTTGAGCGGTTTGTGGTGCAGGATATTCAGGTTGTGGGTTTGCAACGCATCTCTTTGGGCACTACGTTCAATTATCTGCCCATCAAAGTGGGAGAGTCGCTGGACGATGCCGGGGCGAGCGCGGTTATTCAGGCTTTATACAAAACCGGTTTTTTTGAAGACATTCAGCTGGTGCGTGAAGATGATGTGCTGATTATTCATGTTGAAGAACGTCCCTCAATTGCCAAGATTGAGGTTTTTGGTAACGAAGATCTCGATACAGAAGATCTTAATACCGCGCTGAAAACCATTGGCCTGACGGAAGGGCGCATTTTTAATCGTTCACTATTGGATCAAATCGAACAGGAACTGCATCAACAATATTTCAGCCTGGGTAAGTATGGCGTAAAAATTGAAACCAAGCTGGAAAAACTGGCGCGAAACCGTGTTGAAATTACCATTGATATTGACGAAGGTGATGCTGCAAAAATAAAGCAGATCAATATTATTGGTTCACACCAGTTTGATGAAATGAAGCTGCTGGATAAATTTGAACTTTCTACGCCGACCATGTGGTCCGGTATTTCCGGCAGCGGA
>Ga0256830_1002424_pt1 | contig 12289 bp, 12 predicted proteins | sample 128326metaG_FD_190537 | JGI IMG/M metagenome (GOLD analysis project Ga0256830, IMG submission 190537) | Hydrothermal vent microbial communities from Lau Basin, Pacific Ocean - 128-326 | ecosystem: Environmental > Aquatic > Marine > Hydrothermal vents | place: Pacific Ocean: Lau Basin | collected...
AATGCCTGTATCCCAGTGCGTCTCGTGTTTTGTTGAACTAGGAATTCGGGATCAGGCCTCGAACCAGCGCTTTGGATCGTTGCTCTGGATGGCTAAATCCGACAAACTCCTAGATTAGATAAAGATTGTCGAAAAATTCTTTTTTAGGCGCGGTAATTAGAAAATAAGATAATTATTTCTGGATGGCAATTTTTGAAAATGGATTAAGGAACTTTTTAGGGGGTTTTTAGAGGTGCCCATCAGTAAAAATTTGTTGAATCGTGCATTTGAAGTGGATGAACCCAACCGAGTGGGATCTGATATTACCTATAACAAGGTGGGTAAAAAGTGGTTGTATTTAGCGGTAGTAATGGATCTTTTCTCACGCAAAATGATTGGCTGGTCGTTGGAATCGCACATGCGAGAGTCACTGATCATAGATGCCTTTAATATGGCGGTCTCACAACGAGTCTATGCTGATGGATTGTTGCTTAATTCAGACCGGGGTGTGCAGTACCGAGGGTATGAATGCCAGGCAATGCTCAAGGAATAGTGGGGTTCAGTGTAGCATGAGTCGGAAGGGGAACTGTTGTGACAATGCTGTGATGGAGTCATTCTTTAGTCGACTGAAAGTTGAGCTGATTTACGCAGAGAGCTACCGAACTGAGGAAGATGCTCGAGCTGGGGTCTTTGAATATATTTAGCTGTTCTATGATCGTAAGCGGAGGCATTCGGCCATTGGTTACATCAGCCCAGCTGAGTATGAGCGACAATATAACGAATTAGACGTGTCTATTTTTTGTGGGTAAGAACATTATGTTAAGCATAGCCTATTCTTTAATAGCCAATTTGTGATGAATTAACAAGAATGCCTGACTCTACTATAGAAAATAATACTGCTCCATTAGTAAGTATTGTAATGAATTGCTATAACGGCGAACGGTATCTTCGCCAAGCAATAGAGAGTGTGCTGTCGCAAACATATCAAAAATGGGAGATTATCTTTTGGGATAATCAATCTATAGATGATAGTGCTGAAATATTTAAATCGTATCATGACGACCGTTTCCATTATTATTATGCCGATGTGCACACGGTCTTGTATGATGCTAGAAATTATGCGCTATTAAAGTGTCAAGGTGATTTGATAGCTTTTCTTGATGTTGATGATTGGTGGTTCCCTGAAAAACTTATGATTCAGGTACCTTTATTCAATGATAGTTCTATTGGATTATCGTGCGGAAATTATATTTTAGTCAATGAGCGGAATAACAATAATTTAGGCTTAAAACCTGCATATTCCTCATTGCCGCATGGTAATGTTCTGGATGACCTTTTCGATCATTATTTTGTTCATATGTCTACCTTGGTTGTTAGAAAAAAGGCCTTAGAAAGCTTGGAGCAGGCTTTTGACCCACGTTTTAATATCATAGGTGATTTGGATATATTGGTACGATTATGTTCTGCGTGGAGGTTGGCACCAGTTCAGCTTCCGGTCGCCTATTATAGATGGCACCAAAATAATACTGGCTACAAAACTGATTTATTAATTAGTGATGAATTTGACATTTGGCTAGGTGAAATAAAAAATAATGATATATATACAAGTCTTTGTAACTTTTCTAAATTCGAAAGCAAGGTAAGATTTTATTCTGTACTTAAGCTGCTGTATAGCGGTGAAAAGCTGGAGGCATTTGGTCGAATTAACTCGCTAAGTTTAAAACAGCGCCTGAAGTTAGCAGTAGCAATGGTCATTCCAACAAAAATTGTTAAAATGTGGATTGATAGATCCTGATGTTTCTTCTTCTGGAGCTTAATTAATGAATAACGGGGTCGATATTATTGTTGTTTCGACTGCCTGTCACACAGCAATTAATAGGAGGATCTATAAGGAATTCGTTGATGTGGGGGTAAGTGTACTTTTAGTTGTTCCTACGGAATTGACTTTTAGTTCGGGGGTGATAGTAGCGGCCCCTCCAGTTGATGGTGATCCTTTGATTGAGTATATAGATTTACAGGGCGCTAATCCTAGGTTTTCACGATTTGTAGGGATAAAAAAAATTTTAGACCAGAATCTCCCTAAGTTGATTATTCTTGATAGTGACCCGGCTAGTGTGATGGGCTTGCAATTGGGGTTATGGGCTGTAAACAATAAATCGAAATTATATTGCATCACATGTGAAAATATGCCCCTTGGCCTGGTGGCTACATATAGGAGACGGGGAGTTAAGGTACTTCCTTTTGCTATTATTAAGAGACTATTATTGATCTCGACTCGGAAACTAGTGCATGGTGTTTTCACTATTAATAATGAAGGTACGGCTGTTTTTAAAAATGAGGGATTTTCAAATGTAAAAAAAATTCCGCTTGGTTTTGACTCTAAATATTTCAGAATAGACCTTGATATAAGAAAGTCCATAAGGTCTAAATTGGGGCTTAGTGGTTTTGTTATTGGTTTTTTTGGGCGAATAACCTATGAGAAAGGTGTTCATATATTGCTTGAGGCTATGTCAAATTTAGTTGATGAAAAATGGACGTTACTGATGGATGAGTTTGATATATATAAAAGTAAGTACGGGGAGGATATTAAAGATCAAATACACAATTCAGGGCTGAGTGAAAGGATTGTGTTCATTAACCCAACGCATGCCGAAATGGGTGAGTTTATAAATGCTGTCGATGTTGTTGTGATGCCATCTATTTCAACTCCAATATGGGTTGAGCAATATGGAAGGATTGCTGCTGAAGCAATGGCGTGTGGGAAAGTGGTAGTTGCATCAAATGCTGGTGCATTTCCTATGTTGTTGAATGGTCGAGGGATCTTATTTGAAGAAGGGGATGTGATAGCTCTTTCGGATATATTAAAAAGATTAATGCATGGTGTAAAAAGCCAAGAATTTTCCTGTAGTTATACTGCGGAGGAAATATCTGCCTATGCTCATGCTGAATTAGATGTACAAAAGCAAATGGAGATAATGTTATCGCTGTTTGAAGAGACTAATGCCTTATAGGTGTGTAATACTAAATTAACAATTATTCAATAGTAGTAGGTATATTTTGAGAATTTTAGTAACAGGTGGTTTTGGTTTTTTAGGAGGTCGTATAGTCCAATATTTCCTGGGTGCTGGACATGAGGTTCTTTTGGGGACAAGCCGTGATGTAAAATCACATAATTCTTCTATTGGTGGTGCGCAAGTGGTGCAAACACTATGGAATAATCCGGCGGCATTAGAAAAGGTTTGTGCTAGTGTAGATGTAATAATCCATGCTTCAGGTATGAATGCAAAAGATTGTATTGATGATCCTGCTAGTGCGCTAACTGTTAATGCTGTGGCTACTGCTAATATACTACAGTCTGCTATTAAGCAAAAAGTATGTAGGTTTCTTTATATTTCTACTATTCACGTTTACACGGATATACTTGAAGGTGCTGTTTCAGAGGATGATTGCCCGACGAACTTGCATCCGTATGCTACAAGTCATCGTGCTGCCGAAGATGCTGTATTGTGGGCTCAAAAGGCTGGTCATATTGATGGTGTAGTTGTTCGTTTTTCAAATGGGTTTGGCTTTCCAGCTCATCGAGATGTAAATTGCTGGATGTTATTGATAAACGATTTGTGTAGGCAGGCAGTTGAAAAAAGAGAGTTGGTTTTGGCATCTAATGGGATGCAAGTTAGAAACTTTATCCCAATTTCTGAAATATGCAGCGCTATAGACTTTCTTGTATGCCAAATGCCATTTGAAAAAAAAATCGGATTAGCCGGGGCGATTAATGTTGGTGGAAAAGAATCATTCACAGTACTGGAGATGGCTAAGTTGGTTCAGTCAAGATGTAGCGCTATACTTGGGTTCACCCCTGATTTATTGGTAGGGAGGATTGGAGGTGAATGCAGAACTCAGCTGGATTTTCAACTCAATAGGCTTAACTCTTTAGGATACTCACATTTACACAGCTCTGTAGAAGAAATAGATAGGCTGCTTGCGTATTGTGATAATTCTTTCTCGAGGGATTGATGAGCTTTGATACTTTGACGTTGTTTCGAGACTTTTCTGAAGATAATCGTACAAGCATGGATGTTTATGCTGATAACTTAGAAAGATCTCTAAGGTTACTTTCTGGTGATGCTTTTCGCATAACCCCTTACACACCATTAATTCCGGATTGGATCACAAAATGTCGATTGCCTTTAGGGTTTGGGATAAGGTTTTCGCGTTATTTTTCGTACCCTAATCAGGCTAAAAAAAACCAAGGGACAATAAATCACATTGTTGACCAGAGCTATGGGCATTTGTTAAGAGCGGTTGATTCGTCTCGCACGGTCATAACCGTGCATGACCTCATTCCTGTTTTGGCCTGGAAAGGATTGATACCGGGGCTGTCTTACCCTCATTTCCCGCTGTTATACAAACTTACAATAGCTTCTTTATCTAAAGCTAACGCGATCATTGCTGTTAGTCATAACACAAAACGAGACTTAATAATCCATTGCGGATTAAATGAGAGTGATATTACTGTCATATATAATGGCATCGCCCCTTGTTTTCATGCAAAAAAAGCAGATGAAAGACGTGAGTTACGTGCTGGTTTTGGTGTATCCTTACAGGAATCGCATGTTGTATTAATTACTGGCCATCAAAGTTACAAAAACCATCAGACATCATTCCAGGTGATTAAAGGATTGCAGGCAAAACTTAAAGGTCCTATTCATCTCATATGGCTGGGAGGGGGAAGGGATGAGTGTCATAAATATATTAGGGAGATAGGGCTTACTTGTGAGGTGACCTGTTTAACAGGTCTTAGTGTGGATCGGTTAGTTGATTTATACAATAGTGCGGATTGCCTCCTGTTCCCATCTTGGTATGAAGGATTTGGGTGGCCGCCTCTCGAGGCAATGGCTTGTGGTACTCCTGTTGTTGCATCTAATTCGGGACCCTTACCTGAGGTTGTTGGTGATGCTGCTATTACATGCGATCCAGGGGACATTCAAGGGCTAGTTGATGGCGTGATGACTATGTTGGATGACGAGAAAGCTCGTTTCGAGTATGTTCAACGTGGATTCGAGAATGTCAGAGGCTTTACGTGGGAGAACTGTGCTTCAAATGTCTTGAAATTATATAGAAACATATCATAGGCTATGACGTCTCATATAAGCAATTTGTTGTCGATTTGAAGTGATTGAGACCTTCACACTGCTTAGTGCTTTTATTGCACTACTATCAATATTTAAGGAAATAAAGCATAAAAACACGGTGTTTTGGTCATTCACTGTGTTATTAATAATATTTGATGGTTTACGCTGGGAAATGGGGACTGATTGGCACAGTTATTATACTTATTTTAGCGTGGCTACTGATTTGAATGTATATGGGGGATTTGAATTTGGGTACCGGCTCTATACAACTTTAATTCGGAGCGTTACTGATAATTATTCAATTTATCTATTAGTTACCACTGCAATTATATATGTTGGTATTTTCTATACTGTTTTTAAAGTAACTAATCATAGCTTTATATCAATGTTTTACCTTGCAGGTACCATCCCCTGGTATAGTGGTAGTTTACGCCAAATGATGGCGTGTGTTTTTTTTACTCTGGCTCTGAAAGCATGTATTGAAAAGAAGTTTACATACTTTTTATTACTCATGATTTTTGGGTTAGCGTTTCATACGACTATAATAGTTTTTATACCAATGTATTGGTTGTATGGGATGTCATCGAGCCTTTTTTTATTATTGTTTATTGCTTTAGCCGTACTATCTATCTTTTCTAGGAATCTTATCTACTTATTGGATGTATTAGCCAATTTCTTTTCATTTAATAAGTCCTTTCTCTCAAGGCTGGGAGGGACCCTTGATACATCGAATCCGCTTCTTGGTTTTTGCCGTAAGTTTCTTACTATTGGTGGATTTATTGGTTTCTCATTGATCGCTAACACATCACCCCTGATTAATAGATTGCAGTGGAAAACGATTAAATTCACATTAAGCCTAGTATCACTATCAGTTATTTTATATTACATAGGGACTTATCATATTAACTATGTATCTTCCAGGGTAGATATTTATATCAGCATTATTTCCGCTTCAGTGTTGATTGGCGTACTGGATAAAGCATTTACGAAGAGAGGAAATCGATTGCTTTTGTATTTTTTTGTTACGGCATTGCTAGGTGTGTTTTATTATCGATTAGGGTTAATGGATCTTTTTCATCCTTATACGTCATTATTTTACAATAATGATTTCAAGAGGGACCTTCATTGAATATATTGAGAGTGCCATGATATTTATAGATGGAATTATATTTAGCTTGCAAAAATCGGGGGGGATATCGGTTCTTTTTAATGAAATTATTTCAAGGTTGCCAAAAGAGAATTATAAACTAATTGGTTTTAATGCTGAGCCCCCTTCTTATGTGGCTGACGGGAATTATTCTTTTGTTTCTCCTAGGCTAATGGAGCGATATCGACGCGTGCTTGTAAATTGTGAAGCAGGTATATTTCATTCTACTTACTATCGTTTGCCCGCGACTAAATCTTGTAAAGTTGTCACGACAGTGCATGATTTCACGTATGAGTATTTTTCTAATAATTTTCGCCGCACAGTCCACGCTTTTCAAAAAAATAAAGCGATATCAGAATCGGACAAAATAATATGCGTCTCAGAAAATACGAGACAGGATCTCCTTGAGTTTTTAGGGAATGAGTATGAGGAGCGTACTTTTGTGGTAAATAATGGTGTATCTAGCGATTATTATTACAGGCCTGAAATAGATACTGAGACTCAGGTGATATTTGTTGGTGCTCGGTCTGGCTATAAGAATTTTAAATCTGTTGTTCAGGCTCTTTCTGGATTGCAAGATTTACACCTTATTTGTGTCGGTGGAGGGGCAATGACTAGTGCCGAGATCGATTTAATGGATAAGCATATTCCTGGTCGGTATCGACATGCTGGTTATTTAACCAATGATCAGCTTAATTGTGAGTATAACCGTTCTTTGTGTTTGATTTATCCATCTTTGTATGAAGGTTTCGGGATTCCTGTTCTCGAAGCTATGCGGGCAGGTTGTCCGGTTATTGCAGTTAATAAATCATCAATTCCTGAGGTCACTGGTAGTGCAGCTATATTGCTAGATAGCGGTGACGCAGATGAAATTCGTCAGGGAATTTCGACTATTACGGCTACCAGTTGCAGAGATGACTTAGTTGAGAAAGGGCGAGTTCAAGCGTCAAAATTTAGCTGGGATAGGACGTATAAGCAAACATTGGAAGTTTATGAGAGTTTATAATACACGGCCATTATGAAACTTCTTTTTTCTACGATTTGTAGAGTAACACTATTCACAAAATAGGGGCATAGTTATTTATGGTGCCTGTATCTATGCATTGTAATCGCCAGAAAGTCAGTATTATCACAGTCTGTTTTAACAGTGCTAAGACTATAAGAGATACTATTGAGTCTGTACTTTCGCAAGACTATCAAAATATTGAATACATCATTATTGATGGAGCTTCAAATGATGGGACAATGGATATTGTGCGGGAATATGGGGATAAGATCAGCGTTGTGATTTCTGAAGAAGATAGGGGGATTTATGATGCGATGAATAAGGGGATTCGGATAGCAACAGGTGATGTGGTGGGAATACTCAACTCAGATGATTATTATTCAAATACGTTTGCAGTTACGCAGTTGATTAAATGCATGGAAGAAGCTGGGGCTGACACGGTCTTTGCTGATTTGCTAATTGTGGATGCAAGCGATACAGATCGCATCGTGCGCTACTACGATTCTAGTGCTTTTCATCTAGGGCGCTTGCGTTATGGTTGGATGCCAGCTCATCCAACATTTATGGTAAAGCGAGTATTATATGATAAATATGGCGGTTTTTCCTTGGACTATAAAATTGCCGCTGATTTCGAGATGATTGTGCGGCTATTTCATAAGGCGGGAGCTAGCTATGCATATTTTCCTGATGTGGTCATAAAGATGCGCTCAGGTGGAGCTAGCAGTAGTGGATTGAAAAGCAGTTGGGTACTAAATAATGAAATCGTACGAGCATGTCGAGCTAATCGGGTAAAGACTAGTCTTCCTCAAGTATTACTGAAGATCCCGGCTAAGTTGATTGAGTATGTTCGGAAACCGAAATAAAATTGATTGCTGTTGGCGGTAAGTTCATTGGTTATTTGGTTTTTGGCTGTATTTGAAGGAAGAAGGGGGCGAGGTGGAAAGAGTCTTGGTAACAGGTGCAAATGGGTTTGTTGGGCAAGTCTTATGCCAGCTGCTTGTTGATAAAGGAATATCGGTTAAGGCAGTTGTTAGAAGCAGTGAGAGTCATGCAGGCTCTATTTCAATTGGTGAAATCAATGGTGATACGAATTGGCAGGATGCACTGATAGGTATTGATTGTGTTGTACACTTGGCTGCTCGGGTACATGTTATGAATGAATCCGCTGCCAATCCATTGAATGCGTTTCGTCATGTTAATACAGCGGGTAGCGAAAAACTGGCGCGTGATGCCGCAAAGGCTGGCGTCAAGCGACTGATATATCTTAGTACGATTAAGGTAAATGGAGAGCAAACCTATGGTGTTCCATTTAATGAAAAAGTAGAACATACGCCTGTAGATCCATATGCTCTTTCGAAATGGGAGGCCGAAAATAGTTTACGAAGGATTTCCATTGAAAGTGGTATGGAGATAGTAATCATCCGCGCACCTCTAGTTTATGGTCCCGGCGTCAAAGGGAACTTTTTAACGCTGCTTAAACTCGTATCAAAAGGCCTGCCACTTCCGTTTGCATCTGTGAAAAACAAGCGGAGCCTTGTCGCGCTAAGTAATTTGGTGGATTTGATACGTGAATGTATTGTTAACCCGCGTGCGGCAGGTGAGATATTTCTTGTATCTGATGGAGAAGATCTATCGACTGCCGAGCTAATCAAGGTAATTGCACTAAAAATGGGCAAACCTTCGCGTCTGATACCTATACCATTACCGTTATTGAATGTCGGCGCTACAATCATCGGCAAAAGATCTGTTGCAAGGCGGCTGCTAGGTTCTTTACAGGTTGATTCGAGTTCTGCGCACCGAGTTTTGGGGTGGGTGCCTCCTTATTCAGTCGAGCATGAAATAGATCGAGTTGTCGACTGGCATCGTGAAAAAAATTGTTCGGAATGGCTGTGAGTATTAAAAATAAAGTAATTTCATGCAATTGCTAAAGGAGGTGAGTATAATTCCTCCATGATAAGTATGTTTGTTACTGTTGTGTTTTTGATATCTGTATGTTTTACGCGAGTCTTTATTGGTCAGTCCTCGTGGTTACGAGTGATGGACCATCCTAATGCGCGCTCTCTTCATTCTGTTCCAGTCCCTCGAGCCGGTGGGGTGGCGATTTTGGTGGCTTTTTTCGTTGGCATGGGCATGATTGCTTTCTTTCTGAATGCTGCTGTTAGTCCTGTTTTATTGATTTGTGCATTGTTAATTGCGGTGGTTTCATTTCTCGATGATTGTTATTCATTGAGTGCGGCCCTTCGTTTTTTTATTCACTTTTGTGCGGCCGCATTTCTGGTTGTAAATGGGTATGAACTTACTGTTCTAGAGCTCCCGGGGGTTTCTTGGCTGTGGCCTGGGTTTTTGGCGCTGGCTGTCTCAGTTCTTTTTGTGGTCTGGTCTATCAATCTGTATAACTTTATGGATGGGATAGACGGTTTTGCGGCGGGAATGGCTATTATAGGGTTTTCCTGTTTTGCTTTGCTTGGCTGGCAGGCTCAACACCCTCTATTTATGAATGCCAATATGATTGCTGTAGGTGCCGTTGTAGGATTTTTGTTGTTTAATTTTCCACCCGCTAGAATTTTTATGGGGGATACCGGTTCATCTACATTGGGTTTTCTGATGGCCGCTTTCTCATTGTGGGCAAGTGTTGAGAGCATATTTCCTATCTGGATTGCTCTATTGGTATTTTCGCCATTCATTGTCGATGCTTCAGTAACGCTATTTCGTCGATTGATCGAAGGTGAGAAGGTTTGGGAGGCACACAAGAGTCATTTCTACCAGCGACTTGCCCAAACCAGCTGGGGGCATAAAAAAACAGTATTGTATTCCTACTTACTTATGGCAGCGTGTAGTACCACGGCGTGGCTAGCTATGCAGCTTGATGTTACTTTTCAGTGGATGATAGTCATTGGCTGGATTGTAGCATACATCATCATTATGGTTGGGGTTGTGAAGCTAGAGCGTCGATATGTATAAAATTATTTTAAGTGGTTTTTGATATGCGGGAGAAAATTACAATGAAGCTCCAAAGTAGGCGCTTGGCAGTGATTAGTCATGACCTCTTAATGGTGGTGATTGCATGGGGGCTGGCATTTTTTACTCGCTATAATTTTTCTCTGCCCAATAGCGCCTGGACTATGGTTTGGCAAACCCTGGTTATTGTCGTGATTGCTCAGGCTATTATTTTTGGAATTACAGGGCTATACAAAGGTCTATGGCGTTTTGCTAGTTTGCCAGATATGTGGAATATCAGTCGTGCTGTTGCAATTGGTGTGCTTGCAATATCGCTGCTGCTTTTTTTGTTCAATCGAATGGAAGGTATACCTAGAACAATCTTGTTATTTTATCCGGTTTATCTTGTTTTCCTGCTGGGAGTACCACGGATTGTATACCGGATGTGGAAGGAGCATGGATTGAACCTGAAAAACGTAGTTGGACGTAAACATGTTCTGGTTGTTGGTGCGGGCCGATCAGGTGAAATGCTGGTGCGAGACTTATTGTGTGAAGGGGAGTATCTTGTGATTGGTTTTCTGGATGACAATCGGCGCCTGAAAGGAGCTAAAGTTAGAGGGATTCCTGTTTTGGGTATGACTAGTGATATCCCTGATATTGTCGAGGCGGATCAGGTAGATATCATCATGATCTCTATTCCCTCTGCCAGTAGTAAACAGATGCGTCGAATTGTCGAATTATGTGAGCTGACGGAGGTGCCATTCAGAACATTACCTAGGTTGCAGGATCTGGTATCTGGAAGATCAACGCTGAACGAGTTACGAGAAGTGGCCATCGATGACCTATTGGGAAGAGACCCTGTGCAACTTGACTGGGAAGGGATCAATCAAGGTATAGTCGGTAAAACGGTCTTAATTAGCGGTGGCGGTGGCTCTATTGGTTCCGAGCTTTGTCGTCAGGTAGCGAAACTTGGTCCTGCAAAATTAATCCTGTTTGAGAAGTCTGAATTCAATCTTTATAGTATTGGTTGTGAACTTAAAAATGAATACCCCAATCTGATATTTCATTCGGTTCTAGGGGATGTCTGTGATGTAGCGGCTGTTGAACACGTATTGCAAAGCCATAAACCTGAAATTATTTTCCACGCTGCTGCTTATAAGCATGTACCGATGCTTGAGTATCAGGTTCGAGAAGCCGTTAGGAATAACGTGCTTGGCACGCGCTTGATGGCTAAGTTAGCAGCCTGCTTTGGTTGTAAAACATTTGTGATGATTTCGACAGACAAGGCGGTTAACCCAGCAAATGTGATGGGGGCGAGTAAACGCGCTTCTGAAATATATTGCCAGGCTTTAAATTCTCGCGTTGATACACATTATATTATTGTGCGATTTGGGAATGTCCTGGGATCTGCGGGCAGTGTAGTGCCGCTGTTTAAAGCGCAAATTGCCAGTGGTGGCCCAGTAACTGTTACTCATCCTGATATTACGCGTTTCTTCATGACGATTCCTGAGGCAAGTCAGCTTATCTTGCAAGCGGCTAGTATGGGTGATGGTGGCGAGATATTTGTATTGGATATGGGGGAGCCACTTCAGATAGGTTACCTAGCGGAACAGATGATTCGCCTGTCGGGTAAATTACCAGATGAAGATATTGAGATTAAATATACAGGCCTACGACCCGGCGAAAAACTTTATGAAGAACTCTTTTACCAGCAAGAGGATCTCCTGAAAACAGAGCATAAAAAAATACTGCTGGCGCGCTCAACCGATTCAGATTGGGATACCATCGAGGCCAATATGGCCGCGTTACAAATTGCATGCGACGCCTTTGATGAAGAGCAGGCGCAGGCTGTTTTGTATGAGCTCGTCCCTGAGTTGAGTGAACAGCAGGCGATCTCATCGTCGGGCGAGAGCAATGTGGTTGAGTTTAATCGCGCTTAGTCAGGTAAAATCAGACCTCTAAATTATTTATACCCTGGATCACTGCTGTCCCGTTAAGGGATGAATAAGAAGGCCTGAAAACCTATCTATTTTGATACAATGAAATCATGACAAGTCATTGTAAAACAAAAAGGAAATCAGGCCTTGA
>Ga0256830_1002425_pt1 | contig 12282 bp, 13 predicted proteins | sample 128326metaG_FD_190537 | JGI IMG/M metagenome (GOLD analysis project Ga0256830, IMG submission 190537) | Hydrothermal vent microbial communities from Lau Basin, Pacific Ocean - 128-326 | ecosystem: Environmental > Aquatic > Marine > Hydrothermal vents | place: Pacific Ocean: Lau Basin | collected...
TTTCGGCGATTTCGGTCTGGTTTTTACCGGCTTTCATCAGGGCCTGGATCTGGTATCGTTGTTCTCGGGTAAGCTGCGTATATCGCATCATGTGTGCTCCTCTTACTTGGCGGTGAGACAAGCCACAATGCTAATGCAGCTTGCCCTCTAACCAAACCGGTTGAGTTGCACTTACAAGTTGAATTCACGGCCTATAAATACATAGTTGGTATTTCTCGTGATATGAAGGCTGACATACCCCATACCCCAATTGTCCTTGGTAGACAAGTCGGAGGTTCACCCCATTTGATTATTCGTGCCCGCAAACGCCGTTCTATTTTATTTCTTTTTAAGGTGGAAACATTAGATGGATAAGAGAAAAATACTGGAAGTAGGATATGGCTCAGTGGACAAGGTGCTAATAGGGGACCGGCTTCCCTTGGTATTTATTGGCGGGCCATGTGCTATTGAGAGTCGTGAACACGCATTTATGATGGCGGACCGAATCGAGAAGATCTGCCGAAGGGTCGGTGTGCCCTGGATTTACAAATCCTGTTATGACAAAGATTGCAGATCTTCACCGGAGAGTTTTCATGGGCTAGGTCTTGATCACGGTCTTAGAATTCTCGGAGATATAAGGGAAGAGTTTGGGGTTCCGGTAGTCTCGGATTTTTCTGATCCCTCTTGGGGTGAGCCGACCGGGGAGGTGTGTGATATGGTACAGGTTCCCGCATATTTGTGCCGGCAAACATCCATTCTTAGAGCAGCGGCGGAATCAAAAAGACCCATTCACCTGAAAAAAGGCCAGTATATGAGTCCATGGAATATGAAGAATTCAGTTCGAAAGCTGGAAGCCTTTGGTAGTGATCAGATTCTGCTTACTGATAGGGGGACGTTTCTTGGTTACAATATGTTGGTGAATGATATGCGTTCTTTTCCGATTATGGCCGAGACCGGTTATCCGGTATGTTTTGATGCAACGCACTCTATCCAACTTCCAACGTCTATGGGAAATATTTCTGGTGGTCAAAGAGAGTTTATTCCGCATCTTGTTCGCGCGGCGACTGCCTGTGGGGTGAATGCGCTTTTTATGGAAGTTCATGACAATCCGCCAGAAGCGCTCTCGGACGCTAACACGGTATTGGATATACAATACCTGGAAGTTGTGCTCGCGCAAGCAAAGGCTGTGCATGAAACGCGCCTCGAACTGGCAGAAAAATATGGAGAAGATAATGTCCACCGCGAATGAAGAAGTGCTTGTAAAAGATGTGATGATGTCGCTTGGCCAATTTCCGGTGATTGGACAGACCGTAATTCTCAAGGCAGCCTTGGAGGAAATGGGTCGTACGAACTTGGGTATCGCATGTATTGTTGATGATGATTCCAGATTGCTAGGCATCTTGACCGATGGAGACATACGTAGAAAATTATTGAAGGTACAAAAACCATTTTCAGCCTTTTTCATTGATGATGCGCTTGACCACGCAATCGTGAAGCCGATTACAACCGATCCGGGTTCGACATTAAAACAAGCCGTCATCCTGATGGAAGAAAAACAGATATGGGATCTTCCCGTTGTTAGTGAAAAGAGAGAGTTGGTCGGGCTACTACATCTCCATCCAGCAATCCAGGTGCTGCTTGGGCTGAACACATGATCTACCGTGGGCTGGACTCGATTGACTATCTTGCAGCATGTGCAGATAAACTCGAAACTGCCGCAAGTTCGCATTGGCGAACGTTTCATGCAGATTTTCATTTTGATGGATTAAATTTTGAAGGTCTAAAGGGTTTTGGTGGGAACAACAAGCCATATAAGGGGTTTCGGAATCTCGTCCATTCTCTCCTTCAGAAACACTTCCGACGTATGGGACATAGATTTCCCGATTTTGCAAGGATTGAGGATATCGCAAAGACGATCACTGAGCAGCAGGAAAGGGCATATGATCTTGACGTGATTAGGCAAGCGCTTACTCTTGCCTGCTTGCAAAAGACTATTTCTACCAATAGGTCATCTTCAATTGACATGGCATGTGTCATTGGAGACGGCTTTGCTACCATGGCAACGCTTATGTTGGTTGCGGGTTTTGCGAAACGTATAGTACTTGTCAATCTCACCAAGACGCTTCTTGTAGATCTCTGGTATTTGAGACTGTATTTTGGAGAGAAACAATTTGATGCTTCTGCTCGACTCTTGACAGAGCTTGAAGATGTTGATGCGTTGACGGGGGAAGGATTTTCTGAGCCAAATAGTGGATGCCAGGTCTTGGCGATACAGGCAGAAAACCATGAACTGCTAAAACATTTTCCCATTGATATTGCTATAAATATCGTTTCTATGCAGGAAATGGATCCGCCAGTTATTGGCGGATATTTTAATGATCTGCGTTCTGTAGCAAAGAAAAGAAAACTATTTTTTTACTGTTGTAATAGGGAAGAGAAAGTGCTTCCAGATGGAACGGTGACTCGTTTTATAGATTATCCGTGGCAGCCTAACGATGAGATACTACTTGACGAACTCTGCCCTTGGCATCAACGATACTATTCAACGCGCCCGCCGTTCTATCGAAATTATGATGGTCCCATTCGTCATCGACTCGTTGTTATGGGGGGTGACATATAAAAAGTGTTTTCGAACATGACCCATATTTGTAGTTTTTTTCAAGGTATAGTAATCATATTTTACCTAGAAGTTGGCCAGCAATTGAAGGGATTGTCATGACGGCTTTGGTTGGGTCGTAGAATGAGGGCCTGGCTCTTCAACTATGACTTTAACACGAACAACGCTATTGCCGCCGATATAAAGGTTAACTCACTGGGGTAGATATGTAGCCTAAATACTATCTACGCACATAGCTGAAGTGTTCAATATATTTTTACAGCAGTTTGAAATTGGAGGCCGGTTTTTTTGGCAAGCTTTTAAATGAAAAATATTTTCGACGAGCGCGTCAAGTTAAAGAAAAAGCTGAGAAATCGTGAAAGGATGTTTGTGGGATGGGTGTCATATTCCCATCCCTCCATTGTCGAAACGTTTGCGCGTGCCGGCTTTGATTTTATTGCTATCGATATGGAACACTCTACGATATCAATCGAGCAGGCACAAAGAATTATTGCTGCAAGCCAAGCGCACGGTGTTCCATGTATTCCGAGGCCTGTGTCTCATTCCAATGACTGGATTAAGCCTCTGTTGGAGTCCGGTGCGGATGGAATGTTAGTCCAGATGGTCAATACACCAGATCAAATCAGGAATCTCATTAAGGACATCAAGTATCCTCCCGTGGGTTGCAGAAGCTACGGGGTAAATCGAGCACATGGATATGGCTTTGATTTTCAGGAGTATGTTGAGTGCTGGAATGCAACGTCCAGCTTTATTATCCAGGTTGAGTCTATTGAGGCAGTAAACAATATTGAGAAGTTGCTTGACCACGATGAGATAGATGGTGTTATGGTCGGTCCTTATGATATTTCGGGGTCTCTTGGAGTACCAGGGAAAATAACTCACCCCAAGGTTATTGAGGCATCTGAGAAAGTGATTGAGGCGTGCGAGAAATACGGAATTAGCTGTGGAACGCAAGTGTCAGATACAACCCCAGAAAACGTTAATGCCTTGTTTGACATGGGGTATACCTACGCAATCCTCGGATCTGATCTTTTTGTCCTTTGGAAGTGGGCAGAAGAGATGAGTGGAATGATTAAGAAAATGCGCAATTAAGGTCGGAGTCTATATGGGATGTTATTTGGATAATCTATTTGGTCTTAGTGGAAAAGTGGCGGCTGTTATTGGGGGTGGCGGCCTTCTCTGCGGGGAGATGGCGCGAGGATTTGCGCGGGCCGGGTGCAAGGTTGCAGTTCTGGATTTGCGCCTCGATAAGGCAAGGGAAGTGGAAAAAGAGTTGATAGAACTAGGTTGTAAGCACACAACTTCTGTTGAAATAGATGTCACTAGAAAGGAGGACCACGTGAACGCCCTCGGGCGCGTGGTAAATAAACTCGGAAATATTGACATACTTGTAAATGGTGCAGGAATAAATGGGCCGACTCCATTCTTTGACATTACCCTGGATGAGTGGCATTCGATTCTGGATTCCCAGATTACGGGTACCTTTTTAGGTTGTCAGGTATTCGGACAACATATGATAGAGCGGGGCAGAGGTTCTATTATTAACCTTTCCTCCGCGTCATCAGGCCCTCCTTTATCTAAAGCATTCACATATTCTGTCGCAAAGGCCGGTATTAAGAATCTTACTCAAAACCTCGGTAGGGAATGGGGGCAAAAAGGGGTTCGTGTTAATGCCTTGAAGCCAGGATTCTTCCCAACAGAATGGAATAGAAAAAACTTCATCAGCCCAGAACGTGAAGCAGCCATTTTAGGCCATACTCCCATGCGACGCTATGGAGAGCCAGAGGAATTGCTTGGTGCGACACTCTGGCTAGCATCAGATGCCTCAAGTTTCGTCACCGGCGCCGAAATAGCGGTTGATGGGGGGTTTTCATGCATGACTATTTGAGTATATAACCCACTATATTGGGTTAGTAACTTATTCGAGGGTTATTTATGATCGATAGATCTGTTGTTGTCACTGGCGGTAATCGTGGTATTGGGCTTGATATTACAACTGCATTTGTAAATGCAGGTTATTTTGTCGTTGTTGGAGCGCGGAAAGATCCTGGATTGGGAGAAAAATTTGGGGATAGGGTTCAATTTGTTCGCGCTGACGTGAGGAAGGAAAGTGATCATGTGGAGCTTGTTAATACTGCAGTCAAAAGAACAGGCGGGCTTAACGTGTTCATCAATAATGCAGGGTACTCTGCATGGCGACCAATAGAGAAGATCGACAGCCAGTTTATAAATGATATTCTTGCAACTAATCTAGTGGGGGCTTTCTGGGGCTGCAAGGCAGCAGCATCTGTTATGAATGAAGGGGCGAGTATTATAAACATCTCAAGTATTGCAGGAAAGCGGGGAAGCATCAATAACTCTGCCTACTGCGCAACAAAGTTTGGAATGAATGGGTTGACCCAGTCGCTAGCTAAAGAACTGGGGCCTCGTGGTATCCGGGTGAATGCTCTTTGCCCGGTTCTCGTTCCTACTAAAGGACTGCTTGAAGCTCTTAGTGATCCTTTTTCCCCTGCTGGCGGGAATCCTGAGGAGTTTATCGATAACTTTACGAAACAGAATGCGGCTCTTGACCGTTTACCGACGGGAGAACAAATCGGCGCTATGAGTGTAATGCTGGCATCTGACGAAGCATCTGCAATCACGGGTCAGTGTATTAACGTGGATTGTGGCGTATTTCCTCAGTAAGTGGTGAATTTATGCGTCTAGTAGCTGTCATACCAGCTCACCTCGCATCGGTTAGATTTCCGCGAAAAATTTTGTACGAGTTTGAAGGGCTGCCCATGGTGGAACATGTGCGCCGCCGTGCTTTACTATCGCCTTCCTTGGACGATGTGTATGTGGCAACCTGTGACAAAGAAATCGCGGATATTGTAACTGACCGTGGCGGGAAGGTCATTATGACCGCTAACACTCATACTAATGGCACCACCCGAGTAGCAGAAGCGGTTACTAATATCGACTGTAGCCACGTGATATTGTTACAGGGAGATGAGCCGCTTCTCCTCCCCGCGCATATTGATACATTTGCCCGTGAAATTATGAACAGTCCCGAAGGGTATGCGTGGAATGCGACCGGCCCCATCGATAGCGCAGAGGAACTTGATCGACATTCATTTGTAAAATGTGCAGTAGGAATTAATAACAATATTTTATTTTGTTTTAGACGATCTCCATGCTTTTGTGAATACGAATTGCAAAGCACGTTTGTAAGAAAGATTCTCGGGATTATTGCGTATAGACGTGACTTCTTGCTAGAGCTTACTCAGATTCCTCCGAGTCCTATTGAACACGCGGAATACATTGAACAGATGCGAATTCTTGAGAATGGATTTCAACTAAAGTCAGTTCCAGTAACGCCTAGTCTCCCATCAGTGAATGATCCACACGAGGCGGATATAGTTATCGAACATCTCAAGAACGACGATGAGCAGAGACGACTGCTTAACAAAATATTGAGTTAGATAGTAAGCAGCGCGGTAGGTTTTGGACGAGACGCAATATAGATATCTCTGTCGGGTTTGTGACGAGATCCTCTGTTCAGAAGATGCCAATATTGAGCGGATTGCGTTGCCATGGTTGCATGTGGTGCGTGAACACCCCGCATTTCTTCGGGAATACGAGTATTTATTTCACAAAGAGAACCTGGTTATAAAAATTGGTTCGGTAGTATGTCGGTTGGCGAAGTACATACTTGGGTGGTTTAGGCGGGGCGGTACATATTACCTTAACAGGCGAACCTTGGCGGTTGACATAAACGATGAGCCTGAGCGCATTGATGTCTTGTTTGTCTCGCATCTTATAAATCCTAAACATCTTGAAAGTAAAGATGATTTCTATTATGGAAACTGCCCAGCTGAACTCCTTAAATTCGGTTTTTCTCCGGCAATTGCCTTATTAAATCATCTGTCGCCTGGAGAGCAAAGCCGCGTCGTTGAACGATGGTCAGGATCAGACATCTCCCGATTTGTTGTGCCGCGTTGGCTGGGTCTTGGAGAAGAAATAGTAATTTGGTTTCGATTATTGAGGGAGTCTTTCCGTTTGTGGGGGCAGGCGAGGAAGCAAATATCAGACTTTAAAAAAAGAGTGCTGGTTCGTGCATCAGTCGAGTGTTTCGCTGGGGCCACCTTCGATTGTCTTCGTGTAGAACATTGTATAACGACACTCGTAAAGCGGTACCAACCACGAGTGGTAATCGTTACATATGAAGGGCACGCATGGGAACGCGTTGCCTTTGCAGCAGCAAGAAGGTCCAAAAGTGATATCAAGTGTGTTGGGTATCATCATTCCGTATTGTTTCGGCTCCAGCATGGGGTGCGCCGAAATCTGAACTCGTTATACAATCCTGACATAATATTGACATCTGGCACAAAGACAAAGAACGAGCTTGAACGGGAGGAGTCTATTAGCGCCGAATCGATCGCGGTTCTCGGATCATGCCAGTATTATAGGGAAGGCTCTCAACACAAAGGTGGTGCTTCGTGTGGGATTATTGGCGGTCAGGAGAAGGAAGGGGAATTTCGTTGCTTGGTGCTTCCTGAGGGAATTAAAGATGAATGCAATATCCTGTTCGAATTCTCGGTGGAATGTGCGCTAGCTATGCCTGATATTGAATTTATTTGGCGGCTACATCCGGTTATAAGTTTCGAGTCACTTAAACGTGATAATCCCAAGTTACAGAAATTACCAGATAATATTACGTTATCTAATAGAACGTTTCAGCATGATATCGCTCTGTGCCAAATGGCGTGTTACAGGGGTTCGTCGGCAATTGTTCAGGCTGCGCTCCAGGGACTGAAGCCGTTTTATTTTCAGCTTAGAGGAGAAATGACCATTGACCCGCTGTATGGGCTGGGCAGGGAAAGGGTGATCGTTGACTCGGTTAGTGACCTGCGGAAACAGGTGGGGTTATTTCGTTCCCAGTCTGATGCCGAGCTTAAAAAAGATCTTGAAAAAGTCAGGGGGTATTGCGCTAAGCTATTTGAGCGGCTCAGGTGTGAGGTGCTAGCCAAGGTGTCCCACTAATGAGCAGTTCGTTATATCCAGACAACATGAGGCTCCGACTTTCGGTAGTAATACCAACTCTGGGAGGACCACAGTTGGTAGATACAATTCGAAGTATTAATGCCGGAAGCATTTGTCCAGCAGAGATACTTGTTTGTATTCCTGAAGTTAGTGGTGTCACAGGAATAGAGAGTTTTGGCGATAACGTTAAAGTGATATCTACTAAGTCCGTAGGTCAGGTGCCCCAGAGGGCAGAAGGATTCGAGTGTGCGGCAGGGAATGTTGTTCTCCAAGTTGATGATGACTTTCAACTATCTCATGATTGTCTCGAGATCTTATGGGGGAACTTAAGAACATTGGGTCATGGAAACGTAGTTGGGCCCGCATTCTACGATTCGGTCACTAAAAGACCGCTTCACGAGTACAAAAAGGGTTTTGCCGGTTTCTTAAAGTCTCTGAATGCATTTGTATTCGCAGCTGCCCCGTGGGGGGAAAGAAGAATGGGGAGACTAACGAGCCTCGGTATAGCTTACGGTTTTGACCCTGAAATTGTAAACCAAGAATTGGTTGAGTCTGATTGGCTACCTGGCGGTTGTGTGCTTGGATATAAAGATGATCTTGTCGTAGAGCGATTTTTCCCGTTTTCAGGGAAGGCATTCTCAGAAGATGTGATGCATTCACTGTTAAGAAGGCGTAAAGGAGTTCGGCACTTCGTTGCAACAAAGGCGAGGGCCATGACGAGGGTCGAGTCAGAGGGGATGATATGGCGTGGGTTTACAGCAGAGCTGAAAGCGCGAAGGCATGTGGTTAGTTTATTGCGTGGAAGTATTCTCAGATTTTACGTATGGGCAGCAAGTCAGATTATTGTTCGAGTGTTAAAATGGAGTGTGTAAGCCGTCCTTATAGTTGGTTCGTCACAAGGGGTGTAGCAGATGGGAGCCCTCGAAATGAAAGCCAAACAGCCGTCCAACGTGGCAACAGGAGGTATTGGAATTAACAATGCCAAATTTAACTGCTGCCCTTGGTGAAAAACTTCAACCATTAGCATGATGGCCACTGGTCTGTGGGAAGATTGATTTTACATGCGCCCGGTGTGCATACAGGCGGAGGCTTAGTCCTCCTTAAGGAGTTAATGTCGGCGGCCTCACCTCATCCTTTATGCTTGAATCTTGATGCCCGTGTTCGAGATATGTCATTTTCCCAAGGTCGGGATGACACTTATTATATCAATCCAACTCTCCTCGGTAGAGTGTGCGCAGAGTATCACTTGTTTCGCCAGGCAGTGGAGGAAGATATCATATTATGTTTCCACGGTTTACCGCCACTGCTTCCAACCAATGGAAAGGTTGTTGTCTTTGTTCAGAATAGATACCACCTTGAAGCGAATGGGCTATCGCTCTTTCACTGGAAAACAAGGCTTCGGCTGATATTGGAACGGCTTATTTGCAGGTTTTTCCGCCATAATGTCGACGAGTATATTGTCCAAACTGCTTCAATGAGTGAGTTGGTTTCCGCTTGGCATGGCGGAGAGCCAAAAGTACGTACTTTGCCATTCTATAATACGTCTAAAATGGAAAGTTCCAAAGAACGCGGCAGGCAGAACACTGAGTATGACTTTGTTTATGTTTCAAGCTCGGAAGGTCATAAGAATCATGCTAACTTGCTGCGCGCCTGGATCTTTCTGGCGAGAGAAGGTATTAGGCCAAGACTCTGTCTCACAATTCCGGAGGAGAATGCGCACTTACTGGATGAGATTGATAAAGCAAAAAAAGACTACAATTTAGATATATCAAATGTCGGCTACGTTTCACATCAAGATGCAATGGATCTTTACAAGAGCGCTTCAGCATTAATATATCCATCGTTTTCTGAAAGTTTTGGCTTGCCCCTTATGGAGGCACAAAATTACGGCTTGCCAATCCTTGCATCTGAGAGAGATTACGTGCGCGATGTTTGTGACCCGATCGAATCTTTTGACCCATCATCGCCAAAGTCAATATCGAGGGCTGTTAAGAGGTTTCTTGGAATTCAAGAGTTATCGTGCCGCGCTAGTACCGCAAGCGAATTTCTTAAAGAGATTTGTAAGTGAAGTTCCTTATTTTAACTCAGTATTTCTGGCCTGAATCATTTATTATCAATGATATAGTAAAGGTATTACGAACACAGGGCCATGAAGTTGTCGTCGCAACTGGAAAGCCAAATTACCCAGAAGGGGCGATCTACTCGGGTTATACCTCAAAGGGTGTTCAAGTCGAGACGGTTTTTGGTGACGTAAAGGTCATGCGCATACCATTAGTGCCACGTGGAACTGCCAGCGCAAGATCGCTTTTGCGAAATTATCTTTCCTTTGTTTGGTCAGGGCTGCGACATTTCCCCAAGATGTTACGGGGCACTAAATTTGACGCCATATTGGTGTACGCTCCATCGCCGATTACAGCAGCGATCCCCGCAATCCCCTTGAAGTGGAAGACATCAGCTCATCTTGCTATTTGGGTCCAGGATCTCTGGCCACAAAGTCTGAGTGCAACTGGTTTTGTGAGGAATCGAGCGTTGCTGGCAATTGTTGGCATGCTGGTTAGAGCGATTTATGCGTTTGCAGACACGATTCTTGTGCAATCGCGCGCTTTTGTTTTGCCGACTAGCAGGTACGCCGGTATTAATAAAATCGAATATTTTCCTAATTCAACGTATGACGTATTAAGCGATGGACTGCATATGAATCCAAATCTATCTGACGATCTGGTAGATTTAATGGAAAATAATTTTTGTATTGTTTTTGCAGGCAATTTGGGTAAAGCGCAGTCGGTGGAAACCATAATCGATGCGGCAGAAAGGCTCAGGAATTTCATTGAGGTTTATTTTGTGCTCGTCGGATCTGGAAGTATGCGTAAGTGGATAGAAGAAGAGATCGAGAAGAAGAACATTCGCAATGTTTTTCTTTCAGAGAGAGTCTCATCTTATGAAATTCATAAGATTTATAAGTTGGCAAGTGGGTTGCTGGTAACATTAAAGAATGAAGAGATTTTTTCTCGCACTATTCCGAGCAAGATTCAGTCATACCTTGCAGCTGGGAAACCAATTATTGCTGCGTTAAGTGGTGAGGGCGCACGAGTAGTTGTTGAGGCGGGCGCGGGGTTTGTTGGACCAGCGGAAGATGTAGACTCTCTTGTAGCGAATGTTAAGCGACTGTACGCGGCTTCTGAGGGTGAGAGGGTTGCAATGGGTCGTGCGGGAAGAAGATATTTTCTTGACAATTACGAGATTAATAGCCAATGCAGAAATTTGGTAGAAATACTATCATGTCGCATTACCGCAAAATCAGGGACATAGAGCGATGAAGATTCTTGTTCTTGGCGTTACAGGCATGCTGGGCAGTATGGTATTCAGGTTGTTTTCTAATAGTCCAGGCTACATTGCCTGGGGCACCATGCGTTCACATAGCGCGCTAAAACTGTTTTCACAGCAAGAGCAGTCTCGGATTGTTTCGGGTGTGGATGTGCTAGACCTTGATTCACTGTTGCGCGTCTATGGAGAGGTGAGGCCCGATGTGGTTATCAATTGCATTGGAATAACCAACAAGAGAGATGAAATGGAAAATAGTTTCCTCGTTATACAGATTAACTCATTGCTTCCGCACCGGCTTGCAACAATCTGTGAGGCGGCTAGTGCACGATTGGTTCATATTAGCACTGATTGCGTATTTTCGGGTGTGAAGGGAGGATATAAGGAGTCCGATTCTGCCAATGCCGATCACTTGTATGGGCAGTCAAAGCGCCTGGGGGAGATTGAAGGTAAGACGCATGTAATTACTTTAAGAACATCAATCGTAGGTCACGGGTTGGTTCCCAATGAAAGTTTGGTGGACTGGTTTCTCGCACAGAAGGGAAGTGTGAAAGGATATAAAAGAGCAATATTTTCAGGGTTGCCGACGATGGAATTGGCGAGAGTGATTCGTGACTTTGTCATTCCCAACAGGGAGTTATACGGGCTCTATCATGTGGCGGCAGAACCGATTGACAAGTTTTCGCTGCTGTCTATGGTTCGGCAAAAGTATAGTAAAGATATTGAAATTATACCAGACGAAGAGTTTGTAATTGATCGCTCACTTGACTCCGCCAGGTTCAGGGAGGCGACGGGGTATAAAGCCCCAGACTGGGAAAAACTGGTGGATATTCTTTATCAATCTTATGAGCTTGGGAGTGGCAATGTTCCGAAATAGTACTTTGATGATAACAGGCGGGACAGGCTCCTTCGGGCGCACGGTCCTGCAACGGTTCCTGCAGACGGATGTCAGGGAGATCCGTATCTTCAGCCGTGACGAGAAGAAGCAGGAAGAAATGCGCATTGCCCTCAATAGCGACAAGGTCAAGTTCTATATCGGTGATGTGCGCGATTACGACAGCCTGTTGCAGGCCATGGTGGGGGTGGACTATGTCTTTCATGCCGCGGCCCTCAAGCAGGTTCCCTCCTGTGAGTTCTATCCCATGGAGGCAGTGCGGACCAATATCGTCGGAACCGACAACATGCTCAGCGCAGCCATCGCCACGGGGGTGAAACGCGTGGTTGTGCTGAGTACCGACAAGGCGGTGTACCCCATCAATGCCATGGGCATGTCCAAGGCCATGGCGGAAAAAATCATGGTGGCGCGCTCGCGTACCGTGGATGGGGGTGGTCCCGTGATGTGT
>Ga0256830_1002426_pt1 | contig 12278 bp, 7 predicted proteins | sample 128326metaG_FD_190537 | JGI IMG/M metagenome (GOLD analysis project Ga0256830, IMG submission 190537) | Hydrothermal vent microbial communities from Lau Basin, Pacific Ocean - 128-326 | ecosystem: Environmental > Aquatic > Marine > Hydrothermal vents | place: Pacific Ocean: Lau Basin | collected...
CCTTCCGGGTAGCTGTCGGCGAACTTCCAGCCGAAGCTGGTTCCGGTACCGATCTGCTCGAGCAGCTTGTTCAGCGCCCCGGCGGTGAGGAGCCCCTCTCGGGACATGAAGTCCTGCTGCATCATCGCGTTGACGATGGCCGGATAGGCGTGGCGTCCGGCCTCGACCAGGCGTCGCCCCGCGCGGTTGGAACGGGCCCCCTCGTTGGCGGCGAAGAGCTCGACGTCCTCGACCACGTCCTTCCAGGTGGCGTCGTCGGTGCCCGACCAGCGCTCGAGCGGCGGCACCCGGTCGAGGTGGATGATGGCGGGATCGCCCTTCCAACCGCGCGGCGGCCGCTCGATGGGTTGGCCCGGTTCGGGGACCACGAAGGTCCAGGCGTCGCCGCTCGAGGCCGTCGGCTCCGGAGGCGGCGCAGGCGCTTCGTCTGCGGTCGCGTCCGGTGCGGTCGGCTCGGAGGCCGGGGCGGCGGCGCCGCCCGAGGGCTCGGAGGCGCCCCCCGTCGGGCCGGCCGGCGCCGTGTCGCCGGTGTCGGGCGTGGCGTCGGCGGTCGGCTCGGCGGCGGGAGTCGGGGCGCCGCCTCCGGCCGAGGCCGCGGGCGCTCCGGCGGCGGAGCCCGCCGGGGCCGCCGCGCTGGCCCCCTCTTCCTCCGCGGCCTTCTTCTGGGCGAACACGAAGAACAGGCCGGCGGCTCCGCCGAGCAGGACGAGCACGCCGAGCAGGACCAGGGGGCCCTTGTTGGACGATGCCTTCGCCACGCGGCGGCGCCCGCCGCCGTCCTCGTCGTCCTCGTCGCGGCGACGGCGGCGCGACGCTCCGCCGCGCGCCGCGGCCGGCTTGGGCGGGGCGACCGCGGGCCGCTTGGGACGGGCTGGAGGCGCACCGGGGCGGGCGCTCGCGGCCGCCGGTCGCGCGGCGCCGGACCCTCCAGCGGTCTTCTGGGCGCGCCGCGCCTTGGCGCGGGCGAGGATCTCGGCGGCCTGGGCCTTCTTGGCCGCGTCGTCCCCACCGCCCGTCGCGCCCTCCGCCGCCGCCGAGACGGACGTGGAGGTGGACGAAGCGGCCTTCCGGGCGCGTCGCGCCCGGGCGCGGGCGAGGATCTCGGCGGCCTCGCGCTTCTTGGCTTCGTCGGCGCTCGGCGCGGCGGAGGACGCCGGCTTCGGCGTCGCAGCCTTCGCGGGAGCGGCGGCGGGCTTCGGCGTCGCCGGCGGCTTCGGGGGCGTCGCGGGCTTGGGCTCGGCCGCCGGTTCGGGCCCGGCAGCGGGCTTGGGCTTGGCCACGGGCTTGGGCTTGGCCACGGGCTTGGGCTTGGCCACGGGCTTCGGCGGGACCACCGGCTTGGGCTTGGCCACGGGCTTCGGCGGGACCACCGGCTTGGGCTTGGCCACGGGCTTGGGCGGGACCACCGGCTTGGGCTTGGCCACCGGCTTCGGCGGCGTCGCGGGCTTCGGCTTCGCCCCGGCGCCGACCCGCTCGCGGTCCACGGGTTCGGCCTTCTCGGGCCGTTTGGCTCCGCGGTTCCCGCCGACCGGGCGGGCCGACGGCCCCTCCTGGCCGGGCTGGACCGGCGTCAGCGCCTCCGGCGGGCACTCCTCCGCAGGGGCGGAGCTCGGCGCGGCGGCCACGGCTTCGGCGATCTCGCCGGCGGCGGCGGTCATGGCGTCGGGACGCTCACCGGGGGCGGGAGGGATCTCGACCACCCCGCCGCAGACCTTGCAGCGCACGCGGCGACAGTGGACGGAGTCGGGGATCTCGTAGCGCTGCCCGCACTGCAGGCACGCGGCGATGCGTTGGGTCATGGTTCCGTTGGGCCTAGGGGGAAGGCGGCGCCCGCCGCCGGGGTCGCCCAATCTACACTAGAGCCACCGCCGCGCGACGTTGTCCTCCACCTTCCACCTCCACAGCCCGTTCCAGCCCCGCGGCGACCAGCCCGCGGCCATCGAGGCCCTGGTCCGGGGGTTCGCCGACCCTGCGGCGCGCCAGGTCCTGCTCGGGGTCACCGGCTCCGGCAAGACCTTCACCGTGGCTCACGTGGTGCAGCGGCTCGGGGTGCCGACCCTGGTCCTGGCCCCGAACAAGACCCTGGCCAGCCAGCTCTACCAGGAGTTCCGCGAGCTGTTCCCGGAGGACGCCGTCGAGTACTTCGTCTCGTACTACGACTACTACCAACCCGAGGCCTACGTGGCCTCGTCCGACACCTACATCGAGAAGGACGCGCGGATCGACGAACGGATCGACCGCCTGCGCAACGCCGCCACCGCGGCCGTGGTCTCCAAGCGCAACGTCGTCGTGGTCGCGAGCGTGTCGTGCATCTACGGGTTGGGCGACCCCGAGACCTACCGCGGCCTGGCGCTCCAGGTGCGGCGCGGCGAGGAGCGCCGGAGGCGCGAGCTGTTGCGCGAACTGGTGCGCACCCAGCACCGCCGCGCCGAGGCCGACTTCCGCCCCGGTTCCTTCCGCGTCCGCGGCACCGCGGTCGAGGTGTGGCCGATCCACGAGCAGGACCGCGTGTTGCGCATCGAACTGGAGGACGACGTCGTCGCCGACCTGCTGGTGGTGGACCCGCTGACCGGAGAGATCCTCGACGAGCCCGACGGGTTCGTGGTCTATCCGGTCGGCCACTACGTGCAGCCCGAGGAGAAGCTTCCGGCGGCGCTGCGCGGCATCCGCGCCGAACTCGCCGCGCGGCTGGCCGAGCTGCGTGGGCTCGGCAAACACCTCGAGGCCGAGCGGCTGGAGCAGCGCACCCGGGCGGACCTCGAGGACCTCGAGGAGCTCGGTTTCTGCACCGGCATCGAGAACTACTCGCGGCACTTCGAGGGGCGCGCCGCGGGGCAGCCCCCGTTCACCCTGATCAACTACTTCCCGCGCGACTTCCTCTGCGTGGTGGACGAGAGTCACGTGACCCTGCCCCAGGTCTACGGCATGGCGGTCGGCGACGCCGCGCGCAAGCGCAGCCTGGTGGAACACGGCTTCCGGCTGCCGAGCGCGCTGGACAACCGACCGCTGCGCGAGGCCGAGTTCGAGGCCCTCCTGGGGCGGGTGCTCTACGTGTCGGCGACCCCGGGGCGCCGCGAGCTGGACCTGGCGCGCGGCTGCGTCGTCGAGCAGATCGTGCGGCCGACGGGCCTGCTCGACCCGGAGTGCGTGGTGCGCCCGGCCACCGGCCAGGTCGAGACCGCGCTGGCCGAGGCCCGCGAGGTGGTGGCGCGCGGCGAGCGGGTGCTGGTGACCACGCTGACCAAGCGCAGCGCCGAGGACCTCACCGAGTTCTTCCAGGAGAACGGGCTGAGGACGCGCTACCTCCACGCCGACGTCGAGACGCTCGAGCGCTCCGAACTGCTCCGCGACCTGCGGCTCGGGGTCTTCGACGTGTTGGTCGGCATCAACCTCCTGCGCGAGGGCCTCGACCTGCCCGAGGTCGCCCTGGTCCTGGTGCTGGATGCCGACCGCGAGGGCTTCCTGCGCAGCGAGACCTCGCTGATCCAGACCTGCGGGCGGGCGGCGCGGAACGTCCACGGCCGCGTCGTGTTCTTCGCCGACCGGATCACCCCGGCGCTTCGGGCCGCGCTCGACGAGGCCGCGCGGCGACGCCGCATCCAGGAGGAGTACAACCGCGAGCACGGCATCGAGCCGCGGACCATCGTCAAGCCGGTGGCCGAGTCGCTGGCGGGCATCCTCGCCGGCGAGGAGGCGGGCGACGACGACGGCGCGGCGGCGTCCCCGGCGACGCCCGAGCGCCTGGCGGCCCGCATCGAGGAACTGCGGCGCGGGATGCAGCGCGCCGCGTCGGCGCTGGACTTCGAGGAGGCGCTGCGGCTGCGCGACGAGGCGCGGCGGCTGGAGCGCATCCTGCTGCTGGTGGCCGAGCCGTCATGAGCCGCCCCCCCGACTGGCTGCGACGCGCCCTGCGTACGGCGCCGAGTCGGCCCGGCTGCTACGTGTTCCGCGGTCGGGACGGCGCGGTGCTCTACGTCGGCAAGGCGCGCGACCTGAAGCAGCGGGTGCAGGTCTACGGGCGGGCCGGCGGCGACGGCCGCGCCCGACTCCAGGAGCTGTGGGAGCGGGCGGCCTCGGTGGAGTGGCGGGTGACCGCGAACGAGACCGAAGCGCTGCTGCTGGAGGACCGCCTGGTCAAGCACCATCAGCCGCCGTGGAACGTCCTCCTCAAGGACGACAAGAGCTTCCTCCTGTTGCGTCTGGACACCGAACACCGCTTCCCACGGCTGTCGTTGGCGCGGCGCCGGCGCGGCGGCGGCGAGTGCTTCGGGCCCTACGTGTCCGCCGGAGCGGCGCGCCGGGCGAAACGGCTCCTGATGAAGGCCTTCGGCCTGCGCGACTGCTCGGACCACGTCTTCGCCAACCGTTCGCGACCGTGTCTGCAGTACGACGTCGGACTGTGCTGCGCGCCGTGCGTCGGCAAGGTGGACGAGGAGGAGTACGCACGACGGTTGTCGGGCGCGCGCGAGGTGCTGGGCGGTCGGGTCGCCGACCACGTCGCCGCCGAGCGGCGGCGCATGGCGGAGGCGAGCGCGAAGGAGGAGTACGAGATCGCGTTGCGGGCGCGTGACCGGCTGCGCGCCTTGGAGGCGCTGTCCCGGCCGCAGCACGTGAGGCTGGAGCCCGGGCGCGACTTCGACGTGCTGGGGCTGGACGTGCGCGGACACTTCGCCCTGCTCCAGTACCGCGACGGCAGCTGGCTGGACACGCGCGGCGGCCGTCTCGGTCTGTTCCAGGACGAGGCGGCGGCGGTCTCGGAACTGCTCTCGGCGCTGTACCGCGATCCCGCCGCCGAGGTCCCTCCCGAGGTGCTGGTGCCGGAGCTGCCGGAGGACCACGAGGCCCTGGAGGGTTGGCTCGCGCAGCGCGCGGGGCGTCGGGTGCGCATCCTGGCGCCGCGGCGGGGCCCGCGGCGGGCGTTGCTGCGGATGGCGGCGACGAACGCGCGGGCGCGGCGCGGCGAGGAGCCCGCGGCGCCGTGGCCCGAGCTGTCGCGGCGGCTCGGCGCGCTGTGCCGCTGCGACCCGCCGCGGGTGGTGGACGCGCTGGACGTCAGCCACCTCCAGGGACGGGAGCGGGTGGCGAGCAAGGTTCGCTTCTCCGACGGACGCCGCGATACCGCGGCGTATCGGAGCTACGTGGTCGGCGGCGGCTCGGGCAACGACGACCCCGGCGCGATGCGCGAGGTCGTGCGCCGGGTGCTGGCGCGGCGCGAGCGCGACGGCCTTCCCGACCTCCTGGTGGTGGACGGCGGGCGCAGCCAGCTCGGCGCCGTGGTCGAGGTCCTCGCCGCCGAGGGCGTGGCGCTGCCCGTGGTCGCCCTCGCCAAGGCGCGTCGGGGCCGCGGTCCGCTCGCCGCCGAGGAGCGGCTCTACCTGCCGGGCCGCGCCGAGCCGGTGGTGCTGGAGCGGGGCAGCGCCGAGCGCCGCTTCCTGGAACGCCTGCGCGACGAGGCCCACCGCTTCGCCATCGGCCTCCACCGCCGCCGCCGCGAGAACCTGCGCCTCGTCCTGGAGCAGGTCCCCGGCATCGGCCCCAAGCGCCGCCAGCGCCTGCTCGACCACTGTGCGGGCAGATTGGAGCGCCTGCGCGACGCGTCGGCGGAGGAGCTCGCCACGGTCGGCGGGATGGGGGTCGAGGTGGCGGAGCGGTTGCGCGAGCACCTGCGGACGCTCCTGCCCTGACGGAAACTGGGTGGAGGAACTGTGCTGGCCGGAAAACGGCGTGACCGGGGCCTCCTTGGCGCGTCTTCCTCGGTGTGGACGCGGTGGAGCGGCGACCGTGGGGCCGGATCGGGGCCCCTGTCGGTCGTCGTGCGTCCCGGGCGAGGCCGGAAGGAGCTCGCGGCGGAAGGGGTGCGTTCGCGCGGGGGCTTTCCGTGGTGCGGGCCTTTCGCGGCCGTCTCCAGCACAGTCTTCCGAGCCAGTTTCCGGGTCAGCCGCGCGGGTGGTGCAGCCGATGCAACGCCTGGAGCTCGTCCACCTCCAGGTGGGTGTAGCGCTCCGTCGTCCCCAGGTCGGCGTGCCCCAGGAACTCCTGCACGGCGCGCAGGTCGCCGCCGCCGAGCAGGAGGTGGGTGGCGCAGGAGTGGCGCAGCACGTGGGGATGGACGTGCCCCAGACCGGCGCGGCGGGCGGCGTCGGCGACCAGCCGCCAGGCCCGGTGGCGGTCGAGCGGGCGGCCGCTGCGCGACAACAGCACGCGGCGCGCGCCCTCGGGGTGCGCGGGCAGTCGCGGGCGGCCGTCGTCCAGCCAGCGCCGCAGCCGGGCCGCGGCCTCGCCGCCGAAGGGGACGAGGCGTTCCTTGCGCCCCTTGCCGCGGAGCCGCAACAGCCCCGGCGCGTCGGGGTCGCCGCCGTCCAGGGCGAGGTCGCCGAGTTCCAGGCCGACCGCCTCCGAGACCCGGAGCCCGCCGCCGTAGAGGAGCGCCAGCAGGGCGCGCGAGCGCAGGCCGGTCCAGCTCTCCTCGGAGGGAGCGTCGAGCAGGGCACGGGCATCGTCCGGCGCCAGGACCTCGGGCAGGCGGCGCCACAGGCCGCTGCGGCGCGCCACCCGCGTCGGGTCCGGCCCCTCCAGGCGCCGTTCGCTGCGCAGCCAGCGATACAGGCCGCGGAGGGCCGACAGCATCCGTTGCAGGCTGGGCGCGGCGAGTCCTTCCTCGCGCAGGGCGGCGAGGACCAGTGCCACGTCGTCGGGTACGACCTCCTCCCAGGCGGACCGCCCGCGGTCCAGGAACGCCGCGGCGAAGCGTTCGAGGTCGCGTCGGTAGGCCGCCAGGGTGTGCGGGCTGGCGCCGCGTTCACCGGCGAGTCCGGCGAGGTGCTCCTCCAGGGGCGCGCGCAACCGCGCCGGCAGCGGTTCCGATTGCGTCGGAGGTGAGGGCGTCACTACAATCCTCGGCCCGTCCCGTGAGGACGGACGGTCCCAAGGTAGCGTCATGGCGCGACTTCCGAAAGCGAAACAGGCCAAGTACGAGCAGATCCTCCGCGATCTCCACCGCCGCATCGGCAGCAAGCTCGAGAACATGGAAGAGACCGTCCTCCGTGGCGACGAGGACTCCGGACGCGACGAGTCCGAGGAGTTCGGCGCCGAGGGCTACGCGCGCGACCTGCAACTCGGGCTGATCGAGAACGAGGACGAGATCCTGCAGTCGATCGAGGCCGCCTTGGAGCGCATCGAGGAAGGCCGCTTCGGCACCTGCGAGGGGTGCGACGCCCTGATCCCGGAGCGGCGCCTCCAAGTCATTCCCTACGCGCGTTTCTGCGTGTCCTGCCAGGCCAAGGTCGAGGAAGGCGTGCTCGATGAGGAGTGAGCGACCGGCCCCGGGCCTGGTGCGCCCGGGCTTCTGGCTGGGGGTGGTCCTGCTGCTCGCGCTCGACCTCGGCTCCAAGGCCTGGGCCTTCCGCGCGGTCGGCCTCGGCGGTCACCTGCCGCTGCTCGACGACTGGCTCTCGATCTACTGCCTGACCAACCCCGGCGGCATCTGGGGGATGGGCGGTCACCTCACCGTTCCCCTCACCCTGGTCCGCCTGGTCGCGGTCGGCATCCTGGTCGCCTTCGTCGCGCGGCAGCCGCGCTGCGCCCGCGGCCCGTTGGCGGTGCTGGCGCTGCTCCTCGCCGGCGCCCTCGGCAACCTCTACGACAACCTCTCGGCGTGGCTGCCGTGGCCGGGGAACGGTCAGGTCCGCGACTTCCTGATGGTGCGCTTCGCGACCCCGTCGTGGTGGCCCGACGCCCTTCCCTGGCCCTTCGACCCGTGGCCCATCTTCAACCTCGCCGACGCCATGATCCTGCTCGGGTTCCTGGCCTTGCTGACCGGGCGCGTCCACCTACGGTGGAAACGGGAGGCCGACGGCGAGGAGCCGGCGCCGGCGCCGGCGGGCGGCGACGATGCGGGCGTGGACGGTCCGGAGCCGCGCCGCCGCGACGCCGCGGTCGCCGCCACGGAGCCCGAGGCCGTGGGCGAGGAGGGGCGGGCGTGAGCGACGCCTCCCTCGCGGTCTCGGTGGGCGGGCTGCGCCTGTCCTCGCCGCTGCTGACCGCCTCCGGCACCTTCGGGCACGACCCGGCGGCCCTGGCCCTGCTCGACCCGGCGGACCTCGGCGCCTTGGTCTTGAAGACCGTCACCCCCGAGCCGCGGCCGGGCAACCCGCCGCCGCGCATGGCCGAGTTCCGCGGCGGCGTCCTGAACTCGATCGGCTTGGAGAACAAGGGGCTCGACTACTGGCGCGAGACCGTGGCGCCGCAGCTCGAGCGGGTGCCGGTGCCAGTGGTGGCCAACGCCGGGGGGCATCGCATCGCCGACTACGTCGCGGTGACCACGGCCTTCGATGCCATGGCCGGGGTCGCCGCCGTGGAGCTGAACCTGTCGTGCCCCAACGTGGACGGCGGAACCCGCTTCGCAACCGACCCCGGTGCGCTGCGCGAAGTCGTCGCAGCCTGTCGCGAGGCGACCGCCAAACCGCTGTGGGCCAAGCTCTCGCCCGAGGTCTCCGACGTCGCCTCCCTGGCCCGCGCCGCCGAGGCCGGCGGCGCCGACGCGCTGACCGTCTGCAACACGATGCGCGGCCTGCTGGTGGACTGGCGCGCCCGGCGGCCGCGCCTCGGCGGCGGTACCGGCGGCATGTCCGGTCCTGCGATCAAGCCGCTGGCGCTGCGCCTGGTGTGGGAGGCCTCCCGCGCCTGCGAGTTGCCGGTGGTCGCCTCGGGAGGCTGCCAGAGCGCCGAGGACGTCCTCGAGTTCGTCGTCGCCGGGGCCGCCGCGGTCCAGATCGGCACCGCCGCCTTCCGCCGTCCCGACCTCTTCTCCATCGTCGCCCGCGACCTCCGCGGGCTGCTCGAGGAGGAGCGGGTCGGTCTGGAGGAACTCCGGGCTACGCTGGAGCCGTCTCCGCCCGTATCCTAGGGGGTCGGTCTGCCGCCCCGCTTCCGGTCGCGACACCGCGCACGCGCATGAACCTCGACGCCATCAGCGACTCCCTGGGCGGTCTCGGAGAGGCCGTCGGCCGCGCCCTCGGCAAGGTCTTCGGCTCCGCCAACGAGCGCCGCATCAAACGGATGCGGCCGATCGTGGCCCGCATCAACGAGCTCGAACCGTGGGCCGAGGAGGCCAGCGACGAGGAGATCCGCGCCAAGACCGCCGAGTGGAAGGCGGCCTGCGCCGAGCTGGAGGGGCGGGCCGCCAAGGAGGCCTTCCTCCGCGAGATCCTGCCCGAGGCCTTCGCCCTGGTGCGCGAGTCGGCGCGGCGCTCCCTCGGGCTGCGCCACTACGACGTCCAGTTGCTCGGCGGCATCGTGCTCCACGAGGGCGCCATCGCCGAGATGGCGACCGGCGAGGGCAAGACCCTGGTGGCGACGCTGGCCGCCTACCTCAACGCACTGGCCGGCAAGGTCTACGTGGTCACGGTCAACGACTACCTGGCCCGCCGCGACGCCGAGTGGATGAGTCCGGTGTACCGGCACCTCGGCCTGGAGGTCGGCTCGATCCAATCGTGGATGGGCCCCGCCGAGCGCAAGCCGGTCTATGCCTGCGACATCGTCTACGGGACCAACAACGAGTTCGGTTTCGACTACCTCCGCGACAACATGAAGTCGCGGGTGGAGGACCAGGTCCAGCGTCACCTGGACTACGCCATCATCGACGAGGTGGACTCGATCCTGATCGACGAGGCGCGGACCCCGCTCATCATCAGCGGCCCGGCCACCGGCGACGCCGAGCGTTTCCGTCAGGGCATGGCGGTGGCGCGCAAGCTGAAGCCGGGAGAGCACTTCGAGATCAAGGAGAAGGAGCGGTCCGCGATCCTGACCGAGGAGGGCATCGTCGAGGCCCAGCGTCTGCTCGGCGTCGAGGACTTCTACTCCAGCGCCGACGCGATGGAGTGGCCCCACGTCCTGGAGCAGTCGTTGCGCGCATTGCACGTCTACGAGAAGGACGTGGACTACGTGGTCAAGGACGGCTCGATCGTGATCGTGGACGAGTTCACCGGCCGCCTCATGGAGGGGCGGCGCTGGTCCGACGGTCTGCATCAGGCGGTCGAGGCCAAGGAGGGGCTGCGGCCCAAGGCCGAGAACCAGACCCTGGCGACCATCACCTTCCAGAACTACTTCAAGCTGTTCGACAAGATCTCGGGCATGACCGGAACGGCCATGACCGAGGCCGGTGAGTTCGCGCGGATCTACGACCTCGACGTGGTCCAGATCCCGACCAACCTGCCGGTGCGGCGGAAGGACGAACCCGACGTCGTCTTCCTCGAGGCCAAGCACAAGTGGCGCGCCATCGTCGAGGAGATCGAGGAGGCGCGCAAGCGCGGCCAGCCGGTGCTGGTCGGCACCACCAGCATCGAGAACTCGGAGCTGCTCTCGGGCATGCTCAAGCGGCGCGGCATCCCGCACGAGGTGCTCAACGCCAAGCAGCACGAGCGCGAGGCCGAGATCGTGGCCCAGGCCGGGCGCAAGGGCGCGGTCACGGTGGCCACCAACATGGCCGGGCGGGGCACGGACATCGTGCTCGGCGGCAATGTCGAGGCGATGCTGCCCCAGGTGCTGGCTGAACGGGGCGTGGACCCCGAGGACGAGGCCGCGGTGGCGGCGGTCCGCGCCGAGCTGGAGGCGCAGCACGAGCGGGAGCGCCAGGAGGTCCTCGAGGCCGGCGGGCTGTACGTCATCGGCACCGAGCGGCACGAGGCGCGGCGCATCGACAACCAGCTGCGCGGCCGCAGCGGACGTCAGGGCGACCACGGGCGGTCGCGCTTCTTCCTGTCGCTGGAGGACCCGCTGATGCGCCGTTTCTACCGCGACTGGGTCAAGAACTTCCTCGCCCGCGCCGGGATGGGCGGCGGAGATCCGGTCGAGTCCCGCATGGTTTCCAACGCCATTCGCAAGGCCCAGCGCAAGGTCGAGGACTGGCACTTCGAGATCCGCAAGAACCTGCTCGAGTACGACGAGGTGATGAACGAGCAGCGGCGCATCGTCTACGAGCAGCGCCAGGCCGCGCTCGAGGGAGAGGATCTGCGCGAGCGCGTCCTGGCCATGTTCGACGAGGTGTTCGCCGACGTCGAGGCGCGGTGGGCCGGCGACGGCCGCGAGACCCCGCCCGACTTCCAGGCCCTGGCGACCTGGGCGCAGCGCAAGTGGTCCAGCGAGGCGACCGCCGAGGAGCTCGAGGCGATGGGGTGGAAGGAAGCGATCCGCTTCCTGCGCGAGGAAGTGCAACGCAAGTACGAGGAGAAGGTCGAGCGGCTCGGCGACGAGCGGATGGCCATGCTGGAGCGCTTCCTGGTGCTCAACGCCATCGATTCGAAGTGGAAGGAGCACCTCTACGCGATGGATGCGCTGCGCTCCGGCATCGGACTGCGCGGCTACGCCCAGGTCGATCCGAAGAACGAGTACAAGCGCGAGGGCCTGCAGCAGTTCCAGGAACTCCTGCACAACGTGGCCGACGAAGTCACCAACTACGTGCTGCGGCTCGAGCTGCGTGAGGAGGCCCAGCCCGAGGTGCGGAGCGTGTACCAGGGCGCGCAGGCGCACCATCCCGAGTTCGGCGACCAGGCCAACACCCGCACCGGGGCCGGAGCACCGCCGCAGCGGCGGATCGCGGTCGGCTATCAGCGGCCGGGGGCGCCGGGCGCGGCGCCGAGCAGCGCCGAGAAGGTGCCGGTCGGGGCCACCGCCGAGATGGAGGCGGCCAGCGCGCCGCGCACCGCGGCTCCGGCCCAGAAGGTCGAGAAGGTGCCGCGCAATGCGCCCTGCCCGTGCGGGTCGGGCAAGAAGTACAAGCAATGCCACGGCCGGTGACGGCGGGCGACGAGCGGCGGGGCACCTTCCTCCTCTACGACCTGCTGCTCTACCTCGCCGGGGTGGTGCTGGCGCCGTGGGCGGCGTGGCAGGCAGTGCGCGACCCGGGGTTCCGCCGCGCCCTGCCCGGACGGCTCGGCCTCGGTCTCCGGCGGCGCGACGACCGGCCGCTGCTCCTGCACGGCGTCTCGGTGGGGGAGGTCAAGGCGCTCCTGCCGTTGGTCCAGCTGTTGCGTCGGGAGCGTCCCGAGGTACCCGTCCTGGTGTCTGCGTCCACCCCGACCGGATTGGCCGAGGCGCGGCGTTCGCTTCCCGACGTCGAGGTCCTGCCCTACCCCTTGGACCTTCGCGGTGCGACCCGCCGCTTCCTCGATCGGGTGCGGCCGCGCGGTGTGGTCCTCGCCGAACTCGAGATCTGGCCCAACTTCCTGCGCGCCTGCCAGCGCTGCGGGGTCCCGGTCGCGATCGTCAACGGGCGCATCACC
>Ga0256830_1002427_pt1 | contig 12273 bp, 11 predicted proteins | sample 128326metaG_FD_190537 | JGI IMG/M metagenome (GOLD analysis project Ga0256830, IMG submission 190537) | Hydrothermal vent microbial communities from Lau Basin, Pacific Ocean - 128-326 | ecosystem: Environmental > Aquatic > Marine > Hydrothermal vents | place: Pacific Ocean: Lau Basin | collected...
GGCTACTTCCGGGTCATAGGGAACGGCGGCATAACCTATTTTTCCCAAGTGACCAAGAATTTGGGAAAGTTTGATCTGATTGTTGTCCCATTTCAGCAGCAGCCGTTTGCCTGATAAATTGACTTGGGCATTGAGTATGCCGGGTAACGGATTGAGGGAGCGTTCGATCAGCCAGACACAGGCGGCACAATGGATACCTTCCACCAGTAAATGAATTTCACGCTGTACACCCAAATCCGTTACAAATTCAGCCTGCACTTCGTCGAGATCATAAAGCGCTTGATCTTTGCTTGTTTCTGCTGGTGGGGCAAGGCTGCCTTGCGGGATGCGGTCATAAAAACCATCCAGCCCGGCATCATATATTGCACTGCATACCGCCTGACAGGCAGGGCAGCAAAACTGGCGCGTGTTGCCATTGATGGCTGTTTCAAATGTCAGTTCTTCCGGTAGCGGTAAGTTGCAATGAAAGCAGTTGTCACTGGCATCCGTCATGCCGACAGACAGGGTGTTTTCCGCGTGCAGTGGTGGTACAGCACTCACGGTCTTTACGATACTTTTTTCGTTGTGGGCATGTGTACCGATATCCTCCGGGTCTGGTGATACATGTCGTCACCATGAATCACTTTAAGATTGATATCCCAAATACCGGGTAAAGGGAAATAAAATTCTGTCTGGTAGAGTCCGGGGGCGATTTGCTCGACAGGCATTACAAAATCAGCACTGACATCGGAAGGGCGATAGAGGGTGAATGTTACATCGGCATCCATGATGGATATTCCGCGTGAATCCACGGCACTGAAACGATAGGTATCGGTTTTGTTGAGGGTGATTCGCTCCGGGATTTCCATTTTGGTTTCCCAGTTGAGATTGTTGCGTTCCGCAGACCAGGTCATGACATTTTGTTCATGCTCACGACCCTGTTCATAATAGTCGTTGCTGACCAGTCCCGGATTAGTGCTGATGGCAAAGCCAATAAATATAAAATTAACAATAAGGAATATGGCAACAATTCCCAGAAAAGACAAAAACCAGGGGTTTTTTGTTGCCTCTTTGTTTGCTTGTGAGCAATGGGATTGAAAAAAGCTTTTCTTGGTAGCAGAAAGGGTTTGTGTTTTATTCATGATGCTTTGCCTCATGTTTTATTTACTGGGCGGGGCCAAAAAACATACTCTGGTATTCGGCAAACAGTGCCGTGTCATCAACATTTTCTACCCGAAAAATAACCGGGATACGCTCTGCATCCAGTTTATCACCGGGAATACGCAAAAAAACAGTATGGGCGGTAACACGCCCCTTTTTGGTCATAAATGGTTTACCGGAATTAATCAGTTTTATGGTGTCATGGTCACTTATAGTCAATATGACTTGCATGTCAGCATCTGTTTTGTTGAGTACTTTCAGCACATATTTATTCTGTATTGCACCATCACTTTGTAATACGAACAAGGGTTGTCGTTCATGCAGAACTTTTAATTCCAATGCGCCGAGATTCGCCAGACCATAGATAATTCCACCAATGGCTGCCAGCATAATGGCAAAGTAAAGCAGTACACGGGGCCGTTTATGGATTTTTACCGTGGCTTTACCTTCGATTTCATCCAGTGAGGCATAACGAATCAGCCCATGGGGGCGATGGATTTTGTCCATGACTGAGTCGCAGGCATCAAGACAGAGTGCGCAGGTAATACAGCCTTCCTGTTGGCCGTGCCGAATGTCGATGCCGGTAGGGCATACTGCGACACATTGTTTACAATCAATGCAGTCACCTTGTTCTCCACCTTCGGCACGGCTGCCTTTTTTTAATTTCCCGCGTGGTTCGCCGCGACTGAAATCATAGGTGGGCAGGATGGTTTCGCGGTCATACATGACTCCTTGGATGCGTGCATAAGGGCAAAGCCAGAAACATACCTGCTCGCGCATAAAACCGGCAAACAGGTAGGTGAAAAAGACAAAGACACCGACGGTTCCCCAGGCGAACAGAGGTGCTTGCAGGGTGAGGTAGGCTTTCCAAAGCTGGAAGGCATCGCCAAACCAGAGTGTAAAGCTGATGCCGGTGAGCAGGCCGATGGCTAACCAGGCGCTGTGTTTAATGAATTTGATACGGAATTTTTTAAAGTCCCAAGGAGCGCTGTCCAGTTTGCGGCGTCTCGCTGGCGGGCCTTCGAGCTTTTCTTCAATCCAGATGAAAATATCTGTCCATACCGTCTGAAAACAAAAATAACCACAAAAAACCCGGCCCGCAATGGAGGTGATAGCGGCCAATAACAATGCAAAAAATAACAGCACCAGGGCCAGCATCCATACATCCTGAGGCAGAATAGTGATATTGAATATATGAAACTGGCGACCGGGGATGTCGAACAAAATAGCCTGCTGGCCATTCCAGCGCAAATAAGGGCCGAAGAAAAATGCCAGCCATACGGTCATGGTTATCCATTTGATACGGCGAAAGGTGCCTGGCATCCGTTTGGCGTGAATGGTTTCTTCACCAGTATTGACGTGCCAGTATTCCGCCTCGTGATAGAGTTCTTCCAGGTTTTTCAGGTCAGCTTGAGTAGATTTTTTATTCACGTATTTACGGGTTTTATGTCAGGCATGGTAAGACGGTGACGGGCTGTACTGACTGTAAGTGCAGCCCGTCGTTCATGGTAATACCTGCACGTTTCCTCTCAATCTTCCGAGTGAGTGTGATTGATGAGGTAAACAATGCGTATAATCAAAAAGATAGCAATGGCAATAGTGATACCTACTGCGAGAATTGAACCAATGGCAACGGCGTCCATGATGTGTCCTCTTTATCATTTTTGCGTGAGTAAATAATAAAACCTTAACAGGTTACTGAAACGGGCGGCCTATTGGCCGCCACCCAGTTTATGTACATATACAGCCAGCTTTTTGATGTCTGTTTCGCTTAACTTGTGTTGGAAAGCCGGCATCTCGGCATTGCGTGTTTCTTCTGCACCGGGAGAATTTACGCCATGTCCGATGGTGTATTTAACACTCTCTATGGTGCCTGGAGCAAAACGCCAAATCGCATCGGTGAGATTGGCAGAGCCCATCATTTTCAGACCTTTGGCATCCATACCGTGACAACCGACACAGCCTTGAGAAACAAACAGTTCTTTACCTGGAGCATATTCACTGCCTTTGCTTAAGGCGACCACATGCTGGGCCAGATCATTGATTTGTTGCTCATTCAGCGTGGCACCGAAACCAGGCATCATGCCATTACGTCCAGCAGTGATTGATTGCTGAATGGTTTCAACGCTACCGCCATAGAGCCAGTCATCATCAGCCAGTACCGGGTAACCGGGGTTACCGGAGCCCCCCGTGCCATGACAGCCAGCGCAACGATCACCAAACAATACTTTGGCAGAACGTACAACGTAGTTGGACAGTTCGTCATCGGCGAGGATGGCAGTAGCCGACATACCCTTGAGTTTATTTTCATAAGGCGCACGAATTTTTTCGATTTCCACCACGGTTTCGTTGAGACGTTTCATTTGCGTCCAGCCAAGAATACCTTTGGTGGCACCATCAAGTAATGGAATGGCTGGATAGAGGATGAGATACACCACCACAAAAAGGCCGCTCAGGTAGAGTGTGTTCATCCACCATTTTGGTGGCTGGTTGGTGAGTTCACGTAAATTGCCATCCCAGAGATGTCCGGTATCCGGGACATCATTCGGATTTTTTTTGTCGCTCATTTCTGTTCCTCCGTTCCCGTTTTCTCAGGAGAATGTTTAGGAGAGTGTTGCGGATGCCGGTTTGCAAAACCTGCCTGAAACTCCAGGTCGTCATCATCCAGGGGGATGTAACGATGGGATTCAAGTCGCTCTTTGTTGGCTGGATGAAAGACATAGACATAAAGGCCAATCATCACAAAGAACACGATGATGGTGATGCCCATGCCTAGCCAGTCATGCAGGGTCATGGCAGCCCAGTCGGTATGAAAATATTCTTTGAGGCTATTCACGATAGACCACCCCGTCATCCAGTTTGGCCATAGTGCCCAACACTTGCAGATAGGCGACCATGGCATCCATTTCTGTTTTGCCTTTGACCGCAGCTGCTGTGATGGCGATGTCTTCGTCGGTGTAAGGTACGCCGACGGTTTGCATGCCTTTAAGATGAGCGGTTACCCGGGCGACATCCAACATTTTATCCATGAACCAGGGATAGTTGGGCATCACTGATTCCGGTACCACTGAGCGTGGTGCAATGAGATGCTTGACGTGCCATTCATCCGAATATTTTCCGCCAACGCGGGCCAGGTCCGGTCCGGTCCGTTTGGAACCCCATTGGAACGGGTGGTCATAAATGGATTCCGTGGCTAGAGAATAGTGGCCGTAACGTTCTTTCTCATCCCGAAACGGACGGATCATTTGCGAATGACACAGGTAACAGCCTTCGCGGATATACATGTTGCGACCCCAGAGTTCCAATCCGGTATAGGGACGGATACCATCACCCGGTTTCCAGTCTGCCAGGGTTTCGCCTTCCTTGGGTTTCCAGAGAATCTCGGGACGTGCATTGTGTTCCATCGTGTCATCGAGATAATACAGCGGCACAATTTCGACAATGCCGCCAACAGAGAGCACCAACATCAGGGTGAGTAATAACGCCCAGATATTGCGTTCCATTTTGTCCTGAAACTTTGTTGAATAGATTTTATCAGCCATGGTTTTTTCTCCCTCAGGCCTGTGCCTGTGCCGGTGCAGTGCTTAAGCGGGGTTCGCTGCTCGCTTGGCGAATAGTCATCACCATGTTGTAGAGCATCACGACTGCGCCACTGAAATAAATGAAACCACCCACGGTGCGCATCACATAATAGGGATGCATGGCGGAAACGGATTCGGCGAAGGTGTATGTCAGGGTGCCGAATTCGTCATAATCACGCCACATCAAACCCTGCATGATGCCGGAAATCCACATCGCAACAATGTAAATCACGATGCCGATAGTGGCTAACCAGAAATGCAGGTTAACCAGCCTGGCGGAATAAATTTCTGTATTCCACAAACGGGTCAGCAGATGATAAATAGCCCCCGCACCCACCATGCCCACCCAGCCCAGTGCGCCGGAATGCACATGGCCGATGGTCCAGTCTGTGTAATGGGACAGGGCGTTGACGACTTTCAATGACATCACCGGACCTTCAAAGGTAGACATCGCGTAGAAGGCCAGGGACATAATAAGAAAGCGCAAAACATAGTCCGTGCGCAATTTGTCCCAGGCACCACTCAAGGTCATCATGCCGTTCACTGCACCACCCCAGGAAGGTACGATCATTGCCAGAGAAATGGCGGCAGCGAGAGAGCCTGTCCAGTCAGGCAAGGCGGTGTAATGCAAATGGTGTGCGCCTAACCAGACATAACCAAACATCAGACACCAGAAATGCAACACCGAAAGCCGGTAGGAAAAGATAGGGCGGTCAGCCTGTTTGGGCACGAAGTAATACATGATGCCCAAAAAGCCCGCGGTAAGATAAAAACCAACCGCATTATGTCCCCACCACCATTGGATCATGGCGTCCTGCACACTTGAGAAGATGGAATAGGATTTAAACATTTCCACCGGAATGGCCAGACTGTTGACCACATGCAGGTAAGTGATCATCACCATCATGCCGAGAAAAAACCAGTTGGACACGTAAATGTGTGAGCTTTTGCGTGTGGCAATGGTCATGATGAAATTGATGGTGAAAGACAGCCAGACCACCGCAATCAAAATGTCGATAGGCCATTCCAGCTCGGCGTACTCTTTACCTTGAGTAAGGCCCAGCGGCAAAGTAATTACTGCTAAAACAATGATCAGGTTCCAGCCCCAGAAGGTGAACCAGGCCATTTTGTTGCTCCACAACCTGACTCCGCAGGTGCGTTGCACACTGTAAAATCCGGAGGCCATGAGCACACAGCCGCCAAAAGCAAAGATAACCGCGTTGGTGTGTAACGGTCGCAATCGACCAAAAGAAAGATAAGGACTGTCAAAATTGAGCACTGGCCAGGCCAGCTCGGCCGCGATATAGACTCCAACGAGGGTGCCAAACACCAGGTAGATGACTGTCGCCACCGAAAACCACCTGACTACGTCAAAGTCATATTTCTGGGTTACATCCGTTGCTTCCACGGTAGATTCCTCCCAACAGGTTTATGGTATAGAAATATAATTGTGCAAATAATCAAACATATATTTGAAATGATTGTTTACACTGCAAGAATTAGACTTTATCGAGGCGGTGTCAACCCCCTATTTTACTTGGTTAATCGAATTGTTATTCAAACTGGGGAACCAGCAGGTTTGTGACAGGACAGCAAGAAGAGCTCCCGGCCTACAGGACAGCCGTGAGGAGGCGTAAGGTGAGCATAAAAACCCAGAAATTCCATTTCCAAAACATGCCTCCCGCGGCACAGGTTCGCTAAGAATGCAAAAAAGTATAGGGCAATTTTTATTTTTCGCTTTCTTTAAAACTCTAGGGGATGCAGCAGGTGGTTTTTCAGATGGGGGTATATACTCATGGCGATTAACATTCAGGGCATGGTTGTAAACGTGAATAATGTAAAATTTAATTACCAGCCACCTGCGGATAAAGGGTTGGATATTTTGTATGGTGATGATGCGTTGCTGGTTGTAAATAAACCCAGCGGCCTGTTATCTGTGCCGGGACGGGGGGAAGATAAGCAGGACTGCTTGATTTCCCGTGTGCAAATGGCGTTTCCCGATGCGCTGATTGTGCATCGTCTGGATATGGAAACCTCCGGCCTGATGGTTTTGGCGCGAGACAAAATAACGCATCGTCAGTTGAGTGGTTTGTTTCAGCAGCGAGAGGTGCAAAAGCATTACGTTGCAGTGGTTGATGGTGTGTTGAAAGAGGCCACAGGCAGCATTGATTTACCGCTGATTTGTGATTGGCCAAACCGACCGCGACAAAAAGTGGATCACCAGCAGGGTAAACCCTCGCGCACCCGGTTTACGGTGCTGGGGCCGGGTGTTGATGCATACAGTACACGGGTGGAGTTGATACCGGAAACGGGGCGCTCGCATCAGTTGCGGGTACACATGCAATCGTTGGGGCATGCAATATTGGGAGATCGTTTTTATGCCAGTGAGCAAGCCAGGGCTAAATCTTCACGCTTGTTGCTGCATGCTGTATCGCTGGCATTTGTGCATCCGTTGTCTGCTGAGCCGTTACAGTTTGTCAGTGAAGCCGCTTTTTAATGCGATAGAAGCGATTGTGTTACAGGCAAAAAAATGCCCTGCGAATGCTCAAAGAAGGGAGGAGCGCGATGTGCAGGGCCAAAATACGTTCTACAACTAGGGAAAGAAGTAGAACTTGAAACTGAGTTTAGTCTAATTCCAATATTAATGCAATCTAATATTCCAGGCTGAAGGGAGGGGTTTATCAAAACCGGTATCAATGATAATGAGTTGTTTCTGGTAATAGATCAGGGAGGGCATGCCAGTCGAGTGGTAGTCTTCGATAGTGATGGCATGCAGCGGGCCAGTGCGGTGCAGCAGGTGAGCATGCACCAACCACAGCCGGACTGGGTGGAGCAGGATGCGGATGATATCGCATTATCAATATGCCGGGCTCTGGACGATGTGGCCGAGCAGCTCGGTACACGCTGTCAGCATATCCGTATGGCGGGATTGGCAACACAGCGTTCCAACGTGGTGTGTTGGGATCGTGAGACCGGGGTCGCGCTGTCACCCGCCATCAGTTGGCAGGATCGGCGTGCGCAGCAGTGGATGCAGTCGTTTTCAGATCAGCGGACGAAAATTCGTGACCTCACCGGTCTGTTGCCCAGCGCGCACTATGGCGTCAGCAAAATACACTGGTGTCTCGAACAGCTGACCGAGGTAAAAACGGCGCAAGACAAAGGCACTCTTGCCTGCGGTCCGTTGGCAAGTTTTTTGCTGTTTCGCCTGTTAAAGGCCAACCCCCTAGTGGTGGATTCCGTCAATGCGTCGCGTACCCTGTTATGGGATTGGCGACAGCGCCACTGGTCTGTGGATTTGCTGAAAATGTTTGGGTTGGTGGATGAGTATCTGCCACAGTGTGTTGCCAACCGTTACCCGTTTGGTGAGCTGAGTATCGCGAATGTTTCCGTACCTCTGACGGTATGCACTGGCGACCAGTCGGCTGCATTGTTTGCCGGTGGAAAACCTGAAACGGGTAGCGCTTATATCAATATCGGTACCGGTGCTTTTATGCAATGCGTCATGCCGCCGACAAAAACGACAACAGTGGAAAACCCGGCACAGGAAAACCTGTTGCGCAGTGTGGTTTGGGATGATGGCGATAATTCCATACAGGTGTTGGAGGCCACAGTGAATGGCGCGGGCAGCGCACTGCTGGCAGTGGCTAATGAACTGGGTATCTCTGTGGAAAATGCACAACACCAATATGCCCATTGGCTGGCAAGTACAAAAAACATTCCGCTGTACCTCAACGGCATTTCCGGCCTGGGTTCGCCATTTTGGCTGCCACAATTTTCTTCACAATTTGTCGGGCCACATGCCGATGATGCACAGCCGCCAGAAAAAATGGTGGCAGTGCTGGAAAGCATCGTGTTTTTATTGTGCCTTAATCTGAAAGAAATGCACCATGCCGGTGTATTACTGCAACGCATAGTGATCAGCGGAGGTTTGTCGAGACTGGATAGTTTGTGTCAACGACTGGCGGATATCAGTCAATTGCCAGTGGAACGTTCACCACAAACTGAAGCGACGGCAAAGGGATTGGCATACCTGCTGGCCAGTCCCGAACAAGCGTGGGTGAACACGAGTGAAACCTCCCGCTTTATACCGCAAAATAATGTAGCGTTGAATGAACGTTACCAGCATTGGCACCGTGTACTTCTTGTGGCAGTAGACAAAATAAATACAGGGCAAAAAACTGAGCCATGAAAACATCCACGACACCCCCACAAATTTTGGCCCATCGCCTGGTTGCGCATCGTGGCGATAGCCAGAATTATCCCGAAAACACCCTTAGCGCCTTACGGGCCGCATTATCTTCCGGTGCGCGCTATATTGAGTTTGATGTTCAGTTTACTGCCGATGAAGTGCCCATGGTATTTCATGATGATGAACTGCAACGCATCACTGGTGTTAGCGCTAAGATTCATCAACTGACTGCCGCCGAACTGGCACCGTTACGAGCCAGTGAAACATCGCGCTTTGATAAGCAGTTTAGTGATGAGCCGATACCCACTCTGGACGATGTATTGCAACTGTTGACACAGTGGCCTGATTCCACCGCATTCGTAGAAATCAAACAGGAAACCGTTGCACATTTTGGCACAGAAGCAGTAGCACGACGCATGGTGACGGCACTGGCTGCACACCAACATAACTGTATATTGATTTCTTTTGATGCCGCCGTTTTACAGGCTGCTCGAAATGCCGGTATGCAACGTATTGGCTGGGTACTCAGTCAATGGAACAATGCTGCCCGCCAACAGGCCGAGCAACTGGCCCCTGATGTGTTATTTTGTAACTATAAAAAGATACCTGAAAAAGATGTGTTGTGGCAGGGTGTATGGTCGTGGGCACTTTATGACATAGTAGACCCGGCAATAGCACTGCACTGGTTCGCTCGTGGTGTGCAATTAATCGAAACCTGGGATGTTACTGCCATGCTGCGTGACCCACGACTACAAGCCAGTGAAAATACCGTACAAAAACCAGAAAAAAATAATGACTGAGAATGCCTCCTACGACCTGGTGATTATCGGTGGCGGTATTCACGGTGTGGGTGTCGCACAGGCAGCGGCAGCGGCTGGTCATCATGTGCTGGTGCTGGAACAGGGCGAACTGGCCAGTGGCACGTCCAGTCGTTCCAGCAAACTGATCCATGGCGGTTTGCGTTATCTCGAACACGGACAGTTCGCACTGGTGCGCGAATGCCTGCATGAGCGCGCGTTACTGTTGAAAAATGCTCCGGAACTGGTGCATTTACAACCCTTTTTAATCCCGGTTTATGCAGACTCCGTACGTAGCCCCTGGTTGCTCAGAGCGGGACTTACCCTCTATTCCTTGTTAGGTGGAGCGGGGCGGGACACACGATTCCGCCGCGTGCCTCGCCATCAATGGACAGCGCTGGACGGACTAAAAACCACCGGACTGAAAACCGTATTCCAATATCAGGATGCGCAAACCGATGATGCAGCACTGACCCGCGCCGTGATGGCCTCCGCCCAAACCCTGGGCGCACAACTCAAAACGCAGGCCACGGTTATCGCCGCATCCCGCCTTGGGGACGGACAGAAAGATCACTGGCAAATACGTTACCGGCAAGATGAACAAGAACACACCTGCACTGCAAAGGTCATTGTGAATGCCACTGGCCCCTGGGCAAACGAAGTGCTGACACGCATTGCGACAACGGCAAAACCAGTGGCTGTCGAACTGGTGCAGGGCACCCATTTAGTGTTGGAGGGTAAGCTGGAGCAAGGAATTTATTACCTGCAATCACCCCGGGATCAACGCCCCGTATTTGCAATACCCTGGCAGCTTGCCGGAGAAGCAGCAGGCAGCGCCATATTGCTTGGTACCACAGAAACCCGTTTTACCGGCAACCCCGCAGAAGTGCATCCACTGCCCGCCGAACAGGAATATTTACTGGAAACCTATCGTTATTATTTTTCAGCAACGCCAAAAATCCGTGCAGCATTTGCAGGTTTGCGAGTGTTACCCATGGCTGAAGATCAGGCTGAAAACAAAAACCGGTATGCAGCGCGCCAGCGCGAAACCGTATTGCAAACTGATTGTCCGGAGCTTCCCCGGTTGTTGACGATTTATGGCGGAAAATTAACAGCTTATCGGGCCACTGCAGAAAAGGTGATGCACAAACTGCAAAACAGCCTGCCGGATAAAGAGCCCGTTGCCGACACGCGCACATTGCCTTTGGGGCAGTCTGTTTACATGTGAATTAAGCGCTAAAAACACTCTACTTTGAAGAGTCACCGGGTATTTAACGCAAAGGTCGCAGAGACGCAGAGGGCACAGAGTTTTTAGTGTTTTTCTCCGCGTCCTCTGCGTCTCTGCGACCTTTGCGTTTATCACACGCCACTTGTCAGAGCCACCGCAACACAATTTCCTATTGTAGCGAAATGGCCGTCAGAAAATGGTTGCGTAACAGCCAAAAATATTGTTTCAAACGATGCTGTCAGTATTTTCACATCGATCAAAGCGTAGTGATGGCATACTGCTCATAGTAATTATTTTGCGCCAGCAGTCCGTGATTATACAAACGCCATCGGCAATAATGTGGCAGAATATGGGCCATGCAGCGTGCCTACGATATCCTCAATCACACCTTTGGCTACGATGAGTTTCGTCATTCCCAGGCGGATGTTGTTGAAACCGTCATCAGTGGGCGCGATGCTCTGGTGCTGATGCCCACCGGGGGTGGTAAATCATTGTGTTACCAGATTCCGGCACTGGTGCGCGATGGGGTAGGTATTGTGGTGTCGCCACTGATTGCATTGATGCAGGATCAGGTGGATGCGCTGCAACAGCTGGGTATCCGTGCTGCTTTTCTGAATTCTTCCATGAATGGCCAACAGCAACAGGCCGTGATACAGGCACTGTCTGCCGGTGAGCTGGATTTGTTGTATGTGGCTCCTGAGCGCCTGCTCACCGAGCATATGTTATCGCTTTTATCGCAGGCACCGCTGGCTTTGTTTGCTATAGACGAAGCACATTGTGTCTCGCAATGGGGACATGATTTCCGTCGTGAATATCAGCAGCTTTCTATTTTGCATCAGCGTTTTCCCGGTGTGCCGCGCATTGCGCTGACGGCCACCGCCGATGTGCGTACCCGGCAGGAAATTATCGCCCAACTGGGTTTAAACGATGCGGCGATTTTTATTAACAGTTTTGATCGTCCGAATATTCGTTACACCATCAGCGAAGGCCAGAACTCGCGTGATCGGTTATGGCAGTTTATCGAGCGCGAGCACAGCGATGATGCCGGGATTATTTACTGTCTGTCACGGAAAAAAGTGGAAAGCACTGCCGAATGGCTGGTCGCTAAAGGACGCATTGCCTTGCCGTATCACGCGGGTCTGCCGGATGAAATGCGCCGCGACCATCAGCAGCGGTTTTTACGTGATGAGGGAGTGATTGTGGTTGCGACCATTGCTTTTGGTATGGGTATTGATAAACCCGATGTGCGTTTTGTGGCGCACCTTAATTTGCCCAAAAGCCTCGAAGCCTATTATCAGGAAACCGGCCGTGCCGGGCGTGACGGTCAGCCTGCCGATG
>Ga0256830_1002428_pt1 | contig 12260 bp, 8 predicted proteins | sample 128326metaG_FD_190537 | JGI IMG/M metagenome (GOLD analysis project Ga0256830, IMG submission 190537) | Hydrothermal vent microbial communities from Lau Basin, Pacific Ocean - 128-326 | ecosystem: Environmental > Aquatic > Marine > Hydrothermal vents | place: Pacific Ocean: Lau Basin | collected...
CCTCGACGCGCCCCTGACCGCCCAGGACGGCCCCGTGATCCTGCTGACCACGCGGGGCGGAGTCTACCTCCTCGACCCGACGCCCGGGGCGCAGTGGCAGTTCGCCCTGCAACTGCCCGGAGTGCTGGCCCGGCGCGGCGCGGTCACGCTGTCGCCGCGCTACGACTCGACCAGCGGCGACCCCCGCGAACACGAGCTGTTCGCGGCGGCCGCGGGCCTGCTGTACCGCTCCACCGACGGCGGGACGACCTGGACGCTCGAGCCGACCTTCTCGCAGACCGCGACCTCGACCAACGACTGGATGATCAGCGCGGTCGCCCTGTCGGAGGGCTGGCCGACCGACCCGACCGTGATGGTCGGCAGGGTGCGCGTGGATCCGGTGAGCGGCTTCGAGCAGGGCGAGCTGTGGCGCAGCACCGACGCCGGCGCGACCTGGGACCTCCCGCTGACCACGACCACCGGAGTACAGAGCGTGCTGTGCACGCCGCCCGGCCCCGGCGGGCAGCGCACCTGGTTGGTCGCCGGGCGGGCCTACCCCAACACCGGGGCGTGGTCCCGGGGCATCCTGCGGTCCACCGACGGCGGCGCGACCTGGGACGACCACGGCAACGCCCAGGACTTCCTCATCGAGGACAATCCCGGCAAGACCAGCGGCTACGTCCCGCTCAACTACGAGCAGCAGTTGATGTGGATGCCGGACTACGCCCAGAGCGGCGAGGTCTGGTACGGACGCCAGGAGGGCCTGTTCGTCAGCCGGGACGAGGGCGACCACTGGGTCGAGCGGGCGATGCGGGCCGAGCGCGAGTTCCGCGACCTCGTCGCCGCGGTGCGTCCCGACGGCACGCTCGCGGTGTACGGCGCGGGCTACGGCACCGGCACGGTGGAGCACCTCCCCCAGACCCAGGACTCGCGGCCCCTCGGCGTCCTCTCGCCGATGGTGTACCAACGCCGGCTCGACGTCAGTCCCAACTTCGCGGCCGACGGCAACCTGATGGTCGCCGGCAACGTCACCCTGTGGGGCTGGCAGTCGCCGGACGTCCCGCCCGCCAATCCCACGGGTCGGAGCGGCTGGTGGCAGCCGCGCAACCTCGACCCCAACACCGGCCAGAGCCTGACCGGTTTCGCCCGTCTGGTGGTGTACTCGCCCCACTTCGACGGCACGGGAGCGAGCGGCGACCGCGCCTTCTTCTGGAACCCGTGGGACTTCGGCCCCTACCGCAGCCAGGACAACGGCGCCACGGCGGCGGCGCTCCACGCCACGTGGAACGGGTCGGTCGCGCCGGAGATGACGGCGATGCGGGTGGCGCCGACCTACGACGACCTGAACTTCCACCAGGACGTCTTCGGCGGCGACAAGACCGGTCAACTGTTCGTCCTCGACGCCTCCGACGTCTGGAACCGCATCGCCGACCTCGGCCCCCAGATCGAGGACATCGAGATCCCGTCCAACTGGTCGCGGCCGGGGAACCCGGTGCTCTACGTGGCCCTGGCGGCCTTCCCCTACCTGGCCGAGGTCCGCGTCGAGCAGGGCAACGTCGTCAAGACCTTCTATTCCGACGGCCTCGACCAGGTCTTCCCGACCGGCCTGGCCCTGTCGCCGGACTTCGCCAACGAACCCGTCCTCTACCTGTCCACCTTCGGTTCCGGCATCTTCTCGCTCGACCTGCGCGACGCCCAACCGACCTGGACCCCGGTCGGCGACGGCTGGCCGCGGCTGTGGTGCCGCGAGGTCGCGGTGTCGCCGACCTGGACCCAGGACCGGCTGGTCTTCGCCGCGACCCAGTCCGGGCTGTGGCAGCTGGAGGACGTGCCGGGGGGTGTCTGGACCGACCTGACCACGACCTGGCTGCGCGACGACCGTGACGAGGCCTTCCAGTACTACCAGCCCCAGGACCCGGCCAATCCGAACCCGGACCACGGCTGGCCGTGGCCGAAGCTGCTGCGCTGGCTCCTGCCCGACGGCATCGAGGCCCAGGGCGACGACCTGTCCTTCACGCGCACCGACGGGGCCTGGCTGGAGACCGTGGCCCGCTGTTCCTCCTTCGACGTCCTGACCGTGGCCGGCCCCGGCGCCGGCAGCATGGACGTCGAGGTCTTCGACTACGCGACCGGCGCCCCCATCACCAGCGTGATGGTGGACCTCGCTCCGTTGGCGGCGACGCCGCAGGACCACGACGTGGTGGTCTCCCTCGGCACCACCCGCGACGTGCGCATCGTCGTCACCGCCAACCTGGACCCGGGCGAGATGGTCGCCTTCGACGGACTGCGCCTGACCCGCTGACCCCGGCCTACCCGGCCGCCGCCACCGGGCGCTCCGGTTCCGGCCAGACGACCAGCTCACGCTCGAGGCGAACGCCGAAGCGCTCGGCCACCGTCTCCTCCACCCGCGCCAGGAGGGTCCGCACGTCGGCCGCCGTGGCGCCGCCCAGGTCGACCACGAAGTTGGCGTGGCGCTCGCTGACGGCGGCGCCGCCGACCCGCAGGCCCTTGAGGCCGGCGGCGTCGATCAGCCGGCCCGCCGAGTCGCCGGGCGGGTTGCGGAAGGCGCAGCCGGCGCTCGAGGCCGAGACCGGCTGGGTCGCGTTCTTGCGCTTCAACAGCGCCTCCTCGGCGGCCCGCACCCGGGCACGGTCGCTCGGCGTCAGTTCCAACAGCGCCTCGAGCACCACCGCGCCGCGCAGGTTGCCGTCCCGGTAGCGCGGCGCGACCGTGGCGCGGTCCAGGGCGACCACCTCGCCGCCGCCGCCGGGGACCGGCCGCCACACCACGGCCTCGACCACCACGTCCCAGATCCCCCACTGCGCACTGCCGGCGTTCATCGCCAGCGCGCCGCCGAGCTGGCCGGGCACCCCGACCAGCGGCTCGAGCCCGGACAAGCCGAGCTCGCGCGCGGTGCGCACGAGTTGCGGCAGGGTGGCCCCGGCCCAGGCGCGCAGCCCGCGCTCGCCCTCGCGGAACACCCGCCGCATCCGACCGGTGGCGAGCACGGCGCCGGGCACGCCGCCGTCGGGGGCGAGCAGGTTGGCGCCGCCGCCGAGCAGGCGGAAGGGCACGCCGTCGCGGTCGAGCGCGTCGAGCCGCTCGGCCAGGTCCTCGGGGCGCTGTGGCTCGAGGAAGAGCTCGGCCGGGCCCCCGATGCCAAGAGTGGTGTGCTCGGCCAGCGGCACGCCGCGGCGGACGCTAACCGGGAAGGGTGCGGGCGAAGTCATCCACGTCTCCAGCGCCCAGGCAGAGGACCACCGCGCCCGGACCGGCCCAGGCGTCCACCAGGGCCCGGGCGGCCTCGGGGTCGTTGGCGACGGCGAGCGGGCGGTCGCGCCGCGCCACCAGTTCGGGCACCAGCTCGGCGACGCTGGCGCGCAACTCGTCCGGGTCGCGGACCCGGTGCACCTCGAGCAGCAGCAGGCGGTCGGCCGCGTCCAGCGCCGGCGCGAAGCGGTCGCGCAGTGCGTGGAAGCGCTGCGCCTGGTGCGGCTGGAACACGACCAGGAACGGACGGTCGGACCAGCGCTCGCGCGCCGCCTGCAGGGTCGCCTCGACCTCCACCGGATGGTGGGCGTAGTCGCTGACGACCAGCGCACCGCCGCGGGTGCCGAGCTCCTCGAGCCGCCGCTCGCAGCCGCGGAAGTCGCGCAGCGCCGAGCGCACCGCGGCCTCGTCGAGGCCGAAGCGCCGCAGCACCGCCGCGACCAGTGCGGCGTTGCGGCGGTTGTGCTCCCCGGGCAGGCCGACCTCCCAGTCGTCCGGCAGCGACTCGGCGCGCAGCCAGCGCGCCGCAGTGGCGCCGGAGAGGTCGGGGGCCTCGGGCCCGGCGACGACCTCGCCGACCGCGGGGCAGCCGGCGAGGAAGCGGCGGAAGGCCTCCTCGACCTCGGGCAGACCGCCGGGGTAGGTGTCGGGGTGCTCGGCGTCCACGTTGAGGAGCGCCACCCGCCACGGGCGCAGGTGGTGGAACGAGCGCGCGTACTCGCAGCTCTCGAGCACCAGGGGCTGGGCGTCGTCGCCCCAGTCGGCGCCGACCCCGAGCTGCCGGGCGGTGGCGCCGGCGAGGAAGCCGACCTCGCGCCCCTCCCGCCGCAGCGCCCAGGCGATCCAGTTGGTGGTGGTGGTCTTGCCGTGCGAGCCGGCGACGGTCAGGGTCGGACGCAGGCGGGTCACCGCCCCGAGCAGTTCGGCGTAGGTCGCGGGCCGGGCGCCGCCGGCCAGGCCCTCGCGGAAGGCCGGGTCGTCCTCGGGCACCGCGGCCGAGCGCACCGCCCAGCTCACCGGCGGCAGGGCGCCCCCGTCGTGGGCGCGCAGACCGAGCCCCCACAGCGGGTCGTCGGGCGGCGGCATGCGCCGGTCGGCGCCGAAGACCGTCCATCCCGCCTGGAGCAGCAGCCGCGCCAGCCCGCGCATCCCCGAGCCGCCGACCCCGACCAGCAGCGCCGTCCGCCCGTGCGCCCCGGCGAGGTCGGCGAGCCCCCCGCCCGGCAGGGCCACCCCCCCATCGGGGAGCGAAGCCGAGCCGGCGAGGGGTTCCGGGCGGGGCGAGGGGTCCACGCGCCCACTCTACGCGCAAGGCGCTCCGCTTTCCTCCACGGCCAGCGACTCGAGCGCGCGGGCGGCGGCGGCACGGCCGTCGGCGACGGCGAGGGCGGCGAGGCGGTCGCGCAGGGCCCGGCGGCGGCGGTCGAGCTCGTCGGGGTCGTGGAGGAGGGCGGCGACGCGACGGGCCGCGGCGGCGTCGAAGACCGTTTCGTCGAGCCACTCCACGCCGGGGGCCAGGGCCCGGGCGTTGTGCTCCTGCTGGCGGTCGCGGTGGTGCGGGTACGGCAGGACCACGGCGGGCACGCCGTGGGCCCAGAGCTCGCCCAGGGTCGAGGCCCCACCGCGGGCCAGGGCCAGGTCGGCGGCGGCGTAGGCCGCCCCCATCGCGTCCTCGTGCTCGCGCACCGACAGGCGCTCGGGCCAGGCCGCAGCGAGCGCGGCGACCTCGGCGGCGCGCCCCGGCCCGCAGAGCAGGCGGACGTGGCCGCCGCGAACGGCGACCTCGGGCAGGAGGCGGGCCACCGCGCGGTGGACCGCGGCCGCCCCCTGGCTGCCGCCGAGGGCGAGGAGGACCGGCCCCGTCGCAGGCAGCTCGAGCCGGCGGCGGGCCTCGGCCCGCGGCACGGGGGCGGCGGCGGCGCGCAGCAGCGGCCCCACCACGACCACGCCGCGGCGGCCGGTCAGGCCCGCGGTCTCGGGGAACTGGACCAGGACCAGGCGGGCGAAGGGGCGCAGCAGCCGCACGCTGCGCCCGGCGACGGCGTTGCCCTCGAGGAGCACCCGGGGCGCGGCGACGGCGAGCGCCCCGGCGCTGGCGCGCCCGCCGAGGGCGACCACGACGTCGGCCCGAAAGGCGCGCGCCTCGCGCCGCACCGCGGCGAAGGAACGGAGCCACCGCCACCAGCCCAGCGGCCCCCGGCCCTCGCAGTGGAGCGGAAGGGCGTCCACCGCGCCGTCCAGGTAGCGCCGCTCCACCGCTCGGCCGCTGGTCAGGAAGCGCACCGCGTGGCCGCGCGCCGCGAGCTCCTCGGCCAGCGCCAGCGCCGGCGTCAGGTGGCCGCCGGTGCCGCCGCCGACGAAGAGCACCCGCAGGCGGGGCGCCGTCTCGGCGCTCATCGCGGCGGCGGCGGGATCACGAGCTCCACCCCCGCGCGCAGCTCCTCCGGCCGCGACAGGCCGTTGGCCGCGAGGATGCGCTCCCAGTGGCGGCTGGTGCCGTAGACCTTCTGCGAGATCTGGCTCACGGTCTCGCCCTCGCGGACGCGGTAGCGGCGCGGGAAGTCGGCCGCCGCTCCCGCCGGGGCGGCGGCTGCCGCGACGGCGGGCGACTCGCCGCGCAACGCCTCGACCGGCGGCAGCCACAGCGTCGCCCCGAGGCGCAGGCGACCGGGGTCGGTGATGCCGTTGACCTCGGCGAGGGGCCGCCACAGCCGGGCGTCGCCGTACTCGCGCCGGGCGATGCGCTCCAGGCTGTCGCGTTCGCGGACCCGGTAGCTGCGCCAGCCCGGGCCCGGCGCGGCGGCGCCTGCCCCGGCCCCCGGGGCGTACACCGCCGGCGGAGTGCGCACGGCGGTCGGGGCCGACGCGTCCGCCCCCGCGGCGGCACCCGAATCGGCCCGCGCCGCGGCGGCGCGGCGCGCGTCGCGCAACGGATGCGGCGGCGGCGGCTGGAGGAACTCGGCCTCGCCGAGCCAGGGCTCGCGCTGCTCGGGCGGCAGGAGCTCCACCGACTCGAAGGCGGCGACGTCCAGCAGCGGCGTCCGCGGCCGGGCCTCGCTCGGGTCGGTGCCGCCGCGGCCGAGGAACACCCCGAGCAGGGCGATCGCCAGCAGCAGGCCGAGGGACAGGACCAGGGGACGGGTGGCGGGGTTCATGGCAGGAGTCCGGGAAGCGGCGGGCGCGCGCGCCGGGCGTCGAGGGCGGCGCGCAGGGCGGCGCCCAGCAGGGCCGAGAGCGCAAGCAGCGACGACCCGCCGCGGCTGACGAAGGGGAGGGGCAGGCCCTTGACGGGCAGCATGCCGACGACCATGGCGAGGTTGTAGGCGGCCTGGAAGGCGATCATCACCGTGGCCGCGACCATCAGGACGACGCCGTAGCGGCTGCGGGCGCGACGCGCCAGCGCCAGCCCGAGGAAGGTGAAGGCGAGGAACAGGCTCCACACGAACAGGGTGCCCGGAAGCCCCCACTCCTCGCCGACGAGGGTCAGGACGAAGTCGGTCCGCCCCTCCGGGACGTGGCCGAACTTCATCACCCCGAGCCCGGGGCCGCGCCCGAGCGGACCGGCCGAGGACAGGGTCTCCACGCCGCGCTCGACCTGCTCGCTGGGGTGCTGCCACCAGTCGAGCCGGCTGCCGACGTGCGGGAACAGCGCCGAGGCGACGGCGAGGAGGACCACGAACAGCAGGACGCTCACCTGGAGCAGGCGGATCGGCGCGCCGGAGAACATCAGGGTGACGCCGCCGACGAAGAGGAGGATCACCACCGAGCCCAGGTCGGGCTGGAGCAGGACCGGCAGGGTGAGCAGGCCGAAACGCAACGCCAGCCGCCCCAGGGCGCGGGGTTGGCGCAGGCGCAGGGGGTCGCGGGCGACCCAGGAGGCCAGCGCCACCGGCCACAGGAACTGCAGCAGCAGCGACGGCTGGAACGACATCGGCCCGATGCGGATCCAACGCGCCGCCTGGTTGGTGGCGTGGAGCCAGCCGCCGAACAGGAGCACGGCGAGGAGCGCGGCGAGCGCCCACGAGGCGGGCCAGGCCAGCTGACGTAGCCGCTCCGGCGGCAGGTGCCAGGCGACCAGGAAGGCAGCGAGGCCAAGGCCGAGGTGGACCAGGTGCAGGGTCATCCCGGCCCAGGCCTCGCCCGGCGGCGAGGCCGAGGCGGCGACCGCGAGCCCGACCAGGGCCAGCAGGCCGACGCAGCCGAGCAGGGCGCGGGCCAGCGCCTCGGGGGCGACCGTCGCGTCGCTCGGCAGGGTCGGTGAGGAGGAGCCGCTCATCGCAGTTTCAAGAGGAGGAGACCTCCGGCGGCGCACAGCGCCGAGACGATCCAGAAGCGGACCACGATGCGCGGCTCGGGCATGCCGCGCAACTGCGGCACGTGGTGCCACGGCGCCTTGAGGAAGGGCCGTTTGCCGAACAGCTTGCATGCGGAGATCTGGACGAAGCTGGTCCCGGCCTCCCAGACGAAGACGCCGGCGATCAGGGGCAGGGCGAGCTCGGCCTTGGCGACCACCGCGAACCAGCCCATCAGCGCGCCCATCGGCAGCGAACCGGAGTCGCCGAGGAAGACGTCGGCGGGATAGGCGTTGAACCAGAGGAAGCCGAGGGTGGCCCCCATCACGGCGCCGGCCATCACCGCGACCTCGCCGGCGCCGAGGACGTGCGGCAGGTGGAGGTACTCGGCGAAACCGGCGTGTCCCACCGCGTAGAGCGAGACGGTGAGCGCGCCGAAGACCGGCAGGGCGCTGCCGGCGGCCAATCCGTCCAGGCCGTCGGCCAGGTTGACCGAGTGGCTGCCGCCGAGGACGACCATCACCTCGAGGAGCAGGAAGCCGAGCAGCCCGAGGAGTCCCCAGCCCCCGAAGGGCAGGACCACGTCCTTGAACACCGGGAAGTAGACCGAACGGATCTCGGGGTAGCCGCGCGCCGGGTCGCCGAGCCCCCAGTAGGCGAGCATCGCCGCGCCGGCGACGGCGACCGAGGCCCAGAACTTGACGCGGCGCGAGAGGCCGTTGCGGCCGCCCTCGCGATGCGCCTTGATCCAGTCGTCGAAGAAGCCGAGGAGGCTCATGCCGACCATCAAGGCCGCACCGATGAGGACCAACGGCTCGTCGAGGCGGGCGCACAGGAGCAGCGCCCCGAGCACGGCGCCGACCCAGAACACCCCGCCCATGGTCGGAGTGCCGCTCTTGCCGGCGGCGGCGTAGAGGGCGCCGACCTCGGGGTCGTCGCTGGCGGCGGCGCGCTCGCCGGGACCGGCGGCGCGGAGCCGCGCCAGGAGGGCCGGGCCGAGGACCAGGGCGAGGGCGAAGGCGAAGACGAAGGCCAGCCCGGCGCGCACCCCGATGGAGTCGAGGACCCGGAGCGGTCCCCAGGCCTCTCCGAAGCGGTCGTGGATCCAGGCCAGCATCAGCCCTCCAGGGCGACGGGACGCGACGGGAACGAGGACAGCGCCTGGATCACCCGCTCGACGGCGGCGGCGCGCGACCCCTTCAGGAGGAGCAGCGGACGGGGCCCGAAGCGCCCCGCCAGCCAGGAGGCGGCGCGCTCGGGGTCGTCGGTGACGAGGACGGCGTCGGCGGTGAGGCCAGCCTCGAGGGCGCCGGCGGCGAGCGGTGCGGCGGCCGCGCCGAGCACCACCAGGCTCCGCGGACGCAACGCGGCGACGCGACGACCGGCCGCACGATGCAGGCGCTCGTGCGCGGCGCCGAGCTCGAGCATCGGCCCGAGCACGAGGTGGCGGTCGCTGACCCCTTCCCACTCCCCCCACTCGGCCCACACCGCGAGCGCCGCGTCGAGGGCGGCCGGGCTGGAGTTGTAGCCGTCGTCGAGGACGGTGAGCGCGCCCCGGCGGCGCAGTTCCAGCCGACCCGCGGGACGGCGCAGCGCGGCGAGCCGCTCGGCCAGGAGCTCCGGAGCGACCCCGCGCAGGGCAGCGATGCGAGCCGCGACCAGGGCCGTCTCGGCCTCGTGCGGAGCGATCACGGGGAGGACCACGCGACCGAGCCGCGGGTCCTCCACCACCCAGCGGAGCGGTCGACGCGCGTGGATCACCAGACCCGGCTCGGCGAGCCCGGCACAGGCGATCACCGGCGCCGGCGGCGCCGCGGCGTGGGCCGCGAGCGGCGCCACCGCGCCGGGCCCCAGCCACGCCCGGCCGGCCTCGGGGACCGCGGCGAGGAGCCGCGCCTTCTCGCGCACCAGCGTGGGGAAGTCCCCCATCCCCTCCAGGTGGACCTCGGTCAGGGCGGTCAGCCACGCCTCGTCGGGCCGCGCGATGCGGACCAGCCGCTCCATCTCGCCGGGCGCGTTGACGCCGTACTCCAGGACCAGCAGGCGCGTCCCCTCGGCGGCGCCGAGGATGCTCAAGGGCAACCCGATCTCGGAGTTGTAGGAGGCCGGAGCGACGTGGACGCCGGCGGCGGCCCCGCCGAGCAACGCGCCGAGGAAGTCCTTGGCGGTGGTCTTGCCGACGGTGCCGGTGACGCCGAGGACCTCGGCGCCGAGGCGGCCCAGCTGGTGTCGCGCCAGGCGACCCAGCGCGGCGACGGTGTCGTCCACCGTGAGCACGGGGAAGCCCTCGGGCCGCGGCCCGCGGCCGTGCACGCAGAGCGCGCCGGCGGCCCCGGCGGCGGCGACCTCGGCGACGAAGCGGTGGCCGTCGGTGCGCGCGCCCGGCAGCGCCACGAACAGGTCCCCGGGGCATACCGCACGGCTGTCCACGACCACCCGGGCCACGGGGCGCTCACCGGCCTCGGCCGGACCGAGACGGCGCGCCCCGGTGGCGAGGGCGACGTGGTCGAGGGTCAACGCAGGCACGAGCAGGCCTCCTCCAGCACCCGCCGGTCGTCGAAGGGATGGTGGACCCCGGCGATCTCCTGCGTCGTCTCGTGGCCCTTGCCGGCCACCAGCAACACGTCGCCGGGGGCGAGCCGCGCCACCGCGGCGGCGATGGCCTCCGCGCGGTCCAGCACGACCTCGGGCTCGAGACCGACCGAGCGCACCCCGGCGGCGACGGCCGCGGCCACCGCCGCGGGGTCCTCGCTGCGCGGGTTGTCGCTGGTGACGATGCACCAGTCGGCGACGCGGCCGACGGCCTCGCCCATGCGCGGCCGCTTGCCCGGGTCGCGGTCGCCGCCCGCGCCGAAGACGACGCCGATGCGGGCCCCGCGGTGGACCTCGCGCAGCGCGGCGAGCACGCGCGCCAGGGCGTCGGGGGTGTGGGCGAAGTCCACGTAGAGTCGGAACGGGGCCTCGGGGGCGACGCGCTGCAGCCGACCCGGCGCGCCCGACGCCACGGCCAGGCCGGCCGCCGCCGCCGCGGCGTCCACGCCGAGCAGGCGGAGCAGGGCCCAGGCCACGACCAGGTTCTCGGCGTCGTGGCGGCCGACGCGGGGCGAGACCAGCCGGGCCGCGCCGAGGTCGCCCTCGACCCGCAGACGCAGGCCCTCCGCGTCGAGCGCGAGGAGGCGGCCGCGGACCACTCCGGCGGCGGCGCGGGACGGCGACGCGCCCGGGCCGACACCGCCTTCTTCGAGCGACCACGCCAGACGCCGCGGAGCGGCCGCGGTGGCGCGCCAGGCCGCGGCGTCCGCGGCGGGGAGGAGCAGCGCCGCGTCGTCCGCCAGGAGCTCGACGATGCGCCCCTTGGCGCGGGCGTAGGCGGCGACGTCCCCGTGGTAGTCGAGGTGGTCGCGCGACAGGTTCGTCCAGGCCGCGGCGGCGAGCCGCACGCCGGCGAGGCGCTCCTGGTCCAGCCCGTGCGAGGACGCCTCCAGCACCGCATAGCGAGCTCCGCCGACGGCGGCGCGGGCCAGGGCGTCGTGGACCAGGTCGCCGGGCGGCGTGGTCTCGCGAGGGCCGAAACGCACACCGGGCCCCGCGGCGCCGAGGGTGCCCATGCGGAGCGCGGCCTCCCCGGCGGCGGCCAGCGCCTGGTGGACCAGGTGGACCACCGTGGTCTTTCCGTTGGTGCCGGTCACGGCGGCCACCCGCAGCCGCTCGGAGGGCGCGGCGGCGAGCAGGTGGGCGGCCTCGCCGGCGACGCGGGGCAGCGCGTCGGGCGGGGCGGTCAGCACCGCGACCCCGGCCGCGTCCGGCACGTCCAGAGCGCGCTTCGCAGCCGGATGGAGACGCGGATCGGCGAGGAGGAGGCCCGCCGCACCGCGGCCCAACGCCGCCCCGACGAAGGCATGGCCATCCACGCTCCGGCCGGGCAGGGCGGCGAAGAGGTCGCCGGGAACGACGCGGTCGGCGTGCAGCCGGAGCCGCCCGAGTTCGGGGTCGTCCCCCCCGCCGCCGGCGCCGCGTGCGGCGCGGACCGCCAGGGGTCGCAGTCGGCGCGCCAGCTCGGAGGCCCTCATCGTGCGTTCAGCGTGCGTTCCAGTCTCCTCTCCGGTCCCTCTCGCCGGACCCGGCCACGATAGCCGGGGCGAGCGGGGAATCCAAGGAGTTCGCGATCCGACGCGGCGGCGCCACCACCCCACCGAGCTCCAGGGCCCGGCGCATCAGGGCGGCCGCGGTCGGCCCGCAGGTGCGCGAGCCGCGCGGCTTGGGCGAGCGCGGGTTCTCGAGCACCACCAACGACACCACCCGCGGGTCCTCCAGCGGACCGAAGGCGACGAACAGGGTGGTGTAGCCGTCCTCGTGGTCCTTGGCCACGGTGCCGCTCTTGCCGCCCCAGCGGAGGTCGTCCCAACGCGGCAGCCAGGTGCGGTGTTCCAGGGTCACCACGCCCTCGAGCCAGCCGCGCACGGTGGCTGCGACCTCGGGCGAGAAGACGGGCTCGCCCTCGCCGGCCGCCCCCTCGCTCGGGAACCAACGCGGCGGACGCAACCGCCCGTCGCCGACCAGCGCGGTCCACGCCATGGCCAGCCGCAGCGGGGTCAGCGACAACTCGCGGCCGAACGAAGTGGAGGCCACGGTCCAGACGTCGGCGTTGCGGCGTCGCCACGCCGAGTCGGGCGGGAACAGGCCGCGGTCGCGCTCGAAGACGTCGAGCCCCGGCCCCTC
>Ga0256830_1002429_pt1 | contig 12256 bp, 12 predicted proteins | sample 128326metaG_FD_190537 | JGI IMG/M metagenome (GOLD analysis project Ga0256830, IMG submission 190537) | Hydrothermal vent microbial communities from Lau Basin, Pacific Ocean - 128-326 | ecosystem: Environmental > Aquatic > Marine > Hydrothermal vents | place: Pacific Ocean: Lau Basin | collected...
CCGGGTGAAGAGGCTGTCTGATGCTATTGCGCCCCCAGATGCCCGGCCTTGACCCAGGTCAACGCCCGTTCCCGGCCCATCGCAACCTTGACCTAAGTCAAAGATCCCCGACATCCCCTCCCCCACACTTGGCGGCAGGCCGGCCGGGCCCCCTAGGCCCGCGCCGGCCGCGTCCCACACATTCTTGGTGCCGCGCCACGCGGCGTAGGAGGATCCGATGGCAGAAGAAAACGACGACATCCCGGTGATGCAGCGGGTCTTGGACAATCCGTTCCTGCTGCTCTTCCTAGGCGTCCTGATCCCCACGGTGACCTACATCGTCTGGGGCATCATCGAGATCGCCTCCATCCCCGTCGGCCAATAACCCGGAGGACCATCCATGGGCAGCGCAATCACACCGCCGGAGGAACGCATCTGGTGGAAACAACCCCTGGACCGGGAGGAGGTGGTCTGGATCCTCCTGGCCCTGATCTGGGCGGTCATCATGTTCTTCATGATGCCCTACTGGCACGTCTTCGGTAAGCAGAACCTCTCCAACGAGGCCTACAAGGTGACCCCGCAGGCCTTCCAGGCCAAGGCCCAGGCCATGGTGGACCAGTACACGGTGCGCACCGAGGTGAACGGCCAGTACCCGGTGGTACGCCCCCCGGCCGGCAGCGACGTCTACCTGGTCGCCAGCAAGTGGAAGTGGTGGCCCATCCTGGAGCTGGAGAAGGGCAAGAGCTACCGGCTGCACCTGTCCTCCATGGACTGGCAGCATGGCTTCTCCCTGCAGCCCGAGAACATCAACATCCAGGTCCATCCCGGCTACGAGATGGTGACCACCGTAACCCCCAACCGGGCAGGCGAGTACGGCATCGTCTGCAATGAGTATTGCGGCATCGGCCATCACTTCATGGTCGGCAAGCTCTACGTGGTGGAGTGAGGAGACAGCCATGACCAACAATGCATTCCGCACCTGTCCCGACACCGGCCTGCAGTTCCATCGCCCGGCGGAGACCCTCATGAAGGCCAACGCCGTGGCCGGGGTGGTCTTCCTGTTGATCGGCGGCATCTACGGCCTGCTGGTCGCCCTGACCCGCTGGCCGGCGGTCCACCTGCTGCCGGCCGACTTCTTCTACGAGGCCCTCACCGCCCACGGCACCGGCATCCTGATCTTCTGGGTGATCTTCTTCGAGATAGCGATCCTGTACTTCGCGTCCAGCACCCTGTTGCGCTGCCGGCTGGCGACCCCCAAGCTCGCCTGGCTGGGCTTCGCCCTGATGCTGATCGGAGCGCTGGTCACCCAGATCACGATCATGCGCGGGCGGTCCAACGTGATGTTCACCTCGTACGTGCCCATGCAGGCGGAACCGGGCTTCTACCTCGGCCTCATCCTGTTCGCCGTGGGGGCCCTGATCGGCTGCTTCGTGTTCCTGGGCACCCTGGTGGTGGCCAAGTCGGAGCGCACCTACGAGGGCTCCATCCCCCTGGTGACCTTCGGCGCGCTCACCGCCGCCATCATCGCGGTGTTCACCATCGCCTCGGGCGCGGTGATCCTGATCCCCACCTTCCTCTGGTCGGTCGGACTGATCAGCCACATCGACCCGCTCATGTACAAGCTGATCTGGTGGGCCCTGGGACATTCCTCCCAGCAGATCAACGTGTCGGCGCACGTCGCGGTGTGGTACGCCATCGCGGCCATTGTGTTCGGCGCCAAGCCCATGTCCGAGAAGGTCTCGCGCCTGGCCTTCCTGATGTACATCCTGTTCCTGCAGGTCGCCAGTGCCCACCACCTCCTGGTCGAGCCCGGCGTGAGCTCAAGCTGGAAGATCTTCAACACCAGCTACGCCATGTACCTGGCGGTGATGGCCAGCATGGTGCACGGCATGACCGTGCCCGGCTCCATCGAGGTGGCCCAGCGCCGCAAGGGGCTGACCCGGGGCCTGTTCGAGTGGCTGCGCAAGGCCCCCTGGGGCAACCCGGTGTTCTCGGGCATGTTCCTGTCCCTGCTCGGCTTCGGCTTCCTGGGCGGCATCTCCGGCGTGGTGATGGGCGTGGAGCAGATCAACCTGATCATCCACAACACCATCTACGTGCCGGGCCACTTCCACGGCACCGTCGCCCTGGGGACCACCCTGGCCTTCATGGCGCTGACCTACTTCCTCATCCCGGTGCTGTTCAGGCGCGAGCTGATCTTCCCCAAGCTCGCCCAGTGGCAGCCCTATGTCTTCACCCTGGGCATGACCATCCTGGTCCTGTTCATGATGGGGGCCGGCACCCTGGGCGTCTCGCGGCGCCACTGGGACATGGCCTTCGCCAACTCGCCGCTCGCCTTCGAGTACCCGGGGACGGCCTATCTGATGATGGGCTTCGTCGGCATCGGCGCGGTGATCGCGGTGGTGGGCGGCGCCATGTACATCCTGGTGACGGTGGGCTCCATCCTGTTCGGGCCGCGCAAGGGTGAGGCCGCGGCGGCGGCGCCGGCCGGCGGGGGCGGGGGCGAGGCCGCCGCCAGCCTGGAGGGTCACGGCGGCGAGGCGGGCTTCTCCGCCCCCGGCACCCTGACCCTGGCGCTGGTCTTCCTGGTCGCCTTCGTCGCCTACTACTTCGTCAACTGGAAGTACCTGGCCTCCGTATGGGGCCTGAGCTGATCCGGACCGCGGCCGGGGGCCCATGGCCCCCGGCCCTCCGTTCGGGTCTCTTCTGCCTCCTCGTGTTATGGGCCGCCGCGGCCACCGCGGCGGCCCCTCCTTTCGACCGGCGCGAGGCCCTGGCCACCAGCCAGGGGGTCATCGGCCGGCCCCTGGGCGACCACGTCCTGCGGCGCCGGGACGGCAGTCCCCTGTCCCTGGCCGAGCTGCGGGGCCGGCCCCTGGTGGTGAGCCTGATCTACACCGCCTGCCAGCACATCTGCCCCACCACCACCCAGCACCTCCAGCAGGCGGTGCAGCGGGCGCGGGCGGTCCTGGGGACCGACAGCTTCCGGGTGGTGACCGTCGGCTTCGATACCGCCCACGACACGCCGGCGGCGATGCGGGAGTTCGCCCGCCAGCGGGGGATCACCGAGCCGGAGTGGTACTTCCTGAGCGCGGACCCCGCCACCCTCGAGCGGCTGGCCGCGGACCTGGGCTTCCTCTACGCGCCCTCGCCCCACGGCTTCGACCACCTGATCCAGGCAACCATCGTGGACGCCGACGGGGTGATCTACCGCCAGGTCTACGGCATGAACTTCGACCTGCCCCTGTTCGTCGAGCCCCTGAAGGCGCTGGTGCTGGGCCGGCCAGCGGGCCGCGGCCTGCTCACCGATCTCGCCAACCGGGTGCGCCTGTTCTGCACGGTCTACGACCCCGCCGCCAACCGCTACCACTACGACTTCTCCCTGCTCATCGGCATAATCGTGGGGGCGCTGTCCATCGGCCTGGTGGCCACATGGTTGGTGCGTGAATGGCGCGGCGCCCGCTCGGTTTGATCTAGATCAAACCGCCCCACCCCCCCGCGCCGCTACCCTTGCGGTCACCATGACGCACACCCCCCGCCCGTCCCCGTGTTACTGACACTGCTGCAGCGTACCGGCCGCGGCCTGTTCGCGGCCGCCGAGCGCGCCCTGGACCGCTGCTTCGGCCCGCGCTGGAACCCCCTCTACCACCTCGGCGCCCTGGGCTTCTTCTTCTTCTGGGTGGTGACGGTGAGCGGGCTCTACCTCTACGCCGTCTTCGACACCAGCATCTTCGGCGCCTACCAGTCGGTGGAGTGGCTCACCCACGAGCAGTGGTACCTGGGCGGGGTGATGCGCAGCCTGCACCGCTACGGCTCCGACGCCCTGGTGGTGACGGTCATCACCCACCTGTCGCGGGAGTTCTTCTACGACCGCCACCGGGGCTTCCGCTGGTTCTCCTGGATCAGCGGCGTGCCCCTGCTGTGGCTCATGTTCTCCTCCGGCATCAACGGCTACTGGCTGGTGTGGGATCGCCTGGCCCAGTACATCGCCGTGGATACCGCCGAGTGGATGGACTGGCTGCCCATCTTCGGCCAGTCCATGGCCGCCAACTTCCTCAACCAGGCGGCCCTGAGCGACCGCTTCTTCTCCCTGCTGGTCTTCCTGCACATCGGCATCCCCCTGATGCTGCTGCTGGGCATGTGGATCCACATCCAGCGCATCGGCGGGGCCCGGGTCAATCCGCCGCGCGGGCTGATGTGGGGCACGGCCGCCCTGCTGCTGGGCCTGTCCCTGGCCTGGCCGGCCCTGAGCCAGGGCGAGGCCAACCTGGACCGCCTGATCACCGACATCGGCCTGGACTGGTTCTACCTGGCCATCTATCCCCTCATGGACCGCTGGAGCTACGGCGGGGTATGGTGGCTGCTGCTGGGCCTGACCGCCCTGCTCTTCGTGCTGCCCTGGCTGCCCCGCCGGCGGCCGGTGCCGGCGGCGGTGGTGCACCTCGACAACTGCAACGGCTGCGCCCGCTGCCATGTCGATTGCCCCTACAACGCCATCGACATGGCGCCGCGCAGTGACGGTTCCCCCTACGCGGAAGAGGCGGTGGTCGATCCCGCCCTGTGCGCGGGCTGCGGCATCTGCGTGGGGGCCTGCCCCACCGCCACCCCCTTCCGCCGGGCCACCGCCCTGGTGGCGGGGGTGGAGCTGCCCCAGCTCACCACCGCCGACCTGCGGGCGCGCCTGGGCGAGCTGGCCCGGGGGCTGCGGGGGCAGGCCCGGGTGCTGGTCTTCGGCTGCGACCACGGCCCCGACCTGGCGGCGGTGGCCGGCGACGGCGTGGGCGGGCTGAGGCTGCCCTGCATCGCCATGCTGCCGCCGTCGTTCATCGACTACGCCATCAGCCGCGGCCTGGCCGACGGCGTCCTGCTCACCGGCTGCCGGGCCGGCAACTGCCATTTCCGCCTGGGCATCGAGTGGACCGAGGACCGCCTGGCCGGGCGCCGGGACCCCCACCTGCGGGAACGGGTGCCGCGGGAGCGCCTCGCCACCCTGTGGGTGGGGGCGGAAGGAACGGCCGAGCTCGAGCGCGGGCTGGTATCCTTCCGCCAGCGGCTCGCCGCCCTGCCCCCCTATCGGCCCGGGTCGCTCCCCCAGACCCAGGAGGTGCTGGATGACACTGCTTGAATGGCGACCGGAGTACAGCGTCGGGGTCGAGGCGGTGGACCACGAACACCGGCAGCTCATCGATCTCATCAACCGCCTGCACCAGGAGCTCGGCGCCGACGCCACCCGCGCGGGGGTGGTCGAGTTCCTGGCCGAGATCCACGCCCGCATCGCCGCCCACTTCGCCCTGGAGGAACGCCTCATGCGGGCGCACCGCTACGACGGCTACGCGGAGCACAAGGCCGACCACGAGCGCCTGCTGGACGAGCTGCGGGACATCATGGACCGCTACGAGCTGGCAGGGGAGTACAGCGACGCCGCCCTGGCCCAGGCCCTGGGGACCTGGTTCGAGGTCCACTTCCGGGAACAGGACGCGCGCCTGCACCGGCGGCTGTCGGGGGCGGGGCGGTGAGGCGCCTGTGGTGCTACGGCGGCCAGCTCGCCGTCTACGGGGCCCTGGCCGGCCTCATCGGCTACTTCTCCCAGCAGCCCCGCTGGTCGCCCCACCCGCCGGGCAGCGCCCTCATCAAGATCAGCTTCAGCCACGCCGGCGAACCGGTGCGGCCCTGCCGGCGGCGCAGCGCCGAGGAGCTGGCCCGCCTGCCGGCCAACCTGCGCCTGCCCCTGGACTGCCCGCGCCAGCGCGCGCCGGTGACGGTGGTGGTGGAGCTGGACGGGCAGCAGGTCCTGCGCCAAGACCTGCCCCCCACCGGCCTGCACGACGACGGCGCCGCCACCCTCTACGAGCGGCTGCCGGTGCCCGCCGGGGCGCATCGCATCACCCTGAAGCTGCACGACAGCGTCCGCAGCCCCCCTTTCAAGTACCGCCAGTCCTTCGACCTGCAGCTCGCGCCGGCCCAGGTCCTGGTCATCGGTTTCGACCCCGGGCGCGGCGGCTTCCTCCTCCAGCGGCCGGCCGCCGCCGCAGGCTGACCCCGGCCGCGGCGGACGGGCGGCGTCTTTTGATCTCGCGCGAGGCGATGGTTACACTGCGCAGCGCCCGCATGAACCCCCCTTCACCGACATGACCTTTTCCCTGCCCGTGCCCACGGATTCGAGGCGGGGGCTGGCGCGCGCCTGGCTGGGGCTGGGCGTGGCGGCCCTGCTGGGCTCGGGGGTGTTCTCCGTGCTGCTGGTGCTGGCCCGCACGCCCTACGTGCAGTCGGTGATCCCCTGGGCGGATTTCTTCCACACCGCCCTGGTGGTGCACGTGGACCTGTCCGTGCTGGTGTGGTTCCTGTCCTGCGCGGGCCTGCTGTGGACCCTCAACTCCACGCCCCGGGCCCTGTCCCTGGGGTGGGCGGCCTGGGGCCTGGCGGCGGCGGGCACCGCCCTCATGGCGGCGTCCCCCTTCAGCGGCGCCGGCCAGCCGCTGATGAGCAACTACATCCCGGTGCTGCGCCAGCCCGTGTTCTTCGCCGGCCTGCTCACCTTCGCCGCCGGCATCGCGCTGCTGGTGCTGCGGGGCATGACCGCCATCCCCCTGGTGGGACCCCGCTCCAGCGGCACCGCCGCCCTGCGCTTCGGCCTCAACACCGCCACGGTGGCCACCGCCCTGGCCCTGCTGGCCTTCGCCTGGTCCTACCTGGGCGTCCCCGACGGCCTGGCGGGGCGCGCCTACTACGAGCTCCTGTTCTGGGGCGGCGGCCACGTGCTGCAGTTCACCTGGACCCTGCTGCTGCTGGTGGCCTGGTTGTGGCTGGCCGACGCCCTGGCCGCCCCCCCGCCCATCACCCCGCGGGTGGCCCTGGTGTTCTTCGCCCTGGGGCTGGCGGGCATCTTCGTCACGCCGGTGATCTACCTCGCCTACCCGGTGGGCTCGGCGGCCCACATCCGCCTCTTCACCTGGCTGATGCAGTACGGCGGCAGCCTGGCGGCCCTGCCCCTGGCCCTGGCGGTCTGCCTGGGCCTGCTGCGCCGGCGCGCCGGCCGCCGGCCCGAGCACGGCCCCCTGCTGGCGGCCCTGGGGGCCTCCATCGTCCTGTTCGGCACCGGCGGGATCATCGGCTACCTCATCCAGGGCAGCAACGTCACCATCCCGGCCCACTACCACGGCTCCATCGTCGGCGTGACCCTGGCCCTCATGGGGCTGACCTTCCTGTTGCTGCCGCGACTGGGGGCCGCGCCGGTGCGCCCCCGCTGGGCCACGGTGCAGCCCCTGCTCTACGGCGGCGGCCAGCTGTTGCACGTGGCCGGGCTGGTCTGGTCCGGGGGCTACGGGGTGCAGCGCAAGGTGGCCGGCGCGGCCCAGGGCCTGGACCGGCCGCCGGAGATCGCCGCCATGGCCCTCATGGGCCTGGGCGGACTGATCGCCATCCTCGGCGGCCTGCTGTTCCTGGTGATCGTGTTCGACGCCTGGCGGCGCCGGGCGGGCTGACCGGCCCCCGCCCGAGCATTCGGACAGGCGCCTAGCCGGAAGGCGCGTTCTCCTGCCAGCGGCTGAGCAGGTTGAAGCTCACCAGGGCCAGGGTGAGGATGATGAAGAAGAAGTACAGGCTGCGGTGCTGCAACCGTTCCCCCCGGGCCAGCTCGATGCGGGTCAGGATCCAGTCCGACAACCAGTAGAGCACGATCCCCGCGAGCGTGAAATAGATGATCTCCATGGCTCCCCCCAAGCGCATGCACCCAGCGGCGCGGATGATGACGGGGCCCGCCGGCCGGGCCGCCGGCCCGGCGCCCGCCCCGTACCGCCGCCATTGTCCGGCAATGGCCGGCGGATTTCCACAACCAGGAGCGCGAAAGGCGCCGGCGGCATCCGCCGCCTTTTGACCTAGGTCAAAGCCGCGCCCGAAGACGTACCGCTAGTCTGCTACACTCGAAGGTTCGAGACCCTACGGCGGCGTCCCCCGTTTGGCGACATCCATCCCTCTTGGGCTCCGGGCCCTGCTGGCGGCCACCGTGCTGCTGTCTGCCCCCGCCTGGGGGGCGGAGGGACGACCCATCGACCAGCTCTACCCGGCGGCGCGGCTCATCTTCCCCCAGGCCGACCGGTTCACGCCCCTGGGTGGCGCCCCGCCCCACGCCTGGGTCTACCGGGGGGGGCGCCGCATCGGCGTCCTCTACCGCAGCCAGGACATCCTGGCCATCCCGGCCTATTCGGGCAGGCCCCTCAACATCCTCGTCGGCCTGGACCTGGAGGGCCGCATCGCGGGCCTGCGCATCGTCGCCCACCAGGAGCCCATCCTGGCGGTGGGGGTCAGCGAGGCGGACCTGGCCGCCTACATCCACCAGTACGAGGGCAAGTCCGCCTATGACCGGGTGCGCATCGGCGCCTACGACCGCCCCGGCTATGTCGGCATCGACGGCATCAGCGGGGCCACCATCACCAGCATGGTGGCCAACGCCACCGTCATGCGCACCGCCCGCCAGGTGGCCGAGGCCCTGGACCTGGCCCCCGGGGCCCACCGCCGGGACAGCGCCGCCGAGGAACCCTCCATCTGGCTGGTGGTCTGGCAGCAGCGCAAGCTCAAGATCGCGCTGCTGGGGGCCGGCCTGCTGGCGCTGGGGGTGATCCTGGTCTTCCAGGACTGGCTCGCCCGCCGCCCGCGGCTGCTGGCGCGCCTGCGGCGGGCCTACCTGCTCTACACGGTGATCTTCATCGGCGGCTTCGCCCTGGCCCAGCTCTCGGTGGTCAACGTGCTGACCTTCGTGCACGCGGTCATGCACGAGTTCGACTGGCAGACCTTCCTGGCCGAACCCATGCTGTTCCTGCTGTGGTCCTTCGTGGCGGTCACCCTGCTGCTGTGGGGACGGGGGGTGTACTGCGGCTGGCTGTGCCCCTTCGGCGCCCTGCAGGAACTGCTCTTCCAGGCGGCCCAACGGTTGCGCCTGCCGGCCTTCGAATTCCCCCAGATGGTCCACGAGCGCCTGTGGGCGGTGAAGTACATCATCCTGCTGGGGCTGTTCGGCCTCTCCCTGCAGTCCCTGCCCAACGCCCAGGTGGCCGCCGAGGTGGAGCCGTTCAAGACGGTGGTGGTCATGCGCTTCGACCGGGAGTGGCCCTTCGTGCTCTATGCCGCGGCCCTGCTGGGGGTGGCGCTGTTCAACCGCAAGTTCTTCTGCCGCTACCTGTGCGCCCTGGGCGCGGCCCTGACCTACCCGGCCAAGTTCCGCATCTTCGAGTGGCTGCGCCGGCGCAAGGAATGCGGCCGGCCATGCCAGATCTGTGCCAACGAGTGCGAGGTGCGCGCCATCCACCCCACCGGCGAGATCAACGCCAACGAGTGCCACTACTGCCTGGACTGCCAGGTCACCTATTGGAATGCGTACAAATGCCCGCCCCTGGTGGAGCGGCGCAAGCGCCGGGAGCGGTCCCGCCGGGTGGCGGTGGCGGCCCCGAATCCCGCCGGCCGGGGGGGTTGACAGCCTTGATGTAGATCAAAGCCCCTGACCGGAGGGGTGGTATAACTGAGATCACCGATTTCCGGTATCCGTAGAGGAGAAACCGTCATGAAACACCATATCCTGAAGACCGCCGTGCCCTGGCTCGCTGCCGCGTTGCTGGGCGCGACCGCCGGGCCGGTGCTGGCCGCCAAGGGCACCGAACACCCGGGCATCACCCCCGGCGAGCTGCGTTACATGGGCCCGCCGGTGCCGGATCGTGAGGCCCGCCAGGTGGTCACGCCCGGGGCCCCGGCGCTGAACGAGAACGAGTTCCGCCGGGCCATGAAGATCTACTTCGAGCGCTGCGCCGGCTGCCACGGCGTGCTGCGCAAGGGCGCCACCGGCAAGCCCCTGACCCCCGACATCACCCAGAAGAAGGGGCTGGAATACCTCAAGACCTTCATCAAGTTCGGCTCGCCGGCCGGCATGCCCAACTGGGGCACCTCGGGCGAACTGTCCGACGCCGACGTGGAGTTGATGGCCAAGTTCCTGCAGCACTCCCCGCCGGTGCCGCCGGAGTGGGGCATGAAGGAGATGAAGGCCACCTGGAAGGTGCTCGTGCCGCCCGAGAAACGGCCCAAGAAGAAACAAAATAAGTTCAACATCGAGAACCTGTTCTCGGTGACCCTGCGCGATGCGGGCAAGGTGGCCCTGATCGACGGTGACACCAAGAAGATCGTCGCCGTCATCGACACCGGCTACGCGGTGCACATCTCGCGGCTGTCGGCCTCGGGCCGCTACCTCTTCACCATCGGGCGCGACGCCAAGATCAACATGATCGACCTGTGGATGAAGACCCCGCGCACGGTGGCGGAGATCAAGGTGGGCATCGAGGCCCGTTCGGTGGAGACCTCCAAGTACAAGGGCTGGGAGGACAAGTACGCCATCGCCGGCACCTACTGGCCGCCCCAGTACGTGATCATGAAGGGCGACACCCTGGAGCCCCTCAAGATCGTCTCCACCCGCGGCATGACGGTGGACACCCAGGAGTATCACCCGGAGCCCCGCGTGGCGGCCATCGTGGCCTCCCACCAGCACCCGGAGTTCATCGTCAACGTCAAGGAGACGGGCAAGGTCCTGCTGGTCAATTACTCGGATATCAAGAACCTCAAGGTCACCAGCATTGACTCGGCACGCTTCCTGCATGATGGCGGCTGGGACTCGACGCGGCGTTATTTCCTGACCGCCGCCAACAAGTCCAACAAGATCGTGGTCGTGGACTCCAAGAGCAGAAAACTCGTCAAGCTGATTGACGTGGGCAAGATCCCCCATCCCGGCCGGGGTGCCAATCTCAAGGATCCCAAGTACGGCCCGGTATGGGTGACCAGCCATCTGGGAGACGAAACCATCTCGGTCATTGGGACCGATCCGAAGAACCACGCAAAACATGCCTGGAAGGTGGTGCGCACCTTGAAGGGCCAGGGCGGCGGTTCGCTGTTCGTCAAGACCCATCCCAAGTCCAAGCACCTGTATGTGGATACGCCGCTCAATCCCGACAAGAAGATCAGCCAGTCGGTGGCGGTGTTCGACATGAACAACCTCGACAAGGGCTACAAGGTGCTGCCCATCGCCGAGTGGGCCGGTCTCAAGGACGACGGGCCCAAGCGGGTCGTCCAGCCCGAGTTCAACAAGGCCGGTGACGAGGTCTGGTTCTCGGTCTGGAGCGGAAAGAAACAGGAATCGGCCATCGTGGTGCTGGACGACAAGACGCTGAAGGTCAAGAAGGTGATCAAGGACAAGCGCCTGATCACACCGACCGGCAAGTTCAACGTCTACAATACCATGCACGACATCTACTAGAGCCCGCGGGGGGCGGGGCGACCCGCCCCCCGCTTTCCTTCCACCGGTGCAGACACCGACCGACATGCGCAAAACGAACGAAACCGGTTGTGTCCATCTGGTGGGCGCCGGGCCCGGCGACCCGGAGCTCCTGACGGTCAAGGCCCTGCGTTGCCTGCAAGAGGCGGACGTGGTGGTCTACGACCGGCTGGTCTCGCGGGAGGTCCTGGAACTCATCCCCGCCGGCGTCACCCGCATCTTCGCCGGCAAGGCGCCGGGCGCCCACCACATGGACCAGGCCGCCATCAACGACCTGCTCGCCCGCCTGGCGCGGGCCGGCTACCAGGTGGTCCGCCTCAAGGGGGGCGACCCCTTCGTGTTCGGCCGCGGCGGCGAGGAGGCCCTCTTCCTCGCCCGGCGGCGCATCCCCTTCCGGGTGGTCCCGGGCATCACCGCGGCGGCGGCCTGCGCCACCTACGCGGGCTTCCCCCTCACCCACCGGGGCCTGGCCCGCCACGTCCACCTGGTGGCGGGCCATTGCCGGGAGGACCAGCCCCTGGCGCTGGACTGGGACCGGCTGGCGGACCCGGAGGCCACCCTGGCGGTCTACATGGGCCTGGCCAATGCCGCCGAGCTCAGCCGCCGGCTGCAGGCGGCGGGGCTCCCCGGCGACACGCCGGCCGCCGTGGTGGAGAACGGGGCCACGACGGACCAACGCTGCCTGCGCACCACCCTGGCGGAGCTGCCCCGCACCCTGCGCCGGGAGGAGGTGCGCCCCCCCGCCATGCTGTTCGTGGGCCAGGTGGTGCGCCTGGCCCGGCTCCTGGACTGGTACCTCCCGGCCCCGGTGGAAGCCGCCGGGGCCCGCCACCATGGCTGAGGCCGCCCGGCGGCCCGCCGCCCCGGCCGCCGCCCTGGCCGGGCTGCTGGCGGTCCTCATCGCGCCCGCCGCCGCCGGGGTGGACGCCCAGCGGGCTGCCGAGCTGCGCCACCTGCTGCGCCAGGACTGCG
>Ga0256830_1002430_pt1 | contig 12256 bp, 8 predicted proteins | sample 128326metaG_FD_190537 | JGI IMG/M metagenome (GOLD analysis project Ga0256830, IMG submission 190537) | Hydrothermal vent microbial communities from Lau Basin, Pacific Ocean - 128-326 | ecosystem: Environmental > Aquatic > Marine > Hydrothermal vents | place: Pacific Ocean: Lau Basin | collected...
TAATGGCATTTTCAATGCCCAGGGATTTCAGCAGCTGTATTTCCAGATCGATGGCATAGCCCTTGGCAAAGGCGCCAAAGTTAAGTTGCACAGCGGGATTTCTACTGCGAATTTTTATGCCCTGAATCTCGATATCGCTGAGCTGGGGGTTCTGCTTGAGCAGGGCCTGTATGGCGCTGTCCTCCGGTGGCCGAATGGTTTCTTCGTCTGCTCGATGGAATTGCCACAGATTGATCAGCTGGCCGATGGCGGGGTTGAACAGATGATCGGTTTTTGCGGACAGTTCCGTGGATTTCTTGATCAGGCTTAGCACCGAGGGGCCTGCGGAAAATGTGGCGCCGGTTTTTAGCAGGCCATTGGTGCGGCGTAATGAGCCGGCTTCCCAGGGGGACCAGTTGGTGTGGAAATAGGCAAAGTCCTCATCCAGTTTATTGAACACCTGCTGGGCTTTTTCCGTGGATACGCCATACAGTGTAATATCGATCAGGGTGCCAAAGTGCAGGCTGCTGTGGTGGTATTCAGCGGCCTTGCGATCGTTATTGTCACAGCCGAACAGAGCGATTAAAAGTAGTAGTGCCAGACAGACGCGCAGGGTTTTTAGCATCGGATTTTTTCTATACAGTTCATGAGTTCAGCGGCAATATCCAGATTGAATTCGGCATCGATTTCACGGATGCAGGTGGGGCTGGTGACATTGATTTCGGTAAGATAATCACCGATCACATCCAGTCCGGCAAATAAAATGCCCATGTCCCTGAGTGTTTCACCCACCTGATCGGCAATCCACTGTTCCCGGGGCGTAATGGGCATGGCCACGCCGGTGCCCCCGGCGGCGATATTGCCCCGGGTTTCACCCCTGGCGGGAATGCGCGCCAGGGTGTAGGCAACGGCCCTGCCATCGATCATTAAAATACGCTTGTCCCCCTTGTGGATGTCGGCAATATATTTCTGCGCCATAACGGTATGACGGCCAGCGTCCACCATGGTTTCAATAATCACCGAGAGATTGGCGTCATCGGGCCTGAGGCGAAAAATAGACTGCCCGCCCATGCCGTCCAAGGGTTTTAGGATCACATCCCCCTGTTGCTGGATAAATTCACGGAGTTTCTGTGGCTGGCGGCTGACCAGGGTGTCGGTGCAGCACTGGGGGAAGCGGGTGGCAAACAGTTTTTCATTGGCATCCCGCAGGCTGGCGGGCTTGTTGACGATCAGGCTGCCCTGCTGCTCGATCATTTCCAGCAGGTAGGTGGTGTAGATATACTCCATATTGAAGGGTGGGTCGATGCGCATCAGAATCACATCCAGCTCCGATCCCGGCAGGCTGGCGGGGTCCCCCAGCTCGTACCAGTGCTGGTTATCATCGAATACCCGTATGGGTCGGTAGTCGATATACACCTGACCCTGCTGCAGGTAGAGGCCGGATTGCAGAATATAATGCAGTTTCCAGCCCTTGCGCTGGGCCGCCAGCATCATGGCCAGGGTGCTGTCCTTGTAGGGCTTGATGGACTCGATCGGGTCCATGACGATACCGATATCAAGTGTCATGATGGCTGCTCATTGTTGATTAACAATAATAGTACACCAAAAATACAATAAAAACCTTAAAAATCATAATCTTAGTATTGTTTCCTTAAGGTCGTACTTAAAATTTTTAGCGTAACTGGTTTATTTAGGTGTGTTTTTTATTGCGAAACTTTAAAACATGAGCTATCTTTCCTGTGATTACGTGCACAAAATTGACCTTGTATGGGGATGAACGGGACGGCTATGGCAGAAGATTCCGCAGGCATTAGTAGCCTGAAGGTAATGGTAATAGACGATAGCAAAACAATTCGTCGTACCGCAGAAAACTTACTAAAAAAAGAGGGTTGTGACGTGGTGACCGCAGTCGACGGCTTTGAAGCCCTGTCGAAGATCGCCGAGCACAAGCCCGATATTATATTCGTCGATATTATGATGCCGCGTCTGGATGGATACCAGACCTGTGCGCTGATTAAACACAATCGAATGTTTAAATCCACGCCAGTAATAATGCTGTCCAGCAAGGACAGTATTTTCGACCGCGCGCGGGGCAGAATCGTCGGCTCTGAGCAGTATCTCACCAAGCCGTTTACCAAAGATGACCTGCTGGGTGCGATTAAACAACATGCAGCAAATTAGAATATGGCGCAATGAAGTGCCACATACGACAAAATTACGGTTGGAGTAAATGAATGGCAAACATCCTGATTATTGATGACTCGCCAACAGAAGTTCATGTTTTCAAGACCATGCTGGAGAAAAATGGTCATACCGTACATGTAGCTGAAAGCGGCGAGGCAGGCATAGAAAAAGCCAGGGAAATTATTCCTGATCTGGTACTGATGGATATTGTGATGCCGGGAATCAATGGTTTCCAGGCAACCCGTCAACTGGCCACAATTGAAGAGACTTCGTCGATTCCGGTGATTATTGTCACCACCAAGGATCAGGAAACGGACAAGGTATGGGGTATTCGCCAGGGTGCGAAAGACTATATCGTCAAGCCGGTGAAGGAAAATGATCTGATGGCTCGGGTAAATTCAGCCCTCGCAGCCGCGGGTTGATGGAAGGGTTCATCGAGCGCAGGTGGGTAACTGAAAAATGCATGAAACTTTCCAGCGACTAAAGCAGATAGAACAGAAGTGTCTGCACAGTGCCAGCAGTATGCCGGCCATCGACGGTGCGACGGATGACTGGCTTGGAATCGGGTTCAAAATTGCGGGCACGGAGTTGCTGGCAAAAATGGGTGATGTGGCTGAAATTCTGGACCCGCCACCCTTTACCCGTATCCCCGGTGTAAAACCCTGGGTGATTGGCATTGCCAATGTGCGGGGTGGCCTGTTGCCACTGATGGATTTGAACGGCTTTATCACCGGCGAGTTGCTGGCAAACCTGAATTCCGGGCGTGTGATGGTGGTCAACCACAATGGTGTGCACACCGGTCTGATTGTGGAGGAAGTGCAGGGCATGCGGCACTTTTCCCTCAATGAGCAGGCCTATGAGTTGCCGGAAGTCAGCAATCGGTTGAAGCCCTATATTAAACAGGCCTTTCATAAAGATAACAGGTACTGGCCCGTGTTTAGTATGCACGACCTGGTCGAAGATGAACGCTTTTTACATGTATCACTGTAAAGGCATGGAGAATACAGATAACCCTTTATCGGTGTAGCTGGGAGAGAAAAATAAGATGAGTGCAGCAAAACGAAACCCGTTTGCTATTGGTGTAATTAGCAAACCCATTTTGATGTTGGGTTTTGTCCTGGTGATATCTATTCTGGCTATGGGTGGCAGCTTATGGTATGCGGCGACCCAGCAGTCCTATCAGCAGGAATACCTGGAAATTGTGTCTGAACAGGAATTGTTGTCTCAACGTCTGGCAACCCTGTCACTGGAAGCTGCGGCGGGCAAGGAAAGCGCGTTCGCCCAACTGCAGAAATCCCGCGATCGATTCGATGAAACCCTGACCATACTGGAAAGCGGTAACCCGGCAACCGGCTTGCCGGCCTTGCCCGACTCGCTCAGGCCTCAGCTGGATGCGGTGAAGGAAGTATGGTCCGGTGGTGATACGGATGAAAACTACCGCGGTAATATCGGTAATATTATCGGCGGTAAAATGGCGATTTCCGAAGTGGGTGAGTTCGTACTGGTTATCCAGGAATTCATTCCCCAGTTGCTGTCCTTCTCCGAGGAGGTGGTTGACCTGCTGGTGGAACGCAAGGCCCCACCTCATCAGATCTTTATGGCATCACGTCAGTTGATGTTAACCCAGCGGATTGAGAATAATATGAACCGCGTATTGTCCGGTGGTGAAGGCGCGGCCGCCGCGGCGGATCGTTTCGGCCGGGACGCGGCACGTTTTGGTGCGGTACTGGAAGCCATGTTAAAAGGTTCCACGGCACTGCGTATCAAGGCGGTAAAGGATGAAGTGGTGCGCACCAAGTTACGTGAAGTTGCCATGCTCTTCAGTTCCGTATCCGATCACGTAGAAGCCATACTGGAACTGTCCCCGGATCTGTTTGATGTCAAGAACTCAGCCGGTGAAGTGGAAGCCCTGGGTGTTGAGCTGCTGCGTGAAACCACAGCCCTGGAAAAGCAGATTATTAAACACGGTGAGTTCCTCGAGATATTCCGCTGGATTGGTTTTGCTGCCGGTGGTCTGTCGGTATTCGTTATTATCATTGCCGGTATTCTGATGGTGCGCGACTCCGGTGAACGTGAGGACGCGGCCCTCGAGCAGAACCGCAGAAACCAGCGCGCGATCCTGCGACTGCTGGATGAAATGGCCAACCTGGCGGAAGGTGACCTGACGGTGCACGCAACGGTAACCGAAGAAATAACCGGTGCCATCGCCGACTCGGTCAACTACGCCATAGACGCGCTACGTTCACTGGTAACCACCATTAATACCACCGCGGTGGAAGTCTCCGCCGCGGCAGAAAAGACCCAGGCAACGGCGACCCGACTGACCGACGCATCGGCTCACCAGGCGCGGGAAATCGCATCCGCCTCGGCGGCGATTACCGATATGGCGGATTCCATGACCGCGGTATCGAGGGACGCGGAAGGCTCGGTGGAGGTTGCTCACAAGTCACTGGAAATCGCGCAGAAAGGTGCCGCCATCGTACGCCGCAGTATTACCGGTATGGATACCATTCGTGAACAGATTCAGGAAACATCCAAGCGGATCAAACGACTGGGTGAATCGTCCCAGGAAATCGGTGATATCGTGGGGCTGATTACTGAAATCGCGGACCAGACGAACATTCTTGCATTGAACGCGGCGATTCAGGCGTCCACCGCCGGTGAGGCCGGTCGTGGTTTCGCGGTGGTTGCGGATGAGGTACAACGCCTGGCGGAACGTGCGGGTAACGCGACCAAGCAGATCGAGGCACTGGTTAAAACCATCCAGTCGGATACTAACGAAGCGGTTAGTTCCATGGAAGCCAGTACCACCAACGTGGTGAGCGGTGCGAAAATGGCCGAGGATGCGGGTGACGCACTGATTGAAATTGAAAATGTATCGGATGAGTTGGCTGAACTGATTCGTGGTATTTCAACCTCAGCAAATAAACAGGCATCGGTTGCGATGGATGTATCCAACACCATGAACGTTATTCAGGAAATTACCCTGCAAACGTCAGAAGGTACTGAAGAAACATCTGCATCGATTGGTAACCTGAGTGTCCTTGCAAATGAATTACGTAAATCGGTTGCCGGCTTTAAGCTGCCAGACAGTGATGAGCAGGTAGAAACAGTGATATTGAATGGCTAAGGCTAAAGTTTGGCAGAACAGATGAAAACAGAGGATACTGTTGAATACAATTCCTTGCGTTGGGTAAAGAAAGAGCTTGATCTGATTTTACAGGAAGCTCAGGCTTCACTCTCGGCGTATATCGAAGACCCGCAGGAGACCGAGCGTCTGCGCGAGTCCGTCGAGCATTTGCATATGGTGCAGGGCACATTGCAGATGGTCGAGCTGTATGGCGCCGCCCAGCTGGCCGAAGAAATGGAAAAGGTTTCCGAGGCCCTGCTCAATGGCAAGGTACAGAAGGTGGAAGACGCCTATGATGTACTGATGCGGTCCATGCTGCAACTGCCGGATTATCTGGAAAGCCTGCAGTCCGGCAGCAAGGATGTGCCCATGGTACTGCTGCCTCTGCTCAATGATTTGCGTGCCTCTCGTAACGCCAGTCTGCTGTCCGAAAATGTACTGTTCTTCCCCGATGTGGAAGCCGCCGGTGAGGCGGAAGAAACCCAGATTGCCTCCGGTCAGCTGTTACCCACGGCAAAGAAATTACGTCCCCATTTTCAAATCGGTTTGCTGGGCTGGTTCAAGGGCGAAAAAGTTGGCGCCAGTCTGAAACGCATTCTGGCGGTGCTGGGTGAGCTGGAGAAAAAATCCGCTCAGGCGGCAACCCGTCGTATCTGGTCCATCAGTTCGGCTCTGGTTGAAGGCCTGACTCAGCAGGGTATAGATTCCAATGTCAGTATCAAGATGCTAATGGGTCAGGTTGACCGCAGCATCAAGCAGTTGATCGATACGGATGAGGAAGCATTTGCAAAAAACACCCCGGCAGATTTACTGAAAAATCTGCTTTATTATATTGCTCGCATCAAAAAAGATTCACCCCGGGTTAAGAATATAAAAGCCACCTACCGGCTGGAAGAATTGCTGCCGGGAGATACCGAGCTGGAAGAAGCACGCTCCGGAATGGGTGGCCTGAATACCGAATTGTTATCAACCGTATCCGCGGCAATACGTGAAGACCTGCTGGAAGTCAAGGATGCCCTGGAAATATTCGTTCACAGTGAGGTGCAGGATCTGGGTCGACTCAGTAACCTGCCCGACCTGCTGGCAAAAATTGCAGACACCCTGTCCATGCTGGGGCTGGGAATGCCACGTGAACAGGTGCTGGAGCAGCAGCAGGTTATCAAACAGATAATATCCGGTGAGCTCAAGTCCAGCGATGAAATTATAATGAATGTGGCCGGTGTGCTGCTCGCGGTTGAATCACAGCTCAACAGCTTTATTGCCAACCGCTCTTCCATGGGTGCAGATGCTGAGCCCGCCAGACGGGTGGGTGATCTGGCCGAAATGCCAGAATCGGAATACCATGAGGTGCTGTCAGCGGTTATTCGTGAAGCCCTGCAGGACTTCAATGACGCGCGTCAGGCCATTCTGAATTACCTTGAAAGCCCCGAAGATAAAAGTTTACTGCAAATGGTTGTGCAGCGTCTGGCCGAAGTGGATGGCGCCATGTTTATGCTGCCGATACAGAAACTCAAGCATCAGCTGGACAGTGTGCGTGATTATGTTGAAAAAGTCATGCTCAATGCCGGACAGATACCGGATGCCGACACGCAGAATGACATTGCCGATGTGGTGACCAGTATCGAATATTACCTGGAAGCCGTGCTCGAGGGACGTCCGGATATTGAACTCTCCATGGGCTCCGGTAATGCCGCAGCGGACAGACTGAATAAACGCTCAGCAGATCAGGGTAAGGATCAGGCGGCTGTCGAAGAAGTGGCGCAAGCTGAAGAGAAAGCCGAGGCCCCGGCAGAGGTAATGGAAAAGCCGGAACAACCCGCTCAGGACGAATCTCCCGCAAGTGGAGCCGCGCAGGAAGAACGCTATGTTATTCTGGGTGATGATGCCGATGAGGAAATACTGGAAATCTTTATTGAGGAAGCCCTGGAAGAGCTGGCCTCATTGAACGAACAAATTCCATTGTGGGCGAAAGATCACAATAATGAAGAAGCGCTGGTGACCATCCGGCGCTCCTTCCATACATTGAAAGGCAGTGGCCGACTGATCGGTGCGGAACTGATTGGTGAGTTCGCATGGAATTTTGAAAACATGCTGAACCGGGTTATCGATAAAACCCGACCATTGACCCAGGATATATTCGATATTCTGGATGAGGCCATGGCGGTCCTGCCCCAGCTGATCGAACAGCTGAAGGGCAATCGAGAACCGATACCGAATATCTACCAGCTAATCGACAGGGCCGATGCCCTGGGAAAGTGGCAAAAGCCGGCGTCCGGTGAGCAGGCTGCGCCAAAAAAGACACCGGCAAGCCCACCACCGGCGGCAGACGCAGCACCGGAACCTGAGCCAGAACCCGAGCTTGAATTAGAGCCAGAATCCGAACCCTCCGCCGATAATGAAGCACCGGAAACACTGGAATTACCGGAAGACATCGAACTGGAATTGCCCGCCGATGTAGAAGCCGAACTTGATGCCGCCGATGAAATAAGCCCCACCCACACCATCGAAATCTCTGAAGATGAGGTGATGGCCGAAATTTCAGAAGATGAGTTAATGCTGGAAATCGATGACTCATTTGATGATCTTGATATGGCGGATGAATCCTCGGCTGAGGTGGCCGAGGCCGAATCCGGTGAAGCCCCCATCGATGATGAATTCGATATTGATCTTACCGATGAGCTGGAAGCACTACAGATTGCCTCCACCGATGAAGGGGAAGAGATATCGGCTGAAGCTGAGCTGGATGAGCTGTCACTGGCGGACGAAGCTCTGGACCTGCAAAGCGAAGAACAACCACCCGCCGTCGAGCCAGCATCGGCTGAATCGTCCAGTGTGGATGAAGATACCCTGCAGATCTATATCGACCCGGTTTTATTTGATATCTTCAAGGGTGAGTCTGAAAGCCACCTGCAGCAAATTAGAAATATGCTCACCGAGCATGAGCAGGGCAGCTCTCCACTGACGGCCAGTTCAGCCCTGTTGCGTGCCCTGCATACCCTGTTTGGCAGTGCGCGAACCGCGGAAGTTGATGAAATTGCCAGCCTTTGCGGGGCACTGGAAAAATACGTACGTCAGTATCTGAATTTCGATGACCCAACCATCGATGATGCGGGTGTAAAACTGATCAGTGATGTGGAGGACGCGGTCTCCACCATGCTGGCACAGCTGGAAAATAAAAATCAGCGCCTGCAGGCGGATGAAGCCCTGTTGCAACGAATCAGAGACCTGTCCGCCGAAATGCAGCATAGGGTTGAAACATCGGCCAGTGATAGTGTTGCCAGCGCGGCGCAAGCCGAGCCGGCGATTGTTGAAGAAACGCCAGCCCCATCCCAGGCCCCACCCATGGAGCAAAGCGTTGAACAGGCCGAGGAAGAAGAATCCCTGGTTAGCTATTCCGATGTCGACGATGAGCTGGTGGATATCTTCCTTGAAGAGGCCGAAGAATTACTGGATCACTGTGAAAACAGCCTGCAACGATGGAATGCCAATAACAGTGATGAAGAAAGCGTACAGGATTTACAGCGTCATTTGCACACCCTGAAAGGGGGTGCGCGCATGGCGGATCTGGGGCCGGTGGGTAATCTGACCCATGCCCTGGAATCACTGGTTATCGCGGTCACCGAAAGACAGCTTGATTTCAGCAAGGACATGTCCAATGTGCTGCATGACGCGCTGGACCAGTTGTCCGATATGCTTTCCCGCGTTAAGAAAAGACAGCCGATTCCAACGGCTGAAACATTGATCTCACACATTGATGCTGTTCGCCAGGGCAAACAGCCGGCGGCTCGTTCGACCCCGGCATCCCCGGAGGAGAGCGAGGACCCTGAGCCTGCCTCACAAGCTGCGACGGACACAGCGGCGGCCGCGGATGATTTTGAAATTGAGTTAAGTGAGGATTTGCTCAATAGCGAAGAAGATTTCGAGATTGAAGCAACCGAACAGGCAGAGCCCGAAACGGATCAGGCCTCACCCATTCCTGAGCTGTCGGATGCCGAAGTTGAGGAAATCGTTTTTGATGGTGACGATGAGTACGCGGTAGAGCTTCAGCCCGAAGCGGTGCTTGAAGACGGTCTTGAAACGGATCAGTCAATGACCGTTAGCCTGATCGATGAAGGCGAAGACAGTGAACCTGAAGTCATTGATTCAGTGCCCGCCGAGAGTCCCCAGCGACCCGATGAAGGCGCGTCTTCACTTATACTGGAAAAAACCGCGGCAGCTCAGCCGGAAGAAACACCCCAGCCACGGGACACCATTGCCAATGAACAGGTGCGGGTACGATCCGATCTGTTGAATGAGCTGGTCAATCACGCCGGTGAGATCAGTGTATATCACGCTCGCATGGGGCAACAGGTCACCAACTTCTCCTTCAGTCTGTCGGAAATGGAACAGACCGTTATTCGTTTACGTGAACAGTTGCGCAAGCTGTCGATCGAAACCGAAGCACAGATTCTCTCCCGTTATGAAAAGGAAGCCGACCAGTACGACAAGGACTTCGATCCACTGGAAATGGACCGCTTCTCCACCATGCAGCAGATTTCTCGAAGCCTGCAGGAAACCGTGGGTGATATCGAAAGTATCAAAGATATTCTGACGGAAGATGTGCGCGACGCAGAAACCCTGTTATTGCAGGAGTCCCGAGTCAGTACCGAGTTACAGGAAGGCCTGATGCGCACCCGTATGGTTCACTTTGGTGGCCTGGCTTCACGTTTGCGTCGTATTGTGCGACAGACCGCCCGTGAATTGAATAAGGATGTTGAGCTGGATATTATCGGTGAAACTTCGGAAGTGGATCGTACCGTGCTGGACCGAATCGTGGCGCCCCTCGAACACATGCTGCGTAACGCGGTATCCCACGGTATTGAAACTCCTGAAGAACGTGCCGCCGCTGGCAAGAATGAAACCGGTCGTCTCAGGGTTGAGGTGGACAGAGAAGGTGGTGATGTGGTAATCACCGTAGCCGATGACGGACGTGGTATCGATGTTAGCGCGATTCGTAAAAAGGCCACCGAAAAAGGTCTGCTGGATCCCAGTAGCAAACTCAGTGACCATGATGTGTTGCAATATATTATGGAGCCGGGTTTTAGTACCGCCGAGAAAGTCACACAGATTTCCGGACGTGGTGTGGGCATGGATGTGGTGGACAGTGAAATCAAACAGCTGGGCGGTGTACTGGAAATCGATACGGTACATGGCAAGGGAACAAGCTTTACTATTCGCCTGCCCCTGACCCTGGCGATCAACCACGCGCTGCTGGTAAATGTGGGCGATGAGATTTACGCGGTACCCCTCAACAGTATCGAAGGCGTGGTGCGTCTGTCGGGGCCCGAATTACAGCAATTCTATGATAGCGGTGATCGCACCTACTCGTTTGCGGGTGCTGAGTACGAGTTGAAACATCTGGGTTCCATACTGCGAGGCGTGCAACCGGATTATTCACGTTCCGGTCAGCTATTCCCGGTATTACTGGCCCGGGCCGGTGATCAGAGTGTGGCGCTGCATGTGGATGATCTGATTGGTCGTCGTGAAATCGTGGTTAAGCCGGTGGGTGCGCAAATCAGTACCGTACGGGGTATTTCCGGTGCCACCATTCTGGGTGATGGCCGGGTGGTTATTATTCTGGAAATGAATGCGCTGGTACTGGGGGATTCACTCTTCCATGTGACGCCGGCCGCCGCAGAAGAAGACGTGGTGGAAGAAGATGTTGCGCCGGAAGTCGAAGAGCGGCGTGAACCCATTATTATGGTGGTGGACGATTCCATTACCATACGTAAGGTAACCGAAAGAATGCTGGGCCGTCACAATATGAAAGTGGTGACCGCGAAAGATGGTGTGGACGCGGTTTCCCAGTTGCAGGAAATCCGGCCTGATGTCATGTTGCTGGATATTGAAATGCCCAGAATGGACGGCTACGAAGTGGCTACCCATGTGCGTAATGATCCTCGACTCAAGGATCTGCCCATTATTATGATTACTTCCCGAAGCGGTGCCAAGCACCGTGAAAAAGCCATGGAAATCGGTGTTAACAAATACCTGGGTAAGCCGTATCAGGAAGATGACCTGTTAGAAAACATTCATGAGTTACTCGACTGATGGCAGACGATCAAATCAAGTGCGTCGCGTTAAAGATCAATGGTGATGAGCTGTTAATGCCCAATGCCGCGGTGGCTGAAATAGTGCCCATTAAAAATATTATTAACGTGGCCAATAAACCGGGCTGGATGCTGGGTTATCTGGACTGGCGCGGTCACTCGGTGCCATTGATTTCATTTGAGATGTTGGGGAATGTGCGTATGCCGAGCCTGGCCACGGGCAATGTCAGGGCGGCGGTTCTATTTTCCGTGGGTGATGATGCGAATTTCCCCTATCTCTCTATCCTGGTGCAGGATGCTCCCAGGGTGGTGAATATAAGTGAAGCCGATATACTCTCCAATAAGGAAGAAATTAGTCACCCCGCCATAGAGGATAAGGTCACCGTGGGGGAGAATACCTACAGTATTATGAACCCCGAAAAGCTGGAAGACATTGTCAAGCAAGTGATGACCCACTAATACCGGGCTAGCCCGGATGTTTCATGGGAATGCAGAATTCTGGGGAAATCTCAGCGGCCATTTTTAGAAGAAAACGCGAACAACGCAAATACACGCAATTGATAAATACAATCTGATCCAGCCTTGCCTGTAGCCATTATTTCAGTTGTTCTGACTTCTCTGGCAACTTCCGGGTTAACCCGGAAGTTGCATAAAGATAGCGGATGGATGTGAGGCAGGTGTGTACCAGGCGGGTGCCGGTGCCAATAATAACACGGCTATTGAAAAACCAGGGGAACAGCTGTGAGGGCATAAAACCCGCCCCCCCTGAAAAAGGCATTCATTTACTTTTAGCGTCCATTTGCGTGTTTTGCGTTAATTTGCGTTTTCTGTTGTTTTTAATGATTTAATAGCGTCTTCATGCAATTTCCGGGCT
>Ga0256830_1002431_pt1 | contig 12255 bp, 11 predicted proteins | sample 128326metaG_FD_190537 | JGI IMG/M metagenome (GOLD analysis project Ga0256830, IMG submission 190537) | Hydrothermal vent microbial communities from Lau Basin, Pacific Ocean - 128-326 | ecosystem: Environmental > Aquatic > Marine > Hydrothermal vents | place: Pacific Ocean: Lau Basin | collected...
TTACTTCGACCAGGAGGCCAGACGAAAAATCGTCACGAGCTTTTATGATGCGCTGCACGATGCCGGCGTGTTGGTGATCGGGTTTTCCGAGTCACTGAGCGGGGTGAACCGCCTCTTCCGGCCCATTCCCTGGAATAAGACCGTCATCTACAGCAAAGCCGACCAACCTCTTGCCGCGGCCAATATCATCACGCCGAATATGGGTATCGCCTCGTCTTCCTTCCGCCATGGGAATCGAGGAGATATTCAACCCGCAAGGGTACTTGGTACACCATCCACATCTTCTCCCATGCCGACCCGCGTCCCTGTCGCTGGACAAACTTCGGGGACGGGTATCAGAGGTGGAGAAGCAGAGCTAAAGAGTGAACCCCGATGGACCCGATAATGGATGAAACAAGCTCTAGGTCGGCGATTTTAGTGGTAGATGATTGCCGAATGACCCGTCGATTGCTCTCCATGTATCTCAGGGGAGCCGGGTTTGACGTCATTGTCGCGGAAAACGGCTTGGAAGCCTTGGAAAAATTGGGACGGGAGCCTTGCGCCCTTGTGATTACGGATTTGAATATGCCGCAAATGGATGGGATCGAATTGACACGATCGCTCAAGGTCCACCCATTCTTCCAGGGCCTGCCGGTGATCATGCTGACGACGCAGGACGAAGAACGTGAGCGAAACAGTGGTTTGGAAGCCGGCGCGTCCGTCTTCTTAACCAAACCGATTTCGCAAGAGGTGTTGCTGAAGGAAGTTGCGCGAGTAATGTCCCCATCAAGCCAGGCGATTCCAGAGCCCATTGCATAGAAAAAGTGGATAACGATTTCGATTTACAGGAGGAGCACTTATGTCGGATTTAGATCTCACTCTCAAAGTATTGGTTGTGGATGATATGTCCACGATGCGGCGGATCGTCAAAAATGTCCTGAAGCAGATCGGCTACAGCGATATCGTCGAAGCGGAAAACGGCGAAGAAGCCCTCAAGAAACTCAAGGGGGGAGGAGTTGGCCTGGTCGTCTCCGATTGGAATATGCCCGTCATGAGTGGGATTGACTTGCTTCGCGCGATCCGGGCCGATCCGGAACTCAAGGATATCCCGGTTCTAATGGTAACCGCGGAAGCCCAAAAGGAGAATATCATCGAGGCGGTCCAAGCGGGAGTCAGCAATTATGTCGTCAAGCCGTTTACGGCGGACGCCTTGTTGGAGAAATTGCAAAAAATCTTCGCCAAAAAGACAGTCAATGCCTAATGCCCGATATCATGCGTGACCAAGGGGGATGCCCATGTTGATGGATCGAAGTTTCGAGACTTCAGAAGCTGCTGAAGAGATTGCTGACGCTGAACCGTTCAAAACCACGGAAGAACGGACGATTTACGAGGAACTGGGCGAGTTGGCGAAATATGTCGAAGCCACCACGCGGGCGATTCGCGAGATGGAATCGCCCGTGGCGACGACAGCGAATCAATTGCCACAGGCCAATGATTTCTTGGCCGAACTGTCCCGGATGACGGAAGAGGGGACGCACAAAGTCATGAGTTTGACCGATGAGATCGAAGCGAATCGGACAGCCATGACGCAATCTTTGGAAGAGGTTCAGGCTGCGTTAGCCAATCAAGCGGGATGCGAGGCCGCGCGTGGACGGATTGCCGAAGTCATTCAAAGCCTGAAGCAAGATGAATCCCGGATCGTGGACATTAGCGTGGCGCTGTCGTTTCAAGATTTAGTGGCGCAACGCGTCAAAAAACTCGTGACGATTCTTGAAGATGTCCAACACAAGTTGCTGAAGCTCGTGGTGATCTTCGGGTTGAAGCAGGACCAAGCCAAGGCCGAGCAAGAAGGCCGAGGGCATGAAATGCTCAAGCAGCTAGAGGCCTCGAATAAGACGGCGATGAAACAAGATTTAGTGGACGATATCTTGGGCGAATTTGGGTTCAATTGAGAAGGATGTGAGGAATCAGAAGTGAGGAGTGAAGAGTCGGGATAACGCGTCACTTCTCGCTCCTCACTCTAAAGAGGAGTGATCCATGAATGATGAAATGAAAGAGATCTTAGGAGACTTTCTTGCCGAAAGCACGGAAATGCTCGAGTCGCTTGATCAGCATTTCGTCACCCTCGAGTCTGATCCCGGGAACATGGAATTGCTGAACGAAATATTCCGTGCCATGCACAGCATGAAGGGATCTGCTGGTTTTCTTGGATTCACCCATTTGGTCGAAGTGGCGCACCATGCCGAGAGCCTGTTGAATAAACTGCGCAATGGGGAAATGTCGGCGACGGGACCGATCGTCGATATCATCCTCGAGGCCGTCGATATCATAAAGCTCCTTCACCAGGATATTCGCGATACCGGCGAAGACTCTCATGTCGATACGAATTTAATCGTCAACAAGTTGACGTTGACCATAGAAAGCGCCGCGGATTTAGCCGCTCCTTCTCCGTCATCCACGTCGGAAGAGTCGAACGCATCCGCGTCGGCGACGAGCAGTGTCCCGGAACACGATTCCTCAGCGAAATTGGACCCGCAATCTCCGACGCCCACGACGGAATCGGCATCTCCGTCCGAGTCCTCATCGCGTCCACCTGGCGATCTTCCCGCAGCAGAGCCAGCCAGCGCTCAAGAGGTTCCGCCTCGTCCTCCTGCATTGTCGGAAATGGTGGAAAAGATGAAGGAGGCTGCCTCGCGCACGATCGAAGTCGCCGGCAAAGCGCAACCAAAAGCTCATGGCCGTGAAGAGGATCAAAGCGTTCGTGTGGAAACGCGGAGGCTTGATCATGTGATGAACTTGGTCGGGGAGTTGGTGTTGGGGCGCAACCGGCTCATGAAGCTTGGAGGCGGACTGGAAGAACGATATGAAAACGATGCGCTGGTGCGTGAATTAGGCGTGTCGCTGGCTCAGATCAACCTGGTCACGAGCGACCTTCAGCTCGCCGTCATGAAAACGCGGATGGTGCCCATCCGAAAAGTGTTTGCCAAGTTCCCGCGGCTGGTTCGTGACCTCGCCAACAAGTTGGGGAAATCGGTGCATCTGGAAATGTCGGGCGAGGAGACCGAGGTCGATAAATCGGTCGCCGATGAGTTGGGCGATCCACTCGTGCATCTCGTCCGGAACTCGATTGACCATGCCATCGAATCAGTGGAAGAACGACGGGCCGCCGGAAAGCTTCCGGAAGGCAACATCCGATTATCGGCGTCGCAAGAAGGCAACAGCATCGTCATTCGCATCGAGGATGATGGGCGCGGTCTGCAAGTGGAAAAGATCAAAGCCAAGGCCTTGGCCAAAGGATTGATTACGGAAAGCGAACTGGCTGGCATGGATCACCGGGATGCGATGAACTTGATCTTTTTGCCTGGCTTCAGCACGGCGGAACAAGTAAGCGATGTGTCCGGACGCGGGGTCGGCATGGATGTGGTCCGGACGAATATCAGTCGCATGAACGGCAGCATCGAATTGGATTCGGACCCAGGCCATGGCTGTTTGGTGACCATCAAGTTGCCGCTCACTGTCGCGATTATTCAGGCGCTGCTGGTGGAGGTCGAATGTTCCACGTTCGCCATTCCATTGGCGTCGGTGGTCGAAGCCGTCAAAGTGATCAAGAGCGATATCAAGACCATCAATGGCCGGTCGGTGCTGCATTTGCGGGAACGCATTCTCCCGTTGGTCCGGCTCGCGGATGAATTCGGCATTCCTTCCGCGGCCGAAGCCGACGAGTCCTACGTGGTCGTGGTCGCCGTGGGGGAACGGCGGCTGGGTATCGTGGTGGACCGGTTGCGGGCGCAGGAAGAAGTCGTCATCAAGTCGCTGGGTGAATTCCTGGCGGATGTGTCCGGAGTCGCCGGAGCCACGATTACCGGCGATGGGAAGGTCGTGTTGATCCTGGACATGGCCGACATGGTGCAGAAGATCGGCACGCTCAATGCTTCAGGCATGGCCATGGTGGGGTGAGGGAAAAGGAGAACAGTATGTCGAAATTGATGGCTGAAATCGACCAACGCACGCGGCTGGCTGGCGCCAATAAAATGGAATTGCTCATGTTTTCCCTGAGCACCGATGAAATCTATGGCATCAACGTGTTCAAGATCCGTGAGGTCATGAAACTGCCGCCGGTCACGAAAATCCCGGACTCCGATTCGCGGATTCTAGGCATGGTGAACCTTCGAGGGGAAAATATTCCTTTGGTGGACCTGAAACGGTCGATCGGGCTCGGGCCGTTGGATGACGAAAATCCCAAGCTGATCATCACGGAGTACAACGATAACAAACAGGGGTTTCTGGTCTCCGCGGTGGATCGGATCGTGCGGATGTCTTGGGATCGCATTCAAGTGCCGCCTCCGATGATTCGAACGAGCCGGCAAGGCGCGGTGACCGCGGTCACGAAACTGGATGATGGGCGCATGGTGCTGATTTTGGATGTCGAGAAAGTTCTCGCCGAGATCACAGAGAAATCGGATGAAGAAGTGTACGCGGGGCTTGAGGCCACTCCGGCCACAAAAGGCAAGCATGTCCTCGTGGCGGATGATTCACTGGTGGCCCGCAAGCAACTGACCAAAGCCTTGGATCGTCTCGGCATGACCTACGAGGAGGTGACGACCGGAAGAGAAGCGTGGGAGCGGATGAAATCGCTGGCTGAACACGCGGAACTGCTCAATAAAGACTTTCAGGACATCCTGCAATTGGTGCTGACGGATATCGAAATGCCGGAAATGGATGGGTTTACCTTTACCAAACATGTCCGAAGCGATGGGCGGTTCGGGAATATTCCGATTCTCATGCATTCGTCTTTATCCGGCACCTGCAATGTGGAAAAAGGCAAAACCGTTGGTGTCACAGACTATGTGACGAAATTCGATGCGCGGCATTTACGCGAAGTCATCTTACGAATCTTTACCCCTGCCGAAGCCGAGTCTCAATCGAAAAGCTGATTCGTCACCAGATGAGAAAAAACGAATCGCCGATGACGTCCGATGCATTCGAGGCAGGGGTGAAAGAAAAAGAGAACCAAGGGGCAGAGAATGCAAGCCGAGTCTGACCGGGGTTCAACGAGAAGGAGGCACATATGCCACAGTCACACAGTTTTTTGGGAAAACTCGGTTTAACTCCAAAGTTGGTGGGGTTATTGTTGGTGTTCGGCGTGATGCCGATGGCCGTGGTGACCTATATCGGGTTCAGCGCCACGGAGAATATTGAGCAAGCGGCGGGCCATCGGTTCCAACTGGTCAGCGAAAATATCGCCGATAAAATCGATCGGAACCTCTTCGAGCGGTACGGGGATGTTCAGACGTTCGCGGCGAACCGGATCGTGGGCGAGCGTTATAATTGGTATACGCCGGACCCCGAAGCCAATGAGATCGCGCAAGCCATGAACGATTATGTGAACATGTCCGGGCTGTATTACCTGACCATCTTTGTGGATACCGAAGGCGATGTCATCGCCGTGAATTCGCAAGACGACAAAGGCCGTCCCATTGATACGGCGTTCCTCTATGAAAAGAATTTCAAGGACACGGCATGGTTTCAGGCTCTTCAGGCTGAACGCTACACCACGCGAATGCCGTTCACCGCGGAAGGAAACGATGTTTCGACCGGCACGTTCATCGAGGATGTCCATATTGATCAAGACGTGAGAGCCGCGTATCCGGGAGACGATGGTCTCACCTTGGGATTCTCGGCTCCCGTGTATCAGAGCGGGGATGTGATCGGGTATTGGAGTAACCGCGCCAAGTTTTCCCTGGTCGAAGAGATCTTTCAACAGACGTATCAGGAACTGAAGGATGCGGAAATGTCTGGAGCGGAACTGACGTTGTTGGATGGAGAGGGCCGCATCATTGTGGATTACGACCCAACCAGTTCCGGGTCAGAGGAAGTCATTCATGATTTTCAAAACGTCTTTAAGAAACTGAATTTGGCTGAACAGGGCGTGGTCATGGCCCAGGAGGCCGTAGCCGGCAAGACCGGGTTCATGAACTCGCTCCATGCGAGAAAGCAGATCTGGCAGGCTGGCGGCTACACTCACCTCAAAGGGGCTTTGGGCTATCCAGGCATGAACTGGTCTGTCCTCGTTCGCGTCCCGGCCGATGAAGTCGCCACGGAAGCCGTGGCGATTCGTCAGGAGCTCTGGTTCGCCGTGCTGATTTGTCTGGGAGCGATTCTTCCCATCGGCATATTCATCGGCCGGGCCGTGGTGCGGCAGCTCAAGCCTGTCGTGGAAGTCGCTGGGCAAGCTTCGCAAGGTGACCTGACCGGGCGCGTTCCCGTGACAACCGCCGATGAGATAGGGCAAATCGGCCAAGCCTTTAATCAGTTCTTGGACCATCTGAATATCATGATCGGCCAGACCGCCCAAGTAGCCCAGACCGTGGCTGCGGCCGCGGAAGAATTATCCGTCAACGGCATGCAAGTGTCACAGGCCAGCCGCGAGCAAGCCAATCAATCGACGCAGGTTGCCTCATCCGTCGAGGAAATGTCCGCGACAGCCAATGAAATGGCTCGGAATGCGCAAGTGATGGCGCAGACCTCCCAAGAATTAAGCCAAACGGCGTTGAAAGGCGGTGAAGTGGTCACCAATTCCATGCGGGGCATGGAAGCCGTGGCCGGCACCATGCAAGTGTCAGCCGAACGGATTCATGCGTTGGGACAGCGCTCGCAAGAAATCGGCGAGATCATCCGCGTCATCGAGGATATCGCGGAGCAAACCAATTTGTTGGCGTTGAATGCGGCGATCGAAGCGGCACGGGCCGGTGAACAAGGCCGAGGGTTCGCTGTGGTCGCCGACGAAGTGCGAAAACTCGCCGAGCGAACGGGGAAAGCCACGAAAGAAATCGCCGGCGTCATCGAGACCGTTCAAGCCGGGACGAAGGAAGCCGTGGCCTCCATGGAAGCCGGGACCACGGAAGTCCAATCCGGCATGAATTTGGTCAATGAGGCCGGGGCGCGGTTAAACGAAATCGTCGAAGGCGTTCAAAAAGTCACGCAGATGGTGCAGCAGCTTGCCGGGTCGATCGATGAGCAGACGCAAGCCACTGAACAAATCGCCGGCGGCATTCAATCCGTGGCTGGGTTGAGTCAACAGAACGAGCACAGCGTTGAGCAGGTCGTGGCGGCCACCGGCGATTTGTCAAAAATGGCGGCGCAATTGCAGAGCGACTTGCAACGCTTTCAACTGAACAACTAGCCCTAACATATGAAGTCATGATCATGGTTTTCTTGGGATGCCGTAAAGAAGAGATGATCCCGATTTCTGGCCGGTGATGGAGGATCAATATTATGAGCAAAAGATTCGTGTCTCCTTCCTCTGTTGATCGAGGACATGAGGCGATCCGATTTCAAAAAGGAATATTTGGTTGGGGGGCGACGGCGCCATTGCTTGCCCGCATTCGAGAACTCGAAACCGATAATGCACGGCTTGCCGAAGACGCGCATCAAAAGCAGCAACTCCTCGATTGTTTAACTCAAGAACGGATCTTCATGTGCGATTTGACGGAGGGCAATTCGATCCGCGAAGGCAATGTCCTGTTCTATGCCAACCGTCTTGCCAAAGAGACGATGGTGCAATGGGGAGAGGCTCTTCGGAAGATAGGGATTGACCCGGACAGAGTCCTGGGATCGAGCATCCACCAATATCATCAGGATCCCGCCCGGGTAAAGCGTATTCTCAACAGCCTCAAGCCCGGGGAATCTCGCAAGAATGCGGATATCAAAGTCGGCCCGTACATCATGCGGTCGGTGGCGCATGTGGTGACGAACCGGGCCGGAGAGCCTGTGGCCATTGCCGCAACCTGGGGAGATGTGACTGAACACGTGTCCATGGAGTATCTGAATCGTGAACTTTCCCAAATCGCATCCGCGGTGGAGGAAATGTCAGCGACCTCGACGGCGATGGCGGGGAATGCGCAGGGCGCGGCCCAAGCCGCTCAGGAGGCCCACGCCGTAGCCAGGGCCGGTGGAGAAATCGTGGCAGAAGCGATCAACGGGATTCAAGCCATTGCCCAGAGCGTGGAAGAAGCCGCTAGCCAGATCGGCTCGCTTGGACACCGTTCCAACCAGATCGGTGAGGTCATCAAGGTGATCAACGACATCGCAGACCAGACGAATTTGCTCGCGCTGAATGCGGCAATCGAAGCCGCTCGGGCAGGAGAGCATGGAAGAGGCTTTGCAGTCGTGGCGGATGAAGTCAGAAAGCTCGCCGAGCGGACGATTAAAGCCACAAAGGAAATCGCTGACACGATTGGCGCCATCCAGGCTGACACGCAAACAGCGGTCAGAGTCATGGAAGGCGGAACCGGAAAAGTTCAGCATGGGGTGGGAATCGTGAATCAAACCGGGGAGCATCTCCATCAGATCGTGCAGGCGGCTCTGACAGTGAGTGAACAAGTGCAGCATATGGCGACGGCCATTGATGAACAATCGACTGTCAGTGGGCAAATCGCCGCCACATTAGCGAAGGCGGCTCGCATGGCCTCGGGCGACGAGTGATGAAGACGGAGGGCGGAAGGCGAGGGCGGAAGACGGAAGACGGAAGACAGAGGACGGAAGACAGAAGACGGAAGGCGGAGGAGAATCTGACATTGCGTACGAATAAACCGATTCGAGTGTTGGTGGTCGATGACTCAGCCTTCATGCGCAAGGCCATTTCCAAAATGTTGAGCGAGTCTCAAGATTTTGTTGTGGTGGATACGGCAAGAAACGGCGAGGATGCCTTGCGGAAGGCAGCGGCCCTCGATATCGACGTGATGACCCTCGATATCGATATGCCCGGCATGAATGGGCTTGCCGTGCTGGAGCGCGTCATGAAGCAATATCCGCTGCCGGTCGTGATGGTGAGTTCCTTGACGGAAGGGGGAGCGGCGGAAACCATTCGCGCCCTGGAACTCGGCGCGGTCGATTTCGTGCCGAAACATTTGGGCGGATCGCTGTTGAACATCTCGGCGATTCAAGAACCGTTGCAGGAAAAGGTTCGGGCTGCGGCGAAGGCGTCTGGCAAAATTCCGATTAGAGGATTGTCGCGAGTGCCACAAGAGAGCTCAGACTGTTTTCCACGGGTTCTTCCTCAACCATCAAAGGCCGGGGCGGTTTCCTCGGAATCTGGTTCTGGACAAACCATGGTGTCCGGATCCGATCCGGGAGTCGTGGTGATTGGCTGTTCGACTGGAGGCCCTCAAGCTCTTCAAGCCGTCCTGCCTCTTTTGCCGGCGGCATTCCCGATCCCCATCGTGGTTGCGCAGCATATGCCCAAATTCTTCACCAAGCCCTTTGCCGAACGGTTGAATCAATTATGCGCCTTAGATGTGCGGGAAGCTCAGAATGGAGATCACGTCAAACCCGGCATGATTCTCATCGCGCCTGGAGGGCAGCATATGACCCTTGAGAAGCATGGGGCCGGCGTGACGACTCGAATCAGCGAACACCCGACTCAAATGCCCTATCGTCCATCGGTGGACCTGTTGATGCAATCCGCTGCGAAACTGTATGGACAAAAGGCGATGGGGCTCGTGCTGACGGGGATGGGACAAGACGGCCTCGAAGGCGCCCGCGCCATCAAACGCGCCGGAGGGCCGGTCATTGCGCAAGACGAAGTCAGTTGTGTGGTGTATGGAATGCCCAAGGCCGTGGCTGAACACGGATGCGCGGATAAAGTGATTCCGCTTCGGAGCATCGCAAACGAAATTCAGTCATGGGGGAGCCGGCAGCCGAAACGTGATTCACCCAATAGCCCGACGATGGAATTCGCGGCGTCGCATTCATAGATGATAGAGGCAGGACTTTTGAGGAAAGGCCTCTGTCCGGGCTTGTTCAGCCTTTTCGTATTCGCTTTGTCAGGGAGGATGGCGAAATGATTCAAGTGGCCAAAGACACCCAAGTTCAAGAAGATCCCTCGGTCTATTCCGAAGAAATCTATCAGGTGGTGAGTTTTAATATCGGAACCGAAGAGTATGCCGTTGACATTCTGGATGTGCAGGAAATCATCCGGATGGTGGAAATTACTCCGGTTCCCAAGGCGCCGTATTATGTCGAAGGGGTCATCAACCTTCGTGGAAAAGTCATTCCGATCGTCGATTTGCGGCTCCGTTTCGGTTTGCCTGCGGCCGAACGGACCAAGGAAACCCGTATCGTCGTCGTCGATATTTCTCGCATCATTATAGGGTTGGTGATCGATTCGGTGTCCGAAGTGCTTCGGATTCCCTCCAGCCTCATTGAGCCTCCGCCCACAGGGAAGCAAGGCGGCGCGGAATTTTATAAAGGCGTGGGTCGCGTGGACGGCCGGCTGCTGATCTTGCTGGACCTGAATCGGCTGTTAGGACAAGGGAATGGCTTCTAAGTTTTTCACGTCTCTTCGTCGCCGGTTGTTCGTCGCTGGTCTATAAAAGAGGTGATTAATCTTTCCAGTGCCGGCGATTAGCGACGAGCAACCGGCGACGAAGAAAGACAGGTAAATTTTAATGGACATTCTTTCGATTCTGGGAATAATTCTCGCCCTTGCCTCTATCGTGGTGGGGCAACATCTCGAGGGCGGCCATATTGGATCGATCCTTCAGTTTACGGCGTTCCTTATCGTCATGGGCGGCACGATTGGCGCGGTCATGCTCAATTATCCCATGCCGGTGTTCATGAAAGCCTTGGCGTCGACAAAGATGGTGTTTTTTAATGTGCACGTGGATATGAAGGGGTTGATCGCCCAACTGGTGGAATTGTCGAATCTCAGTAGAAAGCAAGGCTTGTTGGCCCTGGAAGGAAAATTGAAATCATTGGAAGATCCCTTGTTGAAAAAAGGTCTCCAAATGGTCGTGGATGGAACCGAACCGCCGAAGATCCGAGAAATTCTTGAAGTCGAAGTCGATATGTTCGAAGAAGAATATACCCTCGCAGGCAAGGTGTATGAATCATTGGGCGGCTATGCGCCTACCGTTGGGATTTTAGGCGCGGTGCTCGGCTTGATTCACGTGATGGAAAATTTGGCTGATCCATCCAAGTTAGGAGGCGGTATCGCCGTGGCGTTCGTCGCGACGGTCTATGGCGTCGGCGCGGCGAATTTGTTTTTTCTGCCCATGGGCGGAAAAATCAAAATGAAGGCGAAAGAACTCGTGGTCGCCCGCATGATGATTATCGAAGGGTTGGTCGCCCTCGCGCAGGGCGAAAACCCGCGAATGATCGAAGAGAAACTCAGCGGATATCTTCCTGAAAGTCAACGTGAAGCGTGATCACGGTTATCCTAACCCATGGCTCGAAAGAAAAAACACGAGGAGCATGAAAACCATGAACGGTGGCTGGTGTCCTATGCCGACTTTATCACGCTGCTCTTCGCGTTTTTTGTCGTCATGTACTCCGTCTCGTCCGTGAACGAAGGGAAATACCGGGTGTTGAGCGAATCCATGCTCCAAGCCTTTACCAATCATAAACCCTTGGGCCAAATGTCGCTGGTGGAACTGCCGCTCGAGCAAACGCGACCGGCCATGGAAAAGCAGATCCAACAGCGGCCCGATGACTTTCAAGTCTATATTCAGGTGGCGAATGCCTTGGCTTCCCTCGATCATGCGGACTCCGATGTATCGGTCCAGAATACGGCTCGGGGAATTTCCATCAAGATCAAGGACGAAGTGGCCTTCGATAGCGGAAGCGTGGAGATCAAGCGGGGAGCCTTGGAGATTTTGGATTTGATCGCGGCACTCGTCAAGGACTTGCCGAATCTGATCAGCATCGAGGGGCATACCGATTCCGTTCCCATACGAAATGCCCGATTTCCTTCGAATTGGGAACTGTCCGCTGCCCGGGCGGCGGCCTTGGTCCGATACTTCGTGAACAGGCATCAGTTACAGCCGGAGCGTTTTTCAGCCACGGGCTTCGGAGGGGAGCGTCCTCTCGAGAGTAACGCAACGCCGGAAGGACGTTCGGCGAACCGTCGTGTCGAAATCGTTATTTTGCGTGAAATGTCCATTCCGGAAGCCAATCGGCTTCCTTCTTTGTCCTAATCCATTCGTCGCGAGTAAAAAATGAACAGCGGGCAAATGCAGTTTCTTTACCAGCGACGAGCAACCAGCGACCCAAAACTCCCTGGGCAAAAATATTCCTGACGGCACCTTCTGCCTACAATCTCCTTATCCTTCCGAACAAAAACTGCCTACAACCTCCCTTGCTTTCGAGACGGTGGAGAAGATTCCCTGTGCCGGCGGGACCTGCTCGAATGGTCGATCGGACCGCGGTTTCGTCTATTCCTTTGAGAATAAGTAGAGGATAGAGCCGGGTCGCCCGATAGACGAGTTTTTTTCTTCC